>Ga0307375_10000454_pt1 | contig 51568 bp, 38 predicted proteins | sample TR1MG_FD_202531 | JGI IMG/M metagenome (GOLD analysis project Ga0307375, IMG submission 202531) | Soil microbial communities from Risofladan, Vaasa, Finland - TR-1 | ecosystem: Environmental > Terrestrial > Soil > Coastal area > Acid sulfate soil | place: Finland: Risofladan, Vaasa | collected...
ACTTTCTGAAGAAGCTTTGATTATGTGAAGTGCAAAAAATGCGTCAACCTCTGCCCATCAGTGGTTGGCGCGTATCATCAGAATCAAGTCCACATAATCGAGCGGTCTACATAATCGGCCAAAGCGGTCTAAAACTTTTCCTGGTTCTAAATTGACAATCGGTGTCCGCTTTGTGGCATGCTGGTAGCGAAGCGACACAGCGGCTACGTGCCATTTGCAGTCGTTCAAGGGGTGTGCAAGTATGTGGGCGATGAGGTCGGCAACCGGCTAAATAGCTGCCGTTCGGTCGATATTTTCAGTTGATGCCAAGCGCGCAATGGCTCGAACTGCTCTGCCGCCACTTTCCGGGCTGGTTCGAACATTTGGTGCTCTACGTCGGCTGGTACTCGAGTGGGTTTGGGGCGTGCGAGCGCGCAAGGCTGTGCCGCAAGCGGCGATGCAGGCGCCCGGCGTGGGCGCGGCTCATTCACAAAGTCTATGAAGTCGATCCTCTGGAATGTCGCAAGTTGGTCTTTGTTGGCATCCTTAAGCCTGGCAGGTACGTATGTGGTGATAATACGGCAGCTTTAGTGGGTACGTTATGGTGCTGACAGGGGATGAAGGTTTCCGTCGAAGAAGGGCGGTCACAGTTTAATTTAAAATTCGACCCCCGCAAGACCAGCCTCCGATATAAGTCGAGGGCTGGTCTTTTTTTGGAGGCGACTAATTGGGCTGTTGGCCGCTTGCCATTTGGTCAGCTAAAGCTTTTTCCGATGGGGAAAGGGTTCCGTATATTTTGCCCATAAAAGCTGCCTTCGTTGCAGGATCATCAAGCTGAGATTTGAACGCAGCTGTGCAGGTTTCCATCAAGTGCGACCAAAATACTGGCGATGCGGTCGTGCGCTTAGAACGCCATTCTTTAGACATTGCATGGGTCACAGCTGTCAAAATCGCCTTCGCGTAAACGGCGTCAAATCGTCTCGGCATAAACTCCCAGCGCATATCGAAATACATGCAACCCCTGCTAACGTCGTTGGTATGAAATTTCTGCAGCCCTTCCACCATTGCAGGAGAAATGCCGTTTTCGTAGATCATGTTCTGCCCAACGTATTCATAAAAGGAAGCATCATCGTCGTTCCCGTCGCTCCTTTTGAAATACTCGTTGATCAAGTCCATCCCGGAGGAGTCACCCATCTTGTTAAGGCTTATGGCGTTCTGAACCACTTGCATTGACTGGCCAGAGACAGATCTGGCGTTCAACGCCGCTTGAATATCCGCCTTCAGCTTTTGAGCGAGCTCATTCGCATTGTCTTTAGGCAAGAGCTTGAATAACGCATATTTGTCGAGGCATCTAGGAACGAAGTAACTCTCATAACTGCCATGCTCCTGTGGGGCTGAGCGCAGCTCCACGAAGCGTGCAATCCCTCTGGGGTCATTGGTAGCGCATAAAGCACTGAGCGACACGGCCCTGGCCACTCTGTCGCTAGAACGACTGGCTTCGATGAAGAATGGGACAAGCTTATTCACCTCTGCCGGAGCGAAGGACTCGCGCCCAATCAAAGCATTAATTGGCGCGTAGAGCCCTCCCATCTCATTCATGAATTTATCAATCGCTTCCGGAGGTATGGTTCGCAAGGTCGAATAGAAGGATTTGTAATCAGCCAAATGTAATTGCCTCGCGAATTCGACAACGGCCGGATTCTTTTTGGGCCGCGGACTAGTTAAGACGGTGGGCTTCCCTGTAGCAGGATCAAAGTCCTGGTAGAAATAAATGGACTTTTCGACCTTGAGATTTTGCGAGACGGCATTGATTCCCTGGTTCGTGGCTACCCAGATCAGGGAGTCGACGGGGCTGAGGCGAATTGCGCGTACAAGATTACCGGTGAGCCCGTTTTTAGCTGAAATCTGGCCTATCTTTTTCTTTCCATCAAGCGATTGGATGATGATGCCTTCCGCGGGATAATCTCCATATTCGCCATCTGCCCGTGTGCCCAGCCACAATTGGTCGCCGACAACTTCCACCGCACTGACGCTGTAGCAAGGTCGGACAAAATCCTTGAGTGGCTTACCATTGAGAGAAAGTCGATGCGTAATGTTTTCTCCCTCTGAGCAATATGCGTTTGTGACCGAAAAGGTGAGAGCGCCGGACGTTCGTAGTCGAATCTCAGAGCCGACCCCAGTATTGTTGACCACTTCTGCTGCTCGTTGCGTTGGAGCAAGGAATTGACGTTTGAACTCAGTTTCGGGAATCGCCTGAAAAGTGCCCTCTTTTGTATTTAGAATGAAATAACTGTGATTTCCAGCAATGAGGCCAATGGCTGTTTTCGTAAACGCGAAGCTTTCTATCTGGGGCAAAGCATCCCATTCTTCGGGCTCTCGTCCAGCTTCGGCTGCTCGGTTTATTAGACAAAGGCAGAAAACTACGGCAAGGGCGAATAAACTTGATTTTTTCATGTCGCAAGGATAGCGTTTCAGGTAGGGCAGCGCTAGGATCATTTTTCTCAATTAAGCCCCGATGTGCGCCGTTCAGGGCAGCTTCAAGCACTGGACTTGCGGCGCGCCGGAGAATTGATTGTCCTATCCGTGAATGGTAAGGAGCAAGGCGACCGGCGGCTCAGGGTCTATAAGCGACATCTTCGCTAACAAGTCTATTCTCAACACTATGTCTGCTGTGTGTCGATTGCCGCCCTGGTCTAGCGTCTGCTTCAGGGCAATGAAAATTCTCGATCGAGAAAATAATTAAACTGCCCGACAGCGGACATTGGTGTACTCACACTATCGACACACACCGGACATGGACGTTGGCGACTACAAACAGTCCGTTGCTAACCCAAATCAGTCGGCCAATTATCTCTAAAGCGTAAGGTCAACGCGTCAGCCAGCGCATCGACTCGCTGCTCTTCCGTGTTGAGCTTAAGTGTGCCTGCATGCGAGATAGCCCTGCACTACTTGACTTGCAGCGGGGAGCGAGCTTCATCGCGCATTACCTCCTTCCCCGATTGATCAAAGACGACTCCATCCGATTGTCGCATCCTAACGCCCCGTTTCACCAGTGTTCCGATCGCCTTATTTACTCGGTTCGATTCGACACCAAGTAGTTTCGCAACTTCTATGTGGACGCTGGGTTTCCAAGGTTGCGTAGGCAGTGCAGCGTTTACCTTATTCAAGAATTCTTCATGTTCTGGGTGCGGCTGTGCCTGTATCTGTACCGAATTTGAGGGTAGCGGTCTCCGTCCATCCATCCATTGCCCCCTGAGTGACCACAATGAGGTCAGCGCTATCGAAATTTGAGCCATACGGATCTCGCTCAATTTATTAGACACGTGGCTACCAGCCGCATTGGATATTGAAGTCCAGCACTCTGACATATAGGTATCAGTGAGTTTAGAAACTTCGAGTGAAGCTAACTGACGCAGGGAATAGTCGAAAGTCCCAATTTGCCTAACGGCCGCAAAATATGCGAGGAGGCCCCGCCACGCGGATAGATACTGGCCGCGTCCACTATGATGTGCGCGGTGGGCGCGGAGAATGGCATTCTCAGCGCCACGGATTAGAGCCGCAACTATAGGCCATGTTTCGATTGGGAAAGTTTCAGAGTAGGCGGCTTGGTACGCTTCATCGGTTCGGAGGTGCTTTTGCTTTAGTTTTGAGGATTTAACTGGGTTTTTAAGTAACAGCGCAACAGAGCCAGTTGCAATAACGAGTGGAGAAATTATCCGAGCATCTGGTCGCCCCTCGTTTTTGAAATAGTTGGTTCGGCGCTCGTAGTACCAGTCGTGACGGATCAAAATCTCTTCAATACTGCGCTGGATACTATCAGTCGCATGAAGAGCAGCAGGTTCCACCAAACTCTGATTATTTGTCGCCCGAATTACCTGATCGCGAACGCTCTCTTCTTGAGATACGATGACCTTAACAAGAAGCGAACGATGATCTTCTATCAATGGAGGTGTGGACGAATAGTGTCTGTATAGGGATTCCGTAGTTTGGAGTCCATTTACGATTTGAATATCTTTCAGCTTAAGTGTCTTCCCGACAAGCGACGCGCTGGTTGCAAGAATCGTGACCCCGTTGTTAAGCCACCAAAAATTTGGGGCGAGTGGATTGGCTAGAGTTTGAGCAATATCGACATTGACTAGGTTTGTACCTAAGTATGCACGGACGTTTGAATCGAATAGGTAGCGCCGTAACTGTCCTTTATCATCACTAACAAACGCGCTGTAGTCGATAAGTCGCGCAAGCACCACATAGCCCTCTTGACCTGCCGTGAGGCACTCCTGAACAGGAAGGTCAAGAGCGAAGCTCTTAACTTCACGATGCAACTCAACAAGCTCGGATGCTCCCAAGGCGGTGAAAGTTGCGGAGGATGCACTGAAGTAAGAATTTAGAAGCATTGTAAGTTGCATTGCTCGTGCCGAGACGCTTTCCCCGAGGAGTTTCGTATCTCCGCGTGAGGCGTAGATGACACTGAAGGATAGAGTTGGTCGATAGAGAGAAAGCTGGCGAAATGCAGCGATGAATACTTCGCGGCATCTTCGAATATCTGCCGAGTAGCTGCCTGTTAGATCTGCTGCGCTACGCGATAAATCAAATAGCTCTTGCACGGAAGCAAGTATCGCGTCGAGCGGCGCCTGTTGAAAAGTATCGTGGTGCTTACATGTGACCAGAAAGACTTGTATTTCTGCCGCTGTACGAGGCCAAGCAAAATCTGTTGGATCAGTCAGCAAGCGTCCATTCACTAAGACGTAAAAACCATCGATGCCGCCATCATGCGAACCGTCTGTCCAGCCGAAATCCAGTTCTTCGCTTGATAAATCAAAGTGCTTAAGAATTTGCTCCAAGACGAATCGCTCGAATAGCTCCCCAATATCAGTACTCGGGCTGGCAGCTAGTTGCTGCTGCAATAGTGAGTCTAAAAGCACTACATCGTTTTTTGCCACGGTAGAATCCTTTATATCCTCAAGACTAATTGTTTCGCCTATCTGTTTATTTCCGCTATTGGCCGGCTGCCGACCTTTTCGCCATCATATTTGCACACCGGTTCAAAGACTGCAAATGGCACGGAACAGAAGTCTACTCTTCAAAATTAACGGCCGTAAAGCAGACTCTCACAGCCAACGAAATCCGATTACCAGTGGGCGGCAGCTTTGGCCGAGGAACTGACTTTCATGGCGAATCTCCCGACGGGCCGCTCGGGTCAAAAAACAGCCCTTTGCCCTTGATAATTGCCCGCCTGAAGGCGGAACTTTCGGGAATTGCCAGAAAATGTTCACTCTGCCATATGCCCAATTTATCAAACCGGGTCGAATGATTTTTGTTATTGAACATCCTGTAATCGTCAAGCAAAATGCCAGCCTGTAATCCAACATTCAGTCAGACCAATAGCTTGTTAGCAAGAAAGGAGTCGTAAGGTCATCATGATAAAATTTTTCATCAAGTCGGCAATATTGGCTGCTTTACTCTTGTCCGTACACGCGTATAGCCAGATGATGGGCATGATGCAAGGAGGAGGCATGATGAACATGTCGACGGAACGGCATCGCTTTGTCATGCAGAACGGCGTAGACCCCAGTTACGCATCCAGAGTGAACCCGCTGAAACACACTGCCAAAAACGTCGGGGATGGGAAGCGGCTGTATGAACAGAACTGCGCCCTATGCCATGGACAAACCGGGACAGGAAACGGTGAGGCTGGAAAAAACCTGGACCCTCCCCCTGCAAATATCGCGGCATTCAGCAAGCGACCTATGGCAACTGATGGATACCTGTATTGGTCGATAGCTGAAGGGGGTGTGCCATTTGGAACGGGAATGCCGCCATTCAAGGGCAATCTCAAAGCAGACGAAATATGGAAAATCGTAATGTATTTACGTGAGTTCTGATATGTTGCGCTCCATCAATAATGGCAGTCATAATGACCTTGGTTGGTGTTGCTTGGTATCTATCCATTGCCAGACCTCCCTGCCTTAAATATAAATATGAAGAGCGAACAATGAAAAAAATACTGCAAACATGCATATTGGCCGGTTCCCTGGTCCTTGCAGGCCAGTCATGTGCCGCCGACCAGGATACAAGGACCAGGGTGGATTTGCCTGCCATGATGAAAACCCACATGCTGCACAGCATGCGCGACCATCTTCTGGCGTTGCATGAGATACAGGCGGCGCTCGCAAAAGGACAGTTCGACAAGGCCTCGGACATCGCAGAGAATCGTATCGGCATGAGTTCTCTGGAATCCCATAATGCTGCCCACATGGCCCCTTTCATGCCCGAGGGGATGCAGAACATCGGCACTGCAATGCACCACGCTGCCAGCCGCTTCGCCATGACCGCCAGTGAAGGCGATTTGCCCCGCTCGCTGGATGCGCTATCCAAAGTCACCGAGCAATGCGTGGCCTGCCACATGAGTTACAGGGTGAACTGAATCTATTAGCCGCGATCAGCCTTCGCCTTGAGTTTTAATCAGCTGGTTTGGCAAGATGCAGCGCTTTTAAGGAAATAAAAATGGATCGCAAACAACATTGGGAGCAGGTGTATACCACCAAGAAATCCGAGTCGGTCAGCTGGTTCCAGGAACACGCCGACCTGTCTGTACGGCTGATCCACAACACCGGGCTCGGCAAGGATGCGGCCATTATCGATGTCGGTGGCGGTACTTCCAAACTGGTGGATGACCTTGCAGCCGAAGGTTATAGCGACCTGACCGTACTTGATTTGTCATCGGCTGCCATCGCTGTTGCAAAGCAGCGCTTGGGAAGACATGCAGATGCCATACACTGGATGGAAGGCGACATTACCCGCGCAGAGTTTCCCGTTCACCGGTTCGACATCTGGCACGATCGGGCAGTATTCCATTTTTTGACTGACCCGGCTGATCGCCATGCTTATGTCGAGCGGGTTATGAAAGCCGTTCGACCCGGCGGGCATGTGATCGTTGCCACTTTTGCGGAAGACGGGCCGGAAAAATGTAGCGGACTGCCCGTGATGAGGTATCAACCTGAATCCCTGCATGCCGAGTTTGGAGATACATTCCTTCTTGTCGAGCACGAAAAGGAAGCCCATCACACTCCGTCCGGGACAGTTCAGCAGTTTGTTTATTGTTATTGTCGCAAGGGTAATAACTAGCCCCTGCCTGGACAGCCGCAACTTGAAACAGCTATTCGCCTTGTGGCGAAGGCCGTCCTTTAATCTCCTTTACACAGCAGTCAGTTTTTTAGGCGACACTTGCACCGATACCCGAAATTATCGCTTAAGCGAAGTGCCGTTGTAGGAGCCCGATTTGTCGGGCGATTTCAATATTGGCTATCGCCCGATAAATCGGGCTCCTACACATGAGCGTCAATCTTTTGTAGTTTTAATTTCTGACTGCTGAGTAATTGCCTGCCTGAAAGCGGAACGTCAATGGAGATTCGTGAAGGTCAGCGTCGTGCCGAACTGCGGCTTTCAATCACATCGGTCAACAGTTGGTCAGGTTGCCGGCGCAAAAGTATGGCAAAATCGCCGCCGCTCATTTCGGGCCCAACATTACTCTCCCGATGAAAAAAACGCTTTCCAAGTGGCTTAACAAGCTCGGCCCCGGCCTGATCACCGGCGCTGCCGATGACGATCCGAGCGGAATCGCGACCTATTCGCAGGCCGGTGCGCAATACGGCTTCGGCACATTGTGGACGCTGCTGATGACCTATCCGCTGATGGTCGGAATCCAGGTCATCAGCGCGCGTATCGGCAGCGTCACCGGACGCGGCCTGGCGGCCAACCTGGCAAGAACCAACTCGCGCGGCGTCACCATTTCACTGGTCATGCTGCTGCTGGTGGCCAACACCATCAACATTGGCGCCGACCTCGCGGCAATGGGCGATGCGGTTCAACTGGTGTTCGGCGGGCCGAGCCACGTCTATGCCGTCGCGTTCGGGATGGTCTGCCTGCTGCTGCAGGTGTTCATCCCTTACCGGCGCTACGTCGGGATTTTGAAGTGGCTGACGCTGACCCTGTTTGCCTATGTCGGGACGGTATTCGCGTCGCATATACACTGGCTTGACGTGCTGCATGGGACGCTGCTGCCCAAAATCCAGCACTCACAGAACTACCTGCTGCTGCTCGTGGCGATTTTTGGCACCACCATCAGCCCCTACCTGTTTTTCTGGCAGGCGGGACAGGAGGTCGAGGAACTGAAGTTGCAGCGCAAAGGGGCCTCGCTGCTCAGGTCTCCGGAAGACGCCACGCAGCATCTGCACCGCATCAATATCGACACCGGACTGGGCATGGCATTCTCGCAGCTGATCGCCTTTTTCATCATGCTGACCACCGCAGTCACGCTCTACACCCATGGCGTGCATGACATCCAGACTTCGTCCCAGGCCGCCGAGGCATTGCGTCCGATCGGCGGTGAATTCACGTTCCTGCTGTTTGCCGGCGGCATCATCGGCACCGGGATGCTGGCCGTGCCTGTATTGGCCGGCTCGGCCGCCTATGCGGTTGCGAACACCTTCCGCTGGTCGTCCAGCCTCAGCCTGGAACTTAAAGAGGCCAAAGGCTTTTATGCGATCATCGCGCTGTCGACCATCGTCGGTGTGCTGTTGAATTTCAGCCCGATCGATTCGATCAAAGCGCTGCTGTGGAGCGCGGTGATCAACGGCGTGATATCCGTTCCGCTGATGATCGCGATGATGCGCATGGCGACACAGCAAAAGATCATGGGCAAGTTTGCGATCAGCGTGCGCCTGCAGTGGCTGGGCTGGCTGGCTACCGGCGTGATGGCGATCACAGTGATGGCATTCGGCGTAACCAGCGTCGCGGCACAATTCCACCTGCACTGGCAATTACCCTTGAGTATCGTTCGGAATCTGGTTTAATGCGCGAGTTGGCTTGTCGGTTCAGAAGACGAAAAAAACCGGCCTAACCCTTTGCTTTGAACGCCAGCCGGCACAGGCTGTCACAAGCACCATTCATTGAGAAACGGCATCCCGTTTTCACGGGCTTAATGTTCAATTCGGCAATTGACTCAATACCCACCAGGGAGAAAATCATGGGCATGATGCAGGAATTCAAGGAATTTGCGATCAAGGGAAATGTGGTCGATATGGCCGTCGGCGTGATTATTGGCGCCGCATTCGGCAAAATCGTTTCTTCATTTGTGACGGATGTCATCATGCCGCCCATCGGCGTGCTGATAGGCGGGGTGGATTTCTCAAAACTGTCTTTTATCCTGCAGGATGCCACCGCAACTGCTCCAGCCGTCGTGATCAGCTATGGAAAATTCATACAAACGGTCATCGACTTTACGATCGTTGCCGCAGTTATCTTCATGGTCATAAAAGGCATCAGCTCGATGAAGAAGAAAGCCGAAGCGGCCCCCGCAACACCTGCCGCACCGCCGGCACAGGAAGTTCTGCTGACGGAAATCCGTGATTTGCTGAAAAAGTAATTCAGCGTAAGCATGAAAACGCTGCGCCTCGTAATCCATGGCCGCGTGCAGGGCGTTTTTTTCCGCGACGCGATGCGTCGCGAAGCACAAAGGCTCGGCATCACGGGCTGGGTGCGCAACCGCAACGACGGCACAGTGGAAGCTGCGGTGCATGGCGAATCCGCAGCGATGGATGCCATCGTGCGCTGGGCACATCAGGGTCCGCGGCATGCACAGGTAGAGCGCGTCGTCATAGAGCCGGATGACGGCAGTTACAACAGCTTCGAGGTTATCGGGTAAGCATGAAGAAGGAAGCCAACAGCAAATCGAGTGCAAACAAAAGGCTGGGCTATGCCCTCAATGTGCTGGTGTTCGTGATACTGATTGCGGGCATACGCGTCTGGCAGCAGCGCGACATGGTCAGCGGCGCAGCACCCGCTCTGCAGGGTGTCACTCTCGCAGGTCTGCCATACACCTTGCCGGCACGCCCCGGAAAACCCGTGCTGGTGCACTTCTGGGCGACCTGGTGCCCGATCTGCCGCACCGAACAGGATTCCATCGCGGGCATAGCGCATGATCATCCCGACACGATTACCGTCGCGATGCAAAGCGGCAGCCCGGAACAGGTAGCGCGCCACATGCGCGAACAGGGAATCGATTTTCCGGTGGTGAACGATGAGGATGGCAAGCTCTCCGGCGCATGGGGGGTGCATGCGGTGCCTGCCAGTTTCATCATTGCGCCCGATGGGCGGATACGCTTTGTCGAGGTTGGTTACACCACCGGCATCGGGCTCCGGTTGAGGCTTTGGCTGGCAGGACTTTAGCTATTTAAAGGCCGCGTGCAGGAACATGCATAGCCGGCATTAGAGTGCGCGGACTACAGGCTCATCGCAAATACCAAGGTCGTTATCAGGGTAGTTAATACCGTTCGTCTGTTGTAACCTTTGTCCTGCATGATGCAAATTACACAAATGATGTGTTTGTAATTTGCATTAACTCTGTGTTTATCCAACCTGGAGGAAATCATGCCCAAAGCAATATGGAACGATCAGGTGATCGCCGAAGCGCCAGCCGGCGAGATTCATCGTGTCGAAGGTAACGTGTATTTCCCGCTCTCCGCCGTAAAGCGGGAATATCTGCGACCGAGCGACACCCATACCCGCTGCCCATGGAAAGGTATCGCGAGCTACTACGATGTGGTTGTGGACGGCCGGGTGAATGATGATGCCGCGTGGTATTACCCCGAACCTTCCAGCATGGCGGCGCGCATCAAGGATCATGTCGCCTTCTGGCACGGTGTGAAGGTGGAAGAATAGCCGATGGATCTTCAGCAACCCCATGCAGGCATATCAGGCCAGGTGCTGACGATGGGACTGCGCCTGGCCGCAGTACGCGCCCGAACGGAATCTCTGTGCGCCCCGCTGGAGATCGAGGACTATGTCATCCAGGCCAGCGACTCGGTCAGTCCGCCAAAATGGCATCTTGCGCATACCACCTGGTTTTTCGAAACGTTCATCCTGCTGCCCTTTGCGCCGGGCTATCGCGTCTTCAGTGATGCTTACGCGCACCTGTTCAATTCGTATTACGAAACGGCGGGGACCTTTTTCCCGCGAGCGCAGCGCGGCCTGTTGTCGCGCCCGACCGTGGCGGATATCTACCGTTATCGCGATCATGTCGATGATGCGCTGCAAGCGCTGCTGAACAATCTCCCGCAACGATCCGCGCATGACATCCTCGCGCGGGTGGAGCTGGGCATCGAACACGAGATCCAGCATCAGGAGCTGCTGCTGATGGATGTGAAATACAATTTCTTTATCAATCCTCTCAAGCCCTCTTACCGCAACATTCAGGCCGCACCGTCGCCCATCACGGGGATGGGTTGGCAGACGTTCGCCGGGGGGATCGTCGAGACCGGCCATGGCGGTGCGGGGTTTTCTTTCGACAATGAACGCCCCAGACACCAGACCCTGTTGCGGGATTTCCGGCTGGCAAATCGTTTGGTGAGCAACCGGGAATATCTGGCTTTCATCTCCGACAGCGGTTACCGGCGCCCCGAGCTGTGGCTATCCGATGGCTGGCACACGATCACCACCCAACACTGGCAAGCGCCTTTATATTGGCACCGGGAGGGCAGCGACTGGCAGCAATTTTCGCTGTCCGGCATGCAGCAGCTGAACCTGCAGGAACCGGTCGCACATTTGAGCTATTTCGAGGCGGATGCCTATGCACGCTGGGCGGGCAAGCGATTGCCGACCGAGGCGGAATGGGAACATGCCGCCGCAAGCTTGCCGATAACCGGCAATTTTCTCGAATCCGGAGCCCTGCACCCGCAAGCCGCCCGCCATTCCGGCCTCACCCAGCTGTATGGCAACCTGTGGGAATGGACGCAAAGCGCCTATTCGTCCTATCCGGGATTCCGTCCCCTGCCCGGCACACTGGGGGAATACAACGGCAAATTCATGAGCGGCCAGATGGTGTTGCGCGGAGGGTGCTGCGTCACGGCACAGGAACACATCCGCGCCAGTTACCGTAATTTTTTCCGGCCAGCGGACCGATGGATGTTTTCCGGCCTGCGCCTTGCGGAGGATGCGTGATGAGAAACGAATCTCCAATGTTGCAAGTAGATTTGGACAACGATGAATTCGATACCACTGTGCGCAATAGCCTGCGCCGGCGACCGAAAACCATTCCGCCCAAGTTTTTTTACGACGCGCGCGGTTCTGAGCTGTTCGATCTGATCTGTACCACGCCGGAGTATTACCCGACGCGCACCGAAACAGGGATCCTGGATGAGTTCGGTGCGGAAATGGCAGGTCATCTCGGCACCTCCTGTGTCCTGATCGAACTCGGCAGCGGCAGTGCCACCAAGACGCCCCTGTTGCTCCGGCACCTGGCCGACGATGCCGCGTATGTGCCGATAGATATCTGCGAACCGCACCTGCTGCAAAGCACACAGCGCCTCGGCATGATGTTCCCCCAAATGCGCATGCATCCGTTGTACGCGGACTACACCCGTTTGCCTGCCGTGAAACTCGATGGTTATGCGGGTCGCAGGCGCGTGATCTTCTTTCCCGGATCGTCCATCGGCAATTGCACCCCGGCCGAGGTCGTGCAGTTATTGCAGCATGCCGCGCAGCTGGCCTGTCCCAACGGCGCGATGCTGATCGGCGTGGACAGCAAGAAGTCGCCCGCCGTGCTGAATGCCGCCTACAACGATGGCGCGGGTTATACGGCCGCATTCAATCTGAATCTGCTGGCGCGCATGCAGCGCGAACTGGGTGCTCAACTCGACTCGGACGGCTTTGAACACCGCGCTTTCTACAATGAGGGACTGGGACGGATAGAGATGCACCTGGTCAGCCGGAGAAAACAATTCATTCAGCTGGGCGACGAAACCTTCCACTTCGAAGATGGCGAAACGATACACACCGAAAACTCGTACAAATATACCGTGCATGAGTTTCAGCAACTGGCCTGGGCAGCGGGATGGCATCCGAAGATGTTGTGGTCCGACCGCGCAGGATTGTTCAACGTGCATTATTTGAGCCTGTCCGCCAACGAAACCAGTCACCCGCCCCGGCAAGGCAACTGATACCGTTTTTACTTTCGCAACTTTTCGGCTCCCGCAATTTTTTCCAGCGCCTCGGCAATCACACTGCGCGGCGCGGCGATATTCATGCGCATGAATCCGCTGCCCTGTTCACCGAAGATGATGCCGGGACTCAAACCCACCCCTGCCTGCCGGACAAAGAACTGCTTGAGTTGCTCATCGTTCAGCCCCATCGCGCGGCAGTCCAGCCACAGCAGATAAGTCCCTTCCGGTGCTGTCAGCTTTATCAGCGGCAAATGCTGCTGTAAAAACATGCGCACAAACTGATAGCTTGCTTCGATATAGTCGAGCAGGTCATCCAGCCACGGGGCACCGTTTCGATACGCCGCCTCGAACGCCACGATGCTGAACGGGTTTGCCGCGCCGGCATACAGCATGCCAAACGCTTTTGCTATCGCCGCACGGTCCTTTTCATCCGGCACGATCAGGGCGGACAGTCCGAGCCCGGGGATATTGAAAGTCTTGCTCGGCGCAACGGCGGTGACGATCTTCACGGCACCATCGCTCAGCCCGGCCAATGGCTTGTGCTGCCTGCCGGGATAGATCAGGTCTGCATGGATCTCGTCCGACACAACCGTGACATCGTAGCGCGCGCAGATTTCGAGCAGTGCTCGCAACTCATCCTCTTGCCACACCCTGCCGACCGGATTGTGCGGGGAACACAGCAGCAACAGCCGCGCGCCTTCAGCCGCACAGCGCTCGAAATGCTCCAGGTCGAAGCGATAACGGCCATATTCGAACCGGAGCGGATTAAGCAGCAATCTGCGCCCGACACTTTTCGCCGCGCCAAAAAATGGCGCATACACCGGCGGTTGTACAACCACGATATCGTCAGGCTGACTCAAGGCCATGACGGCTGCGTGGATGGAAGGAACCACGCCGGGACACATCACGATCCATTCGCGCTTCACTATCCAGCCATGGCGTTTTCGCTGCCAGGTTATCAGCGCTTCGTACAACGATTCCGGATAGACGGTGTAACCATAGATCGGATGCGCCGCCCTCGCCGCCAGCGCATCCCGCACTGCCGCAGGAACGGCAAAATCCATATCGGCCACCCATAGAGGCAGAACGTCATCGGTTCCGAAAATCTCCATTCGCCCGTCGTACTTGAAGCTGGATGTCCCGCCACGCGGGATGACACGGTCGAATTCGTTTTCCATGAAGACCTCTTTGCTGAAAGCTGCTTATCAGGTCGCGCGCATCTTTAGCTCGAGATCGCATTCAAGCGCCTTGCGATCCCACTTCGCCAGATCGGCCGCAGCTTCATAGCTCGACTGCAGGAACGCCAGCAGCGTCTCGTCGGGCGACTGCGATTCGCGCACCATACTGTATGGCAAAATGAATTCACCGAGATCCTTGCTATAGAAAGCCCCGTTCGGTCCTACCGGCGCACTGGCAAACCCGGCCGGTTCCGGATAGGCATAGGAATAGAACGCGGCATAGGGAATCGGCCCGCCGCCCGGCCAGAATCCGCAACTGCTCACTTCATGCGAATAGGCCTCTCTCGCCACCCTGTCCGGCAAATTGGGGACGCCGCCCGGATGCTCCGGTGCGGTGCGGCCCGAAAAGCGTGTAACGGCGAGGTCAGGCGCACCCCAGAAGAAATGCACCGGACTACACTTGCCGGCAAAGCGAGCGCGGAATATTTTAAAGACACGGTCGGCCTGCACCAGGATGCGCCAGAACCGGTTGGCATACTCTCTATCGTATGCCCGGTGAGTTTCGTCCTGGTCGAAACGTATCGGATCGGCTACCTCGTTAGGCTTGCACGAAATGCTGACGTTTAAATCAAGCTTGTGCATCTCCTCCGTCAGGCGCTTGTAGAAGACAGCCACTGACATTGGCTTGAGCGCAAAACCAGCGGAGCCGCCGTCGCTAGCCTGCACGGTCAGGCGATGACTGACGAAGTCGAAGTCAATTTGAAAGCTCCGTGTGCCGTGCGGAATAAGCGAAGTCGTGAGTCCTCGCGCCGTCACATACAGCGTGGCATGCCAGGAATGATTCATCCAGGCACATTGCGCGAGCCGTATCTTGCCGACTATCTGGGTCCACATGTGCAACGTTGCGTAGGTCTCTTTCCAGGCGTCAAGAGGCAGATCAGGCCAAGACTCTAAAGGTGATACAGCTGAAGTATTCATCCGTTCTCCTTGCACATATCCGGTGCCACAGATTGTTTCGGACAAGTAGCGTAAAACTTAGTCCTGCTGCAACATCCGCAATCCCCACCCTACACCAAACCCGGTCACGTCACTCGCCACACTGCCCAGTCCACCTTCGCAACGGCTGGAGGACAGGTCCACATGCAGCCACGGCACGTCGTTCTCCAGGAAGCGTTTCAGGAAGCGCGCCGCAAGGATGTGATCTGCTTCGCCATCCAGTGTGCATTGCTTGATGTCGGCGACTTTGGAATCCAGTGCCGGTTCGTAATCTTCGTCCATCGGGAAAACGCACAGCCGTTCGCCGCTTTGTTGTCCGGCTTGCACGGCCTGTTGCAGCAATGCATCGCGGTTGCCCATTACGCCGCTGTAGCGCGCTCCCAGCGCCACAGCCATGCTGCCGGTGAGCGTGGCGAAGTCGATCAGCAGGTCCGGCTTTTCGCGTGTAGCCAGCGTGATCGTGTCGGCCAGCACCATGCGCCCTTCGGCATCGGTGTGCATGATTTCGATGGTGGTGCCGTTCAGCGCCTTGACGATGTCGTTCTGTTTGTAGGCTTTCGGGCTGATGTGGTTCTGCGCGATGGCCAGCCAGCAGTCGATGTTGACCGGCAGCTTTTGCTGCGTGGCTGCGAGCAGGATGCCGAGCGCGACCGCCGAGCCGTTCATGTCTTCGTGCATGCCGTGCATGTGGCGCGCGGGCTTGAGGTTGTGTCCGCCGGTGTCGAAGCAGATACCCTTGCCGACCAGTGCCACAGTGTGCTTGGCCTTGGCATGGCGATAGCGCAGATGCACGATGGCGGCATCCTCGTCATGGCTGCCCTGCGCCACCGCGACGAATGCGCCCGCGCCCATCTTGCGCAATGTTTTCAGATCGAATTCCTTGAGCTGCCAGCCGTTCTGGTTGGCGAGTTCCCTGACGCGGTTGCGGTACAGTCCGGGGGTGAGTTCGTTGGGCGGCAGCACGGTCAAGGTGCGGCACAGCAGGTTGCCTTCTGCCTGCGCCTTGAGCGCATCGAATATTTTCTTGTCGGCAAAACCGTACAGCGCGATCTTTTGCAGCGGCTTGCGCTGGTCGGTTTTTTTCTTGTGCAGCGGCAACGGCGCGCCGTTCACCCACGCGGCATACACTGCGGCTTCAGCAGCCTGCCGGCGTTGCGTCTCATCTCCCTGCACCACGATGGTAACGCTGGCGGGTTGCTCGTCCAGCAGCATCTGCATAGCCTTGCGTGCCTGCGTCAGCAGCGCAAAATTGGTTTTGCTGAAATCCAGCATCGCCCAGGCGATCAGGCTGCCGTCGGCGGCGTTGGCGGCAACGGGCGTGGCGGCGAATTCCTCGGCCTTGATGCCGCGCCGCTTCAGCACGGCGGCCAGCAAATCGCGGTGCGGCACATCGCGTGGCAGGGTCTTGTCCCTGGGCAGCAGCACCAGCAGGTGCGCTGCGCTCAGGGTCTTGGGTACAGCAGAAGAAGCGGTCAGTTGTGCTAGCATTACGCACTCGATTAATGGATGAAGTTGCCATTATCGCGGAAAATTCAATTTGCCACAGAGCGCACAGAGAACACAGAGAAAACCTCAACCTGTCGCCACGCTCTCTGTGTGCTCTGTGTTCTCTGTGGCATTATTTTTTTATCATATGCGAGCCTATCTAGATCTCATGCAGCACGTGCTCGATCACGGCACAAAAAAATCCGACCGCACCGGCACCGGCACGACCAGCGTGTTCGGCTACCAGATGCGCTTCAACCTTGCGGAGGGGTTTCCGCTGGTGACCACCAAGAAGTGCCACATGAAATCCATTGTCCACGAGCTGTTGTGGTTCCTGCAGGGTGACACCAATATCAAATACCTCAAGGACAACGGTGTCAAAATCTGGGACGAGTGGGCAGACGAGAACGGCAACCTCGGTCCTGTGTACGGCAAACAATGGCGCTCATGGGCGACCGTGGATGGACGTGTGGTGGACCAGATCCAAATGGTTGTCGATCAAATCAAGGGTAATCCCGACTCGCGGCGCATCATTGTATCGGCGTGGAACGTTGGAGAACTTGATCAGATGGCGCTGGCGCCCTGCCATGCCTTCTTCCAGTTTTATGTGGCCGACGGAAAATTATCCTGCCAGCTCTACCAGCGCAGCGCCGACATCTTTCTCGGTGTGCCGTTCAACATCGCGAGCTACGCGCTGCTGACGCTGATGGTGGCGCAGGTGTGCGGCCTCAAGCCGGGTGATTTCGTCCACACCTTCGGCGATGCGCACCTGTATTCGAATCACATGGATCAAACGCGCGAACAATTATCGCGCGAGCCGCGCCCATTGCCGACGATGCGCATCAATCCTGCGGTCAAGGACATCTTCGCTTTCAAATTCGAGGACTTCACGCTGGAGGGTTACGACCCGCATCCCGCCATCAAGGCGCCAGTCGCGGTATGAAAATATCTTATCCCGGCACAGGTATGAAACCGCGCATATCGCTGATCGTCGCGATGGCGAACAACCGCGTGATCGGCGTCAACAACACGCTGCCATGGCGCTTGCCCGCCGACCTGAAACACTTCAAGGCACTCACCATGGGGCATCACATCGTGATGGGGCGCAAGACATATGAATCGATCGGCAAACCGCTGCCGGGTCGCACATCGGTGGTGGTGACGCGCAATGCCGGTTATTCCGCGCCCGGAGTGATTGTGGTGAATTCGCTGCCGGCGGCAATCTTGGCGTGCGGTGACGACAACGAGATCTTCGTGATCGGCGGTGCCGAACTTTACCTTCAGGCGATAGCACTCGCCGACCGGATCTACCTGACCGAGATCACCGCAGACATTCGCGGCGATGCGTATTTCCCGGAATTCAACCCCGGCGAGTGGCAAGAGGTGTCGCGCGAAACTCACTCACAGCCGGAACCGCAGCCGTTGGAATACCATTTCGTCATCTACAATCGCAAAGGCCGGTGACGGCAGTAATCTCAAGCCCGGATTCGTTCAAATTCCCGTTTGCGATCATGACTCCGGCAGCGCCGAGCTCTCCGGCAATTGCTGAATGGAAGGCATTTCCTGAGAATTGGGCATCTCCATAGGTGAAGCGGATTCCGGGCTTTTCAGATCCAGGTAATTGTCGCGCGATTCAATTTTACCGGGCCCCGTTTCGGTTTGTTCCCGCGACGAGCCCTCTCCCGATTTCCCGTGTTCGGACTGTTCATTCCTGTCCCCCATGGAAGGGTCAACTTTGTAAAATTCCGGGATGGTATTCAACAATGTCGGCAATTTCGCCATGTCCGCAGCAAGACCAACCTGGTTGGGGTGAATGTCGATCTCCCCTTTATTGGTCCTGATGAACGTGATACCCATGTTCACCTTGTCGTAGGTGCCGGAGGGATAAGCTCCGCCCGGCAGGATGACGGCAGCTTCATGGTCTGTCCCCCGAACACCGATGGTTGCGTTTGGCGTATGGATCAAGTCGTTTTGTGGATGCATTTTTCCCAATTTCCCGGTGACAAAACGGGATGCACCCTGGAACAGGGAAATCAGACTGGCATCCTGGTCCGTTCCGTTATAAGCAAACTTTTCGATCTTGAGTTGCGTCCGTGGCCGGATCGCGACCAACCCGTCGTCGACCATCCTGATTTGCACCATACCGGACTGCTGCGTCACAATTGTTTCACCCACACAGACAGGATCACCCTTGGCCAATAGCCTTGTACGCCCGTTGCTTTGCGCCTCGACAGGGCCGTGGCTAAAAATAACGTTGCCCGCAACTTTCAGTTCAGCCGCCTCGATACCCGGCTTCATGCCTGTTCCGCCAATGCCGGTGCCTTTTGCTATTATTCCAGTGCCCCCCATTCCGGTACCACTGATACCTGTGCCGCCGATACCCGAACCCGATGCATTGTAGGTACAACTGTCTGAAGCGGCCCATGCACTGGAAGCGAGCAGAGCGCCCGATAGAAGTATCGCCCGTAGATAGATATTTCGATTAGATTTCATCTGATGTCTCCGCTGCGCTGTAAAGATATACGCCAAAATTGGCGCGATACACGGCTTCCGGTTTTTCATGGTCGCGCTGCTGCAGCTCGGCTGCACGTTTGTTGACGGCATGTAGCGACCTCATGCCTACGGTACGGGAATAATCCGCCAGTTCCCTGGCAGAATCTGCGCTCAATTTGTCATAGAAGACACAACGCTCCAGAAAAGGCGGCGAACCCCCCGCCAAATTGTGAACTGTCGCTGCCAGATGGTCGTGGATGTTCTGTCCAAAGTAATAAATCTTCTCCGCAATGTCCTGGGGCTGCACGAATGCGTCGGCACTCAGGTGGACCCTGTCTTCACTGTCCAGCGAGATAATGCCCTTGCGGAGCCACTCATCCAGGACTACACGTGCGCGAAAATCCTTGCTGACCGACTGCACCAGCGATTCAAAAGAAAGCTTCTCTCCCTTGCTTGCCAGACGCGGCAAAGGAATGGGCAACCCCTGCCCGTCCAGATATTCGGGATGCCCGTTCCAGATGGTGAGCAACAAGGCGCTCATGGACGCATGTTGTGAAAGGTTGATCTCTGCTGCCGCTTCGTTGCGCAAGCGGTTGATCTCACGGCGATGAATCCCGGTCAGCAAGCTGATGCGGCTGTCGGTCTGGGCTTTGGAGTCCAGCCTGAATTCTGCTTCTGCAACCTTTACATAGGTCGATTTGACCAGATCGCAGAAAGTCGGGAAAGAAATGCCATGGGATAACAGCAATCGAACCAACGGACGCAACAGATACCGAATCGCCGCAACAACAGGCGGCTGAGGCTCGGTGCCGGAAGTGCTTTGGTTATTCATAGCTGCCCTCTCGAAAATTTACTGTAAGTGAAGCATACCACAAAAAAAACCTTTGACGTGTGCAAATTTTACACATATTATTCATTACGTGTGTATAGTGCACACGTTTGTCAAGGCAAGCAATTGCCAAAACATGTCGTAGAACCTGCTTTAAAGTATCACGGGTTCGATATTTTGTTATTCATTTCATATTAAGGAGTCAATCATGTTGAATCAAAAAAATGCTGCCCGGTTTATTGCTGCACTGTTCTTGATGGGAGGCTTTTCGGTCGCGTTTGCTGCAACAGCAACTGCAACAACAACTGCAACAACAACGGTTGCTGCAACAACTCCGGCTGTAACACCTGCTGCTGTCCCTGCAGTTCCTGGAGCGGCTGGAGGCGTAGAGGTGGAAGCGCCTGAAGCCGCTGAGGCTCCGGAAGCTGCGGAGGTCGCCGACGTTCCTGACGTTCCTGAAGTCGCGGAAGCCCCTGAAATCGCTGAAGCTCCTGAAGTGCATGCTCCCGAAATGCACTGATTTGACAAGAAAAAAGGATCAATCATGAAATACGCCATACTCGCAGCAAGTCTCTTTGCCTCTTTCGCTGCAGCTACGATTCAACTGGCCCACGCGGATGAGAGTGGAAAATTCAGCCTGGAAACCGGCATGGACTACAACACTGGCAAGTATGGCGGCACCCAATCAACCAATATTCTGTACGTTCCCGTCACGGGGAAGTACCGGGATAAGTCGTGGACGCTGAGATTGACCGTCCCTTACCTTCGGATCTCCGGCCCAAGCAACGTGATAAACGGAGTCGGCTTGACGGGCACGGCTACAAACGCCAATACAACCCGGTCGGGTTTGGGCGATGTGATTGCAGGCGCGACCCATAATGCCTACAGCGATGCGGCCACAGGACTTCTGGTCAACCTGACTGGAAAAGTCAAACTCGGGACGGCAAGCAGCACCCAGGGGCTGGGCACCGGAAAGAACGATTTCATGCTCGAATCGGATATATATCAAATAACCGGGGGCCTTACCAAATTCGGTATTGTCGGTTACAAAATATATGGCAGCCCTGCCGGATATACGCTCAATAATATTTTGTATGGTTCGCTGGGCGGAAGTTACAAGTTTGACCAGGAAACAAATGGCGGCATGATGCTCAGCCTTGGCCAGAAAACCACGACGACAGGATCATCTCACATTGAGGCGATTTTCTTCGTCAGCCACAAGCTTGATAAAACATGGAAAGCTCAAGGCTACGTGTTAAAGGGCTTTACCAATAGCGTTCCAAGCCTTGGTGTCGGAGCGACAATCGCTTATCAGCTCTGAGTGACTTCACCGGCAGCCCATCCCGGGCTGCCGACATCTTGCCACACACCATGAAGTCCATTTTGACAGGAGGCCCGCTCGAAACCTCCTCACCATGGGTTTTTAGCTTGATTCGACCGTGGCAGGAAAATCCGTGATCGCCAAACCCTGATGGGGACAACATTCCATCGCTGCGCGGGTGTTTGACAGAATGCGCCGTTAGCCTGAAAACTTAAGGCAGGGTTATTGGAAATCCCAACGGTAGCCGATGTAAAAATATCTGCGTCGTGTAGTGTCATCCTGAACTGCGCTCTTGACATGGGTTTGTTCAATTCCTCCCTCACCCTCCAGATTGACAGAGTTGTTCCAGCGGTAATTCAATTTAAGGCTGGGTCTTATCTGCGTCTGCTTTGTGCCCATATTGTCGGTCTGGCGGTATAACAGCAGCAACATATCCAGGCGCCAGTATTGCCGAAATGGCTCAACCTGGGTAAATACCAATGACTGGCCGCTATAGGTTTTAGCGCTTGTGTAAGAGGCATTCAATAATCCAAAGTCGTTTTCGTGAAACAAACCGTTACCTGTCGCCTGTATGGAATATGAATAGGTATTCCCGGTCCCTACTGCCCCGGGCTGTCCGGTACTCGTTGCATCGGTACCGGACATATTGCTGGCGCGGAAATCACCGCCAACACGCACGCGCGTAGAAAAAGGGCGGTTCATTCCAATCGCGAACATGTTGAATATGGGACTTTGCGCTGTCGCATCGGCACGAATGGTGTCCATAGAAACTCCAGACTGGAGCAATGCCGCTACAGATTGTATGGGTTGACCGATCAGCGCATTGGTCAACTGCAAGGGTGGCGATCTACGGTGATCCACAAGCACATTGAAATTGGTGCTCACCTCGGTCGTCCAATTTCCCTGGAGCATTCCAATATCGACTTTCTTGAACAGCGTGTCGTATTCTAATAACCCCATGAAATTGCGCCACGCGTCATAATAGTGGCCCTCGGCTCCGATGGCCCTGCGATCCACGATACCCGATACACGCTGCTGAATAAGGTAGCCGCTGCTGCTCCACTGATCCGGCGACGGGCTAAGGTCTACGCTCAAACCGGTAAAGTCTTTATTGCTGGCAGAACTGAGTCCGCCACTGCTATATTCAAGCGGTTTGCCGGCGACACCATTGACGCGCCAGGTTGGATTAAATCTATAACCCGCCGCTACACCGTCGAAACTGCCGGGCGCACCCGCTCCCAACCCCGTTTGCCGGCCAATACGGTACATATAGCTATGGTCACGCGCATTCTGCTCAATGTAGGCAGCATCAAAACGGTTGGTGCTTGACTGCCCCGGCAAAAAATTCGCGTTGTAACTATCGCGAAACACCAACCGCGTATCTGCAGTCTCGGAGCGTTTCCGTCCCATCATATCCAGCGTCGAGAATAGCTGAGACTGGTCCTGGATTGTCAATGACGACGCAGTTGAAGTTGTGCCGCTAATGTTGAGGGAATCGGTATGCGATACACCCTTGTAATAATATTGGGATAGCCCGCCACTAACCACCATGTTTTCTTCTACCAACTTCGGCCTCGGCGCCACCGCGACCGGCGCGGGCCTGACCTTGTTTATTGCGGGCAATTGAGCCAGCCGCTGTTTCACCAGCTTTGCATCATCGGCGTCAGGATAAAGTTCCAGATATGACTGATACTCCACACGCGCTTTGTCATACTCGCCGTTTTTCTCCCGCGCTTCACCGATCAATTCCTGTGCAGCCTGGGATTGTTTATTGGGTGGCAAATTAAGCAACTTGTTCAATGTTTCAATCGCTATGTCGGGCCGGTCATTCTGGAGTGCATAGCGTGCGCTTCCGATCAATTGCTGCGCCTCCAGCTCGATTGCCGCCACAGGAAGCGGTGCCGCCAATCCGGCAACTGCAGATTCGGGCTCACTTTTTGGCTTGAGCGCAGGCGTGAAAATACTGATGCTGCGCCTATCGTTACCGGGCCGGATCCGGTAATTCACCACCTTTCCAAATCTGATGGAGAGCGATGAATCCAGTTCGGGATAAGTAACGGAAAAATGCGGGACAATGTCCGATGGCGGAGACTCCTTGTTTTCCGGAACCAGGCGAAGATCCGAGGCATTGACCCCCAGAAGATTAAAGTATATCCGTATATCACCGTTATTCAGTGATGCCTGCCGCAAATATTCAATCTGGGTAACAAATAAGATTCGGATCTCTGCCTCGTCGCCCGCCTGCCTGATCTCGATATGATCGATTATCCCGGCATTGGCCGGCCTCATCGCAACACCCATCATCAACAAGACAAACGTCAACATGATTACTGAACGGACAGGGTTCAGCATGCTTCTAAAAATGTTTCCAACTTGCAATATTTGCTCCAATTTTTTTTTGCGCGGAACCTGAAAGCACACCGGGTTGTGTTGCTACATCCGACAGGCAATAGCATCATTGAGAATGACTGGATGCCGCCGTTCATTGGCGGCATCCAGTCAATCCCATTTCGTATAAGTGCTTCCCCTACTCCCCAGCGGCCTGTGACAGCCGGAACTGGAACAGTCTTTGGATGGGGAAGCTCCTTCATGCGTCTTTGTTTGCATATTGGTAGCGGACCAACCACCCCCGGATCTATGGCAAGTAAAGCAAGCTCCGCCCCCAGTGGTTCCGTTGTGCATGGTTGTTGACGACACCGTACCCGTCATGAATGAAGTGAAGACCGAAGTACTGTGGCAAAACTCGCATTGCATACCCGACCCTCCAATCAAAGCCGTCGCATAGGGAATGTGTTGGGCCGACTTGGACACCGGCGTCACGCCGGCAAAGACCTGGCCGTTGTGGCAGTTGGCGCAACCGCCGACGATGCCGGTGTGCTTCATTAACCCCCCGGCGAATCCGCCGGGACCGGTATTAGAAGTCGTGTGACAGGTCTCGCATGCCGCGCTGGTCGGCAGGTGGTTCACCGGCTTGGACACCGGCGACACACCGGCAAAGACCTGGCCGTTGTGGCAAGTCGTGCAACCGCTGACAATGCCAGTGTGGTTCATTAGTCCCGGGTAATAGGGTGTACCGTGGCAAAGCGTGCACGCCGCAGTAGTCGGCAGGTGATTGGCCGGCTTCGTGCCGCCGGTCGCAACCGCAAAGCTCGATGTCGAGCTGTGGCAGCTCTCGCACGGCGTGGTGCCCGCCGCGCTATGGGTCGCGGACACTGTTTGCGGCATCGGTGTCACACCGGCAAAGACTATGCCGACGTTCTGGAAACCATGGCAGGTAGAACAACCACTGAAAATGCCCGTGTGCTTCATCAGCGTTCCAGAGAACGTTGTGAAGTTGCTCGAGGAATGACAGGTCTCGCACGGCATATTGGTCGGCAGGTGGTTCGACGGTTTGGGTACCGGCGAACTGCCGAAAAAGGACTGGCCATTGTGGCAAGTTGCACAACCGTTGACGATGCCCGTGTGCGACATCAGTGTTCCAGAGAATGTTGTGAAGTTGCTTGAGGAATGGCAGGTCTCGCACGGCATATTGCTCGGCAAATGGTTCACCGGTTTGGCTTTCGGCGTCACGCCGGTAAAGGTCTGACCGTTATGGCAACTTGTGCAGTTACTGAAGATGCCGGTGTGCGTCATGACTCCGGAACCGGGCCCAAATCCAACATGGCAAGTCGAACATACCTGTGTCGTCGGCAAGTGTCCGACAGGCGGGGTAGTCAGACCCGCCATCAGGAATGTCGTCGTCGATGTGTGGCAGCTCGCGCAATCCAATGAAGTCGTCATATGCGTTGTCGGCGCGTCCGCCTTGGTCTTTGGCGTCACGCCAAAAAAGACCTGGCCGTTGTGGCAGCTCGTGCAATTATTGACGATGCCGGCGTGGTTCATCAGCGTTCCGGAAAATCCACCTGGATTGGTTTTGCTCGCGGAATGGCAGGTCTCGCACGGCATACTGGTCGGAAAATGGGTGGGCGGCATTCTTACCGGCGTAACGCCGGTAAAGCTCTGGCCGTTGTGGCAGCTGGCGCAGCCGGCGACGATACCGGCGTGGCTCATCACCCCCGGAATGAAGCTGCTCAGGTTATGGCACAGCGAGCAGGCTTGCGTGGTCGGCAGGTGATTCGCCGGCAGCGCGCCTCCCGCACCAAGCTGTTTCCAGTCTGATGTCTTGTGGCAGCTGTCACACGAAGCGGTAGTGGCAATATGCCCGCTCGGCTTACCCGTCGTCTGGGTGCCGTTGTGGCAGTTCTGGCAGGAACCCGGTGCCACCCCAAGGTGGGTGAACGTCACGGGCGTCCAGGCATTGGTAGTTTGGTGACATTTGTCGCACTTGTCGAAAGTGGGAATATGCTTTGGATTTTTAGCCATTGCGCCCATGCGGTTGCCGGCCACGTGGCAACTCGCACAATCCCGCGGTGTTCCCTTGAACACACCGTCGACATGGCAGGATGAACAGCGAGCCTGGATGTGGGAACCGGTCAGGGTGAACCCGGTTGTACTGTGATCAAACTTGATCGTGCCCGGATCGATCGTCTCCGCCGAGGCAAAGTGCATCATGATGAGCAGGGGGAGCAGGAACACCAACGCGATCTCCCGGGGCGAACGCGGAAAATGAAACAGCCGGTTTACGCCTATGCCTCTCATATGGTCTTTCATTTTTCCACTCCTTGGCACATCAATCAGCCCATCCGGACTTTCTTAAAAGTTTCGAATTCACAGCAATCAGCCCCTTGCAGTCAAACTGCCTAACATGGACGGTAAATGTAACAGAATGTAAATTCTGTGCAATACCCGCCCGACAAAAAGAGACAGGTCTGGACGAAGGGAATCAATTTGCAGACGGGCGGTTATAAAATCCGGACAGGCGGTAGCCAGAATGACTTCGAGTCCTTGCTGAAAATTTGTCCTGATTACTGTCAGATCGCTGTCATTGCTTCAGAAGGCTAAATATATTTACTGTATCGAAACCGCGGTGGTCACAGAGTAAGGTTGCGAGCCAACCCCACCTGACGCGACCGCTGGTATGGACATGGCTGTCAACTCACCGCCCGCACCTATGCTGTATTGCGAGACTGTGCCTGTGCCAGAGGAAAATCCGCTGAAACTGCCGTTGAGGTTAGCCACATAAACGTATTTTCCCGTAGTATCGACGGTGACGGATTGCGCGGTGATACCTGCTGGAATTGTCGGATTGGTCATGGCTGCCAACGTGCCATCGGGGTTAATGGTGTATTGGGAAACAACGGCACCATTCGTCACATAGACATATTTGCTGCCCGTGCTATCGCCCGCAACGGTGATTGCGGTAGGAAGGGAAGTTGGTGGCGAAAGATTACCCGCCGCTATGGTGCCTATATTCAACAACGCGCCACCAGTGCCTATGCTGAATTCCGAGACGGTAGCGCTACCGTTATTCGCCACATAGACATACTTGCTGCCCGTGCTATCTCCGGCTACCGCGATAGAGACTGGGCTCGCGCCTGTCGCTACCGTCGCTGGGTTCATCGGAGTCAATGCGCCACTCGTACCTATGTTGTATTGCGAAATGCTATTGCTGGTAAGGTTGGCCACATAAACGTACTGGCTCTTGGCATCGACAGTGACGGAGATTGGCCACTGGCCTTGCGCGCAGGACGTAATCAAGGGGGAGCATGGCGTTACCGTCGGCGTGGGCATAGGTATCAACAAGCCTCCCGCACCTATGGTGAATTGCGAGACATCACTACTCTGGCTATTCGCCGCATAAGCATATTTTCCGGTAGGGTCGATAGCGATCGAGATGGGCGCGGACCCCGCAGGCGCCGTCGGCGGGGTCAGCGGCACCAACCCGCCCCCCGCGCCTATGGTGTATTGCGAGATTCCAACACCCGAGCTGTTCGCCACATAGGCGTACTTGCCAGTGGGATCGACAGTAACAGAGGTTGGCCCTGCACCTGACGTCACCGTCGGCACAGCCTTGGACGTCAATGCGCCAGTTGTCGCATCAATGGTGTACTGCGAGATATTATTGGAGCCGTAATTCGCCACATAGGCGGAATACACCGTGGTTGTTCCGGGTGCTGCACTGCTGCTGCCACCTCCGCCTCCGCCGCCACAAGCGGACAACAGCATTGTGGCCAGGCACAGCGCAAGATTGCGGGTCTTTATATTGTTTAAATGCATTCGGGAATCCTGATAGCAAAATTGTCTGTTCGACTGTGCCGCCATGGAAACGAATGGTACGGGGTCGCTTTGTTGGTACCCCGTCCAGGTTCAGCCGGCTGGTTTTTTAGGCCGCACAATTACCGGCACTATAATACCAAAGGGCGCGTTTCGATTGCCGTTCATCGGACGTTCATCTGCCGTTCATCGGCGCCCCTTATTATTCCCGGGCGGAGCGTGCGCCATTTGGTGGCGAGATGACAGCGGTCGCATTGCTGGCCAAAATCGCCCCGATGCACATCATCATTATCGTGGCAACCGTCGCAGGTCTTCGCCACGATGACACGGTCGTCCATCGCCAGTTTATGGCAAGCGTAGCAAACTACTTTCTGATGTGCGCCATCCAGCTTGAATTTGGTACGCGTATCGTGATCAAAATCCCAGGCCTTCCAGGATCGGGAGTTGTGGCAGGAATCGCATTTTTTACCGAGCCTGCGCTTATGCACCTTGTCATCGTCCTTTTTGTGACAGGCAAAGCAATCGGATGGCGTATCGCGGAATACCTGGGTCAGATGGCATTTCTTGCATTCCACTTTGACGTGCAACCCAAGCAGCGGGAAGCGTGCACGCCCATGATCGAACCGCGCATCTTTCCAATCCTTTTCGCTATGGCAGGTTTCGCAGCGTTTACCCAGACTTCCCTTGTGCACGTCGTTTTTCGTGTGGCAAGAGACGCATTCCTGCGGCAGCTTTTGCTGATACAGCTTGCCGGTATGGCAGGAGATACACTTGACCTGCTCGTGCTTGCCCTTTAGTGCGTATTTCGTATCGCGGTCGTGGTTGAAGATGATCGTTTTCCAGTCGGCCGCTTTATGGCACGTCTCGCATTTGGTTCCGAAATTTTCCTTATGCTTGTCATCCTTCTTGTGGCAACCGATGCAGGCCATGGGAAGTCTCTCGCCTCTGGCTTTCAGTTCCGGTGTGTGGCAGGCATCGCATTTGACTTTTTCGTGCTTGCCCTCTAACGGAAACTTGGTGTCCCTGTCATGATCGAATTTGGCGGACTTCCATTTTTCTTCGTTGTGGCAAGTCGCGCAATTGGTGCCCAATCCGCCCTTGTGCACATCATCTTTGCGGTGGCACCCGATACACGCAGTCGGGGTTTTCTGCTTGGAGAATAGCGGTGCCGTATGGCATGAAATACACTTCACCGTTTTGTGCCGGCCCAACAACTTGAATTTGGTTTCAACGTCATGGTCGAACTGTATCGCCTTCCAGTCGCGTTCCACATGGCAGGTTTCGCATTTCTTGCCGTATTGCCCTTTATGCTTGTCAACCTTTAGATGACAGGCCACGCATTCATGCGGCGCTCCTTTATAGCGGGTCGGGTCAGTGTGGCATTTACTGCATTTCACATCTGCATGCTTGCCCTTGAGCGCGAAATGGGTCTTTTCGAGAGAGTGATCAAATTTTGTTTCTTTCCAGTCGCGCTCGTTATGGCAGCTTTTGCAATCGGTGCCCAGACTACCCTTGTGTTTATCGTCCTTGTGGTGGCAATCATTGCATGCGGAAGGCGCTTCACGATATTTTTTATTCGCCGCATGACAATCCTTGCACTTGACTTTTTCCTGCTTCAGGTGCGCACCCAACAACGGGAAATCGGTCTTGGTATGATCAAATTTTGCCGTATCCAGTATGACGATCTTCGCATTTCGTCCTTTATGTTCGGTATGGCAGGTCTTGCATACTTTTTGATCAAGCCTGCCATGGAAGCCCTTATGATTCTGGATATCCGCTTTCACATCCTTGTGGCAGTCCTCACACAGGCCGCTCTGTGCTTCCTTGTTGAAGCGAACATGGCATTCCTTGCAATCTGCCTCGAGTTTGGCGTGCCCCTGGATTACTTCACCGGGCATCAGTGCAATCTCACCCGCACCGAATGCGAGGCCGGAGAATGACAGGGCTATTGTCAGCAGAGCAATGCGTAGCAGCATGGGGCAGAGTCAGTACATGAAATTGGTGGCAATAACGTGAACTATTCCGCTGACCCCCAGCAACCAGACGAAGGGAGAATGCAGAACATGCCACAAACGGAACAGCCGCTCGTAAGATGAAAATTGAGCCGCCTGCTGCACTGCACTCAGATACTCTTCGGCATCCTGCACAACCTCCAGATAATGCTGCTCCTGCTCGTGCCTGTTCCACCCCTGAGTTTTGGCAAGGTGAGTGACGCCCCGCCTTAACTCCTTGCGGCAGTGTTTTGCCAGATAGTAACGTTGCAAGCCCAGTGTCATAAATCTCCAGGCGCGAACCGGCGGTGTCTGCTTTTTATCAACAGCCATTATGCGGAATTTAATTAACTTCTGGTCTACCCCGGTCGCCTCCATCAACACCGCGTTTACTTTGCTCACCTTGTTTTGGTTGACATCCACAGCCTGCTGCAATTCCTCCAGATTGGATTTTCGGCCATAAAGGCCGTGATGGATGCGTTTATAAATGAAACGTCCTATGATGCCGCTGGCCGCCACCAACAACATGGAATAAAGTGCGACGGCGGCGTTCAACGATCTCACATGAAAGGTCGTATGAAACAGGATCAAAACCGGTCCGCCAATACCGAATATCATGTGCAGCATGAACCAGTAGCGCAGCGGCCCCCAGCTGCGGGTGAATTGCATATGCTTGCGCACCGGATAAAGCAGCATAAGCAACATCATCACACCGCCGACCAGACCAAGGTAATAACCGAAGCCAACACCTGGTTTGTAATCCAGCTGATGCTCAGATGCCTTGAAATAAACCCAGACAGCCATCATTGTCAAAACAATAGCTGCGAACCATACTATGCCTTTGCCGACACCCATATGGCCTTCGGCAGCGCGCGTACCGCCGAACACCTTGACCTCAACCGGATGATTTTGCCTGCGCCGATCGATAGCAGAAGAACTTTTTCCCGCTGTTGCTACAGTGTTTTGATCTCTAGAAAACTCAGATGACATATCCATTCACCAAATTGACGCACCGAACCAAATCAATATGATGAAATAGTCCATGCACTTAGTTTTTTTATTTTACCACGCACCAAAATTTGGCAATCGAAATACTGACATAATGCGCGTTGAATTGGCCTGGCCCCAACATTTGGACTGCCTAGGTTACAATAAACTCGCGATTCGGAAAGTCGACAACCCCATTCGGGTATTGTGCATTCGATGCATTAACATATCCTGTATCTCCCTGCATTTCTCTAAGTTTTCAAAATTATCCAGGCAAAATATATGATGGAACTCACATTTGTATCGAAGGGCCCAATAACGAAATGAACGATCAACTTTTTATTTACGTGCTTTATGTACTGCCCTTGGCGGTGCCCTTGGTTCTTTTTCTTGTCAAACGCAGTCGGCGCGAAAGGGTGGCCGAGGAAACCTGGCATGAGGCAGTAGAGTCCGGACTGACCGAGCCCGCCTCTCTCCACCCTGTGATCGATCCCAATATATGTCTCGGATCGGGTGGCTGCATCCTCGCCTGCCCCGAACAGGCGATGGGCATCATCGACGGGAAAGGTGTGCTGATCAGCCCGGCACATTGCATCGGTCATGGTGCCTGCGCCACTTCCTGTCCTGTGGGTGCAATCAAACTGGTATTTGGCACCGAGAAAAGAGGTGTGGACATTCCCCAGCTCACACCGCACTTCGAAACCAATGTTCCCGGCATTTTCATCGCCGGTGAACTCGGGGGTATGGGCTTGATAAGAAAAGCCGCCGAGCAGGGGCGCCAGGCAATGGACTCGATCAGGAAGCGGGGCCGCGGCAAAACACCCCATGATGTAGTCGTTATCGGTGCCGGCCCCGCCGGGATTTCCGCGACGCTTGCCGCGAAGCAGCATGGCCTGCGTTACGTGACGATCGAACAGGAAGAGACTTTCGGCGGCACCACGCTGCATTATCCGCGCGGCAAGGTCGTGATGACCGCGCCCATGAAACTTCCCATCTTCGGCAAAGTGAACATCAGGGAAACCACCAAAGAGATGCTGATGAAAATCTGGGAGGATGTGGTCGCCAAGACGGACATCAAGATCAATTTCGGCGAGCGCATGGAAAAGATCGAGCACCAGGACGACACTTTTACCGTAGTCACCAATCGCGCCCGCTACCCCACGCGCAGCGTGCTGCTTTCCATCGGACGGCGCGGCACGCCGCGCAAGCTCGACGTCCCGGGTGAAGATCAGAAAAAGGTGGTGTACCGCCTGATCGATCCGGAACAATACCGGGGCAAGCAGGTGTTAGTGGTCGGCGGGGGTGATGCGGCTCTGGAAGCAGCGGTGTCGATTTCCAATGAACCCGGCACCACGGTGACGCTCAGTTACCGCAGCAACGCATTCAGCCGCGTAAAGCCAAAAAACAGGCTGTTGACCGAAGAGGCGCGGACATCGGGCCGCCTGTCCGTGCTGCTTGAATCGACTGTCAAGGAAATCAAACCAAACAACGTTGTGCTTGATCAGAAAGGCAGCAAGATCGATCTGCCCAACGATGCGGTCATTGTCTGTGCGGGGGGAATATTGCCCACTCCGCTGCTTCAGGAAATCGGGATCGAAATACAGACGCGCCACGGCACCGGCAGTTTTGACCAAAAAGCCCTTGCCTCAAAACTCCCGCCCCCTCGCCCTTGATAAATGGGTGATCCGGTGTTGCCAGTCGGGCAAGGTTGGCGGCTCAATTCTGCCAAACGCAGTCAACGAAATAATATCCGCATCTGATGCCGTGTGACACGGGGTGCGCATGAATAAATACATGGTACGAGCGAGAGCGCGTCGGCGAGTCACTTGAAGTAAGCTTTCTCGTTAACCAGACGCTCTTCCAGAACCCGAGTTTGCCAAGCCTGCAGCCACCCGGGAAACTGATCGGCTGGCATGGGATTAGCGATGAAACTACCCTGTGCATGTTCACACCCGGACAGGCGCAGCATATCCCAGTCACCGGCATCTTCGACACCCACCGCCCCAGCTTCCACGTTCAATCGTCTTGAGATCGCCAGAGTAGCGTCAAACTTCGCCTTTAGCTTGGCATTGGTCGAAATGCCGTGTACCAAGCTCCGGTCAATTTTAATTTCGTCGAAGGGCATACCGTGCAATTGCGCTATTGAAGAATACCCGGTGCCGAACTCGTCGATCGAGAGCCTGAAGCGATTCAAGTGCAGCCGTGTCAGTGTTTCAAGCAGAACTGGCTGATCATGCATCGGTAACCAGCTTTCAGCGACTTCCAGCACAACATTCTGCGGTGCTAGATCTGCCGCCGCAGCGAGTGCAATTACGGAATCAGCAAATTCCAGCGACTCGAGGTTATATGTCGATACATTGACCGCCAACCTCAAAGACATCCCCTCGTCCAACCAGGCTTTGGTCTGAACCAAGGCATTTGTCAATATTGTCCGGGTCAATTCATGGATCAAACCGGACCTTTCGGCCACGCCTAGAAACTTATAGGGATACACCGTGCCATTCTGCGGGCTACGCCAGCGCACCAGTGCTTCCACACCAACCAAACTGCCACTGGCGAGCGATACAATAGGCTGGTAACAATTAATTAATTCGCCGTTGGCAATCGCAGCACGCAACTCAGCCGAACCATCAACCTTGTCCTCGGCAGGCGGGTTCGCACTTTGAACGTTGTCCCGGACAGGAACATTATTTTGATGGGCTAAAGAGAACCTCTCCAGCAACGACGCCAGAACAATACCGGTAACAGGCTTATGACAAAGTCCCAACAACGGGATTTTATGTGCCCGCACCAATTTTTCGCTGGCACGCAACAAATGTTCGTCTTCACCGCTCATCAGAATCAGGCTGCCCGAATAGCGGTGCTCAACCAGGTGGCGAACAAATTCCACTCCGTCCATACCCGGCATGTTCAAATCCAGCAGAATCAGATCCGGGCGCTCGCTCGGCCTATCAACCATCTCCAGAGCGGCAGGCCCATTGTCGAGTGTGGTGACAGATGTGCAGCCCCGACTTTCCAGTATATGCGCAATCAACTTGAGCATGAATGGATCATCATCAAGCACCAGAATTTTGTTTTTGAATTGGTTCACCATGAGCCTGCTCCCACATTCGTCAATGACATTCGCAAGGGGTCATTCCAATCTGATTTATTGTACATTTAGTACGGGTTTATGCGATATGTCAATAATTTCCAAGGTATTGTTTGACACCGGCGAATTCCTGTTCAAATTTGGCTAAAAGCTCAGTCAGCGCTTTCAGATCAGCCGCTTTACCTGCCTGTTCCATCTCGGCACACAAATCTCCCAGCGGCAGCGCACCTACTGAACGCGCCGAAGATTTGAGCTTATGCGCAATGGCTCCTGCTTCGTCAGTCTGACCCGTCTCACAGGCGTTGCGAAGCGCCGTCGCCATCCCGGCTGCACTGCTGTGAAAATCGGACAGGAACCGGCGAATCACCGCATCATCATTGCCTACCAGCCCCTTGAGCACATTCACGTCAAGCGGCGTGGATGGCGAATCATCTTGTGCAGTAGCGATGCCGGCACGGCTTTGCACAGCCATGCAGGGCAACCATTTTTCCAGAACCGCTTTCAGATTGGACAATTGTACTGGCTTGCTCAGATAATCGTCCATGCCCACTGCGCGGCAGTGATCCGCCTCACCCTTAAGCGCATTGGCTGTAAAAGCGATGATGGGGATACGACGACCGTTCTCACTGGCGCGTATCACAGAGGTTAATTCATAGCCATCCATCTCGGGCATGTGCAGGTCGGCGAACAAAATACTGTAATCACCACTTTTCCATAGTTTCAGTGCCTCACGGCCATTGTTGGCAATGTCGGCAGCGAACCCGAGCAAGGTAAGTTGTTGCAACATCACTTGCTGGTTGATCTCGTTATCTTCAGCAACCAGGATCATACAGCCCTGCAGATGGGCCTGTTCGCGTGACGGCCGCGGTTTCACCCCGCTATCTCGGCGACGAATCCTGGACTCGGATACCTGGATTCGACCTGCGGCAATTGCCACCGCCTCGATGAATGCATGTCTTTGCATGACCTCTGCGTCCAGCTCGACCACGCCCGGAGTTACCAGCATTTCATCGCGATGTTTGTTATGTCTGATTACGACCAACCGCACATCCAGATTTTGCCGGTTTCCGGATGCAGCACGCATCTCATCCACAGACGTGATAACGCCTGCTGTATCGATAACGATTACGCACAGGCCGGGTGGGTGATTATTTATCCACTTTCGACCCGTTGCCGGATCCGGCGCGCGCGCCACCTCTGCACCTCCGTGTTCAAGATATACGACAAGATCATCGGCTAATCCGTCCTGGCAGCCCAGCACAAGACAAGACAATCCCGTGAGCTGTGATGGCGCCCCTTGTGCATCAGGTTGCTCCCGAAGCCGTGCAAAAGGCAGGAGCGTTTTGAACAACGCGCCCTTATCAGGCTCGCTGTGCACGGTGATCTCACCGCCCATCATGTGTGCCAATTGCCGTGAAATGGCCAGGCCCAGCCCGGTACCGCCGAAATTCCGGGTGCTGCCGGTGTCTGCCTGAGTGAATGCTGTGAACAGTTTCGCCTGCGTAGGCCCATCGATGCCTATGCCATTGTCGAGCACACGAAATTCCAGAGTTACCTGTTCATTATCGCCATCGACCAGCAGGGCGCGCACCGACACCCTGCCCTGACGCTTCATGCCACTGGAGAATTTGATGGCATTGCTGGTCAGATTGACCAATATCTGGCGCAACCGCCCTGAGTCTCCCTTGACCAATGCAGGAATGGCCGGGTCGGTGAACAGCGTCAGTTCCACGCCATTCTTGATGGCCAGATGGTCCAGGGCTCTGCATATTTCCTCTACCACCCCTGTAACGGACATGGGGCCATTTTCGACCCGCAACTTGCCTGCCTCGATCTTGGAAAAATCAAGAATATCGTTAATGATGCCAAGCAAAGAGAATGCCGAATCGTAAATGATATTGACCATCTCCATCTGGATCGGATTGAGGCTGCTTTGCTGCAACACTTCGGCCATGCCGATCACCCCGTTCATCGGGGTGCGTATCTCGTGGCTCATGGTGGCGAGGAATTCCGATTTGGCCCGATTGGCCTGTTCCGCTTCGAGCCGGCTCTGCTCCAGGTCGGCAGTGCGCATCGCAACCTTGCTTTCAAGCTGCTCGTTGAGCTGACGCAGTGCTTCTTCAATCTGCTTGTGTTCGGTGATATCGGTTATAAAGCCGTGCCATAGCACCGAACCATCTGCTTCGCGCTGTGGCAACGCATTTCCATGCAGCCAGCGCAGCGTGCCATCGTCAAACTTTATTCTCGCCTCATGATGCCACGGTGACAGGTCCCGTGCCGAAACCAGGATGGATTCGAAGGTGGAAGCCAGATCATCCGGATGAACCACGGCAAATACTTGGGAAGCATCCTCGCTAACCTGCTCCGGACTGACCCTGAATATCTCGCGCATAGCTTCGCTGGCAAAAGGAAAACTGAAGTGTCCATCCGGGTCCATCCGGAATTGATAGACCACTCCCGGTACCCGGCTGGCAATCTTCTGCAACCGCTCCAACGCCTCCCGCCAGTTGATTTCGGCCTGTTTGCGGGCGGTGATGTCCTGTGCGGTACCCGCCACCATAATGGCTTTCCCGGCATCATTGAGTGTTGCCTCACCGCGACTATGCACATAACGCACGCTGCCATCCGGTCTCACCACGCGATGTTCATAATCACATAGCCGACCTCCCTGCATCGTATTCTGGAGAGTATTCTTTACCTTTTCTACATCATCCGGGTGTATCCCTTTGAGAAACTGTTCGTAACTGGGCGTGACGCTTCCCGGCTCCAGACCCCATATGCGAAAGTATTCATCGGACCATTGAAATTTCGAGGACAGCGTATCCCAGACAAAACTGCCCAGATGCGCGATCTGCTGAGCCTGGTTCAAACGCTCTTCGCTTTCGCTCAACACCTGCTCGCGCCTGACCGCTTCGATGCGCAATTGGACGATTTCGTTAAAATTCGCCCCAATCCGCGCAGCATTTGTAACAATAACAGACAAATAAAGCGCGCCCGTGAAACTCATGGCCAGAGGAATCGTCCCGCCCTCGATTACGTACATGAAGATCAACGGCAGCAGTGACGGCACGAGAAAGCCCAGCGTGGAAACCCGATCGACCGCCAACAATATGAATGCCCCTGCGCTTAATCCTGCCATGACGAAAGCCATGAAGACCTGGTGAGTTACATCCCCGGCAGGAAACAGCAATACCGTGCCCGCGCCCCAGGCTATCCCGGTCATGATAACGTTGACTCGGAAGCGGCGTATCCAAAGCGGCGCGCAATCTTCTACATACTGTTCGCTGTTCCGCCAGGCTACCGCCAAAGCCGCTCTGGCCAACAAGACCGGGCAGATTATTGCAACCCAGATCAGCAACCTATCTGGGGCGATCACTGACATCTGCACACCGGCGAGTACCAGCACAAGCAGCACATTGACGGCAATTGCGCTGGGCAAGCCGGCATATAAAAGCCTGGTTTTCTCTACCAGCAGCACATCTTCCTGCACTGCAATATCACTAAGGCGCTGTCGTCGCATCAAGGCCACCTTGCGGTTAGATGTGTCCGTCACTTTTGTTGACCGTCCCGATACACCAGGACCGATACACTACAGAACTTGACTATATCGTTTGCTTCGCATGCCGGACGAATGCCGGCACAGGTTGTTGTGCCACTGGTGTACGGAGTATTCCGTGCAAACTGCCCGCATCATCAACAAATCAGCGCACGCAGTCCACAAAATAGTGTTTCTCACCATCGACTTCCTCTGCGACCAGACCGTGGATATCGGTCTCGAAACCGGAGAATTTTTCATTGAAATCGCGCGCAAACTTGAGATAGTCGACGATGGTTTTGTTGAATATCTCGCCCGGGATCAACAACGGGATACCCGGCGGATAGGGCGTAAGCAACACGGCGGTAATACGGCCTTCCAGATTTTCAATCTCCACGCGATCGATCTCGGCATGCGCCATCCTGGCAAACGCATCTGAAGGTTTCATCGCCGGCTGCATGCTGGATAAATACATTTCGGTGGTCATGCGCGCCACGTTGTGGTTCTTGTACATGTCGTGTATCTGCTGGCACAAATCGCGCAGCCCGACACGTTCGTAGCGCGGATGCGCCACGGCAAACTCGGGCAAAATGCGCCAGATCGGCTGGTTGCGGTCATAATCGTCCTTGAACTGCTGCAACGCGGTCAACAGCGTGTTCCAGCGCCCCTTGGTGATGCCGATCGTGAACATGATGAAGAACGAATACAGCCCGCACTTCTCGACGATCACGCCGTGTTCGGCCAGGTATTTGGTGACCATCGAAGCGGGTATGCCGTTGTCGGAAAAATCGCCATCCACATCCAGGCCGGGAGTAATGATGGTCGCCTTGATCGGGTCCAGCATATTGAAACCGGTGGCCAGCTTGCCGAATCCGTGCCACTTGTCGTCGGTATGCAGCACCCAGTCTTCGCGCGAACCGATGCCTTCCTCGGCGAGAACATCCGGGCCCCACACCTTGAACCACCAGTCCTGGCCAAACTCGTCGTCCACCTTGCGCATGGCGCGGCGAAAATCCAGCGCTTCGGCAATTGATTCCTCGACCAGCGCCGTGCCGCCCGGCGGCTCCATCATCGCGGCAGCCACGTCGCACGACGCGATGATGGCGTATTGCGGAGAGGTGGAGGTGTGCATCAGGTAAGCCTCGTTGAACACGTGGCTGTTAAGCTTGTGACTCTCGGGTTCACGCACCAGAATCTGCGATGCCTGCGACAACCCCGCCAGCAGCTTGTGCGTGGACTGCGTGGAAAAGATCATTGACTCTTTGGCGCGCGGGCGATATTTTCCGATAGCGTGCATGTCTTTGTAGAACTCATGGAAAGCCGCGTGCGGCAGCCACGCCTCGTCGAAGTGCAGGGTGTCGATGCGTCCATCCAGCATCTCTTTCAACATTTCCACGTTGTACACGATACCGTCGTAGGTGCTCTGGGTAATGGTCAGGATGCGCGGCTTCTTGGTCTTGTCCTTGATGAACGGATTTGCGTCGATCTTGCGCTGGATGCTTTCCGGCTCGAATTCGGACTTCGGGATCGGCCCGATGATGCCGTAGTGATTGCGCGTCGGGGTGAGGAACACCGGCACTGCGCCGGTCATGATGATGGCGTGCAATATGGACTTATGGCAATTGCGGTCCACCACCACGATGTCATCCGGCGCTACGGTCGAGTGCCACACGATCTTGTTGGAAGTCGACGTGCCGTTGGTGACGAAGAACAAATGATCGGCATTGAAAATGCGCGCCGCATTACGCTCCGAGGCCGCCACCGGACCGGTGTGATCGAGCAGCTGGCCAAGCTCGTCCACCGCATTGCACACGTCGGCGCGCAGCATGTTCTCGCCGAAAAACTGGTGGAACATCTGCCCGACCGGCGACTTCAGGAACGCCACACCGCCCGAGTGTCCCGGGCAATGCCAGGAGTAGGAACCATCCTGCGCGTAGTGCAGCAAAGCGCGGAAGAACGGCGGCGCCAGCGAATCCATATAGGACTTGGCCTCGCGAATGATGTGTCGTGCCACGAATTCCGGCGTGTCCTCGTGCATGTGGATGAAGCCGTGCAATTCGCGCAGGATGTCGTTCGGGATGTGCCGTGAAGTACGCGTCTCACCGTACAGATAGATCGGAATATCGGCGTTCTTGAAGCGTATCTCCTGAACGAAGGCGCGCAAGGTTTTCAGCGCGGCCTCAGTTTCCTCCTTGCTGCCCGATCCGAACTCCTCGTCGTCGATCGACAGCAAGAACGCCGAGGCGCGGCTCTGCTGCTGCGCGAACGAGGTCAGGTCGCCATAGCTGGTGACCCCGAGAATCTCCATCCCCTCTTTTTCTATGGCCTGAGCCAGGGCGCGTATGCCCAATCCGCTGGCATTCTCGGAGCGGAAGTCTTCATCGATGATGATAATAGGAAAACGGAATTTCATTGTGAACTCCCTTTAGGAATACATGAATGGGCGGGAATAGCGAATTTGCGCGGATTGTCGCAGATTTAAGGGGCGCTGCAAGAGGAAATTTCTGTCACTAAATGTTATGGGCCTGTTGAAGGCGGGTTACATTTTCGGCAGCGTGACTCCGACTTGTCCCTGGTATTTTCCGCCGCGATCTTTATAAGAAGTTTCGCAAACTTCATCGCTCTCGAAGAACAGCACCTGCGCCACGCCCTCGTTGGCGTAAATCTTGGCGGGCAGCGGGGTGGTATTGGAAAATTCCAGGGTGACATAACCCTCCCACTCCGGCTCGAACGGCGTCACGTTGACGATGATGCCGCAGCGCGCATAGGTGGATTTTCCAAGGCAAATGGTCAGCACGCTGCGCGGAATGCGGAAGTATTCGACCGTGCGGGCCAGCGCAAAGGAGTTGGGCGGGATGATGCAGTAATCGGCGTTGACCTCGACGAAGGAATTCGGATCGAAATTCTTAGGGTCGACGATCGTGCTGTTGATGTTGGTGAACAGCTTGAATTCATTGGAGCAACGGATATCGTAGCCGTAGCTGGACGTGCCATAAGACACGATGCGCTTGCCGTTGACCTCCTTCACCTGGTTCGGCTCGAATGGTTCGATCATTTTGTGCTGCTCCGCCATGCGGCGTATCCATTTGTCTGACTTGATGCTCATCGTTAATCCTCTAGAAAGTGTTTCGTACCGCATTCTGCAAGGGCGCGATTTTAACCAATTCGCCGCTGTCGCGCGCGATTTGCTAAAATCCGCGCCTTAATCGCATTCCGGCCCTTGACATGAATCCCCGCAAAATCCTCGTCACCTCCGCGCTGCCCTACGCCAACGGCGGCATCCACCTCGGCCACCTGGTCGAATATATCCAGACCGACATCTGGGTGCGCTTCCAGAAGATGCAGGGAAATATTTGCCACTATGTCTGCGCCGACGACACCCACGGCACGCCGATCATGCTGCGCGCCGAAAAGGAAGGCATCACGCCGGAGCAGCTGATAGACCGCGTATGGCATGAGCACATTGCAGATTTTAAGGGCTTCCATATCGAGTTCGACAACTATGGCTCGACCAACTCCAACGAGACGAAAGAATACTCTCAGGCGATCTATCGCAAACTCAAAGCAGTCAATCTGATCGAGGTGCGCTCCATCGAGCAGTTCTACGACCCGCTCAAGAACATGTTTTTGCCGGACCGCTTCATCAAGGGCGAATGCCCGAAGTGCCACGCGAAGGACCAGTACGGCGACAACTGCGAAGTCTGCGGCGCGGCCTACGCGCCCACCGACCTGATCAACCCGTATTCCGCCGTGTCCGGCGCCAAACCGGAATTGCGCGATTCCGACCATTATTTCTTCAAGCTTTCCGCAGACACCTGCCAGCAATTCCTGCGCGAATGGACGCGCAGCGGCGCGCTGCAACCCGAAGCCGCCAACAAGATGCAGGAATGGCTGGGCGCGGAAGGCGAGAACAAGCTCACCGACTGGGACATCTCGCGCGATGCGCCCTACTTCGGCTTCGAGATACCCGATGCGCCGGGCAAGTATTTCTATGTGTGGCTGGACGCGCCGGTCGGTTACATGGGCAGCTTCAGACAGTTGTGCAATGAGAAAGGTCTCGATTTCGACGAATACTGGAAGGCTGATTCAAAGACCGAGATGTACCACTTCATCGGTAAAGACATTTTGTATTTCCACGCGCTGTTCTGGCCCGCGATGCTGCAGCACGCCGGTTTCCGCACGCCAACCAAACTGTTCGCGCACGGCTTCCTCACCGTTAACGGCGAGAAGATGAGCAAGTCGCGCGGCACGTTCATCACTGCCGACAGCTACTTGAAACAGGGACTCAACCCGGAATACTTGCGCTACTACTATGCCGCGAAGCTCAACGGCACGATGGAGGATATTGACCTGAGCCTTGAGGACTTTGTCGCGAAAGTGAACAGTGATTTGATTGGAAAATACATCAATATCGCCAGTCGTTGCGCGGGATTTATTTCAAAAGTATTTTCTGGCCAAGTTGGCAACTTTTCTTCAATCCTTTTAGACAGCCTTCGAGGCGCAGCAGAAGAAATCGCGGCTTATTATGAGCAGCGAGATTTTGGTCGAGCTCTGCGACGCGTAATGGATCTAGCCGACGAAATAAATGTATTTGTAAACGACCGAAAGCCGTGGGATCTTGCCAAGAACCCGGATAGCAATGCTGATCTGTTTGAGGTCTGTTCAATTGCGATGGAATCATTCCGAATCCTGACAATCTATCTTGGCCCAGTTCTACCCGAAAATGCCAAAGCTGTCGAAAAATTTCTGAACGTGAAACGACTGTCGTGGAGCGATGTTTCTAATCATTTGACTTCAGATCGACCCATTAACCCATACAAACACCTTATGACCCGCCTCGACCCCAAGCTAATCGAAGCGATGGTCGCCGCCAACAAGGAAAGCCTACAACCCATGACAGACTCCCATTCGCAAGCCCGCCACGCCGAAGCACAGCAGCATGCCATAACCCCGATCGCCGAAACCATAGGCATCGACGAGTTCAGCAAGATCGACCTGCGCGTCGCGAAGATCGTCAACGCCGAGCATGTGGAAGGTGCGGAGAAATTATTGAAGCTGACGCTGGACATCGGCGAGGAAAAACCGCGCACCGTGTTTGCCGGCATCAAGTCGGTTTACGACCCGGAAAAACTCAAGGGCCGCATGACCGTGATGGTCGCCAATCTCGCACCGCGCAAGATGAAGTTCGGCCTGTCGGAAGGCATGGTGCTGGCGGCTTCCGGCGAGACACCAGGATTATTCATCCTCAGCCCGGACGACGGCGCACAGCCCGGCATGCGCATCAAATAATCGACGGAAAAAACATCAGCCACAGAGAACACAGAGAACACAGAGAACACAGAGAAAGCGAATGTTTGATTCCCCGTTAGGGTGATACCCAACAATTCACAAAACCTCGGGGCTCTCTCTGTGTGCTCTGGTGAAACTACTAGCCATTCGACTAAACGAGAAAACAACGTTCGTTAAGTCGCTGGTTATGTGATCTCTGTGGCTGAATTTTCGTTTTTTTGATCTCTGACGTTCCAACTACCGGGTCACGCGCATGGACTATGACATCCTGATAATCGGTTCCGGCCCCGCCGGTCAGCACGCGGCCTGGCAGGCAGCGCGCATGGGCAAGCGCGCCGCGATCATCGAGCGCAAAGCCAAGATCGGCGGCGCGGGACTGCAGACCGGCACGATACCCAGCAAGGCGATGCGCGAAGTGGCCTATCTGCTGTCGCGCTCCGGCGGAATGCGCCAGGCGCTCTCGCCGGATAGCCGCAGCCGCCATGGTCTGCTGGCCGATGCGGTGCGGCGCAAGGAGGCTGTGATCGCGCAGCAGGAGTCGGTCATCCTGCAGCGCCTGCTGCGTTCCGGCGTGGCATTGATTCCGGGAGAGGCATCCTTTGCCGATGCCCATACCATTCAGGTAAGCGATGCCGCAGGCAACGACCGCAAAATTTCTGCCGAGGCCATCATACTGGCCACCGGTTCCAGGCCGCGTCGCCCGGCCAATATCCCATTCGACAAAAAGACCGTGCTGGATTCGACTTCCATCCTGAATCTTCGCCATCTTCCAGACAGTCTGACGGTGGTCGGTGGAGGCGTGATCGGCTGCGAATTCGTTTCCATTTTTGCGGCGCTGGGCGTGCAGGTCTGCGTGGTGGATAGCCACAGGCAATTGCTGGACTACCTGAGCGAGGATGTGGTGGGCGTGCTGGCGGAAAGCTTCCTCGATATGGGAGTCACGTTCCACATGCAGGAACGCGTCGCGGAGATCCGCCGCGAACAGAACAGCACACTCACAGTGCTGGAAAGCGGCAAACAGATACGCACCGACGCGGTGCTGTATGCACAGGGCAGGCAACCCAACAGCGAGAAGCTGCATGTCGAACACGCCGGCATTGTCGCCGAAGACGGGTGGATAGAAGTGAACCGGCATTTTCAGACCAGCGTGCCGCACATCTTTGCGGTGGGCGACCTGATCGGCCGGCCCGCGCTTGCCTCGACCGGCATGGAGCAGGGTCGCGCAGCGGTACTGTATGCCTTCGACCGCGAGCAGCATGTCACGGCCGAGAACCTGCCGATGGCGGTCTATACCATTCCGGAAATTTCCTACGTCGGGAAAACCGAAAAGGAAGTGCAGCAGCAAAACATTCCCTATCTGGTCGGCCGCGCGAATTTCAAGGACAGCGCACGCGGACAGATCATCGGCGACGCACACGGGTTGCTCAAGCTGGTCGTGGATGCGCGCAATGAAAAACTGCTGGGCGTGCATATCGTCGGCGAGCAGGCCAGCGAACTGGTTCACATCGGGCAACTGGTGATGAACTTCAACGGCACGGTGCGCGATCTGGTCAGCAACGTATTCAACTATCCGACACTCGCGGAATGCTACAAACTCGCCGCGATGGATTGCATGCACCAACTGAAACAGCTAAAACACAAATAGCCGCCACCGCATCATTTCTTCGCGCTGATCGCGGTGAGTATTCCCTGCAGTATCGCCGTCGGTGTGGGCGGGCAACCGCTCACCGCCACATCCACCGGAATGACGTTGGAAACCCTGCCGCAGCTCGCATAGCTCTCGCCCCCTCCCTCGGGAGAAAAGATTCCCCCGTTGCAGGCGCATTCGCCGATCGCCACCACCAGCTTGGGTTCCGGCGTGGCGTCATAGGTGCGCTTGAGCGCGGTCACCATGTGGCGCGACACCGGACCGGTAACCAGCAGCATGTCCGCATGGCGCGGACTGGCGACGAATTTGATACCCAGACCTTCGATGTTGTAATAGGCATTGTTGACCGCGTGGATCTCCAGTTCGCATCCGTTGCACGAACCGGCATCGACATGGCGTATGTTCAGCGCGCTGCCGAACACGCGCAGGATCTCCTCGTTCAGCCGTTGCGTATCGACGCGCATCGCCTCGTCCGGCAAGGGTGCGGCCTCCGTCTTGATGCCGGTTTTTATGATCTGCTTGATGAGCTGATACATGGGTTCGCCTCTATAAGTCCTGGCCTGAGTAACTCAGATTGAACGATTTGTTGATCAGCGGGAAGTCCGGCACGATGTTGCCCATCACGGCATGTTCCAGCACCGGCCAGTTTTGCCAGGATGGGTCGTGCGGATGCACGCGTGCTAGACCACCTTTTGCATCGGTGTGTATTGCCACCAATACCTCGCCGCGCCAGCCTTCCACCATGCCCACGCCGAAACCGAGCGCCGGAAGTGTTTCGAGCGGCACAGTCAATGTGTTGTCGTGTATCAGGTTGGCGAGTATCGCTCTTTGCAAACGCAACGACTCGAACAATTCATCGAAGCGCACGATGACACGCGCCGCGACATCACCGTTGCGATAGGTCGCCATGCGCACATCCAGTTTGTCATAGGGAACACAGGGAAACTGCACGCGCGCGTCCCAGGCCAGCGAACTGGCGCGCCCGGCCAACCCGCACAAGCCGAGCTGTGCGGCGAGTTTCGGCTCGACGCGCCCGGTTGCGATGAAGCGATCCTGCACGCCGGCATGTTCTTCGTAAATGCTGCGCAGCACACGCACCTCGCGCTCCAGCATGGCGCATTCTTCGAGCAGCGTCTGTTTGCCCGGTTCCGGCAAATCTGCGGCTACCCCGCCCGGAATGATCCTGTCCATCAGGTAGCGATGCCCGAACAGCGCGGCATTGTTGCGCAATACCTGCTCCTTCAATATCCAGAACTGCGCAAAGCCGAACGACAACGCGACATCGTTGCCCAGATAGCCGAGATCGCCCAGGTGATTGGCGATGCGTTCACGCTCCAGAAACAGCGCGCGCAACCACAGCGCGCGGTCCGGTGGCGTGACCGCGGCGATGCTTTCCGCCGCCATCGCATAAGCCCAGGCATAGGCGACCGTGCTGTCGCCGCTCACCCGTCCGGCGAGTTTGGCGCCCTGTTGCAGGCTCATGCTCTCGAAGCGCTTTTCGATGCCCTTGTGGACATAGCCGAGACGCTCCTCAAGCCGCAGCGTAGTTTCGCCAACCACGGAAAAGCGGAAATGCCCCGGCTCGATGGTGCCCGCATGCACCGGACCCACCGCGATCTCATGCACGCCCTGTCCTTCCACCTGCACGAATGGGTAAGCGTCGGCTTCATCGGTGCGGCTGTGTGCCGCGTCAAAATCCTTGCGCAGCGGAAAGCTGCCGCTGTGCCACGCACCGTGGCGCAACCATTTGCGATGGTCCTGGCCCTCGTGCGCGTAAATGCCGAGCAGGTCATATGCGGCGCGCTGCATGCGGTTAGCCACCGGAAATATCCGGCTGACATCGGGGTAGTGGGGCAACTCGGCGGGCAAAGGCACGTTTAAACAAACCAAACCTTTCTCATTGACCAGCGCGACATGCAAAGCGTATCCGGCACCCTGTGCGCGGTCATCGCTGCCCCACAATGCCACCAGTCTGCCGCCGCCGTCCTGCACATTCTGGCAGATCGGCTGCAGATCGTCCGGCTTGATCTCGCCCGACCACGCGGGAATCGCGCCGGGAAGTTTGGTCAGGTGCAGATTGGGATGAGTTATTGGCATCGTTTAATTTTTCGGTAGGGTGGGCACGTTTTTTGTGCCCACCCTACGATAATGTGGCATTTTAGCGGTTCCCATATTTTATCCTCCCAGCAAAGCGGCCGCCTGGCGATACCAGTTGGCCAGATAGGGCGGCATATACAATCCGAGCATCAGCACCAGCAGCAGGTGCGCAAACACCGGGATCAGCGCCGGCTGGTGCGGCAGGCGGCGCGCCGTGGTTTCGCCGAACACGATAGGCTGTATCTTGCCAAAGATGGCGGCGAACGCGATACCCAGCGCGGCCAGCAGGAACGGTGTGGTCCACGGATAGTCGTGCATGGCTGTGGTGATGATCAGGAATTCGCTGGCGAAAACGCCGAACGGCGGCATACCCAGAATTGCCAGTGTGCCGAGCATCAATCCCCAGCCCACCGTGGGGCTGATCTGCATGATGCCGCGTATGTTTTCCATCTGCTGGGTGCCGGCTTTTTGCACCGCATGGCCGACCGCGAAGAAGATCGCCGACTTGGTCAGCGAGTGCACGGTCATGTGCAGCATCGCCGCGAACGTGGCGACCGGCCCGCCCATGCCGAACGCGAAGGTGATCAATCCCATGTGTTCGATCGATGAATAGGCGAACATGCGCTTGATGTCCTTTTGCCGCGACAGGAACAATGCGCCGACCACCACCGACAACAGGCCGAATCCCATCATCAGGTTGCCGGCGAAGTGTGTGCCCAGCGACCCGTCCACCAGCACCTTGCTGCGCATCACCGCGCACAACGCGACATTCAGCAGCAGGCCGGACAGCACCGCGGAGACCGGCGTGGGCCCTTCCGCATGGGCATCCGGCAGCCAGCTGTGCAGCGGCACCAGGCCGACCTTGGTACCGTAGCCGACCAGCAGGAACACGAATGCCAGTTTGAGCACCGTGGGTTCCAACCCGCCTTTGACCTCGTTCAGATGTGTCCACAGCAGGGCCGTGCCGCCTTGGCCAAGCACGCGCTCGGCGGCGAAATACAGCAGGATCGTGCCAAACAGCGCGAGCGCGATGCCCACGCCGCACAGGATGAAATACTTCCACGCCGCCTCGATGCTGGCCGGCGTGCGGTACAGGCTGACCAGCAGCACGGTGGTCAGCGTGGCCGCTTCCATCGCCACCCAGATGATGCCCATGTTGTTCGAGGTCAGCGCGACCAGCATCGCCAGGGTGAACATCTGGTACATGCTGTAGTACAGATGCAGCATCTGCGTGGTGAGCTTGCCGTGATGCTGCTCGATGCGCATATAGGGGCGCGAGAACAGCGAGGTGGTGAACGCGACGAATGCGGTCAGTGCGACCAGGAACACGTTGAACTGGTCGATGAAGAATTCCTCGTTTAGCGCGACTTCCGGACCCGAATCGACCACACGTATCGTCAACACCACAGCCGCGACAAAGGTGCAGAAACTCATCAGCGAATTCAGCTCCGCCGCCCAGCTGCGCGAGCCGAATACCGCCAGCAGCAGACCGCCCAACAGCGGGGTGAGCAATAACGCGAGAAGTTGCAGGTCAATCATTGCCAAGTCTCCATCGTCCACGGACCTTAATCATCTTTGAGTTTTTCCATGTGTGAGATATCCAGGCTGTCAAAGGTCTCGCGTATCTGGAAGAAAAAGATACCGAAGATGAATGTCGCCACCAGCACGTCCAGCGCGATGCCCAGTTCCACCACCAGCGGCATGCCGTGCGTGGCGCTGGTCGCGGCAAAGAACAATCCGTTTTCCATCGCCAGAAAGCCGACCACCTGCGGGATCGCCTTGCGCCGCGTCAGCATCATCAGCATGGACAGCAGCACGCTGGCCAGCGCGATGCCGATCAGTCCGCGCGTGATACTCTCGGAAAGCTGTGAAATCGGCGCGGCCAGGTTGAACGAAAAGATCACCAATGCAATACCGACCAGCATCGTGGTCGGGATGTTGATCAGTGTTTCCACATCCCACTTCACGTTCAGCTTGCGTATCAGGCGATGCAACAGCCACGGCAACACCAGCACCTTGAGCAGCAGCGTCAATCCGGCGGAGTAATACAGATGGTGCTGATCCGTCGAATAGGCCACCACGAAGGTGCTCAGCGACAACACCAGCCCCTGCCATGCAAACAAATTGATCAGCGACAGGATGCGCCGCTGCGACAGCATCGCAAACGCGATCAGCAGCAACATTGCCGCGAGCAGGTTGATAATTTGTATGCTGTAACTCATCGTTACGCGCCCAGTAAAAAATGGATCAGCAAGCCCAGCACCGCCAGCAAAAATGCCGTGCCCAAAAACTCCGGCGCGCGAAAGATGCGCATCTTGGCGAGCAGCGTTTCCAGCAAAGCCAGTGCGGCGCCGGCCAGTATCAGCTTGACCATCAGCGCGATGATGGCCAGCGGCAGCGCGCGCCAATCACCTGCTTCGGCAATCCCGTAGGGAAAGAACAGCGCGATGCCGATGGAAATATAAGCAAACAGCTTGAGGCTGCTCGCCCACTCCACCAGCGCCAGGTGGCGCGCCGAATATTCCAGGATCATCGCCTCGTGGATCATGGTCAATTCCAGGTGCGTGCCGGGATTGTCCACCGGGATGCGCGCGTTCTCGGCCAGCAGCACGATCACGAAGGCCAATCCGGCAAAAGCGAGGCTGGGATACAGGACAAACTGGTGATGCGCAAGCGCCTCCACGATGCGCGGCAGCTGCGTCGAGTGGCTGATCAGCGAAGCGGTAAAGAGCACCATCAACAATGCCGGTTCGGCGAGAAACGACACCAGCATCTCGCGACGCGCACCCAGCGTGCCGAATGCGGTACCGATATCCATCGCGGCAAGTGCAATGAACACCCGTGCCAGTGCAAACACACCGACCAGCGCGATCACGTCGGCAGCGGGGGAAAATGGCAGATCCACCGCGATGATCGGGATGATGGCTGCAGCCAGCCACATGCAGCCGAACAAAATATAAGGCGTGATGCGAAACAGCGGCGAGGCGCTATAGGCCATTACCGCATCCTTGTGAAACAGCTTGCGCAGCGTGCGATAAGGTTGCAACAGGCCCGGACCGGTGCGGTTTTGCAGCCAGGCACGGCACTGGTTCACCCAACCGGTCAGCAGCGGCGCGAGCAGCACCACCAGCAACGACTGGTAGATTTGAAACAGGATGCCGAGTGCCTGATCCGAGCCCATTATACGAACGCCAGCAACACGATCAGCGTGACAAAGGTATACGTCAGGTACAAATGGATGCGCCCGTGCTGCAACAACGATACCCACGACGAAAGTTTTTCTGTGATGTGTTTGATCGGCACATACAGCGCGAACCAGATGCGGTCATCGCTGCGGCCGTGATAGCGCGGATGCGTATCGAACGCGCTGGGCAACTCCCTTTCGATGCGGAAAAACGGCTCGAAGATGCGCCGGATCGGCTGCCCGAACCCTTCGGCGGTATCCTGCATGCGCGAAGTCTGAGCCGGGAAACCGCAGTCCCAGGCGGGGCCGCGCCGCGTCCGTCCGTGATAGAAATAATGCACCACCAACACCGTCACCAGCATCACGCCCAGCACCGCCAGCAGGAAATACACCGGACTGTAACTGGCCCGCTCGATGTCGACCGGCGCGAGGAACAGCCAACCGTGAGCCGCATTGCCCAGCCCGCGCCCGACCAATATTTTTGTCACCGGGTCAATTTGATGCACCACAAACACCGGCGCCAGGCCCAGCAGCACGCAACCGAGCGCGAGCCAGCCCAAGCCGATGCGTTCAAACATGCCGGCATCGTGCGGTTCGGCACGCGCCTCGCCGCGCGGCTGGCCCAGGAAAATGACGCCGTAGAATTTCACCATCACATAGGCTGCCAGCGCGGCGGCCAGCGCGATCACCGCGGCCGCCACCGGTATCAGCATATTGATGTAGTTGTTGGGCAAACCCGGCGACAGCAGGAACGCCTGCAACAACAGCCATTCCGAAACGAATCCATTGAACGGCGGCAGGCCGGATATCGACAGCACGCCGACCAGCATCAATACCGCGACCCACGGCATGTGACGGATCAGTCCGCCCATCCGCCCCATGTTGCGCTCGCCGGTCGCATGCAGGATCGAGCCCGTGCCGATGAACAGCAGGCTCTTGAAGAACGCGTGGTTCAGGCTGTGGTAAAGCGTCGCGGTCAGCGACAAGGCCGCCAGTGCGTCCTTGCCATAGACATGGAAGATGATGGCCAGGCCGATACCCACCAGCATCAGGCCGATGTTTTCGATCGAGGAATAAGCCAGCAACCGCTTCATGTCGCCCTGCACCGCGGCGAACATCACGCCGAAGATCGCGGTGATCAGGCCCAGCGCCAGCGCCAGCACGCCCCACCACCATTGCTGCGCACCCAGCAGGTCGAACGTGACGCGCAGGATGCCGTAGATCGCCGTTTTCAGCATGATGCCGCTCATCAATGCGGAAACCGGCGAGGGTGCCGCCGGATGGGCTTCGGGTAGCCAGACATGCAGCGGCAACAAACCCGCTTTCGCGCCGAAGCCGAACAACGCCAGCAGGAACGCCGCCGATGCCCAGAATGTCGACAGATGCGCCTCGCGCAGCGCCGCAAAGGTGTAAGCGCCTATGCCGTGCCCGCCCTGCATCACGCCGAAGCTGAGCAGGATCGCGATCGCCCCGACATGCGCGATCAGCAGGTACAAAAAGCCCGCCTTGCGGATGTCGGGAATCTTGTGGTCGGTGGTGACCAGAAAATAGGAGGACAGGGCCATCGTCTCCCATGACACCATGAACATGTACGCGTCGTCAGCCAGCAACACCAGCGCCATGCCGGCAAGGAACAGGTGATATTCCAGGCACAGCAAGGCTAGCGTATTGCCCTGCATGGATTTGAAATAACCCGCGCTGAACAGCGACACGCCGAACGAAGCGCCGCCCAGCAGGATCAGGAAAAACGCGGAGAGCGGATCGAGACTGAGATGCAGCGGCAGATCGGGCAGGCCCAGCGGCAACACGGCATGGCTGGCATGCCCGCCGATCGCCCACAAACCGGCAGCGGCCAGCACCAGCGAAACGATCGCGCCGAGCGGAAATATGATTTTGGTGATCAGGTGCGGGCGGCGCTGCAGTGCCAACCCCAGCAGCCCCAGCGCCAGCCAAAACACGATGGCCGCGCCCGCAACATCCAAAGGCAATACACCCGCAATGTCCATCCTGATTGTTTTTTCACCGATTTACTGATTGGCCAAACTGCGCAAGTGCGCGATTCTACTCCCTGATAAAACAACTAGCCATCCGACCGGGCTGCCAAAATGCTTTGCATAGCCATTCGGCTAAGTCACAAAACTACGGTGACGTAAGCCGCTGGTTAACGCCAACCAAGTCATTGGTTAACGGCAGCCAAGTCGTTGGTTATCTGTTGCAGCACCCTCAATAGCGCTTAAGGGTTAGCCCGGTTCAACTTTCTACCGGTCTGGTATCTTCAGCGAAGGCGACTTGCACATCGGCGGCTTCCTGTGCA
>Ga0307375_10000455_pt1 | contig 51552 bp, 52 predicted proteins | sample TR1MG_FD_202531 | JGI IMG/M metagenome (GOLD analysis project Ga0307375, IMG submission 202531) | Soil microbial communities from Risofladan, Vaasa, Finland - TR-1 | ecosystem: Environmental > Terrestrial > Soil > Coastal area > Acid sulfate soil | place: Finland: Risofladan, Vaasa | collected...
CGGTTCATCCCCGCTCGCGCGGGGAACACACTTCCTTCAGACCCATGTTATCAAAGAGCTTTTACGTCATCGATATTTCTACCGACCTGAACGCCTTCTCCGGCTTCGCTGTCGGAGGGTGATTCCGGCATGAAGGAGACGAGTTTTGCGCCATCCAATTCGACGGGGATCCGGCGATTGCTTCCCAGGGTCTTGAAGTCGAAGCCCGCCTCATTGCCCACGCGCCAGGCCATCACAGCGTTGCCATCCCCGATGCCGGCTTCGACATGGCTCCAGATGTGATCACGAACCTTGGCCGAATAGCTGCCCACGTAGACGCCAGCGCGTATCTCCAGCAGCCAGATGGCGAGGCGCCCGCGCAAGCGCGGCGGTGCGTTTTCAAGCACGATGACCAGCATCGCCGATACCCTCCGGGTTGGGGATGGCGGGGCCGACTTGCTCTTCGAAGCGTTCGGGTGGCTTGATCTCGCCAGCGGCGAGCATGTCTTCGATGCCGGGGATGATGCGTTCCAGCAGACGCGATTCGCGGAACACGTCGCGGCAGGCCAAGCGCACCTGCTGCTCGGGGTTGCGCGGGCTGCGCGCGGCGATGCGGAAGGCGACCGGCACCACGGTGTCGAACTTGTAGACGTCGGCCACGTCGTAGACGAAGGACAGCGGTTTGCCGGTGTGGATGAAGCCGATGGCCGGTGCATAACCGGCGGCCAGCACGGCCGCTTCGGTCACGCCGTACAGGCAGGCGGTGGCGGCAGACAGGCAGCGATTGGGCAGGTCGCCCTTGTCCCACTGGCTGGTGTCGTAGTTACGCGCCTTCCAGGCCACACCATGCTGGGCGGCCAGGCGTTTGTAGGTTTCGCGCACGCGCGCACCTTCAATGCCACGCAATTGCTCCACCGAACGACGCTGCGGCGGCTCTTCGCCAAAACGCAGCGCATACATCTTGCGCACCACCTTCAGGCGCAGGTTGTCGTCCAGCGCCAGCTGCGCCTGATACAACAACTTGTCGGAACGGGCGCCGCCCGGCTGACCCGCGGAATACAAACGCACCCCCGCCTCGCCGATCCACACCAGCAAGGTGCCCACTCGTGCAGCCAAGGCGCAGGCCATGTGTGAGACGCGCGTGCCCGGCTCCAGCATCAGGCACACCACGCCACCCACCGGGATGTGGGTGCGCACGCCAGTCTTGTCGACCACCACGAAGGCACCGTCGAGCACGTCGAGGTTGCCGTACTCGATGTACAGAATGGACAGCCGATCCTTGATCGGAATGGGCTTGAGCGGGGGCAGCAGGTCAGCCATCACGGTGCCGGCAGCGCGCGCTGCCGCATGCCTTGTCGGGTGACTACCGTGAACTGCCCTTGCAGCACGGCTTCGCCGCTCTCCACCACGGCCGCGAGCAGCGCGTTCAACACGTGAGGGAGGGGTGGCTCAAGCCGCAGGTAGACAACCGCCTGCGGCGGGCGAACCGCCCGGCTGAAGATCAGATCGCCGTGGTCGCGGTCGAACGAGAGCAGGATGCGACCCGTCACGCGCGCGATCTCGATGACCTGTTCATCGGGCACGCCCGGCTGAGTCTCCGCGATCGCCAGCACATCCTCCCCACGCTCGCGCAGATGCACGATGGTGGCGCGCGGGATGTTCTCGTCGGCCAGCCAGCGCATCAGGCCACGTGCGGCAGCGAAAGGTATTTTTCTTCTTCGATCAACCGCTGGACGAAGGCGAACACGGCACGCAAATCGTCTTCTCCCAGGTGCGGGTAGTTTTCGAGAATCTGCGGCTCGCTCCATCCCGCCGCCTTCAGCCCCAACAAAAACTCGACCGTGAGGCGCGTCCCCTTGATGCGTGGACGACCGCCGCAAATCGCCGGGTCGGATTCGATACGTTCCTGCCAGTTCATGTGATGATTCCTCGTCGTTCCGGGATTGATTCTCCGCCTTCCCTGCGTAACTACTCAAGCCTTGCCACGAACTCGCTGCTACGCAGTTTTGCGGAGGTTGCTGTGATCCAAACTAATCCGTCGCCGGCACAATGGACAGCAACCCGAGCCCCATGACTTTGCCGTGGCCGATGCCCGTTTCCAATACTTTTCTGAATCGCACGGCATCGGTGACGGCAAGCCGCCCTTCGAACAGCACCGCATAGACTCGAATGACATGACCGCCGTGCTGGCTTCCCTTGAGCATTTGCTCGTGCGAGACGCGGACATCGTGATACGCGCGGCCTTCCGGGCTCTGCATAAAATCGAAGTAATCGGGCGTACCGGATTCCGGTAGCGCGAAGCCGTGCTGTTCGCCCTTGCGCACCAGCCATTCCTGCTGCACGTCAGGATGAACAAGTCCCTGCCGCTTGCCCTGCACGGTCTTGCACGGATTGGCGCGCAGCCGAAATTGAAACGCCTGCCTTGGCTTGATCGTATCGAGCGCGAGCTTTTGCGTGAGGTCGATACCAGGCTCGGCCTGGGCAAGCCACGCGGAAACAGGAATCCGCGACCAATCGGGCGTCTCGTGGCATTGAATCAGCACACGGGGGCGGCCTACGGCGTCGGTTTCCGGCTCCAGTCGCCACAGCAGCGAACCCGCCGGGCACGGCGTTTCCGGCGGAAAGAACGCGCGGCAGAGCGTCGCGTGCATCTGGTAGGGGTCGGCGAGGTCGCGGCGCGCCTCCTTGCAGCGCGGGTTCATGTGAATCCTATGCAGGCGCATGGGCGTCCCTCCGTTGCAAATCCACCCATTCGGCGTGCACGTAGCGCGCGCCGAAACGCCGCTCGGTGAACGATGACAAAGGTTGATCCATGCGCAATGCGCCGCTGCCGTCCTGCGATTCCAGAGACACCAGCAAGCGTTCGGGCGCGGTTTCGCCGCGTCGCGGCGTGGTGATCCAGGGCCATGCCGCGAGCGCTTCCAGTAACGGCGCGTCGACGAGGCCGCCTCCAAGCCACGCGGATTCAGATGGCACGTAGGATTTGCGCCCCAGTGCCAGCGGCCAGAACGGGTTTTGCAAAGCGGCGTGCACACGTTCGAGCAGCCTGCACTCCGGGCCTTCCAACCCGACCAGGAACACCGCATCGGCGAGGTAATCGCGAGTGGTCACGGCGGTTTCGTGAACCTTCGAGCGATCAGCGGAAATGATGTTCTGCGCGGTTTGATAGTCGCGCTTCAAAACGCCGGGCCGATCGTGCCGCACGCCCATCGTCAGCCGCGTCAACGGTTCGAGGTCGTTCCAGTTTTCCCGGTCTATCCCCAGCGCGGCAGCGAGCAGGCCGATCACGCCGGACTTGCTGGGCTCCTTGCCGGTATCACGCTGGTCGAAGCGACTGGTTGTGCCCCAGGATTGCATCGGCCCCGCCAGTCGTAAAAGCAGAGTGGGCATGGCTTCAACCCCGCACGGCTTTGAGCGTTGCTTCCAGCACATCGTCCAGTGAGGTCTGTTCCGTGCCGAAGCCGCCCAGATCGGCCTGGGCGAGATTGAGCAAGAAGGTCTGGCACTTTCTCGGGTAAGCCGTTTCCAGCGCGCGCCCCTTGCTTGCCAGCGCCTCCGCCGATTTGAGCGTCAACGATTCGCCGGGTTTTGCGCGAACCGTCGTCTCAAAGGCGTTGGCGAGGTTGCGTGGGGCCGCATCGTGGCTCACCGTCACCGCCACAAACTCCGGTGGGTTGTGCGCCGCGAAACTGTTCTGTTTGCCGGTGGGCTCGGCCATGACGAAGCCTTGCAGGAAGGTGCGTAGGCCCTTGGCAGCGAGTTCCGCGTCACCCTGAAGGTTCTCGGTAAGCTTCGCCCAATCGACCACGGCATAGCGGTAGTAGCAGGCCGAATTGAATTCCACCGTGCCCATCATGTCGGCCCCGGCGGTGTCTTCCGGTTTCAGATCGTCGACCGCCGTGTAGAAGTCGAATTCGCGCTCGACCGCGTGCGTCGAAATGGCGTGCGCGACCTGGCAGGCGGCGTGCTGGTTTTTCTCGGGCATGTCGGCGAGCATACGACCGAACAGAGCCACATCGACGGCCTTGCCGCCGTTGAAAGCCGACTCGATACGCGCCTGAACCTCTTTGGGTGCGCTGTTCGCTGCGGCTTTTTTTGCCTTGCCTTTGGGCTTTTCGGCGTCACCTTCCTTAGCGACTACGATCTGATCCCAGCATGCGTCGATGGCCTCTGCCAGCGCCGAAATTTCCCGGCGACCGAGGAACAACAGATATTGCGTTTTGCCTCCGTCTGCCGCCTTGAGCTTGACGTAGGACAGCGCGATTTCAGCTTTCGCCAGCGTTTCCGCCCGATCGCGCTTACCCGCCAGAGCATCGACGATGGCTTGATACACACGCTTGGTGCGCACTGCCAGTTCATCCGCGTTGAAAACGCCTTCGCGTACTTTTTCGTCGAAATACCGCCGTATTGCGCGTTTGTCACACTGGCTCGACACTCGTGCCCGACGCGTACCACCGAAGAAAGCGTCCTTGGGTGCGCCGGTGTCGTCGCGGTTCAAATTGGAAGGTGCGAAGTTTTGCAGGACGTGAATCTCGATCAGGGTTTTCATGCGGCGATCTCCGTTTCGGCTTCGGTTTGATTCTGGGAAGATGGGCTGAGCGTGCGATAGAAGTCTCGTGCCCAGTCGTTCTGCGTTCGTTTACGCTCGCTGTTCCAATGCAACAGATCGTTTAGCAAAATGTCGAAATCGATGGACTGTTCGCCGAGCAGCGCGACCATCTGGCGCAGGCGGTGCGGGAGCTGTTCGCGATCTGCGTCAAGCAGGTTGATGAAGCGCCGTTCGGTGCTTGCCGACCCGCTGCCGAGCTGATGAAGCGCACAGGCTTTGGCGAGGGGCAGAGGCGCACCCACCCTGCCATCGCACCAGTACGCGGCCCACAGGCCGGCGACGAGGTAGTGCGCCTGTCTGCGCCAGCCTTCCGCCTCGCCTCTGAGAAAAGGCTCGACATAGGGAAACGCGGGGATGTGCTGCCCAGGCTCGAAGGCGAGGCTGCGTCGCAGTACCGCCTTGGCCTTGCTGTCCTCCTCGTTCAACTGTTCCAGCCACGCGATGAGTCCGCTCATGCTGTTTCCTCCGTTGGGATGCGACGCGATTCGTATTTCCGGATTTCTTCGTTCAGGGTTTTCAGTTGCTTGCCGACAGCACCTTCGGCTCGAACCAGTGCCCGGATTGCCCAAGCATCACCGGTAGAGACCGAGGCGGCGTGCTGAGCCCAGGCGTCGTGCAAGGCCGCGCGCACGCTTTTCAGCCAGCCGAGGCGGATGTCGTCTGGATCACGCTCCAGCGTGTAGTGATGCAGCGTGTCGTGGAAAGCGGCTTCCAACCGGGACCAGTAGCGGGCGCTGGCGGACATCTGCTCAACGAATTTGCCGACATCCTTGCCGTCAGGCTCGCGTTCGCCGCGGCTCAAGAGATCGCGGGCAAACCTGCGGCAGGCCTGCCACAGCGCTTTCTGGGTTTCTTCGGCGTCAGCGAGGAGCTGGCGGATTTCGGTGCGGATGTGAGTCAAGCGGTCGCCCAGCAAGGCTTGCGGCAATGCGAAGCGCTCCATGCGCCAATACTCGATCTTCGCCTTGTTGTTGAATTGCCCCAGCACCATGATCGAACGTGGGAAACGATCGCGCGCAAAGCGGGTGAGCGCGGCAACGTGTTCGATCACACCCGGTGCAAGACGCGCGTCGTCGGGTAGCAAGGAATCGAAATCACGCCACAGGCCGCGCTCTTTGAATTGAATCGGCAATCGGCCTTTGTCCTTGTCTACGCGGTAAGCGAGCATGGGGTCGAGGGCGTCCTTCGAGGTGTTTTCCACGCCGGAAGCAAAAGCCAACGAGTACACGTTGCCAGTCTCATTTCTTCGCAACCGTATCGAGCGGGTTCGCCAGGTGTAACGGTCGGCGAATCCGTCGATGGCGCGTTCGACACCCGACTTCAGACTTGCCACCGATTCGGCGCCGCGCTCCCATATCGGCAGATCCTGGGAAAATACCGCACGATTCTGGGGGACGAGGCTCAATAGCAGCGTGTCCTCCAAGTTGCGTCCCAGCGGCAAGGTCATCGCAGCCGTCGCTGACGGTCCGGTGCCAGTATGTGACAGCTCGCTCTTGCCCGCGCTCACCGAAAAGGTCTGCGTCGCCAGCATCCATCGGGTCGTCACGCTGGCTGGCACGGCGTCCGGTCGGGTCACGTCAATATGGTCGAACAGCACCTTGGCGTTGTCGGCGTTGTGCTCGGCGGCCAGAGCCGTCCAGGCACGCCAGGTTTTGGGCTCGAAATCGGGAATCTGCCCAAAAGGATAATTCTCGTCGAATAGCCAGAATCGATCCCGCCAGTGCTCCAGATAGGCTTCGATCTTCTCTGCGGGCGGCCCCGACTTGAACCAGCCTTTGGCTTGGTCGATGTCGGTCGGTCCTTCCAGTGCGCGATACAGCACGGCAAGCAGGAAGCGATGCAGGGCGGCAACGACCAGCGGCGAAGGATCTTCGATGACCGCGATGTCTTTCGCCCGCAGCAGGGTTTCGCGCAGGCCCAGTTCCGCCCGCGTCCCATCCGGAAAACGCACGGAAATCCAGGGTTCATCGATCAGGTTGTATCTGCTCATGGGATCTCCTCGGTCACGTAAACCAGCCCCAAATCGTCGGTGAGGCACACATGGGTGTCGTCGATCCAGCACGAATCGGTATCCAGTCGCAGGGGATAGGCGTTGCGCAACAGTGCGCTCTTTTTCCAGCCTTCCGGCACGCCTGCCTGTTGGAGCGGCTTGACGATACGCTTGCTGGACAGGCTCATGGCGCGCAGAAACCAGCTTTTGGCCTGCGCAAAATCGGGCTCGACGGTGGCATTGAAAGCGTCTGCCTCCCACAAGGGGATGGCAACGACTGAGTCGTCACCAAGGCGGGTTTGCGCCATCAGGGTGCGGTGCACGCCGGGTTCGTCCTCGTCGTAGAGACTGAACCGCGCCGGATCGTTCCACGATGCGTCGTCGGGAAAGCCGATGATGGCTTTGTTCGCCACGGACGTCTGGGCGTAGATTTTCCCTTCGCCCTCTTCCAGGGCTTTTTGCAGCCGGGGCTGCAACGACTCCGGGATCGCGACGTCTTCCTCGTACACCACAGTCACCAGCCTGTCGATATCGCCCGGAAGGTGCAGGCTCGACCGATCGCGCAACAGGCACCAGGTGCGCAGCAGCACGTCCTCCCGATAGACCGCACCCCACCAGAGCGGCTTGCCAAACGACGGCGGCGCGTCCTCGGCCAGCCCCGCCACGATCAGAATCGGAGAAGCCAGGGAGCGTACGCCGCGTGGGTGCCGCCACAGGCGGCCCGCGCGTTGCAACAGCAGGTCGATGGGCGCCAGGTCGGTGGCGATCAGATCAAAATCGAGATCGAGACTTTGCTCGGCCACCTGGGTGGCAATGAGGATTTTTCGCCCACTGCGCAGGACGGGCGCTTCGCGATCGGGCGGGCCGAAGAGCTTCAGCACAGCGTCCTCACGCCGCTGCCGCTGGTCGGCAGGAAAGCGCGCATGGAACAGAAAAATCTCGGTGCCATCGTCCAGCCGTTTGCCAGCCGTCTGACCGTCGAACAACAGGGGGACGCCTGCGCCATAGTCCCGGTAGAGATCCTGGGCGCGCTGCACGGTATTGAGCAGCGCAAGCGCATAGCCGCCCCGGGCAAGGCGCTCGTCGATGGCGATGCGCAATGCAGTCAACTCGGCGGTAACGGCCTGGACTGCAAGCTCCAACCGTCGCGCGGGGTCAGCGTCGAATGCGATTTGCCGCACGCCCTGCCCGGGTTGGTAAACGGAGAGGCGCGGGTAGCTTGCGTCCTGCTCAGGCGGTGTTGCATCGGTCAACTCGGCAAGCTTGCGTCGAATATGTGGCGGCAGGGTCGCCGACAGCAGCACGACGGACGAACCCAGTGCCAGCAGCCAGCGCAACAGGTGCAGCAACAGCGTCCCGGTGTAGGCGTCATAGGCGTGGATTTCGTCAAACACGACGACGCGGTTCGACAGCCCCCACAAGCGCACGAACTGGTGGCGTACCGGTAGGATGGTCAGCAATGCCTGGTCGATGGTGCCGACGCCGTATTCCGAGAGCAGCGCGCGTTTCTTGTGGGTAAACCACTCGCCCGCACGCACGTCGCCACCGGCGGTGGCGTCGGAAATGCCGCTTGGCTTGAGTTGCTGAAAGTCGTCGTTGAGCAACGCACCACCGTGCAGCAGTTGCAGGTCGAGCGGCCGATCGCAGTTCTGGCTGCGAAGGAACTTGAGCAAACGCCGGAACATCGCATTGCCAGTCGCCTTGGTGGGCAATGCGACGTACAGCCCACGATGGCCGAGTCGACGCTGCAATTCCAGATGGGCGTAAAACGCTGCCTCGGTCTTGCCCTCACCCATCGGCGCCTCGATCAGAATGATCGAGGGTTGATCGATGGTTTGCAGCGCCTCCGCCACGGCTTGTTGCAGAGGGCGCGTCGAGAAACCGAAGACGTCGGCAAACGATATGTGCGTCGTCGCCAACGGCAGCCGCGGCATCCAACCCAGCGCATCGAGCGCAGCTTCAGCATGACCATTGCGCCGCATCTGGAACCAGCCAACCAGGTCATCGCACTCTTCGGTGATACCGAAGGGAAAGTGGACTTCGTTCGAGCCGATCCAGTCGGCGAAGCTGGTCAGACCCGCCAGCAGCATGAAATCTGGGCCGGTGAGCGTGGGTTTGGTGGGCGTTTCGGTTGGCGCGAAGACTTCGACCAAGGCTTCGAAAATGGTGCGACGGGCTTCTTGCCATTCAGACTTGCCGAGCGCCCGGCGATTGCCTTCCAAGCTTTGAAGGGTAGTGGGACTCGCGCGCTCGCCGTGATGGCATCCCACGGCATCGGCAACCAGATCCGCCAATCCTTCAGGCCAGCCCAGATCGACGAGAAATCCAAACAGTTCGATCTGGCTGACAAAGGCGTGGTTGACCTTGGTATCCGGACTCGCGCCAGCATCCAACCCGGACAGGTTTTTCCACTTGCCCTGAAAGCCGGGACTGCACTTGCCAAGGTCATGACAGGCGATCAGGAGCAGTAGCCATGGACGAGCCTTGATCCAATCGAAACCCAGTGCCGCCGCGAGTCGGTTTCGCGTGCTTTCAGGCTCCCGCGCCAGGATCGCATCGGCACTGGCGGCAACGTCGAGGACATGAAGCATCAACGGGTGCCAGCTTTCACCATCGGTCTTGCTGGTTTTTGCCCAGATGTTCCTGCATCTGTCGTCAATCATTGACTGCTCCCATGGACTGCGCCCGCATCATCCTGCATTTGACCGACAACTGGAGCTTGAAGCCCATCTGGCGTGGTTATCCAGACCTGGGCCTGCCCAGCAGACGCGATAATTGCCTTGCAGGCGGAACGCCCAACAACGCGCAACGTCGGACTGTCGACGATGAATACATACGGCAGTCGCAAATCCTGCGACAGCTGCCCATCCATCCCCGCATCTTCGAACAAAATGTGTCACCGCGCTTATGCGCGACTGCGAATGCCTCGAACATACATCGCCTTACTCGATGCCGTTCACGCGCTGCGATCCGTGCGCAGCGCGCGCACTGCCGCGTCGTCGCCGGCCGCGCTGCGTCCGCTGAGCCAGCCGAACAGCGCGATGCCGACGATGATGCCGAGCGCGCCCAGCGCGGCGAAGCCGTGTGGCCACGCCTCGCCCAGGAACAGCACGCCGAGTACGGTGGCGAACAGCAGTTCGGCCGCCTGCATCGCCTCCACCGCGGCCAGCGCGGCGGGTTCCCGCCGCACCATGGCGGTGGCGCGGAAGAACAGCACCGTGGCGATGGTGCCCGAGGACAAGGCCACGCCCGCCGCCAGCAAGGCCTCGCGCAGGGTGGGCGGGCCGATCGTGAACCAGGCGGCGATGCCGAACACGATCCACAGCGGCCAGCTGCACAGCGTCATGCCGAAGACGCGCTGCACCGCATTCAGCACCGTGCCGCTGCTCTCCAGATGCAGCAGCAGCTTGCGATTGCCCAGCGGATAGGCGAACGCAGCCAGCACTACCGCACCGACCGCCAGCCAGTCACCGCGCGAGAGCTGGCCGTGCGCGTGTCCCCACTGCAAGGCAAACACACTGGTCACGATCAACCCGCCGATCGCCAGCGTCGACCACACCAGTCGGCGCCGCTCGTCGCGATAGATGAGCGGTGCCAGCAGCGGCCCCGCCAGCACCGTGGTCTGGAAGCTGCCGGCGACCAGCCATGACGGCCCGCTGTGCGCCGCCCAGGTAAGCGGTATGCCAAACAGTACGAAGCCCGCTGCGCTCCACGTGAGCCACGCGCGCGGGTGCCGGCGCAGGTCACCGGGCAAGGCACCGAGCCCGCCCTGCAGCGGCAGCACCAGCGACAGCAGTGGCAAGGTGAACAGGTAGCGCAGGATCACCGCCCATTCCCAATGGCCCCCGCCGACCACCAGGCTGCGATTGAGCACATAGGTACAGGTGAAGAACAGCGCCGAGCACAGCGCCAGCCCCACCGCGACGAGGGCATTGGAGCGCATCGGCGTTTCCCGGCAAAACGCGATTCTGGCAAATCGCCCGCCGCTGGCATAGCGCCGATATCATCACGCCGCGGCAGCCGATCGTGCGCTCACCCGGCGATGGCTGTCACGCAGGCGACAGGCACGACGGTAAACGCACCCGCCATCTGCGCGATAGCTGCAGATTCAACGGTAGCGCCAGTGACCACCGACCCAGACGTGGGCGGGACTCCAGAACCCCGGCACCTACACACGCACGTGGCCGCGCGCTGGAACGATCACACAACCAGTCAAGGCAAGGTTGCCGCCCAGCAGGGCAACGGAAATCAGGGCTCGGGCAAGTAGACGACGCATGACGATGCACTCGTGGGAAGGTGCATCAACAAACGACTACGCTGCGAAGTCGTGCACACCGGCCCGCCTCACCGATGGCTGATATTCATCTGAAAATTCTTGCGCGAAATCGACGCGCCAGGAACGACTCAAATACCGCCAACCATCGACGTCACCGCCTGCCGGTAACGCGCCGCGATGCGCTCTTCGTCATGGTGGCGGAAGTCGCGTACCCGCCACCGACCACCCACCATCACGTCGCGAACCAGTGGCGTATTGCCGGCGAACAGGAAGCTGTCGAGCACCGCGCGCTCATCACGCGCGGCCAGCAGGGGGGCGGTGTGATCCAGCACGATCAAATCCGCACGCGCGCCCGGTCGCAGCTCGCCAATCGGCAATCCCGCAGCCTGTGCGCCACCGCCCAACGCGGCGCGCCAAAGCGTTTCGCCCACGCTGTCGCCGCGCTGCCTCGCTGCCACATTGCGGTGACGTGTGCTGAGCCGCTGGCCGTATTCCAGCCAGCGCAACTCCTCCACCGGAGAGATCGAGATATGCGAATCCGAGCCGATGCCGAACGTGCCTCCGGCATCCTGGTAGGCCGCCAGCGGGAACAGCCCATCACCGAGATTCGCCTCGGTGGTGGGACACAGGCCGGCCACGGCACCGCTGCGTGCCAGCTTCACCGTCTCGTCCTCGGTCAAGTGGGTGGCATGCACCAGAGACCAGCGTGCATCGACATGGGCGTGATCGAACAGCCACTCCACCGGACGGGCGCCGCGCGTGGCCAGGCAATCCTGCACCTCGCCGATCTGCTCGGCGACGTGGATATGGATGGGACCGGTGGCCGCCAATTCGTCAGCCAGCACGTCGCGCATGGCCTGCTCGGGCACGGCGCGCAGCGAATGCAGCGCGATCCCCACGCGCAGGTCATCAGCTTCCATCCGGCGCAGCGATTCCAGCAGACGAAGATAGCCGTCCACCTCATGGCCGAAGCGGCGCTGCCTCGCGGTCAACACCCGGCCATCGAAACCGCCACTGATGTACAGCACCGGCAACAGGGTCAGGGCGATGCCAGCCTCACGCGCCGCTTCGACCAGCGCCAGTGACATCGCCTCGGGCTGGGCATACGGCGTGCCGTCCGGCTGATGATGCAGGTAGTGAAATTCGCAGACCTGGGTGTAGCCGGCCTTGAGCATCTCCACATAGAGCTGGGCGGCAATCGCCTTGAGTTGCTCCGGGCCAATGGATGCGGCGAACGCATACATCGTTTCGCGCCAGCTCCAGAAATTGTCGTCGGTAAGACCTCGGCGCTCGGCCAGCCCGGCCATCGCGCGCTGGAACGCGTGCGAGTGCAGATTCGGCATGCCGGGAAGCACCCAGCGCCCCAGTGACTTGCACGGCCCGGCAGCTTCACGCAGGCAACCCGCTGCGTCGACTGTCAGCAAGGCACCCGCCTGCCAGCCGTCCTTCCACCACAGTTGATCTGCCGTGAAACCCTGGCCGCCTGCAAAATCGGTCATGCGCCTGCTCCGTTGCTGATGCCTGCCAGTGTAACCGCCCGCCTTGCGATCTCTTCACGAAAGGCAGTCGTGGGGTGCGCATAATGGCTGGCATGGCCAAGAAGAAAAGCGAACAAACTCCCCGCCTGCAACTGCGCCAGGCGACGCCTGCTGACGTACCTGCACTGGTTGAGCTGACCGGTAGAATCTATTCGACCGAGTGGGGCCACTCGCCTGAAATGCTGCGCTCCCAGCAGACGCACTTTCCCGAAGGCCAGTTCGTGGTCGACTACGAGGGAAAGATCGTCGGCTATTGCGCCACCTTCCGGATCGACGAAGCCACCGCCCTGGCGCCACACACCTGGACGCAGATCACCGGCGGCGGCATGGCCTCGCGGCACAGGTCCGACGGCGAGTGGCTGTACGGCATGGAAGTGGTGGTGCACCCGGACTTTCGTGGCATGCGTATCGGTCAGCGGCTGTACCAGGCGCGCAAGCGGCTGTGCACCGACCTGAGGTTGCGCGGCATCGTGTTTGGTGGCCGCATACCGGGCCTGGCGAAGAACATCCAGCGCTACGGCACACCGGAGGCCTACGTGCAGGCGGTGGTGGAAGGCAAGCGCCGCGATCTCACCCTGAGCTTCCAGCTCAACAATGATTTCGAGCTGGTCGGCTTGCTGCGCGGCTATGTGGTCTCCGACCACGAATCGCTTGGCTATGCCGCGCACCTGGTCTGGCGCAACCCGCGCCTGCTGGATCACCCGGACACACCCTCGCCCTCCTCCACCCGCAACCTGCCCGATTCGGTGCGGGTCGCGTCGGTGCAATACCAGCAGCGGCGGATCAAGTCGTTCGAGGAGTTTGCGACCCAGGTCGAGTACTTCACCGACATCGCCGCCGACTACAGCGCCGACTTTGTCACCTTCCCCGAGCTGATCACGCTGCAGTTGCTGTCGATCGAGAACACCGAGCTGTCGCCGGTGCAGTCGATCCGCAAGCTGAGCCAGTACACGCCGCAGGTGAAAGAGCTGTTCAGTCGCCTGGCCGTGCACTACAACATCAACATCATCGCCGGCACGCACCCGACCGAACAGGCCAACGGTGACATCCACAACGTGTGCTACGTGTGCCTGCGCGACGGCTCCATCCACGAACGCGAAAAACTGCATCCCACGCCCAGCGAACGCATCGTGTGGAACATCACCGGCGGCGAAAGCGCGGCCACGATCCAGACCGACTGCGGCCCGATCGGGGTGATGATCTGCTACGACGCCGAGTTCCCCGAAGTGGCGCGTCACCTCACCGACCAAGGCGCACTGATCCTGTTCGTGCCGTTCTGCACCGATGTGCGCGAGGGCTATCTGCGCGTGCGCTACTGCTCGCAGGCACGTGCCATCGAGAACCAGTGTTACGTGGTGCTCTCGGGCAACGTGGGCAACCTGCCCGGGGTCAACAACTTCGACATCCAGTACGGCCAGAGCTGCATCCTCACGCCCAGCGACTTTCCCTTCGCCCGCGATGGCGTAGCAGCCGATTCGACGCCGAACATCGAAACCGTGCTGTTCGCCGAGTTGCGGCTGGACAGCCTGGCGCGTGCGCGCAATGCCGGTTCCGTACAGAATCTCAAGGATCGTCGTTTCGACCTCTACGAAACACGCTGGCGACCGTTGCCGACGTAATCAGGCGGCTGGCTGCGAAGCGGCCAGCCGCCGCGACACCATCGCAAGTGCCTGCGCTTATGCAGTGCAGGTGCTGATGTCTGCAATAATCTGCTGATGAACGAGCCTCCTACGCACTCTCCCCGCTCCTCGAATCCCCGTCTGCGAGCATTGCTGGGGCATGAATTTTTCGCCCCAAGCCAGTGGAAGCGCCGCCTCGCGCTGTGGTTCGGCGCGATCGTGGTGGCGCTGGCGGCGATCGTGTTCACCAAGGCCAGCACCTGGTCCTATCACCTGTTCCTGCGCATGCTCGGCTATGGCGTCTGGATCCCGCTGATCGTCACCCCGGTCGTGTTCGGCCTGCTCGCCTGGGCCACCGAGGGACGCCTGCGCGCCACCCGCGGCAGCGGTATTCCGCAGGTGATCGGCACGCTGCACATCGAGGACGAGGGTTTTCGTGTCCACATGCTGGCGCTGCCGATCGCGGTCGGCAAGATGATACTGACCCTGATCGCGTTGGCGGTCGGCGCCTCGATCGGCCGCGAAGGCCCGACCGTGCACGTCGGCGCCGGGTTGTTCTACACGATCGGCAAGCGCTTTGGATTCACCGATCCCAAGGCCGCCTCGCGCTTCATCCTTGCCGGCGGCGCCTGCGGTATCGCCGCGGCCTTCAACACCCCGCTGGCCGGCGTGGTATTCGCGATCGAGGAACTGGCCGGCACTTTCGAGCACCGCTTCAGCGGCCTGCTGCTGACCGCGGTGATCATCGGCGGCGTGGTGTCGCTGGGCATCATGGGCAACTACTCCTATTTCGGTGAAGTCCAGGCCAGCTTGCCGCTGGGCCATGCCTGGCTGGCGGTGCTGCTGACCGGCATCATCTGCGGCCTGCTGGGCGGCCTGTTCGCGCGGCTGATCCTGCTCACCAGGCATGGCCCGCTGGCCGCGATCGGCCGGCTGCGCGGGTACGCGCCGGTGCTGTTCGCCACCGGCTGCGGGCTGGCACTGGCACTGATCGGGCTGCTTTCGCACAACAGCGTATATGGCACCGGTTACGACCAGGCGCGCGCCTTCGTGCAGGAGGCGGCGATCACGCCCGGACAGGGCTTCGGCATCGAAAAGCTGCTGGCCAACGTCGTTTCGTACTGGGCCGGCATTCCCGGCGGCATCTTCTCGCCGGCGCTGGCAGTCGGTGCCGGCCTCGGTCACAACATCGCCTACTTCCTGCCAAGTATTCCGGCCGGTACCGTCGTGCTGCTGGGCATGAGCGCCTACCTGTCGGGCGTCACCGGTGCGCCGCTGACCTCGGCCGTGATTGCGATGGAGCTGACCGACAACCAGGACATGGTGATTCCCATCATGGCCGCCTGCCTGCTGGCACGCGCCGCCGCCTCGCTGTTCTGCCCGACGCCGGTGTACAAGGATTTCGCCGAGCGTCTGGTGCAGGATTTCGAGCACCAGCAGGCGGCACAAGCCGCAACGGATGAACAGGCACGCCAGGAAGCCGTGGCGATGCACCATGTCGGCAAGACCAGCGCCTATGAAGAGCAGGCGATGCCCTCGAACGATAACGACGACGCGTCACCCGAAAAGCCCGCCCACCCCTGACGGAATCTGCGCGCATGAACGAGCCACGCTGGGACCGACTGCTGCTCAACGCCACACTGGCCACCTTTGTCGGCGATACGCCCTACGGGTTGATCGAAAACGCGGCCATCGCCATGCAGCATGGGCGAATCGTCTGGCTCGGGCGGGTGAACGATTTGCCGAAGGCGCCGAATCTCCTGGCCGCCGAGGTGGAGTCGCTGGATGGCAGCCTGGTCACCCCAGGCCTGATCGACTGCCACACCCACCTGGTATTCGGCGGTGATCGCGCCCAGGAATTCGCCTTGCGCCTTGATGGCGCCAGTTACGAGGAGATCGCCCGCGCCGGTGGCGGCATTGTCTCCTCGGTCCAGGCCACGCGCGCGGCCAGCGAGGAGGCGCTGTACGCGCAGGCGCTGCTACGCGTGCGCGCGCTGCTGGCCGATGGCGTGACCACGATAGAAATCAAATCCGGCTACGGTCTGGATCTGGACACCGAGCGCCGCATGCTGCGCGTGGCCAGGCGCCTTGGCCGCGAACTGGGCATTACGGTACACACCACGTTCCTGGGCCTGCATGCGCTGCCGCCGGAATACAAGGATCGACGCGACGACTACGTGGCCCTGGTCTGCGACGAAATGCTGCCCACCCTTGCCGCCGAGGGGCTGGTCGACACGGTTGATGCGTTCTGTGAGGGCATCGGTTTCAGCCGCGAGGAAACGCGTCGCCTATTCGACCGAGCGAAACAACTTGGTCTGCCGGTGAAGCTGCACGCCGAACAACTGTCCAACCAGGACGGTGCCGCCCTGGTCGCCGAGTACGGCGGCTTGTCGGCCGATCATCTGGAACACCTGACGGAGCCAGGAGTGGCCGCGATGGCCGCGGCCGGCACCGTGGCCGTGCTGCTGCCCGGTTCGTTTTACGCCTTGCGCGAGACCCAACTGCCACCGGTGGAGCTGCTGCGCAAACATCGCGTACCCATGGCGGTCGCCACCGACTGCAACCCCGGCACATCGCCCATGCTGTCACTGCGACTGGCCGCGAGCATGGCCTGCACCCTGTTCCAGTTGACGCCCGCCGAGGCCTTGCACGGTGTCACCGTCAACGCAGCCCGCGCGCTGGGGCTTTCCGATCGCGGCACCCTGGCGGTGGGTCAGCGCGCCGACCTGGTGGTGTGGAACGCGCACCAACCGGCAGAGCTCTGCTACTGGATCGGCGGCAGCCTTGCTCGCAAGATCTATGCGGCGGGCGAACCGGTATCACGACGCAAGCCCGCCAACCGCTTGTCCAGCGCCTCGTAAAACGAGGCGGGCAAACTGGCCTGCACCGGCACGCGCCACCAGTGCGGCTGAGCGAATGGCTGGCATTTGACCGCATCCTTGTCGGTCATCAGCAAAGGCCGCTGATCGCCAAAGTCAAGCTCGCCCCGGACAAAGGCATGATGATCGGCGTATGGATGCTCGATCACCTCGATCCCGGCCGCGCGCAGGCTGTTGAAGAAACGCGAAGGGTTGCCGATCGCCGCCACTGCATGGACCTGCTGGCCGGCAAAATTTGCCAGCGGCTGGCGCTGGCCATCGCACAAGGTCTCCACTTCGCCACCTTGCAACTGCATCAGGTATTCACCCGTTGCGGCCACGCCGCCATTGCACACGCGCAAGTCCACCGATGGCAGCCGCGACATCGGCTCACGCAACGGCCCGACTGGCAGCAGGTGTTGATTGCCAAAGCGACGCTCGCCGTCGATCACGCAGATTTCCACATCCCGCGCCAGCGCGTAGTGCTGCAGACCGTCGTCGGCGATCAGTACGGTGCAGCCTGCATCGAGCAGCAATTGTGCGGCGGCCGGGCGATTCCGTCCCACGGCCACCAGCACGCCTGCCGCATGGATCAGGCAGGGCTCATCACCGACTCTCGCCGGGTCTGGCGTATGGTCAAGCAACAGGGGCTCTCGTTGGACGCCGCCATAGCCACGGCTGACCACGCCAGGCCGGTAGCCACGTGCTCGCAGCGCACCGGCGACGGCGATGGTGAGCGGGGTCTTGCCGGTACCGCCCACGCTGAGGTTGCCGATCACGATCACCGGCGTGGGCAAGCGCACACTGGACAACCAGCCCAGCCGGTAGCACCGGCGACGCAGCCGGATCACACCGCCGTAGAGCGCCGCCAGCGGCCACGTCCACCAGGGCGGCCGGCGACCGCCATACCAGGCTGGTTCAAGCGTATCGAGCAGCGCCATGACGGGCCCTCAGTGGCTGTCCTGGGTCATCGTCACATCGTGGAATTGCATGTGATGCAGCGTAGCGTATTGCCCATCCAGAGCCATCAGTTCGGCATGCGTCCCGCGCTCGATGATGCACCCCTGATCCATGACCGCAATCTGGTCGGCATGTTCGATGGTCGACAGTCGATGGGCAATGACCAGGGTGGTGCGGTCGCGCATCAGCCGCTGCAGGGCCTGCTGGATCAGTCGCTCGGATTCGGTATCCAGTGCGCTGGTAGCCTCGTCCAGCACCAGGATCGGCGCGTTCTTCAGGATCGCGCGGGCAATCGCCAGGCGCTGGCGCTGTCCGCCGGACAGCATGTTGCCGCTCTGGCCAATCTGGGTATGGATGCCTTGTGGCATCCGCGCGATGAACTCCATCGCATTCGCCGATTCGGCAGCCGCAATGATTTCCTGCTCGCTGGCACCGGCCAGTTCGCCGTAGGCGATGTTGTTGGCGACGGTATCGTCGAACAGCACCACGTTCTGCCCAACCCACGCGATCTGCCGACGCAGCGAGAACAGCGTGTAGTCCTGGTAGTTTTCGCCGTCCAGCACGATGCGACCGGCACTCGGCTCGTGGAAGCGCGGCAGCAGGCTGACCAGGCTGCTCTTGCCGCTACCGGAGCGGCCCACCAGCGCCGTCACCGTGCCGGGCGCGCAATGCAGGTCGATACCACGCAGCGCATCGAAATCGCCTCGCGGATACATCAGCCCGACGGCCTCGAAACGGATGTCGCCCCGGGTGCGCTCGAGTTCACGGCTGCCACGATCGAGTTCCGGTGGCAAGTCGACGACCGCGAAAAGGTCCTCGGCAGCGGAGAGGCCGCGCTGAATATTCGCCTGCACGCCGGTCAAGCGCTTCAATGAAGGCAACATGCCACCCATCGCGGTCAGCACGGTAATGAACACACCCGGCGACATGGAACCGATCACCGACGGCCGCGTACCAAGGTAGACCAGCAGGGCCAGTGCGAAGGCAGCGACGGTCTGTACGGTAGAGCTTGATGTTGCCGATGTTGCCGCAATTTTCAGGTTGAGCCGGCGCGCACGATGGGTGATCGCTGCGAAACGCTCCGCCTCGTAAGCCTGGCCGCCGTAGATGCGCACCTCGCGATGCGCGCCTACCGACTCTTCCACGGTGCCGGTGACTGAACCCATCATGCCCTGAATGCGTCGACTGATCTCACGGTAACGACGGCTGACCACGGTAGTGATTGCCATGATCGCGGGGATCATCACCAGCAAGGCCAGCGTGAGATAGGCACTGTTGGACAACATCACATAAAACATGCCGACGACCGTGACGCCCTCAGTCACCGAGACCTTCACCGCATCGGTGGATGCCGAGGCTACCTGCTCGCTGGTATAGGTGATGCGGGAGATTTGCTGACCGGACGGTTCGGCCCCGAAGAATGACGCGGGCAAGCGCAGGTAACCCGCGAACACGTCCTGCTGAATGGCCTGAACCACATTGCGGCCGATATAGGAGATCCCGTAGCTGCTGGCGAAGGTGCCGAAAGCACGTACAACGAAAATGCCGACGATCCAGATCGGCATCCAGAAAATGTAATAGGCATCCTTCCGGGCGAACATCAAGTCGATCATCGGCCTCAGTTGCTGGGTGAACAGAGCCAGCGCTCCACCCTCGACCGCCATGCCGATGAGGGTCACCACCACCACCGGCCAGTACGGGCGCGTGTACGCGAGAAGTCGCTTGTACAGCCGCCAGCTTTCCGCACCCAAGGCGTCGGTTTTCGCGTCGCTCACTGGCTCGATCCCGGCTTGCTCGGCGTGGTGGCTATCGACAGATGGGTAAAGCCGAGCTGGCCCAGGGCGTCCATGGCCGTGACCACGTTCTGGTTGGGTGTCATCCCATCGGCACGAATCGTCACCGGGCGATCGCGGTTGTCGCCGGCGTTGCGCGCGATCATCTGCTTGAGCGGCTCGATCCCCTCACCCATGACTTCGTCACTGCCTACATAGAAGCGACCGTCACGGTCGATCATGATGGTCAGCGCAGGCGCATTCATGTCGCGATCCTGCGTGCTGGCCTGCGGCAAGGTTACCTTCAGGCGCGAATGCTGCACGAACGTGCTGGTCAGCACGAAAAACATCAGCAGGGTCAGCAGCACATCGATCAACGGAATCACGTTGATCTCGAAATCATCGCCGCGGCGGTCGTTGCTGATACGCATGCGTGCGCCCTCAGCCTGCGCTCGGCGCCGCGGGGGTCGGCGCACGGCGCGCGCGCGCCGCGGCGACAGTGGCGTGGGCAAGGGTCAGGTCGTCGAGCAACGCGGTTGCCTGCTTTTCCATCTCCACGCAATAGCCGGCCACGCGCGAGCGGAAGTAGCGGTGCAGTACATAGGCCGGAATCGCCACGGTCAGGCCAGCCGCGGTGCAGATCAGCGCCTCGCCGATACCGCCGGCCATCTTCGCCGGGTCGCCAATACCGCCAGCCATCACCTCCATGAACATCCGGATCAGGCCGATCACGGTACCGAACAGGCCCAGCAACGGGCCGATCAGCGCGATCGTGCCCAAGGTGTTGAGGTAGCGCTCCATCCGGTGCACGACATGCCTGCCGGTGTCCTCGATACGCTCCTTGATGATCTCGCGCGGCTGCTTGCGCACGGCCAGTGCAGCGGCCAGCAGTTCACCCAGGGGTGAGCCGTTGGACAAGGTTTCCAGATGGTTCGGATCGAGTTGCCCCGAACGTGCCCACTGGCGCACCTCGTCCGTCAAGCCGGGCGGCAACACCGACTGGCGCCGCAAGGTCCAGCAACGCTCCAGCACGATCGCCAGGGCGACCGCCGAACAGATCAGGATGGGCGTAAGGGCCCAGCCACCAGCCATCAGAATTTCCAGCACCTTTCGACCCCAATGCGCTACCTGACAAGAAGCGCGCATCATAGCAGTCTCCTCCTGGCGTACTGCGGCAGGGGTGGCATTCTGAACTTCATTCACGCCAGTAGCGCGCCTCTTTCCGGCGCCAACCCGGTTGCAGACGGGCCACGCCGTCCGCGGGGAAATCCACCGCTATCGCGCCTTCATCGGCGGTATTGAGCACGGGAACGCCGCCGTCGGCGTAGCGCGTCATTACCTCGGGATGGGGGTGACCGAAGCGGTTGCGCCAACCCGCGGAGACCAGCGCCAGCGAGGGCTTCACCGCGGCGAGAAACTCGGCACTGGATGAGCTCTTGCTGCCGTGGTGCGGCATCAACAGCACCGGTGCCGGACCCGGCGCCATCGCGGCGGCCACCTGCGGCTCGACACGCGAGCTGATATCGCCGGTCAGCAACACGCGCCCTGCCCTGCCTTCGACCAGCAACACGCAGGAACTGTCATTGTCCTGATTGCCACCACCCCGGGCAGGACTGAGCAGGCGGAAATTCACCCCATCCCATTGCCATGACTGTCCGGCAACGCATTGCCCGCTCGGCATCGGCATCCGCGCGGGCTCACCCGCGTAGCGCCTGGCCTGCGGAAATGCCGCCACGATCGCTGCCGCGCCGCCAGCGTGGTCGTTGTCGCCGTGGCTGATCATCAACGTGTCCAGCTTGGTGATGCCCAGCGCATGGATCGACGACAACACCACCGCCTCGCCCAGATCGAAGCCCGAGGGAAAGCGCGCGCCGGTGTCATACACCAGCAGGTGATCGTGGGTTCGCACCAGCACCGCCAAACCCTGCCCCACATCCAGCGCCCACAACTGGAAGGCCCCTTGCGCAGGCGCCATGCGCGGCGGCAACAGCAAGGGCAGGAACAGCAACAGGCCCAGGGCGCGCAGCGGCGCTCCACGCGGCAGGAACAACCACAGCGCGCCCAGCAAGGCCAGCAACAGCGCGTGAGGTTGCACGGCAGGCAGATACCAGTGCGCGCCGGGCCACTGAGCCATACGTTCCAACAACCACCACTGCCCATGCACCAGTCTTGCGGCCAGCCACAGCACCGGTGCGGCCAGGGGCGGACACAGGCCCAGCAGCACCATGCCGCAGAGCGCGCAAGGTACGATCACGAAGCTGACCAGCGGCACCGCGATCAGGTTGGAGAGCGCGCCGACCAACGATGCCTGGCCGAAAAACCACAGCGTCAATGGCAGCAAGGCCACCGTCATCACCAACTGCCCGGACGACAGCTCGTGTACGAACGCGCGCAAGCCGCGGCCACGTGCCTGCAAGCACAACATCAGGAACGCCACCCCGACGAAGGACAGCCAGAACCCCGCTGCCAGCACCGCCAGCGGATCGAACAGCAGGATGGCGATCATGGCCAGCGCCAACGCCTGGGCACCGCTGCTGCACCTCCGGCTGCCGCGGGCCAGCGCCACCACGGTAATCATCAACAGGGTACGCACGGTGGGCAGTCCGAATCCTGCCAAGGCCGTGTAGATGCCTGCCGCCAGCAACGCGGCGACCGCCTCCGCCTGTGGCCGCGGCAGGCGCAGACCCAGTGGCGGCCATATCGCATACAACAACATGGTCAGCCACACGCCGAATACCGCGGCCACGCCCACGTGGAAACCGGATATCGCAATCAGGTGCGACACGCCATTGGCGCGTGCCACCGCCCAGTCGTCCTGATCCAGGCCACGCGTATCACCGACCGAAAACGCTTGCAGCAAGGCGGCATCATGCCGGTCATGCACTCTGGCCGCGATGCCGCGCGCCACGGCATCGCGTACGCCATCGATACACCATGCGGCACGGGCCAGTTGAGTGTTACCCGGATCATCACGCACGTAACCGGTGGCGACGATGCCACGCTCCAGCGCAGAGCGCTCGCTATCCGCGCCACCAGGATCAAGCAGGCCGCGAGGGCGCTTCAGACGCAACAGCAGAAGCCAGCGGGTGCAAGCGCTCAGTGCCGGTGCATCCTGATACCAGGACACCGTGATGCGACCACGCAGCTGCACCGGCCGACCATCGAGACTCGCCTGCTCCACCTGCAGGGTAAAGCGCGTGGCATCGGTACGGGCCTGGGGCAAATCGACCACGTGGCCGACTACCGAAAAATCGAGGCCTTCCATCGCGCGCGGCAAGCGCGCATCCATCGCCTGCGCCCCACGCCACAGCGCCCACGCAATACCCAGCAGCAAACAACCAAGCCAACGCACGCGTGGGAAATGCCAGGCCAGCGCCAGCGCCACCAGCGGCAATACCAGAGCGCACCAGCGCGGCGGCAACACGGGCAGCCACTGCACCAGCAACACGCCGATCAGCAACGCTACCGCTGCGGTGATTGCCGAGGGCATCGCTGCCAATCGTGCCATATCGCCCCACTCCGTCCTGGATGGGATCGAGCCTAGCGTGCGAGCGGCGGGGACAAGGACGAAATAGCTGTAGGCAGACGCCGCGCGGGCCTTGGACCAGCCCGCGTGTGCTCAGCTGCGCGAGCTTTCCTGCAATTCGCCATTGTGCAGCACCAGGGTGCGGTCCATCCGCGCGGCCAGTCGGGTGTCGTGGGTGACCAGGATGAAACTGGTGCCGATCTCGCGGTTCAGTTCGAGCATCAAGGCATAGACCTGGGCGGCATTGCCCTCATCCAGATTACCGGTCGGCTCATCACCCAGCACGCAGGATGGCCGGGTCACCAACGCGCGTGCCACCGCACAACGCTGGCGCTCGCCACCGGAAAGTTCGGACGGCTTGTGATGAGTGCGCTGGCCCAGGCCAACCCGCTCGAGCAGAGCCAGCGCCTGCTGCCGCGCCTCGGTGATGGCGGTGCCGCGAATCAGCAGCGGCATGCACACATTCTCCAGCGCGGTGAACTCGGGCAGCAAATGGTGGAACTGGTAGATGAAACCCAGCGAGCGATTGCGCACCCGGCCACGCTCGGCATCGGAAAGGCTGGACAGCACGCGGCCGTCCACCTCGACTTCACCGGCAGTGAGCGTGTCCAGCCCACCGATGATGTGCAGCAAGGTGCTCTTGCCCGAACCGGACGCACCCACGATGGCCATCGTCTCGCCCCGCTTCAGGCTGAAGCTGACATCGCTCAGTACCTTGGTGTGCAAGCCGCCTTCGTCATAGGTCTTGGCGACATGGCTGGCGCGCAGCACGTTTTCGTTGGGGCTGTTCATGGCGGTCTTATTCATAGCGCAACGCCTGCGCCGGCTGCGTGCGCGAAGCGCGCCACGCGGGGTAAAGGGTAGCCAGCAGCGAGAACGCGAAGGTCAGCAAGGCGACCCACACGACATCATTCAGCTGCAAGCGGCTGGGCACCTCGCTGATGTAATAGACATCCGGCGAGAGGAAGGTGACGTGGAAGGTATGCTCGATCCACTTGATGATGCCCGGCAGCTTCCACGACAGCATCGAACCCAGGCCGACACCCAGACCGATGCCGACGAAACCCACCAGCAAGCCCTGCACCATGAAGACGCCCATGATGCTGCGCGGAGTGGCGCCGAGCGTGCGCAGGATGGCGATGTCGGCCTGCTTGTCGGTGACAAGCATCATCAACATCGAAATGAGATTGATCACCGCCACCAGAACGATCAACGACAGGATGATGAACATCACCATCTTTTCCATCGACAAGGCGTGGAACAGGTTGGCGTTGTCATCCATCCAGGTCCGAATGGCGTAAAACTGACCCAACTGATCCGCCAGCTCGTGAGCCACCGGACGCGCGTTGAACAAGTCATCCAGCTTCAGGCGAATGCCCATCGGGCCGCTGAGGTCGTTGATCTTCTCCGCATCACTGATGTTGACCAGGGCCAGCCCCGAATCAAACTGTTCCATGCCCAGCTGGAACGTACCCACCACGTGAAAGCTGCGAAACCGTGGCACACCACCCATCGGTGTGGCGCGCATCTCCTGCACCGCCATGGTGACGCGGTCACCGACGTTCACGCCGAGCTGCGTCGCCAGGTCGCGACCCAGCACGATGTTCCAGCTGCCTGGGGTCAGCTCGCTGAGCTTGCCATCCACCATGTGCTGGCCGATATCGACGACCTTGGATTCCAGCGCCGGATCGATGCCGCGCACCATCGCACCACTCGATCGCCGCGCCAGCAGCATCGCCTGCGACTCGACAAACGGTGCCGCGCCAAGTACGTGTGGATTGGCCTGTGCAATCTTCAGTGCCTTCGATACATCCTGCACGCTGCCATCGACGCTGGTGATGGTCGCCTGCGCCACCGCACCGAGAATGCGTGACTTCATCTGGAAATCGAAACCGTTCATTACCGACATGACCGTGATCAGGGCGATCACGCTGATCGCAATGCAAACGATCGAGACGGTCGAGATGAACGAGATGAACTGGTTGCGTCGCTTGGCTCGCGTATAGCGCAGGCCGATGAAGAGTTCTAACGGTCGAAACATGGGGGGTCGCTTGTGTGATCGCTGGGCAGGCCGCCCGGACAGGCATTATCAGGTATTCGAACAGACCGCGCTCGGCGACCGAAGTTGCCCGGGGTTCACAACCGGGGCAAGGCCTCACCCGGTTGCATGGTAGCCAGACGCATGCGCAGGCGACGGCGTATATCGGTATCGCTGTTGTCCGGTGCAAGAAACAGCACATGCACGCCATGCTGCGGCGTCTTCAGGCGCAACAGCACGAATGGCCCGAGCACACGAAACGAGTCCAGCGTGGCAGGCACATCGTCGTGCCCCGGCAGGTGCAGGGTCCAGCCACTGTCACTACTCCAGCCCGCTGCGGTTACCGGAACGACTGCCAGGCGCCGGACTGCGCGTGCCGCCGCCAGCGAGACCGCAACAGCCAGCAGCGCTTTCTGCCACAGGTCCAGCCCACACAAGCCGATGGCAAGCAGCGCCAGACACGACACCAGCGTCAACGCCCCACCAGGCAGCCACGACGGCCGATATTCAAAGCCGATGGCGGGCGCGGATGTCATCGATGATCGCCTGCCAGTCAGCCCGCCCGGGCCGCGCGTGCCCCATCACCCAATCCCACAGGTCAGGGTCCTGCACGTCGAGCAGCTCTTCGAATGCCTGTTGCCGGGCCTCATCGGCACTGGCAAAGCGTTCGTCCAGCCAACCACCGAACAAGGCATCCAGTTCGCGGGTACCCCTGCGCGTGCGCCAGCGCAGGCGCTTGATCCGGGCAGCATCCATAAATTGAATCGCGCGAAGCGCCTCCTTGGCCCTCATCTCCCCGATGGGAGAGGAGTTGCGGTGCCGCCGCCACTTGACGGCGACGGGTGCTCACATGCCTCGACGCTCGACCATCAGCTTCTTGATCTCGGCGATCGCCTTGGCCGGGTTCAGGCCCTTCGGACAGGTGCGCGTGCAGTTCATGATGGTGTGGCAGCGATAGAGCTTGAACGGGTCTTCCAGATCATCCAGGCGCGAGCCAGTGTCCTCGTCACGGCTGTCGACGATCCATCGATAGGCCTGCAGCAAGATGGCTGGGCCCAGATACTTGTCGCCGTTCCACCAATAGCTGGGGCAGCTGGTCGAGCAGCAGGCGCACAGGATGCACTCGTACAGGCCATCAAGCTTCTTGCGCTCTTCGGGCGACTGCAGGCGCTCGCGAGCCGGTGCCGGGCTCTGCGTGCGCAGCCATGGCTTGATCGAAGCGAATTGCGCGTAGAAGTGGGTCAGATCCGGCACCAGATCCTTCACCACCGGCATGTGCGGCAACGGGTAGATCTTCACGTCACCCGAGTCGCACTCGCCGATCGCCTTGGTGCAGGCCAGCGTGTTGGTGCCGTCGATGTTCATTGCGCAGGAACCGCAGATGCCCTCGCGGCAGGAGCGGCGCAAGGTGAGCGTGGGATCAATCTCGTTCTTGATCTTCAGCAGCGCATCCAGAACCATCGGGCCGCAGGACGCCAGATCCACCTCGTAGGTGTCGATGCGCGGATTCTGCCCATCGTCAGGCGACCAGCGATAGATGCGGAATGTACGCGGCTTCTTCGCGCCCTTGGCCGGAAAATGCTTGCCCGGCTGGATCTTCGAATTTTTCGGTAGCGAAAACTCTGCCATGTGCTGAACCCTTCAACCTTTTGCAGGAGGGCTTGCGCCCCGACCGTACAACCTAATGATGCACTCGCCACGAGGCGGCCTTGCCGCCCGTGGATCAGTAGACGCGTTTCGCCGGTGGTACGGCATTGACCTCGTCGGTCATCGGATTCATGTGCACCGGACGCGAGTCGAAGCGTGGCTTGCCTGCTTCATCGACCCAGACCAGGGTGTGCTTCATCCAGTTGACGTCGTCGCGCTCGGGAAAATCCTCGCGCGCATGACCGCCGCGGCTTTCCGGACGCTGCTCGGCCGAGTGCATGGTGGCTACGGCCTGATCCAGCAGATTGGCCAGCTCCAGCGTCTCGATCAGATCGGAGTTCCAAACCAGCGAGCGATCGCTGACGCGGACGTCCTTGAACGAATCACGCGCGGCGGAAATTTTCTCGCAGCCTTCCTTGAGCGTGACGCTGGTGCGAAACACCGCCGCGTCGCTCTGCATGATGCGCTGCATCTCCAGACGGATCTGCGCGGTCGGCTTGCTGCCGTTGGCATTGCGCAGGCCGTCGAAGCGCTCCAACGCCTTGTCCAGCACGTTGGCGGGCAGATCCTTGTGCGACGTCTCGGGCTTGATCAGCTCGGCGCAGCGCAGTGCCGCCGCACGGCCAAATACCACAATATCGAGCAGCGAATTGGAACCTAACCGGTTGGCGCCATGCACTGATACGCACGCTGCCTCGCCAATGGCGAACAAGCCCGGAACCACGGCGTCGACATCGTCGCCCTTCTTCTGCACGACTTCGCCATGGTAGTTGGTGGGAATACCACCCATGTTGTAGTGCGCAGTGGGGATGACCGGAATCGGCTCCTTCGTCACGTCGACACCCGCGAAGATGCGAGCAGATTCAGCGATACCTGGCAATCGCTCGTTGATGACTTCGGGACTGAGGTGCCCCAGGTTCAGATGGATATGGTCCTTGTGCTCGCCGACGCCGCGACCCTCACGGATCTCGATCGTCATTGCGCGGCTGACCACGTCGCGCGATGCCAGATCCTTCGCGTTCGGCGCATAACGCTCCATGAATCGCTCGCCGGCGGAATTGGTGAGGTAACCACCTTCGCCACGCACGCCCTCGGTGATCAGGCAGCCGGCGCCATAGATGCCGGTCGGGTGGAACTGCACGAATTCCATGTCCTGCAGCGCAAGACCTGCGCGCAGCACCATGCCGCCACCGTCGCCGGTGCAGGTATGCGCCGAGGTGGCGCTGAAATAGGCACGACCATAGCCACCGGTAGCCATCACCACCGCGTGGCCGCGGAAGAAATGCAGGGTGCCTTCGTTCATGTCCAGCGCAAGCACGCCCCGACAGACGCCTTCGGCATCGAAGATCAGGTCGATCGCGAAGTACTCGATGAAGAACGTCGCATCGTGCGCCAGCGCCTGCTGGTACAGCGTATGCAGCATGGCGTGACCGGTGCGGTCGGCCGCGGCGCAGGTGCGCTGTGCTGTGCCCTTGCCGTAGTGCGTGGTCATGCCGCCGAACGGGCGCTGGTAGATCTTGCCTTCATCAGTGCGCGAGAACGGTACACCGTAATGTTCCAGCTCGATCACCGCCGCGGGAGCGATCTTGCACATGTACTCGATCGCGTCCTGATCACCGAGCCAGTCCGAACCCTTGACCGTATCGTAGAAGTGGAAGCGCCAGTCGTCCTCGCCCATGTTGCCGAGCGCCGCGGAAATACCGCCCTGCGCAGCCACCGTGTGCGAGCGGGTGGGAAATACCTTGGTGATGCAGGCGGCCTTCAGGCCCTTCTCGGCGAGACCGAACGTGGCGCGCAGGCCGGCACCGCCGGCGCCGACCACGATCACGTCATAAAGATGCTGCTGGATCTTGTAGCTTTCCATGAAACCTATTCCTCGCGTCTTATGGGGTCAGCGCAATGCGCAGCACGGCCAACACGCTTGCCAGCGCACCGAGTACCGCGAGGAACTTGATCGCCACCAGCAGGACGACTTCCTTCCAGCGGGTATGCACATAGTCCTCAACCACCACCTGCAGGCCGAGCACGGCATGCCAGAACATGGTGAGTACAAACGTGATCAGCAACAGCGCATTCCAGGGTTTCGCCACCGTGGCGCGCGCGGTTGCGTAATCGGCATGCAGCAGGGACAGCACGGTGACGACAAACCAGAGGCCGAGAAGCACCAGCCCCACGGCGGTCACCCGCTGGGTCAACCAATGACTGACCCCAGACTGTGACGAACCCAGCCCACGGGCCACCTTCAGCGAGTTGCGCCGATCTTTCACGACTGCGTCCTTCGCGCTCATGCGGCGCCTCCGCTCGTCAATACATAGCCCCACGCCAGCACCGTGAGAACGATGCTGCCCGCTACCGACATCCAGCTGGAACGCACAAACGTGGGAATTTCGTAACCGAAGCCGGCGTCCTGCAGCAAGTGACGGATGCCATTGCACAAGTGATAGAACAAAGCCCACGTCCAGCCCAGCATCAGGATCATGCCGATCGGACTGCCCACGACGCCCTTGAAGTGACTGTAGCTCTCGTCACCGGCGGCAAGATGGATCAGGCCAGCAACAACGAGCAGGCTGCCGAATGCAAGCGCAACGCCGGTGGCGCGGTGGACGATGGAAGTCATCATCTGCACTTGCCGCTTGTATATCTGCAGATGCGGTGAAAGCGGTCGTTGCGTGTCTGCCATGGCGGCTATCCTGAGTGGAATCGCTGATGTCCGCACCACATCTACTCTGTTTGACCCGCAATCGGCGACGAGCGCCGTTGCGGTCGTTCAAAAGTCGATGCAGCGACCGTTCTTTTCCCAGTCGCCGTAGCGCGTGGGATCAGGAGCGGGCCGATCACCCGCGGCCTTGTCCTGATTCGGCGTGACAAGCACGGCGGTAGTCTCCGTCGGAACGGAGGCAGGTGAGGGCTGAGCTGGAGAAGCGGTATTGGACATGGTTTTTGTTAACCCGCGAAGATTAATACTTGCGGCAAAGCAGCACAACTATCCACAGCGGCTGCGCGCACGAACCGAAGGCGTTCGACTCACTTGCATTCACGTGATCACACCCCCAGCTTTGCTGCCTATGTCAAACCATCCTCACGCAGAAACGGTGTTGCTCGAAGGCCCCGACGCAAAGGCATTCGCACACGCCCAGTTCAGTAGCAAGGTCGACTCCCTCGTCACCGGTCGCTGGCAGTTCAGCACCTGGCTGGACCCACAGGGTCGCGTGCGTGCTTTCTTTCATCTGGCTCGACTCGGTGATGAGCGCTATCTGCTGGTGCTCCGTGGTGGTGATGCCGTCACGCTGGTCACGGCACTGCAACGCTTTGTGTTTCGCTCCAAGGTCCGGGTGACGGCCATGGCATCACGCGTGCTGGCGACAGCGCCGGCGATACCCTTGAATGAGATCCGGCAAGAGCAAGACATGCTGGTGCTCGGTTGTGACGATCACAGCCTGAAAATATCCGCCAACGGCATTGCCGATGACGCATGGCGCCTGCCACAACTGCAGGCGGGCTGGCCTTGGCTCACACCGACGACTCTGGGCAAATTTCTACCAGCAGCGTTATCACTGCAACGACTTGATGCGGTCGCGGTGGACAAGGGTTGCTATCCAGGACAGGAGATCGTTGCGCGATTGCATTTCCGCGGTGGCCACAAACGCCATCTGCATCGCGGCAGATTGTCGCAAGCAGCGGACAACGGCGAGGCACTGGTTTCAGAGGGACACGAAGTTGGCCGCCTGCTCAATGTCATCGCCAACGAACACGGCAATGAAGCTCTATTCGTACTCAATGACGACATCGCCGAGCAGCTTCACGCTGGAATTTCCGTCACCTTTGACAACAAACTGGTCATCGAGATCAACATGTCATGGCCTGCATGATTCAACCGATGCACATCGACAATGTTTTCTCTTGGCGTTTGTCAATGAATCGTGAGCGAAAGCTAAACCCGAGGCAGCAGGCACTTGCCAGTGGAGGAATCCGCCACTAGGCTTCGCCGAACGAATATCGCGGCGCCCGGAAAACGGGGTGCCGATACACGCGACGAACCGGAAGAGTCCGAATCGGCGCGACCCGACGAGAAAACGTCGGATGGAACAACGCCTCGCATTCAACGAGTGCGCACAAGTTGCAGGCAACACGGCCGAACAGGCTCGCGCAACGCCAAAGCAACACCCATAACGACCGGCAACAAACCGCCGCTCATACCGCCACAATCCCGTGGCAAAGCGCCATGACCACAAGTTTCGGTCATAGCGACAGATCCAGGTGGAACGGCCTGCCCGCCCGTCCACCGCAACGGCGCTCAAAGCCTGCAGTTGGCTTTGCGCGTACAGCACGTTGGAGGCAGAACCATGAAACTTTCCATGCTGTTGTGGCTGACATCGCTTTTGCCTCAGCCTGTGGCCGACCACGCCTGTCTGGCCACCACCGTCTACCTGGAAGCTCGCAGCCAGCCGACCAATGGTCAACTGGCCGTCGCCGAGGTTGCGCTGCGTCGACTTGATCGCGGCCACTACGGCAACACCGTATGTGCGGTTGTGACATCTCCGCATCAGTTCGCCACCACCACTACATCCGGCGCGTTCGAGATCAACAACCTGGCTGCCTTCGACAAGGCATGGGATATCGCCGGCAGGTCGATCCGCAACTGGGAATTACCGGTCTCCCAACGCCGTATGCTGGTACCTCACGCCGATCATTTCGCCACCATATCCATCTCGCCATGGTGGTCGCACAATCGCCCAAGTGTCACCATCGGCGACCATGCCTTCTACGCAGTCAACTAAACACGATCGATCAAAAAAAAGGCCATCTTTCGATGGCCTTTTTTTACGTATAGACGTCTAACTGAATGTTACATTTTCACCGCAGAAAGGCTTATCGCGGATAGACGTGATCACCGCGAACCTCGACATAGTCTCCCTGACGCACGGCGGGATTCTCTCGCTGGGTGACCGTCGCATACTGGCCATTGTCAAGACGCACGACAATGCGCCATGCGGGAGTATCGCCACTGTGGGCCTTGCCAACCTGGTTGCCGATCACGCCACCCGCAACCGCGCCTGCGACGGTTGCTGCCTTGCGACCATCACCCTTGCCCACCGTATTGCCGAGAACACCACCGGCCACGGCACCGATGATCGCACCGAGCGTGCCGCCATTGCCGCTGCCCTGAATGTAGACCTGCTGCACTTCCTGCACCACGCCGCAGGTGCCGCAGCGAACGTTCTGATTGGCGTAGCCACCGGAGGGGGCCGTGTAACCACGGCTGTAGGTGCCGCCCTGGGGCGCTGTAACGCAGCCGGAGAGCGCAAGGCCAGCGGCGAGTACACCGGCCAGCGCAATTTTTGCAGTTAGTGCGTTCATGGATCTGTTTCCTTTTTAATGGAAAAGGCTCATCGGGCATCAGATACCGCAGTCACGCCCTCCTGGACCTGCACCCGATCACCGGGATCATGATCCATTCGAACAGTGCGGGTGACACCGTTGTACACATAGCGCACGTCGTAGCCCACGATCTTGCTGCCAGGGTTGTTTACGACGGAGCATTTGCGCTCGACCGAGGTGGTCACCTGAGGCTTCTGCCGACTTGCCTCGATGCGATTGCCAGCATAGCCACCGCCGACCGCCCCAGCGACCGTGGCCAGAGTCTTGCCTCTGCCACCGCCCACCTGGTTGCCAAGCAGGCCACCGGCCACGGCACCGATTGCGGTACCCACAATGCGGTGCTCATCCTTGGGCGGTGCAGTGTGCGTCACCGTCTCGTCACGACAGACCTCGCGTGGATTGTTTGAGTGGGAGCGCACCGGATCAACGCTGACGACCTTGGCATACGCGACCCCGCCATCCGCACTCGTGCCGGCATCCGCCGTGCCGTTTGCGACACCGGCATCTGCGCTGCGGTTGCAGGCCGATAGGCCCACGACAAGGGCTGCCGCTATCGCCAGATGCATTGCATTGACCATCATCTTGTTCATCACCATGCTCTCCTCTGATTGTTTGTCGAGTACCACATGACTGCCAAGCCGGACGTAATAACATGCGTCACCATTGAACAGGCACGCAACTGAATGCCAGCTAGCTCACTTGTTACATTATCTTCACGGACTCACTACGGAACTCTCTGCCAGTCCACGGAATCCGCCGCATGCCCCCACTCATCGACAGTCACGTTCATTTGGATGACGCCGCATTTTCTCTCGATCGCGATGCCATCATTGATCGCGCGGCGAGTGCGGGCGTCGAAGCGATGATCGTGCCTGGCGTTGATTTTGACAGTTGGGGGCGCATCAGAGCCCTTGCTGCCAGCCACCGCGAAGTCCACCCAGCCTACGGTCTGCATCCGATGTTCCTGGCCAACCATGCACCCATGCATGTCGACGCACTGTCTTCATGGCTGGACGACCCGTGCGCCGTTGCCGTCGGTGAAATCGGGCTGGACTTTCACGCCGATGGACTGGATCACGATCTGCAGCGACACTACTTTTCCCGGCAATTGGCAGTGGCGCGCGAACGAGACCTGCCGGTCATCGTGCATGCGCGCGGTGCATTGGAGGAAGTCAGCCTCACCCTGCGCCGCAGCAGCGGCGTGCGCGGCGTGATCCACAGTTTTTCCGGCAGTGAGGAACAGGCCCGCCGTTTGTGGGATATGGGCTTTCACCTGGGCATTGGTGGTCCGGTCACCTACGGACGGGCGCAACGACTTCGTCGAATAGTTGCCGGCATGCCCATCGAATTCCTGCTGCTGGAAAGCGACGCCCCGGATCAACCTGATGCGGCCCATCGCGGCGAACGCAACGAGCCGGCCCACGTGACGGCGGTGCTGCGCTGCGTCGCGAGCCTGCGCGACGAAACCGAGGCCGCGGTCGCCAGCGCAACCTGCGCCAATGCGCGACGGCTGTTCAAGCTCGGCCACCAAGGTAACTAAGCGCTATCGGCGCAGCACTGCACCGCACCTGGCGCCCGGCTTGCCGCCCGTGCCACCGGCTTGCTATTGTTTATTTCATTAGTGAAATATGACCTGATGAAATGGCACGCCTGACAAACTGCATCATGCTGATGGATGAAGGTATCGAACGGGTGAGCCAGATCATCCCGGCGTTGCCTGCCATGGAAGCCCGGCTGTGCCGGCTGACCCTGATGGCTGGCAGTCGCATGGAAGAGGGATTGGCCGCAAAACTCAAGCCATACAAGCTCAATCACAGCGAGTTTCTCACCTTGATGATTCTGTACAGCCGACCGGACGGCAGTTCGACACCGGGCGAGCTGTGCGAGCTGGCGACTCAAGGTGCGACCAACATGACCCGGATTGCCAACACCCTGGTCAAGCGCGGCCTGATTACCCGAGGCTCAAGCACGGAAGACCGTCGCCGAGTACAGATTCGCATGACGTCTGATGGTCGGCGCTTCGTACAGCAGATGTTTCCACCGATGTTTCCCCACATCGACGGCCTGTTTGCCGGCTTCAGTGATGCTGACAAACGCCATCTGAGCCGACTGCTGCGCAAGCTGGCGAAAAATATCGATGACATCAGCGAAGCCCACATTTCATGAAGGAACTCCCGATGAAGCATGCCCTGCGCTTCGTTCGCACCGCGCTGGCTTCCACGACTCTGTTGCTGCTGGTCGCCTGCGTCAGCGCTCCGGCCAAGCTGACGCAGCCCGCCTTGCGAGACGACGTACCGTTGGCGGGCCTGCGCGTTCCGACGCGCGCTGGCTGGCCGGCAACCCGGTGGTGGCGGCAGTACAAGGACCCCCAACTGAATTCGCTGATGGATCGCGCCATTCGGCAATCGCCCGATCTGGCACTGGCGCAAAGTCGCGTGCAAAACGCCCGCGAGTCAGCCCGACTGACTGCCGCGCAGTTGGGTCTCTCGGTGAATGGGAGCGCCCAGGTAGCGCGCCAGCGTTTGAGTGATCACGGCTTGATACCCAGCCAGTTCCTTGGTTTCAGCTGGTACAATCAGGCTGACGTGGGAGTGCAGCTACAGTACGACTTCGACTGGTGGGGCAAGAAGCACGCGACCATGCAGGCCGCCCTGGACCAGGCTCACGTTGCAGAGGCACAGCACAGCGCCGCAGCGCTGGCCATCGAATATGCGGTGGCCGATACCTACTTCGGTTGGCAGGCCGACCAGACCCGGCTGCAACTGGCTGATCAGTTGCTTGTTACCGAGCAACAGCTGTCCACAATCGCCGACCTCCGCGTGAAGCAGGGCGTGGATCTCCCTGACGAAGCGCAGCGAGCAAGGGCGCAGATAGCCGCGGTGCGAGAGGCGCGGGTAGCCATCGAGGGCTCGGTTGACATCCGCAGAGTCACTCTTGCCTCGCTGCTGGGGATTACGCCGGCACAACTGCCGCGGTTGAAGCCACGCCCCCTGCCCGCGGTGAATGGCGGTTTACCCTCGGACGTCAGCCTCGACCTGATCGCGCGTCGACCCGATATCGCCGCCAGCCGCTGGCAAGTCGAAGCCGAGCTCAAGACTACCGATGCGGCACGCGCCGAATTCTTCCCGGACCTCAGTGTCACGGCTCTGACCGGGCTTTCCAGCATCGACCTCAGCCAACTGATGCGCGTCGGTAGCCGTACATTTTCATTGACTCCTGCGCTGCATCTGCCGATCTTCAACAGCGGCGCACTGCGAGCCAACTACGGTGTACGCAGGGCCCAGCTCGATGCGGCAGTGGCGCAGTACGACAGCACCGTACTCACCGCAGCACGGGAAGTGGCAACCCAGGCGCTCAACGCCCAGCAAGTCGCCGCCCGTCGCCATGAGCAGCAGACCCAGCTTGATGCCTACCAGCAATTGCTGGCCACGGCGCAAGCGCGCGCCCGACAAGGTGTCCGCGATGCCCGCGAAAGCCTCGTTGCGCAGGCGCAACTGCTGCAGCAACGCGATACAGCCGCACAGTTGCAGGCGCAGGCGTTGAGCGTAGACCTCAACCTGATCAAGGCGCTCGGTGGCGGCTATCAAGCGCCCAACCCGGCCACATCGTCACCTTCCCCTACTGCCACCGCCGGAGCCGTCGCCCATGAGCGCCACTGATTCAAGCACGTTGTCCGTGGACGCCAATGAGAGCGGCCTGGCCGCGAAAAATCCCGCAAAACGCAGTCGCGCCCTGCTGATCGTGGGCAGCGTGTTCGTGCTGGGCGGGCTGATCTGGTTTCTGCTGTGGACGTTCGTATTTTCGACCCGCGAGAATACCGACAACGCCTACGTCGGCGGCAACCAGGTGGCCATTTCGGCACAAGTTCCGGGCACCGTGGTGGCGATCCTCGCCGACGACACGCAGCACGTGGATGCCGGCCAGGTGCTGGTGAAACTGGATGGCACTGATGCCGACGTGCGCCTGGAACAAGCCCACAGCGCGCTGGCGCTCGCAGTACGCGGCGTACTCCAGAAGACCAGCTCCGCCAGCGGCGCCGATACGCAAGTGATCATCAGCCGGATCGCGCTGGACAAGGCCGAAGCCGACCTGAAGCGCCACCTGCCACTGCTGGCCGCGCATGCGGAGTCGCCGGAGATCGTGCAGCATCTGCGCGACGGCGTGGCGCAGGCACGCGCCGCAGTAACGGCGACCGAGGCCCAAGCCAGCGCTGCGCATGCCGCCATTGAAGGCACCAACGTCGCGCAAAACCCGGCTGTGCTGCAAGCACGCGCAAATTTCAGCGCCGCCTGGGTCGCTGTCCAGCGCAATGCAATCTATGCCCCGGTGTCCGGCTATGTCGCGCAGCGCAGCGTGCAACTCGGCAACAGCGTGCAACCCGGCCAACAACTGATGACCGTGATTCCACTGCACAACCTTTGGATCGACGCCAACTTCAAGGAAAGCCAGTTGCGCCACATTCGTATCGGCCAGCCAGCCACCATTGTCTCTGACCTGTACGGCAGCGACGCCAGCTACCACGGCAAGGTCATCGGCATCGGTGCAGGTACCGGCAGTGTGTTCTCCCTGCTGCCAGCACAGAACGCCACCGGCAACTGGATCAAGGTGGTGCAGCGCGTGCCGGTACGCATTGCGCTGGACGACAAGGAGTTGGACCAGCACCCGCTGCGCCTGGGCCTGTCTGCCAATGTCACGATCGATATCCGAGATGACAAGGGTAGCGCACTGGCGCAAACCGCCGCGCAGCCCGTGGTGGCACAGACCGACGTTTATGACCGGATGTCCAGCAAGGCCGACACCGAAGCCTCGCGGATCATCGCCGCCAATCTTCCGCACATCGGCAAGTGAACTGAGTCCTGACGATGGCCGCCACGCCCAACGAAGCCGCCCCGCTGAAACCCATGCACGGCGGGCCGCTGGCCCTGCTGACCATCGCCGTGGCGTTCAGCACCTTCATGGAAGTGCTGGACATGACGATCGTCAACGTCGCCGTCCCGCACATCGCCGGCAGTCTCGGCGTGAGCCCCAGCGAGGGCACCTGGACGATCAGTTCGTACGCACTCGCCAGCGCCATCATGCAACCGCTGACCGGCTGGCTGGCACGCCGCTTCGGCGAGGTGAAGACCTTCGTCGTCTCGGTGTTGCTTTTTGTCGTGTTCTCAATGCTGTGCGGCCTGGCCACCAGCATGCCGATGCTGGTGATCGGCCGGCTGCTGCAGGGCGCCGGCTCCGGTCCGATGGTGGCGCTGTCACTGACCCTGCTGCTGTCCAACTACCCACGTGAAAAACAGGGCATCGCGCTCGCGTTGTGGGCGATGACCGTGGTGGTGGCGCCTATTTTCGGGCCTATCCTTGGCGGCTGGTTGACTGACAATTTCAGCTGGCCGTGGATTTTCTACATCAATGTACCCGTCGGTCTGGCCGCTGCCGTCGTCACCTGGGGGCTTTTGCGCAAGCGCGAAACCAGGACTGTCAAGACACCGATCGACATGGTCGGCCTCGCCTTGCTGGTGGTCGGCGTCGGCGCGCTCCAGTTCATGCTGGACAATGGCAACGACCACGACTGGTTCTCCTCGCCGATGATCCTGACCCTGGGCCTGGTAGCCCTGGTCTGCATCACCTTCCTGATCGTCTGGGAATTGCACGCCAAGCATCCGGTGGTCGACTTGTCGCTGTTCAAGCAGCGCAATTTCACGGTCGGCGTGATCAGTCTGTCACTGGGCATGTTCGCGTTCTTCGGCATCAACGTGGTGTTCCCGCTGTGGCTGCAGCTCACCCTGGGTTACACCGCCACCTGGGCCGGCCTGGCCACCGCGCCGGTCGGGATTCTGGCGTTCCTGATTGCACCCGTGCTGGGCAAGAACATGCACCGGCTGGACCTGCGCGCGGTGGTGACATTCGCCTTCCTGGTGTTCGCCGGCACGGCCTACTGGTTTTCCACCTTCGACAGTTCGGCCTCGTTCTCGAGCTTGATCCTGCCCCGCTTCGTGATGGGCCTGGCGATACCCTGCTTCTTCATTCCACTGAACCAGGTCTACCTTTCCGGCCTGCCGGTGGAGCAGATCGCCAGTGCCTCCGGCTTGTCCAATTTTTGCCGCACCATGGGCTCGAGCGTATCCACCGCGATCATGGTGACGCTATGGCAGCACCGGGGCGAACAACACCATGCCACGCTTACCGAGAGCATCACGGCGGCGCATCCTGCAACCACCCGGTTCCTGCAGCAATTGACCCATGAGGGTATGTCGCGGACCCAGGGTCTCGGCGTGATCGACCAGTTGCTGACCCGTGAATCACTGACGCTGGCGGTAAACGATGTGTTCTGGGCCTGTTCCGTCCTGTTCGTGTTGCTGATCCCGGTATTGTGGTTCGCCCGGCCGCCATTCGGTAGCGCGGGGCGGGCGGGCGGTCACTGAATTGTTGCGCCCGCCGCCTGCAGCATGAATCCCGGCACCCGACTGGTGCAGCGCAATATCTTCTGCTAGCTTGTGTCGCATGGCACAAACCAAACGCACCATCAAGAAGTACCCGAACCGTCGTCTCTATGACACGGAAATCTCCAGCTACATCACGCTGGAGGAAGTACGCCAGCTGGTCATGGACAACGAGGACTTCGAAGTCCGCGACGCCAAGAGTGGCGAGGATCTCACCCGTGCGGTCCTGCTGCAGATCATCTCCGAGCATGAGGACAAGGGTCAGCCCATGCTCTCGCCGCAGTTGCTCAGCCAGATCATCCGCTTCTACGGTGATTCGCTGCAGGGCTTCATGGGGCCTTACCTGGAGCGCAGCCTGCAGGTGTTCCTCGACCAGCAGACCCAGTTCCGCAGCCAGCTCAACAGCCTGATGGGACAGACCCCCTGGAACACGCTGAATGATCTGACCGAGCGCAATCTGGTCGCGTTTCAGGCCCTGCAGCGGGGCCTGATCGATACAGCCGCACAAGTCATACCGACGCCAGGCAGCAGCCGTGGCGGCAAAAAGCCAGGCTGAGCCAGACTCCCGCCGCAGCACGTATTCACGCGCCGCTGGCATCCCCTGTTTCTGACCGCTGCAGCACAGCACGTGTTGGCCTGTGGCGTACTCGGACCAGCAGACTGAGGATTCATGAATCCCATTGAGACGACAGGAAAGCGCGTAGCACTGGTCACCGGCGGCCTCGGCGGCCTCGGCTCCGAAATTTGCCGTCAGCTGGCGCGTGCCGGTTGCCACGTCGTGGCACTGGATCTGGCCACACGCACCGAGCGCATCGAAGCATTTCGCAACGACATGGCTGACGCCAATGGCGCCGTCGAGTTCGAGCCTGCTGATGTCAGCGATTTCGAGCAGTGCCAGCAAGTGATCAACCGGATCGAGCAACAGCACAGCAGCATCGATATTCTGGTCAATGCCGCCGGTATCACCCGCGATGCCAGCCTGCGCAAGATGTCGCCGCAGCAATGGCACGAGCTGATGCGGGTGAACCTCGATGGCGTATTCAACATGTGCCGCAACGTGGTCGACGGCATGAGCAGCCGTGGCTTCGGGCGCATCGTCAACATCAGCTCGGTCAACGGCCAGACCGGTCAGTTCGGCCAGACCAACTACTCGGCCGCCAAGGCCGGCGTGCACGGTTTCAGCATGGCGCTGGCCCGCGAGACCGCACGCAAGGGGGTCACCGTCAACACCGTTTCACCGGGGTACTGCGACACGCCGATGGTGGCCGCCGTATCCACCGAGATCCGCGAACAGATCATCGCCGACATCCCGGTGGGTCGCCTCGGCACGCCGGGCGACATCGCCCGCGCCGTGAGCTTTCTCGCCGCCGCCGACGCCGGCTACCTCACCGGCATCAATCTGCCGGTGAATGGCGGCTATTTCATGAGCTTTTGAGTGACATCGGGCGGGTCTGTCCAATCACCGCCAGGTCGCAACGGCTGAGCGACCGCCCACCTGCAACTCCCTGCCATTGCAGTCTCCCGCCGCTTGGGGAACAGTGCGCGGATTCCACCGACGGATCGCACCATGGCGCAGCAACCCATCACCCTCATTGGCGGCGGCCTGGTCGGCGCGCTGCTGGCGCTGCAACTGGCACAGCGTGGCTTCAAGGTCGAGGTGTATGAGAAGCGACCCGACCCGCGTCGGGTCGGGTTCCTGGGCCGCTCCAGCGCGTCCGGCCCCCGCAGCTCTGGCCCATCCATGGGCGTCGGCGGCCGTTCGATAAACCTGGCGCTGGCCGAGCGCGGTCTGCAGGCCTTGCGCATGGCCGGGCTTGCCGACGATGTACTGCAGCGCGCGGTGATGATGCGCGGGCGGATGGTGCACGATCGAGATGGCAGCAACGGCCTGCAGCGTTACGGTGTGGACGACAGCGAGGTGATCTGGTCGGTTTCGCGCGGCGCGCTGAACATCCTTCTGCTGGACGCGGCCGAAGCCGCCAGCGTGCAGTTTCATTTCGGACAGGGGCTGGTGGCTGCCGATCTTGTCGGGCATCGCATCCGCCTTGCCGACAGCGACGGTGTCGAGCGCGAATCGCACGTCGGCTTGCTGATCGGTGCGGATGGCGCCGGCTCGGCACTGCGCACCGCCATGCATGAGTACATGCCGCTGGGCGAGCGGATCGAATCTCTCGGCCATGGCTACAAGGAGCTTGAGATCCCTTCTGCCAGCGAACTGCCAGCCGCCATGCTGCAGCTCAGCGGCGGTCATGACCAGTACGCACTGGAACCCCATGCCCTGCACATATGGCCGCGCGGTGGCTATATGTGCATTGCGCTACCGAACACCGAAGGCAGCTTCACCGTCACCTTGTTCCTTCCCGGCCAGGGAACCGCCCCCAGCTTCGCCACCCTGGCCGACACGCATGCCGCCGCTGCGTTTTTCAGCGAGCAGTTTCCGGGGCTGTTGCCGCTGATTCCGCGTTTCAACGAGGACTGGGACAACAATCCGGTAGGCAGCCTGTCCACGCTGTATCTCGATCGTTGGCACGTGGACGGCCATGCACTGCTGGTCGGCGATGCCGCACACGCCATCGTACCGTTCCACGGCCAGGGCATGAATTGCGGTTTCGAAGACACCGTGGCGCTGGCCAACCTGCTGGCCGCTGCGCCGCACGACAGCACCGAGGTGTTCGCCGAGTTCCAGCGCGTGCGTCAACCAGACACCAACGCCATCGCCACCATGGCGCTGGAAAACTATATCGAGATGCGCGACTCTGTGGCCGACCCGCATTACCTGGCCAAGCGTGAACTCGGCGGCCTGCTGGCGGCTCGTATCCCCACTCACTACATGGCGCGCTACCGCATGGTCACCTTTACCCATCTCCCCTACGCCTATGCGTTCGAGCGCGGTCTTGCACAGGATCAGCTGCTGGAACAGCTTCTGCACGGCACGCCAAGCGTAGCGGCTATCGACATGGACGCTGCCGCGCGACTGTTCCAGGCTTCCCTGCCACCGTTGCCGCCGCTTCGCCATGGATGACGCGCTGCGTGAAGCGTTTCGCGCCGCGGCCTACCACGTCAATCTGGACACAGTGACCTGGGCCACGATACGCGTGGATCTGCCCTTGCCGGCCGACCTGCTGCCGCTGGTCGGCTCGCGCCCGTGGGCTTTCATCACGGCCTGGAATCCCCAGGCGCGCCGACGTTCCCCCGCAGAGAATCTGGCTGCTCAGTCCGAACTGCTGGCCGCACTGCAGAGCGAACCCGACGCGATGCTCCGCCCGGCCATAGGCGTTGGCAGCTCAGGCTGGATCGAACCCAGTCTGTTCACCGTCGGGCCAGCTATCGCCACGCTGGACCGCCTGGCCAACGCACATGGGCAATTGGCCTACGTGCATGGCGAGGCTGGCGGAGCCGCGCTTCTGCGCATATTGGGATGATCCGGCTCAGCGGCAGTACGCCACATGGACAAGCAACTCCTCATTGCTGACAATGAGGGCAATGACTGCTGCCCCCATCGCCGTGCCACTGCTTGAAGCGCGAGCCCTTTGCTTCCATCGCCAAGACGAGCCGGTATTCGCGCCGCTGGATTTCCAGTTGCACGCCGGCGAACTGGTCCTGATCGAGGGCGACAACGGCAGCGGCAAGACCACCTTGCTGCGCATGCTGGCCGGCCTGCTGCATGTCGGTTCAGGCGAACTGCGCTGGCGTGGCGCCCCGCTGCAGCGTGACAACTGCGCTGGCGACATCCTGTTCCTTGGCCATCAGCTCGGCCTCAAGGGCGACCTCAGCCCGCGCGAGAACCTGCGCGTCGCCGCTGGCCTGCACGGCGACCGCGACGGCATCAGCATAGCCTCCGCGCTGGCCACGATCGGCCTGCTCGGTTACGAGGACGAGCCTGTACGACGGCTCTCCGCGGGCCAGAAGAAGCGCGCCGCGCTGGCGCGCCTGCTGCTGTTGCCTGCCAGCTTGTGGCTGCTCGACGAGCCCTACGCCAACCTCGACCGGACTGGTATCGCGCTGGTGAATCAGGTGCTGGAAACACATACGGCCGCCGGCGGTGCCGCGCTGGTGACCAGCCACGGTGCGGTGAGTTTCCACGGCGGCGAGCCCCGCCATATCAGGATGCAGGCGTGAGTCGCCCTGGCCTGACCGCCGCCTGCAGCGCCATGCTGCGGCGCGACCTCACGCTGGCTTGGCGGCGTCGTAGCGATATGGCGATGCCGGTGCTGTACGCTTTGATCGTCACCATGCTCTTCCCCTTCGCGCTCGGGCCGGAAGACACCCTGCTGCAGCGCATCGCCGGCGGCATCATCCTGGTCACCGTGCTGCTGGCGATGTTGCTGGCGCTGGACGCCATGTTCTCCAGCGACATCGAGGACGGCTCGCTGGAACAACTGGTGCTCGCACCGCAACCGCTGGCGCTGATGCTGGGCATGAAAATCCTCGCCCACTGGCTTACCACGGCGCTGCCGCTGATCGTGATCACCCCGCTGCTTGCCGCCATGTTGCATCTGCCTGCGCCGGTGATCCCGGTGCTGCTGCTGGCCCTGCTGCTGGCCACGCCACTGCTCAGCCTGTTCGGTGCTGTGCTGGTCGCGTTGACGGCCGGCACCCGGCGCTCTGGTATGCTGCTGGCCCTGATGTTGCTGCCCTTGTGTGTGCCCGCGTTGATTTTTGCCGCTGGCGCCGTGACCGCAGCGCAGCAGGGCCTGCCATGGCTCGCGCCTATCACCTGGCTTGCCGCCGCGCTGGTGCTGACCTTGGTGCTGGCACCACTGGCCTGCGCCGCCGCCCTTCGTATTGCCCTGGACTCCTGACCACTACGTCTATGTCTAACTGGATCCCGCTCTGGTTGCACAAACTCAGCTCGCCGCCTACGTTTTATCGTTTTGCCGGCACGCTGCGTCCCTGGGCGATGGCCCTTGCGCTGGTGTTCGGCGCCATCGGCCTTTACGGCGGCCTGCTGCTGGCGCCGGCCGACTACCAGCAGGGCGACGCCTACCGGATCATTTTCATCCATGTACCCAGTGCCTGGATGAGCATGTTCATTTACGCCGTGATGGGCATGTCGGCCTTTGTAGCGCTGGTCTGGCGCATCAAGCTGGCCGAGGTGGTGGCGATGCAATCGGCGCCGATCGGTGCCGCCTTCACCTTCATTACCCTGGTCACCGGTTCGCTCTGGGGCAAGCCGATGTGGGGCACCTGGTGGACCTGGGATGCCCGACTCACCTCCGAGCTGGTGTTGCTGTTCCTCTACCTTGGCGTGATCGGCCTGTACCAGGCATTCGAAGATCGCCGCCAGGGTGCGCGCGCTGCGGCGTTTCTCGCGATCATCGGCATCATCAACGTGCCGATCGTGCATTTTTCTGTGAACTGGTGGAACACCTTGCACCAGGGCAGCACGGTCAATATCTTCGGTCACTCGAAAATGTCCTGGGACATGCTGTGGCCACTGCTGGCGATGACGCTGGCCACCAAGTTCTATTACGCCGCCAGCCTGTTTCGGCGCACCCAGACTGACCTGCTGTCGCTGGAAAGCGGCAAGGATTGGGTGCGCCAAATCGTCAATAGCGAGGCCGGGCAATGAATTCCGTGATGCACTTCCTGGCGATGGGCGGCTATGCCGACTACGTGTGGCCAGCCTATGCGGTGTTTTTCATCGTGCTGATCGCTGACAACCTCGCACCGCGCCTGCGCCGTAGCCACCTGCTGCGCGAGCTGCGCGCCCGTCAGATCCGGCAGAGCAGGCGCAGCGGCGACAACACCCTTCCCACCCCACCTTCCAGCTGAGCGCGGCGGCCCAAGACCATGCCCATGAACCCAACCCGCAAACGCCGACTCATCATCGTACTGCTGATACTTGCAGCGGCGACCGTCGCTACCGGACTGGTGGTGATCGCGCTGCAGAACAACATGAACTATCTGCTTACCCCGAGCCAGGTGCAGTCGGGCCAGGCCAGCGACTACAAGACGTTCCGCCTCGGCGGCATGGTCAAGGCCGGCTCGATTCAGCGATCTAGCGACTCGCTCAAGGTCACTTTCACGGTGGTCGACGCCGACGGCTCGATGCCGGTGGAATACATCGGTATCCTTCCCGACCTGTTCCGTGACAACCAGTCGGTGATCGCCACTGGCCACATGGACGGCGCCCGCTTCGTCGCCACCGAAGTGCTGGCCAAGCATGACGCGACCTACATGCCGAAAGAGCTGAAGGACGCCATGGCCAAGGCGCATGCGAAAAAGAAGATCGAAGACGCGGCCGCCGCGCAGGACAAGATGCCATGACCCCTGAACTTGGCCAGCTCGCACTGATCCTCGCCCTGCTGCTGGCGTTGGCACAGGGCATCCTTCCACTGATCGGCGCATGGCGCGGCAACCGCGCACTGATGGCGGTAGCCCGCCCCGCTGCTGTCGGTCAGGCGGTATTCGTGGCGATGGCGTTCGGCATCCTGGTGTGGGCGTTCCTGCATTTCGACTTCTCGGTGCGGTACGTGGCCGACAACTCGAATCTGGAACTCCCCTGGTACTACCGCATCGCGGCGGTGTGGGGCGCGCACGAGGGCTCGCTGCTGCTGTGGATCCTGATCCTCAATGTGTGGACCGTGGCCCTGGCCACGTTCAGCCAGAAGCTGCCCGAAGTATTCGCCTCACGCGTACTGGCCGTGATGGGCCTGGTCGCCGTCGGCTTCCTCGCCTTCATCATCTTCACCTCGGATCCGTTTGGACGGCTGTTGCCGATGCCGGGCGACGGAGCCGACCTGAACCCGGTGCTGCAGGACCCGGGCATGACTTTCCACCCACCGGTGCTTTACACCGGTTACGTCGGCTTCTCGGTGGCGTTCGCCTTTGCTATCGCCGGCCTGCTCGGCGGAGAAATGGAGCAGGCCTGGGTACGCTGGGCGCGACCCTGGACAAATGTGGCGTGGGCGTTCCTTACCCTGGGCATCGTGGCCGGAAGCTGGTGGGCGTATGCCGAGCTCGGCTGGGGTGGCTGGTGGTTCTGGGACCCGGTGGAGAACGCCAGCTTCATGCCTTGGCTGGTCGGCCTGGCATTGATCCACGCGCAGGCGGTCACCGAGAAACGCGGCGGCCTGCGGGCCTGGACAATCCTGTTATCAATCTTCGCGTTTTCGCTGAGCTTGCTGGGCACCTTTCTGGTGCGCTCGGGTGTGCTCACCTCGGTGCATGCGTTCGCCTCCGATCCACGGCGCGGCGTTTTCATCCTCGCCTTCCTCACCATCGTGGTCGGCGGCTCGCTGCTGCTATATGCAGTGCGAGCGCCCAAGGTGGCTGGCGGCAAGGCGTTCCAGCTGGTCTCGCGTGAAACCGCCCTGCTGATCGGAAACCTGATGTTCGTGGTGGCTGCCGCGATGGTGTTGCTGGGCACGCTTTTCCCGCTCATCGGCGACGCGCTCCACATGGGCCGAATCTCGGTCGGGCCACCCTACTTCGGCTTCCTGTTTCCGCTGCTGATGCTGCCGGTGGTGCTGCTGATGCCGTTCGGGCCATTCCTGCGCTGGGGCAAGGGCGACCCGGGCCTGCTCAAGAGCATCCTGCTGCGCGTCCTGATCGCGGCACTGGCCTGCGCCATCATCGCCGCGTTCTTTGTCGACGGCCAGCTCAAGCCCATCCTCGCGGTAGCCGCTGCCACCTGGATCACGGTGGGCGTGCTGCTGTACTCCTACAAGCGCTGGCGAGAGGCGCCGCGCGGCCGTCGCTACCCGGCCGAGATGGCGGGCATGCTGCTGGCCCATCTGGGCATGGCGGTTTTCGTGGCCGGCGTGCTCTTGTCCGAATCTCTGAGCGTTACCAGCGATGTGCGCATGGCACCGGGACAGGTCCAGCACATCGCCAGCTACGACTTTCGATTTGATGGCGTGCACCGCACTACCGGTCCCAACTGGCGTGCCGACCAGGGCACCATCACGGTCAGCCGCGACGGCGCACCGGTCGCCGTGATGCACCCGCAGAAGCGCACCTACCCGCATGGTCAGGTACAGACCGAATCTGCCGTGGACGCCGGCTTCACCCGCGACCTCTATGTGGCGCTCGGCGAACCGATGGATGCCAACCAGATCGAAGGCGCCTGGTCGCTTCGGCTTTACTACAAGCCCTTTATCCGCTGGATCTGGGGTGGCGGCCTGCTGATGATGCTGGGCGGTTTCGTGTGCGCCGCGGATAAACGGTTCCGGCTCAAGCGCGTCGGCGAGAACTCTGCCGCCGAGCTGACGCTGCAGGACGCCAGCGCATGAATCGCCTGCTGCCCTTCATCGGATTCATGCTGCTGGTGACGTTGTTCGGCTTCGGCATCTGGTGGAATACCCAACACGACCAGAGTGCGATCCCCTCGCCTCTGCTGAACAAGCCGGCACCTGCATTCAACCTGCCCAAGCTGTACGAACCCACGCAAACCGTCAGCAAGAATGACCTGCTGGGCAAGCCGTACCTGCTCAACGTGTTTGCCAGCTGGTGCATCGAGTGTGGCGTGGAGCATCCGGTACTGGAAGCCGAAGGCCCGAACCTGGGCGTCGCGCTGGTCGGCTACAACTACAAGGATGCTCCGGCGGACGCGAAACGCTGGCTGGGCGAGCATGGCGACCCGTACAACCTGCTGATTGCCGACCAGACCGGCCAGACCGCGATCGACTTCGGGGTCTATGGTGCACCGGAAAGCTTTCTGATCGATGCGAAGGGCGTAATCCGCTACAAGCACATCGGGCCGCTGACCCCGGACGTGGTGGCAAAGCAATTGAAGCCGGCGATCGCGGCGATGCTCAAGGAGGCCCCGTGATGTCGAAGCTGCTCCGTGGACGCTCGCTGGCGGGTGATGCCTCTGCGTTGAAGAACATCAAGGCAATGGCATCGCCCGCCAGCGGGCTCGTGCGGCTTCTGCTTGTGGTGCTGCTGGCGTTTGCAGGCAGCGCGCATGCGCAGGCGATCGAACCGATGCCATTCGCCAACCATGCACAGGAATTGCGCTTCCAGCACCTCACGGCGCAGTTGCGCTGCCCGATGTGCCAGAACGAGACCCTGGCCGATTCCGACGCGCCGATTGCACGCGACCTGCGCAATCAGATTTTCCGCCTGATGCAACAGGGCAAGAGTGACGCCGAGATCAAGCAGTACCTGGTCGACCGCTACTCCGATTTCGTGCTGTACGACCCGCCGCTGAACGGCGACACGTGGCTGCTCTGGTTTGGCCCGCTGTTGATTCTCTTCGGCGGTGCCGGCGTGGTGGTGATGGCGGTCCGCAAACGCAACCGCGGCAATCAAGTGTTGGCTGGCCAAGAGCCGATCGAGAATGGGGACGACTGGTGAAGATCGCTTTTGTGGTAGCTGCGGCCGTAATGATCCTGCTGGCGTTGGGCGCCCTGCTGGTGCCACTGGTACGTCAGGGCAAACGCAACCGGGGCGTGTTCGCACTGGTCCTGACGATCGCGTTCGTGCTGCCCCTGGCTGCGGGCGGATTGTACCTGCTGATCGGCACTCCGGCAGCACTCAACGGTGTGGCCGCCAACGCCAGCACAGCCACCAGCCTGCCGCAGGCGATCTCCGAACTGCGAGCCCACCTCAAGCAGCAGCCCGACGACCAGCAAGCCTGGCTCATGCTGGCGCAGATCAGCTCGATGCAGCATGACGCTGCCGCAACACGCGATGCCTACGGGCACGTATTGCAACTGGACGCCAACAACGCCGAGGCTATGGTTGGCTGGGCCGAAAGCGATTCGATGCTGAGCACCGATCACCTGATCAGTCCGCGCGCACTTGAGCTGCTCAAGCGCGCCGTGCAGATGCACCCGGACAGCCAACGTGGCCTGTGGTTGCTGGGCATCGCCAACTTCCAGCATGGCGACTACCGCGCTGCCGCCAGCACCTGGCGATTGCTGCAACCCCAGCTGGAACCCGGCTCGACCGTGGCCCAGGCCGTGGCCAAGCAAATTGCCGTGGCCGATAGTCGTGCCAGTGGTAGCGCAGCGGCGGCGCCATCCAACGGTGCGTCGATCCAGGTCCAGGTGGCGTTGGCGCCGGCGCTGAAGAGCAAGCTTGTCGCCGGCGACAGCCTGTTCGTCTATGCCCGCGCACCGGACGGCCCACCCATGCCGCTAGCGGTGGTCAAGCTTGACCCCGGCGCGCTACCCGCCACGGTAACCTTGAACGATGCCATGGCGATGACGCCGACGCAGAAACTCTCATCCGTCAGCAAGGTATTTGTCGGCGCGCGCATCAGCCATAGCGGCCAACCGATCGCCCAACCCGGCGACCTGGAAGGCAACGCTGGTGTCGTACCCGTCGACAGCAACACGCCGATCAAGGTCATCATTGACAAGGTGCATTGACGGTGGGTGATGCTCGCCGTTACTTCAAACTGCCCTCGCCGTTCACCATGAAACGGGGCGGTACCTTGCACGATGCCCACGTGGCCTACGAAACCTGGGGCACGCTCAATGCCGCTGGCGACAACGCCGTGCTGGTGTTGACTGGCCTGTCGCCCAGCGCGCACATGATCTCCTGCGAAAGCGATCCCAGCCCCGGCTGGTGGGAGGCGATGGCAGGTCCTGGCAAGGCCATCGACACCTCGCGCTGGTACGTGATCTGCGTGAATTCGCTGGGTAGCGACAAGGGCTCAACCTGCCCCGCCTCGATTGACCCGGCGACAGGCCAGTCGTACCGGCTCAGCTTTCCGCAACTGTCACTGGAAGACGTCGCCAACGCAGCGCACGCCGTGATCAGCCATCTGGGCATCGGTCAACTGGCCTGCCTGATCGGCTGCTCGATGGGCGGCATGAGCGCACTGGCCTATATGCTGCTGCACCCGGGTAGCGTGCGCGCACACATCAGCGTGGACACGGCACCGCAAGCGCAACCATTCGCCATCGCGATCCGCTCGCTGCAGCGAGAGGCCATCCGGCTCGACCCGCAATGGCGCGATGGCAACTATGACATCCATGCCCAGCACGGCGGGGTCTACCCCGACATGGGCATGAGCATCGCGCGCAAGCTCGGTGTGATCACTTATCGCTCAGCGATGGAATGGAACGGTCGCTTTGCACGCATCCGGCTCGATCCCGAGCTGCGCGAGGCGGAGCCGTTTGGACGCGAATTCCAGGTCGAGTCCTATCTCGAAGGCCACGCCCAGCGCTTCGTACGCAACTTCGATCCCAACAGCTACTTGTACCTTTCCCGCGCCAGCGACTGGTTCGACGTCGCCGAATACGGCAACGGCAGCGTGCTGGAAGGGCTCAAACGCATCCACATCGAACAGGCCATGGTGATCGGCGTCAGCACCGATATCCTGTTTCCTCTGCAGCAGCAGGAACAGATCGCTGACGGCCTCGAGGCTGCGGGCGCCCGGGTGGAATTCGTGGCGCTGGACTCGCCCCAGGGCCACGACGCATTCCTGGTCGACATCGACAACTACAGCCGTGCGATCGGCGGCTTCCTGAATCGGCAGGCGCAAGAATCAGATACCGCGCTGCCAGGCTGATTTCCAGCACACACCACCCGAGGGTGACGTGCTTGCCCTGGATTGCCCCGGCAACCGCAACCCAGCGACAGCGCAGTGGCGGTCAGCCCGCACCTTCATTCCCGCCCGATGCTGCGTTGCGCCGCATGGCTGCCCTGCCGGAGGATCGGTGGAAAGACCACGACATTCCGTCATCGGGTTCCGTCAACGGGGTCTCGACCGCATGCACTGAACCCGGCATAATGCACCGCTCACATGCCGGTGTGGCGGAATGGTAGACGCGGCGGACTCAAAATCCGCTTGTGGTGACACAGTGGAGGTTCGAGTCCTCTCACCGGTACCAGAAGTAGAAAAATATTGTATTTCAGGTGATTACAGCGGTGGTCTAGCGTACTCTAGGTCGCTCGTCCAGGTCACCAACTAGAGAGCCTTGAGGGAAACCTCGGGGCTTTTTCTTTCCTGATTCCCCACCTGTCGCATCCTATGATAGGTCGTGGGTAGACGCTGCAACCTCCTGATGAGAAGGAGGAGGAAGTTCCATGGCGGCCAAGAATCAAGTCCAGTTGACCAGCCTTCGGCTGTTGAAAAGCGCCTCAACCCGGCATGAGTCTGATGGCCTTTCTTGACCGTTACGGCAGCGGGCAGCAGTGCCGCGAGGCGCTGGCGAAGGCGCGCTGGCCGAAGGGATGGCGCTCTGCCAAGGCTGCGGTCATCCGGGCCATTGTCACCTCCAGGGCCGCGACGTGTACCAATGCAACCGCTGCAAGCGGCAGGTGTCGCTGACCAGCGGCGCGCTGTTCGCGCAGACCAAGTTGCCGCTGCGTACGTGGTTGACCGGCTTCGCCGTTGAAAAGCGCCTCTGGCGATCTACTTGCTGACCCAGCACAAGAATGGCATCTCGGCGCTGGCGCGGCGGCGGCAAGTGGGCGTGTCGTACAACACGGCGTGGCTGCTCAAGCACAAGCTGATGCAAGCCATGGTCGAACGCGACGGCGATCACACACTCGGCGGCATCGTGCAAATGGCCGAGGTCACTCCCCTTTTTGGGATGCGTACCGGGGCGGCGAACGCCATGGCGGTGGCGTGGGCCGCGGCAGTCCCGGCAAGACGCCGTTTGTGGCAGCGGTGCAGTGCACCGCCGAGGGGCACCCCATCGCCATGCGGATGGATGAGGTGACCGGGTTTCGCCAAAAGGTGTTGGCCGACGGGGCGAAACGTCATCTGGCGCCCGGCACCGCGGTGGTGTCTGATGGACTGGGATGTTTCCCGGGGATCACCGATGCCGATTGCACGCATACAGCCATCCCCGCCGGCGGCGGCGTCCCCGATCTGGGCATCCCATTTTCGCATGGGTGAACACGATGCTGGGTAACGTCAAGAACGCGCTGCATGGCACCTACCATGCGCTGCGCCCGAAGTACCTGCAGTGCCATCTGTCCGAGTTCTGCTACCGCTTCAATCGTCGCTTCGACTTGGCC
>Ga0307375_10000456_pt1 | contig 51274 bp, 41 predicted proteins | sample TR1MG_FD_202531 | JGI IMG/M metagenome (GOLD analysis project Ga0307375, IMG submission 202531) | Soil microbial communities from Risofladan, Vaasa, Finland - TR-1 | ecosystem: Environmental > Terrestrial > Soil > Coastal area > Acid sulfate soil | place: Finland: Risofladan, Vaasa | collected...
AGCGATCAGCGCCGAGCTTGAGGATCAGCGTGCCAAGGCAGGCGAATTGAAGCGAGCCCGGGAGGTCGAAGCTGCAGCTGCAGCCAAAGCGATGGAAGCCGAAGGTACGGCCATTGTGGAAAGGGACACGGCGCAGGACGGCGATGCCGGGGAGATGCCTGCCTCTGATCCACCGCCCGTGAAGACGGTGGAAAGTCCCTCGCCCGAACCCATGCGATTGGTCGCACGCGGTCCGAGTGATGACAGGGCGGTCCCCATAGAGCGTACCTACCGAATGGCTGACCTTTCCCACCTGGAATCGTCACTTAAGCCGGACAACTTCCACGACGCGTCGTACGACGCCACCCTCGAGACGTGCATCCGCGAAGTGCTTGAGCAAGAGGCGCCAATCCTCGACAAGGTCCTCGTCGATCGGATCGCCCGAGCTCACGGATTCAAGCGGTCCGGTCGTCTCATTCGTGAACGTGTACTTGAGCTCGCGGAGCGCCATTACCACTTCGAGCCCGACCCGGAGCCGGACCATGGGCATTTCGTGTGGCTGGCCACGGATGATCCTGATCGTTGGAATATCTATCGCGTCCCGCAGGGGGAGGATGGCATCCGCTTCATCGAGGAACTTGCTCCCGAGGAAATTGTTGCCATGGCGAGGACAATCCAGAGCGATGACCCGGTAGTTGATATCGCGAGAGCCTTCGGCATCCGCAGGCTCTCGGCGTCTGCCAAAGGCCGGCTCGTCAGAGTGCTCGGAGCCGATGCAGCGCGTTAGCCAACGTCGAGGAGCCGCGTGACGCTTGGTGATTAGGTCAAGTTATCGCGGCTAAGGATGTTCTGATCAAGCTGGCGCAGGCAGCACCAGCTCTGTTTGTTCGCAGGCCACAGGGGTGACAGCGCGGGCGGACTGGGCGTCTGTCGAGCCGGTGCACCGAAGGCTTGTCGACAAACAGAACCGGACCCAACTCTCTGAAGCTATAACGGAGGGGTGATGTTCAAAAGGCCGCCTAGGGCTGGTTGATCAGAGCATCCCTAAGCTGGACGCATCAGAGCCTGATCGTGCGTCGACGCCAGCCCGTTCTTACGCGATATTACGCTAATGCAACGCTGATTCTTCTTTGCTCCTTACCTTCGTAGAGCTTTTCAATAAGCATCGAGCGATGGCTGAGCACTGCACGTTGGTTGATCGATCCCTTGTCGGTAATCTCGTTGTGATCAATCGAAGGGGGATCCTCCGGCAAGTGCAGCCAGGCTATACGGGACGCGGATCCGCTGGCGGTAACATTGATTCGACGAAGCAAGTCGGTGAAGTAATCGACGACGGGTTGGCTAGATAGCACATTCGCGGGTCTGGTGTTCTGGTCGAGCCCGGCGAGGCGGCAGCAATGTTCCAGTCGCGGGAAGATCAGTGCGCCGACGTCATCGCGATCGATCCCGGCAAGAACGACATCCATCACGTACGGGGCACCGGCACTGATGATTTTCGCGCGTAGTGGGCCAACGCTGACAAAGGTGCCGGAGCTGAGCTTGAAATCCTCGGCGATACGGCCATCGAACATCAGGCCGATTTCCGGCTGTTGCGGATCGACAAAGCGCAGCGCATCGCCGGTGCGGTAATAGCCTTCCTCATCGAAGACCTCCGCCGTCTGGCCTGGCGAACGCCAGTAGCCGGGCATGACATGCGGGCCGCGAAAACGTACTTCGAGTTTGCCGTCGACCGGCACCAGCTTCAACTCGCATTCTGGCGTGGGCAATCCGACATAGCCGGCCTGCATCAATGGGCCGGTGGTGAATGTGCAGGATGGTGCCGTTTCGGTCATGCCCAGACCGCTCATGACCCGGATGCGTTTGCCGCAGTGGCTTTGGCTGACCTGCTCGAGACGATCCCATGCCGCCTGCGACAACCCGGCGCCGGCGAAGAAGAACAAATTGACCCGCGAGAAGAAGTTGACCCGCATCGCTTCGTCTTCTTCCAGCGCGTCGGTCAGCAGTTCCCAGCCCTTGGGAACATTGAAGAACACCGTCGGCGCGATTTCGCGCAGATTTCGCGCGGTCTCGGCGAAGCCGGCGGCGGTCGGTTTGCCATCGTCGATGTACAGGGTGCCGCCGTTGTACAGGGCGATCCCGACGTTGTGACTGCCGCCGAAGGTATGGTTCCAGGGTAGCCAGTCGAGCAGGACGGGCGGGGTTTCGCCAAAGCACGGGAACGTCTGCAGCAGCATTTGCTGGTTGCTGCACAGCATGCGATGGGTGGTGATGACCGCCTTGGGTAATTTCGTCGAGCCCGAGGTGAACAGGAATTTGGCAATGCTGTCGCCCGTGAGCGCGCTGTTGATCGTGTCGACCGTCGTCGGCATGGTCTCCAGCAGGCTGGCGAACGTGGTCGTTTCCCGCCCTTCGAGTGAGCCCTGGCCAAGCACGATTTCGACGTTATCGGGGATGACGCTCGTGATGGCCTTTTGAAAGGGTGCGCCGTCGGCCACGTAAACCATGCCCGGCGTTGTCAATGCGACGATGTGGGCGAGTTTTCCGTAGTCGGTGGAAACCAGCGAGTAGGCTGGGGAAATCGGGCTGTGGGGGATGCCGGCATACATGGCGCCCAGGGCCATTTGCAGATGTTCCAGATCGTTGCCGGAAAGAATCAGCAAGGGTCGTTCGGCGGAAAGGCCGCGATCGAGCAGCGCTTGCCCGATGGCTCGGGCGCGCTGCAGCATCTGTTCATAGGAGATGTGGACCCACTGGCGATCAGCGCCGCGTCGGGCGACGAACGTACGTGTCGGGTGAGCACGCGCGCCTTTGATCAGGCTGTCGGTCAGACGGACCGGATAAGTGCCTAGCGCTTCAGGCGAATGCAGATGCCAGACGCCGTGCGGACCCTGGTTTGCCACGACGGATCCACCGCCGATGCTGACGGCGCGATAGCCGTCCAGCCGGTTTGTCGACATGATGCCTCCCTGGAGTTGTTCAGTAGGTGTATTCCGGTGCCGGGTCTGCATGGTTTTCGTCATGAGCCGGCCGATCGGACCGGACACCGATCAAACGTCGCGCTTGTAGGTTTGCAAGCCCGGCTTGATGGTCTTGTCATCGAGGAACTGCTTCAGACCCTGCCTGCGACCCTGTTCCGGATCTCGGCCATTGGACTGATCAACCTTGGCGTACAGGTAGTCCTCGTTCTGCTCCCAGCTGAACTCGCGGCAGCGCTTGAATCCGTGCTTGGCATAGCGCAGAACGGCGGGGTTTTTTTGGAGCAGCTTGGCCGCCAGCGCCTTCACTTCATCGCGCAACTGAGCGCGTGGCACGCTCTTGTTGACCAGGCCCATTTCGGCGGCCTGCTTGCCGTCCCAGGTATCGCCGGTCATGACGTAGTAGAGCGCCTGGCGATGGCCCATGGTGTCGGCGACGGCTTTGCTGACCAGGTTCCCGGGCGGGATGCCCCAGTTGATTTCGGAAAGGCCGAACACCGCTTCGTCGGCCGCAATGGCCAGGTCGCAGGCAACCAGCGGTGAGAACGCACCACCAAAGCACCAGCCATTGACCATGGCGATGGTCGCCTTGTTGTAGAAGCGAAGCAGCTTCCACTGCCACATCGAACAGTCGCGCCGCATTTTTTCCTGGAAAATATCGGACTGGCCGTCGGTCTCACGGAAATATTCCTTCAGGTCCATGCCTGCGGACCAAGACTCGCCGGCACCGGTCAGCACCAGAACCTGGGCGTCGTCATCCAGTTCGATGGTTTCGAGCACATCGATCATTTCGCGATTGAGCAACGGGCTCATCGCATTGCGCTTCTCGGGCCGGTTCAGCGTCACCCAGGCGATGCCTTCTTCGACGTCGACCTTGACGGTGCTCCAGCGGTTTTCGTAATTGGCCATTTTGCTTTTCCTCTTTCAAGTAATTATCGATTGATCTGTGCAGGGTGAGCCTGGAGCTTTCAACTCACGATGGCGGTGCGACGGGCCGTCGCGTTCATGTACCAATCTTTTGTCGCACCGCGCTGCACAGTTGCTCGAAAGCGAGTTCCGCGGTGTCCAGCTTGCCGGTCATGTTGATGTAGCCGTGGGAAAGTCCGGGGTAGTCGACCAGGCTGACCGGCACGCCGGCCTCCATCAGACGTTCGGCATACGCGACGCCTTCGTCATGGAGCGGGTCGTAACCGGCCACCTGGATGAGTGCCGGCGGCAAATCCGCGCAATGTGTCGCAAGCAAGGGGGCGCCACGATAATCGGGAGCCACGCCGGACCCGGGAAAGTACTGGGCATTGAAGGCTTCAGCGGAGCGTCGGGTCAGCACGTAGCCGGCACCAAACTGGTCATACGAGGGATATTCGCCAGGGGCTGCCGCCAGCACCGGATAGATCAACGCCTGGAAATCGATCTTCGGGCCACCGCGCTCCCGCGCAAGCAAGGTCATGACGGCGGACAGGTTTCCGCCGGCACTATCGCCGACCACGGCAAGTTTCCCGCCGCCCAATTCGGTTGCCATGCTCGCCACCCATTCGAGCGCCGCGTAGCTGTCGTCCACCGCCGCCGGAAACGGGGCTTCCGGCGCCAGTCGGTAGTTCACGGCGACAACCGTACATCCCGACTGCGCGCACAGATGGCTGCAAACTCCCTGGTAACCGTCGAGATCGCCAAGCGCAAAGCCGCCGCCATGCAGGTAGAGCACGATGCCGCACGACAGTTCGGATGGCCGGTAGATGCGCACCTGCAGGGGCGTTGCCGGACCGGTGATCGTCCTGTTCTCGACGTGTACTTCGGCGGGTGGTCGATCGGCGACTGATATCAGAGTGCGATACAGACCACGGGCGGCGGCGGGCGGAAGGTCGCACAGATCGGGAGTGCCACTGGCACGGCCGATGGCAAGAAAATCGGCAAGTTGAATGTCCAGCATGGTGTGTTTCCCTCAATGGATTTGCTGGGGCGGGATCTCGACGATCACTTTGCCGAGCTGCTGGTTGGATTCCAGGTAGCGATGCGCCTGGATGATTTCGGCGAATGGAAAGATGCGCGAGATCGTCGGCTGGATGGCTTTGCGGCGCAGTGCGTCGCGAATGAATGCTTCGGCTGCCCGCAGACGTTGGGCATCGCGGATGAGTTCGAACACCAGGTAGCCGCGCAGGCTCAGACCCTTGCCGACGGCTTCCCGGAAAGGGAAGGGCGTGCTGTCGCCGGCACCACTGAGGTTGCCGTAGACGATCAGCGTGCCACGTGGCGCAAGCATGGCGGCGAGGGTCTTGACCTCGGGCCCGGCCACCGAGTCGAACACCAGGCGCACGCCACCGTCACCACTTGCCTGCATCACCTGGGCGATCGTGGCCGACGGAGTTTCATGCGCGATGACGTGACGTGCTCCAGCGGCCAGCAGGGCATCGCGCTTGTGCGGTGAGCGGGTGATGGCTATCGGTACAGCACCCACGAAATTGGCGAGTTGGATGGCGGCCAGTCCGACGCTGCTTGAAGGGGCGGTAATGACGACGTGATCGCCTTTGCCCAGTTGTGCGATGTCGATCAGCGCACCGTAGGCCGTCAGATACGCCATCCACAGCGCCGCGGCCGCTGTGGCCGAGAGATCCGGCGGCCGTCGCAGAACGGCACTCGCCGGCACATTCGCCAGTTCGGCATAGACGCCGTAGCGGGTCATCGAGAAGGCCGGAATCACGCATACGGCTTCACCGGGGGTAAAGCCGACGACGCCCTCGCCGAGCGCCTCGACCACGCCCGAAGCCTCGTAGCCCAGACGCGAGGGGAACTGGGCGGACTCCAGGTAGTGCCCGGAGCGGAAAGCCGCCTCGGCTCGGTTCAGGCCGATCGCCTCGATGCGCACGCGGATTTCGCCGGCCGTCGGTGCGGCGACATGGTCTTCCTCGATGCGCAGGACTTCCGGTCCGCCACAGGAGTGAAAATGAATGACGCGGCTCATGATCTCAGACGCCTCTGCTTTGGGGCGCAGTCGAAGCAAGCATGCTGTGCTGGACGGCAGGCTCGGTCTGGCTCGGGCGCAACAGGAAGTGGGCCAGGGCCGGCAGCAGGATCAGCGCGCCGATCATGTTCCACAGGAACATGAAAGCCAGCAGGATGCCCATGTCGGCCTGGAACTTGATCGGAGAGAACGCCCAGGTCGCCACGCCGATGGCCAGCGTGAAGCCGGTCAGCATCACCACCTTGCCGGTGAACAGCAGAGCCTGGTAGTACGCCTCGGAAAGGCTTTTCCCTTCGCGCAGGTGAGCCAGCACGATCGACAGGACATACAGCGCATAGTCCACTCCGATGCCGACGCCCAGTGCGACCACAGGCAAGGTCGCCACCTTGACGCCCATGCCGAACGCGACCATCAGTGCTTCGCCGAGGATCGAGGTGAGGATCAGCGGCAGCACCGCACAGACCACGGCGCGCCAGGAGCGGAAGGTGATCCAGCAAAGCAGGATGACCGCGCTGTAGACCCAGAACATCATGTCGTGGTTTGCCTTTTTGACCACGATGTTGGTCGCCGCCGCAATGCCGGCGTTGCCGGCGGCCAACATGAAATGGGCTTCCGGATTGTGGTGGCTGGCCATGTAGGACTGGACGGCGGTCACCACGCGCGTCAGGGTCTGCGCCTTGTGATCCTTCAGGTTCACGTAGAGGGTGAGCAGGCTGCAGTCCTGGTTGAACAATTCGCGCGGGGCACGACTCTGCACTTCGCCGAGCACGGCGTTGTCCGGGTCGAGATCCATCCATTTGAAGTTGCCCTCGTTGTAGCCGACGGTCGCGATACGGGCCATGTCGGCCATCGAGTTGGTGGAATCGACGCCGGGCAACTGATCCAGCTGCCAGCCGAGGTCGTCGACCATGGACAGAACCCCGTAGCGCGTGCAGTGGTCGACCGGAGTTTTCACCATCACCACAAAGACGTCGCCGCTGGCTGCATAGTTTTTCACCATGAAGGCGTCGTCGCGGTTGTAACGGGAGTCGGCGCGCAATTCAGGCGCGCCCGGGTCGAGGTCGCCGATCTGCAGATGCCGCCCGACCCCGTAACCGATGCCTGCCAGGACGAGCGCACTGGCGATTGCCGCGGCCGCCCAGCGACGGTGGGTGAACTGGTCGAGAAACCTCCACAGCCAGTGTTTGGACAGGTGTTGCTGATCGCGCAGTTCGGACTTGAAACTGCGTGCTGCGGCCTTGGCGCCAACGCCGGTGTAGGAAAGCAGGATGGGCAGAAGAATCAGGTTGGTGAAGATCAGAATCGCCACGCCGGTCGAGGCAATCAGGGCGAGATCCTGAATCACCTGGATCCGGATCAGGATCAGCACACCGAAACCGACGGCATCGCAAAGCAAGGCGGTCGCCCCGGCCAGGAACAGACGGCGAAACGTATAGCGGGCAGCCACGACACGGTGCGTGCCGCGCCCGATGTCCTGCATGATGCCGTTCATTTTCTGCGCGCCATGGCTCATGCCGATGGCGAAGACCAGGAATGGCACCAGCACCGAATAGGGGTCGAGCTCGAAGCCGAACAGGGTGATCAGTCCGAATTGCCAGACCACGGCCACCAGCGAGCAGACCACCACCAGCAGCGTCGAACGGATGCAGCGGGTGTACCAGAACAGCATCAGCGCGGCGATGACGATGGCCACGCCGAAGAAAGCCAGCACCTGAACCATCCCGGAGATCAAGTCGCCCATCACCTTGGCGAATCCGGTGACATGGATGCGGATGTTGCCGTGCTGGTATTTGGCCCGGATCTTTTCGATGCTGACGGACAGCTCGTGGTAATTCAGCGGTTTGCCGGATTGCGGATCGCGGTCGAGCAACGGCACGAAAATGACGCTCGATTTCAGGTTGTTCGCAACCAGCTGCCCGATTTCGCCGGAGCGTTCGATATTCAGGCGCACCTGGTCGAGGCTGCGTTGCGAGCCATCGTAGTCGTCCGGTACGACGGTGCCGCCGTCCAGCCCGTCCACGGTGACCGCCGTCCAGCGGGTGGACGAGGTCCACAGTGATTTCATGTTGGCGCGATCGACCTCGGGCAGCAGGTAAATCTCATCGTTCATCTTCTGCAGGGTATGCATGTACTCCTTGTTGAAGATGGTGCCTTGGGTCGTTTCCACGGCGATCCGCATGGAATTGCCCAGCGATGCCAGGTCTGCCCGGTTCTTCAGGTAATTGGCGATGAAGGGGTGGGAGGTCGGGATCATCTTCTCGAAACTGGCGTTGAGAGTGATCTTTGTCGCCTGCCAGCCCAGCACCAAGGTGCCGAGAAGGCAGAACAGCACCACCCAGGTCCGGTGGTTGAACAGTAGGCGTTCGGCCAGGTTGCCCGAACGGGTGTCGAAGTCTTCCAGTCGTCGGATGACCGGTTGCTGCTCGGTGGCTTGGGGTGCGTGCACGAAAGGGCTCCGTATCCGATGTCAGTTCTTGGGGACAGGCAAGCTGATGAGGCCGCGCAGGCTGGTCAGCACCAGTGTCTCGTTGCCGTCTTCCAGCACGGCGGTCAGCGGCACGCTGGACTTCAGTGCAGTCACGGAGAATTTCCGGTCCGCCGCACCGATCAGCAGTTGTCCGGCCTGGGCAACCAGCAGCAGGCGTCCGTCCTGCAATTGCGTGGCTGAGTCGATCGTCGATGTCGTGCCGGTTTGCAACGCCTGCCAGCTGTCTCCGCCGGTGGCCGAGAAAAAGGCGTTGCCGCTCAGGCCGTACACCAGCAGTCCACTGTTGGTGGTCAAGGCACCGAACCAGGAGCCGGGGTAGGGCGATTTCAAAGCAGTGAAATTCTCGCCGTTGTCGGTCGAGCGCAGGATCAGGCCCTGCTCGCCGACGATATAGGTGGCGTCATTCGTCCTGGCGATGCTGTAAAGGTTGAGCCCTTGAGGATTTTCGATGTGGCTGGACCACGGTTGCCAGTGCTGGCCGCCATCTGTCGTTCGAAGGGCCAGGTTGAACGCGCCGACGACCAGTCCACGCCCTTTGCGATCCATGACGATGTCGAAAAGCGGCTTGTTGGGGCCATCGCTGATCAGATACTTCGCATGCTTCAGGGCTTTTTCGTCGCCGCTGGCTTGCGCCTGCGCGTAGAAGAGTTGGGCGGCCTCGATGCCGTCCAGTTGTTTTGTCCAGGTTTTCCCGCCATCGGTGGTGTGCAGCACGATGCCCATATGGCCGACCGCCCAGCCACGCTTGTCGTCGACGAAACGCAAGGCCGTCAGGGTGACGCTGGTCGGCACCGTCGCCTGAATCCAGTGCACCCCATCGTCATCGGAGTACAGGATGATGCCGCGCCCGCCGGCAGCGACCAGACGCTTGCCGGCGTGCGTCACCGCCAGCATGACCCGGTCGCTGGCCTTGGCCGACATCAGCGCCGGATGGTTCATCGCAAAGGGGGCCGCAGGGGGCGGCGCACTATTGGACAGGGCGAGCGACGAGATCAGGAACAGACTGACCGTTGCCACGTTGCAGATCGTCTTTTTCATGAGTCATTTTTCGAGGAGATCGGGAGCGCGGATCCGCAACTCGCGATACAGCACAGGGGAAGCCATCGCCGGCTCCTGAACCGCCCCGGCGATGGAGGTGGTTCAGGATCGGGGAGATGAAGACGGCTCTTCGCAGAAAGCGTCGTTCAACGCGCGCCGAGGTTGGCCAACGCCGATGGTGTGAAGTCCTCGGCTGTCAGCTTGGGATCCGGGGCAATCTGCTGGTCCGTGCCATTGGCAGCCGAGTTGATGAAATAGGCCCCGGTGCGCAGGTCATAGGTACCCCAATCCACGTCCCCGTAGATCGTGGGCACGTCCGGTGCCAGCAAGGGCAGGGTGTACGTGGTGCGCCACAACTTGCCGTCGGCATCCCAGCCGTCGAGCAGGATGATCTGCCAGGTGTCTTCGTCGAAGTAGTACTTGCGCTTGGCGACCACGTGACGCTTGCCCGGCGCGAGCGTGGCATCCACTTCCCACACACGATGCAATTCCCAGCGGACGAGATTCGGGTTGAGGAAATGCTTGCCGACCAGATCTTCCGGCTTGGCCGCAAGGGCCCGGTTTTCGTTGTAGGGGATCAGCATCTCTTTCTTGCCGACCAGCTTGTAGACGTGGTGATCGAACGGGCCGAACTGCATGAACGCTTCATCGAAAAAGCCGATGCCGGAGGTCACCGAATCCGGGGTGTCATAGGCGACGGCCGGCGCGCGGCGAACCCGGCGTTGACCGACGAGGTACTGCCAGATGCCGCGATCGTGGGCTGAGTTGACCGGCTCCTGCGCCAGGATGGCTTCACCGGCTTTGGATGCCGGGGCACTCTGGACGTACAGACCAAGTTGATAGAAGCCGCCAAAGCTCTTCAGATCGCCGTTCTTCAGGTAGTACGGGCTGTACTTGATCTGATGCCCCCCGCTGGCCAGCGAAATATGGCCGTCGGCGGTGGACATCCAGGCTTTTGCCGGGGCGGACTGGCTTTCGCCCGCCCAGGCCAGGCGATGGTTCCACATCACCTCGTTGCCGTTCTGCGGGATCGGGAAGGGGATGCCGCCGTAGGCACCTTCGACGCCGAATCCGTTGTCGGTCAGCTTGGCGCGGGTCGCGTTCTTGAACGTGTTGTCGTAGACCCATTGTGGTGCTGCAGCGCTGCGGTGGGTCGGGTAGACCTCGAGCTTGAAGTCGGGGTACTTCTGCAGCAGCGCCTTGACGCCGTCGGTCAACTCGTCGGCGTACTTGTCCATGTTTTTCGAAGTGACGGTATAGATTGGCTTGTCGCTTGCGAAAAAGTCAGGACGCACGCTGCCTTGCTTGAATCCGGCCGGCACCTTGGTGTAGCCACCCGTCCAGGCTGGAATGCCGTGGGCCGGATCGCCAGCCTTTTCGGCGCCCATCGGGGTCAGTGTGGTTTTCAGTTGTGCGGCGTCTGCCGCACTGACAGCGGCAACACTCGGTGCGGAAACGAGTGCCGCGACCAGTGCGGCAAGCACGGAAATTTGCAGTTTCATGTTGTTTCCCTCTACTGATATTTAGAACGTGCGGGAGAAATTGAGCGAGACGTAGTCGCGGTCCCACAGCGTCTGGTCGAAGGCGCCGCCGCCGATGCTGGTACCGTGCTTGCCGATGAAGTGGTGGTAGTCGATGCCAGCCTTCCAGACCGTGTGGTATGTGAAGTTGAGTCCGGTATCGAGCGAGCCGCCGTTTTGAACCCAACCCACAAATACGCGGGAACGCCCCCATTGGTGCGTGTAGACGATGGGAATCGACAGATCCAGGCCGTCGAGCACCTGGAAGTAATCGGCGCTGAATGCCACGGTCAGCTGCGAAGCGCTTTTCGTCGTGGTGGGGTCGATGGCGTTGGGGTTCCTGGTGATGCTGGTTACCGTATGCCAGTCGTACTGTGCGGCCAGCGAGCCACCATCCTTGAGCAGCCAGTTCGGGTGGAACAGGTGGATGTCGACCAGCGTCGCGTGCGCCGTGTCACCGACCGCATAGGCCGGGCGGTTGCTGTTGTTGTAGCTGTTCCAGCCGCCCGGAATGGTCTGCACGATGGCGAGACCACCGGTCAGCGGCATGTTGCGGCGCACGGAAGTTTCCAGCGAGACGTTGTCGCTGCCGATGACCGTGCTGGCCGAGACGCCGAAGGTCCTGATGCCTTCCTGGTAGACCAGGCGATAGTTGTCCCGAACCGGATCCAGATACGCGGCCGAAGGCGTTTTGTCGTCGTACCTGGCTGCATACAGACCGAAGTCCACATCGAGACTGGATGGCGTGAAGTGCAACTGGGCGCCGTATTGGTTGCCGTTGCGCGGCTTCTGGTCAGGTGCCCGGGCAAACAGGCCGCCGCCGGGGGTACTCAGGAAGGATTGCGCGCCATCGCCCATGAAGTCATTGGGCGACAGGAAGCTGCCGGCCGGAAAGAAAGGCGACTTCTCCCATTTGAACTGGTAGTAGCCGCCGAGCGAAACGCTGTCGCTGACCTGCAACGTGCCGGCAATTTGGTCGGACGGCAGGATGAAATCCTTGACCTGGGCACCGGGTACGGTCGCCGCCTTGACGATATCGATCGGGCCTTGCGCTGCCGCGATGCCGTTGGAACCGGACATCAAGGTCTCGCCGTAGACCAGGGCGAAACGTCCCAGCGTGATGCGTGCCGGCATGCTGCCGAGGTGACCCTTGGCGTAGACGAAAGCGTCCATCAGGCGGGAATCGCCGCCGACTGCCTTGCGGGTGCCAGGGGTGAATTGATCGGCCGGTGTACCGATGTTGTGGGTGATGCCGCTCGTGTTGTCGTTGGACTGGTGATAAATGTCGTCGTACCAGCCGGTGGCGCTGATCCGGCCGCCGAAGTTGCCTTTGCTGACATTGAGCGCGCTGGTCAGGTCGAGCCGTTGCGAGGCGACACCCTTGTTGAAGTTGCGGTCGCCATCACCGGCCGGGCTGAAGACATACTCTCCCAGCTGCGTGGCACTGGGATCGTGCAGGCGATAGATCGTGCTGTAGTTGACGGTGGTGTCCCAACTGACCTTGAGGTCGGAGTCCCCGGTGTTGAATGTGACGGCGTGGGCTGCGGGCACGGCAAGCGCGGCGAGCACGGCCCAGGCGATACGGCGTGGCTTTCTCTTCAGCATTGTCCCCTCCTGACTGCTTTTCTTTTCGGTTGACGGTTGGTCGGAAGCACCTATCCGATGCGGACGATGGGCTTGATGGTTTTTCCCTTTTCGCTGTCGTGGACCGCGGCATTGATTTCGGTGAAGGGATAGAAGCGAACCATGCGGTCGAACGGGAAATTTCCCTGGCGATACATGTCGATCAGTCGCGGAATGAACTCGTCCGGATTGGCCGAGCCTTCGACAATCCCGATCAGTCGACGGCCGCCGCTCATGAAATGCACTTCATCGAGGGTCAGCTCGGTACCCATCGGCGACGCGCCGAGGATGCCGCAGGTGCCGCGCGGCGCGAGGCTGCCCACGGCGTTGCGCATGACTGCCGGAATCCCGGTGGTATCGAGGACATAGTCGATGCCGTAACCCGTCAGTGCGATCAGGGCTGTGGTGACGTCATCGCAGGTTGGATTGAAGCAATGTGTCGCACCGACTGTTTTGGCAAAGGCCAGGCGCTCGTCGTTGGTATCAATGGCGACGATGATGCTGGCGCCCTCGGCCTTGGCGGCCATCAGTGCCGACAAGCCGACCGAACCGGCACCGAACACGGCAAAGGATTTTCCAGGCTTCAGACGCAGCGCGTTGATCACTGCACCGGCTCCGGTCTGGACGCCGCAGGCGAGTGGTCCCAGCAGTGCCAGATCGACGTCGTTCGGTACCTTGACCACATTCTGCTGGTGGCAGATGGCGTGGCTGGCAAAGGACGACTGGCCGAAAAAATTGCCGTGGATCACTTCGCCGTCGCGGGACAACGCGCTGCTGCCATCGGCCCGCGCGGCGAAGAAGTTGCGCGGGAAGAATTCGTGGCAATAGGCCGGCTCATGCTCGTTGCAGCTCGGGCAATGACCGCAGGAATTGAAGGTCATGACCACCGAATCGCCGGGGGCGACCTTGGTTACGCCGGCGCCGACTTGTTCGACGATGCCCGAGCCCTCGTGCCCGAGCACGACCGGCATCGGCGTCAGCAGATGGCCATCGCGCACCACCATGTCGGTATGGCAGACGCCGGTGGCGACAACGCGAACAAGCACTTCGCCTTCGCGTGGTGCTTCCAGATGGAGTGTTTCCAGGGAGAAGTCGCCACCCTTTTCACGAGCGACGGCAGCTGTGATCTGCATGCGCGGGTTCCTTCGACTCAGTACGGGTAGGGGTGTGCGGCGGACTGGATCGTGACCCAGCGCAACTGCGAGAAATTTTCCCAGTTGGTCTGGCCGCCGATGTTGCCGCCGTTGCCTGAACAGCCGCGACCGCCGAAGGGATTGCAGACCTCGTCATTCACCGTCTGGTCGTTGATATGCAACATGCCGGAGTCGATCCGTTCGCCGATGCGCATGGCGCGGCCGACGTCGGCGGTGACGATGCCGGCCGACAGGCCGTACTCGGTGTCGTTGGCAATCGCGATGGCTTCTTCGTCGGTCTTGAAGGTGATGATGCTGGCGCAGGGACCGAACACTTCCTCGTGATAGACCCGCATGCCCGGCTTGACGTTGGAGAGCACCGTCGGCTTGTAGAACAGGCGGTCGTAGGTGCCGCCGGCTTCGAGTTTGGCGCCGGCCTGGATGCTGTCCTGGATGATCGCGTGGACGCGGTCGCGCTGGCGCTCGCTGATCAGCGGACCGAGCGCGACCTGCTCGGTCATGGGATTGCCGACCGGCAAATGCGCGGCCTTGGCGGCCAGGCGACGGGTGAATTCCTCGGCGATGCTTTCCTGGACCAGGATCCGGCCAGACGCCATGCAAATCTGTCCCTGGTGCAGGAAGGCGCCCCAGGCGGCATTGCTCGCCGCGATATCGAGGTCGGCATCGTCCAGGATCAGCAACGGGCTCTTGCCGCCCAGCTCGAGCGCGACTTTCTTCAGCTGCTTGCCAGCGGTTTCAGCGATCATCCGGCCGACGGCGGTGGATCCGGTAAACGCGATCATCTTCACTTGCGACGCTTCGCACAGTGCGGTTCCCGCCTCGGCACCGCCTGGCACGACATGCAGCACGCCTTCCGGCAGACCGGCTTGCTGCATTACGGCGGCAATCATCAAGCCACCGGAAACCGGGGTTTGCGGATCGGGCTTCAGCACCACCGCATTGCCGGCCGCCAGTGCCGGCGCGACGGCCCGCATCGACAGCACCAGCGGCACGTTGAATGGCGAGATGACCCCCACCACACCGTGCGGTACCCGCTTGGCGTAGCTCAGGCGCCCGGCGGGGCTGGGCAACACCACGCCCTGGCTTTCCTGCTGCATGGCCGCCGCCACGCTGAACAGCTCGATGGCTTCGCGGATTTCCAGTTCACCCTTGGGCACGATGCCGCCGGTTTCGCGGACAACCCAGCGTGCCAGTTCGTCGAAATGGGTTTGCAGCAGATTCGCCGCGCGCCGGAAGATCGCGGCACGTGCGCGCGGGTCGGCCAGCGCCCAGGCCTTCTGGGCGACGACGGCCGTCTTGATGGCAGCCTCGACGTCGGCAGCGTTGGCCTGGCCAACTTCGGTCAGGGTTTCCCCGGTCGCGGGTTCGCGAACTGGCAGGCTGCCGCCTTGGGCGGCGACCCATTGTCCGTTGAACAGTTTCCCCTTCCACTGGGTGGGGTCGAGCAGCTGATGGTTATGGTCGAGCGACATCGGTGCCTCCGGGCTGGGTCAGACAAAGTGGATCTTGTCTCCCAGGGAGCAATCGACATGCCAAGACTTTGCGGCATTCGAATTGCTGCACCGATGCAAACGCCTAAGCAACTAATCCATAAAGCTCAAGATATTGATGTACGGAGTTTTATTGTGCGACGCCGCATTACTTCTCGCTCGGATTGGGTTTATGTTTTCCGAACTTTCTCCATGTATGCGGCCTGAAAACTGCTGATTTGATGAATCGTTCCGGAGTGTGTTTTGGTCGACAAGCGCATATCACTGGCTGAGGTTTCCCGCGTCACGGGCACCATGTTGGCGTCGAAGGCAGCCGAGGCCGCAGACGTCGGCAACGACGGCACCCCGATGCTGCGCGAGCTGACCGAAAGCCTGTTCTTTTCGCCGGGCGATGGGCGCATCTGGCTCAACGACCAGCGGATGATCCTCATGCGCAACAGCACCATGGGAGTGTTTCGCAAGGAGATGATCTCGACGCTGGGGGTGGATCAGGCCAGGGGACTGCTGACCCGAGCCGGCTATGCCGCTGGCGCGCGGGATGCCGAACTGGTTCGCGACCAGTGGCCCGATGCCGAACCGATGGCGCAGTTTCTGGCCGGAACCCGGCTGCATGCGCTGGAAGGCATGGTCAAGGTCGAGCCGGTGAAGCTGACGTTCAATTCGTCGAAGGGCCGCTACTACGGCGAGTTCATCTGGCACAACTCCAGCGAAGTCGACGAACATGTGGCGGCCTATGGCGTAGGCAACGAGCCCGCCTGCTGGAACCTGACCGGCTATGCCATGGGTTACGTCAGTACCTTGCTCGGCAAGTTGATCATCTTCCGCGAGGTCGAGTGCCGGGCCACCGGTTGCCGGACGTGCAGGGTTGTCGGCAAGCCGGCGGAGGATTGGCCCGACGCCGAGGAAGACCTGCGCCACCTGACCGTCGAAAGCTTTGCCAACAGCAAGGCATTCGGTGGCGTCGCCGCGGGCGACGAAGCGGCCGTCCTGCCAACCATGGTCGACAACGGACAGGAGCATGGCCAGAACCACATGGTCGGGGTTTCCGCGGCGTTCAACGGCGCCTGCCACATGCTCAAACGCGTGGCGCCGACCCAGGCGACCGTGCTGTTCACCGGCGAGTCCGGGGTCGGCAAGGAGTTGTTTGCAGCCATGTTGCACGACATCAGTCGAAGAAAGGACAAGCCTTTCATCTCGGTCAACTGCGCGGCGATTCCCGACACACTGATCGAGTCTGAATTGTTCGGGGTCGAACGAGGGGCTTTCACCGGCGCGACCATTTCCCGGCCGGGGCGTTTCGAGCGAGCCGACGGTGGCACCTTGTTCCTCGACGAGATCGGCACGCTGAGCATGGTTTCCCAGGGCAAGCTGTTGCGCGCGCTGCAGGAAGGGGTCATCGAGCGGGTCGGCGGAACCAAGGCGATCAGTGTGGACGTCCGGGTCATTGCGGCGACCAACGTCGACCTGCAGCAAGCTGTCAGCGAGGGGCATTTTCGCGACGACCTGTTCTTCCGCCTGAATGTCTATCCCATTCATCTGCCGCCGCTGCGCGAGAGGCGCGATGACATTCCGCTGCTGCTCGGCTATTTCCTGCGACGCTACAACCAGCGCCACGATCGCGAGGTGGCCGGCTTCACCCCGCGCACGGTGCGGGCACTTCTGAACTATGCTTTTCCGGGCAACATCCGCGAGTTGCAGAACCTGGTCGAACGCGGGGTCATCGCGGCCGAGGATGGCGGGTTGATCGATCTGCCGCACATCTTCCGCACCGAACGCCTGGCCCTCGATTCCCTTTACTCCGTTGGCCGCGACGGTGCGCTTGCCAATGACGGGCCGGGAGCTGGTGATGGTGGTGCCGAAAAATCGGAAAAAGGGCAGAGCTACCTCGATCTGCTGCGCACCGGAAATGGTCAGACGCTCTCGCTGGAAGCCCTGCAGCAACGCGTCGTCGACGAGGCCGTCGCCCACACCGGCGGCAACCTGGCTGCCGCGGCCCGCCTGCTGGGCCTGACCCGGGCGCAACTGGCCTATCGCCTGCAAAAAGCGTGATATGGCCAAGCCGGGTCGGCCCTTGCACGCTTTGGTTCGCGAAGGACTGATGCGACCATTTTTGCCCGGTCGGTGCGACTCTCCATTCATCCAGCCGGCAAGCACCTGATCCAGCAACAGCGACATTTTTCTCCCGTTACTTGCCCCGAAGGAGCGCGAGAGCTCACGGCGCCGAGGTTGCGAAACGGGTACAGGTATCGCGTGCTTGCCACCAGCAGCATTTGCTCTGGCACGAGCAGCCATCGATATGAACCCCCTCAGCGACGAAAAAATACGCGCGTCCTGGCATAGCAACGCCAAGCCATGGACCACCGCCATACGCGAACAGCAGATCGCCAGCCGCCGACTGGTGACTGACCACGCCATCATCGAGGCGGTGCTGAGCGTCGCTCCGGCATCCGTTCTCGACATCGGCTGTGGCGAGGGTTGGTTGACGCGGGCGTTGGCGCGCAAGCGGATCGCGACAACGGGCTTGGACGCGGTGGCCGAACTGATCGAGCAAGCCGGACAGGCGGACCTCATCGAGGCTGGTTCCGACTACCACGTGATGTCGTACGAGCAGATCGCGGCGGGCGCATGGCAACAGACGGCCGACGCGGTGGTATGCAACTTCGCGCTACTTGGCAAGGAGTCGGTTGAAGGGCTGCTCGCTGCAATGCACTGGCTGCTGCAACCTCGCGGCCATCTGCTGGTACAAACCCTGCATCCGCGAGCGGCTTGTGGCGATCTGCCCTACGAAGACGGCTGGCGCGAAGGTTCGTGGGCCGGCTTCTCACCTGATTTCCACGATCCTGCGCCGTGGTATTTCCGCACGATGGAAAGCTGGAATCAGCTGTTCCTCCAGCACGGCATGCGACTGATCGAACGGCGCGAGCCGCTGCATCCGAAAACCGGCCAGCCGACATCGGTCATCTTCATTGCGGTCCGGAATGCTTGATGATCTACAGAAAAGTTGAGTCGGAGAGCGCTTGCTCGACTGTCCGTTACAGGCCGAATCCGCTCCATCGCGAATGGCGAGTCGCCGGCAGTGTTCACAAGCAACACGCTGCTCACGGGCTACCGAAGCTGGCGCTCAACGTCGCGTGCATCGAGCAGAACAAGAGGATACGCATGTTCGCGCCATGCCGTGAGCTCGGTGTCCAGCAATGCGGCGCAGCGGGTGAATACGCACCACCTTGCGGGCGGATACGCCTTCGACGTACATCTGTGCGAGCGCCAGCTTCAGAGCCCGCTCCGAGAGCACTCTGCGGATAAAAGCCGTCTTCGCACATCTGTGGCACGCTCAGTGCGAGAAGCGCCCATGCGCGTCTGCCTCTCTGCCTGGATATCAGTGATCGGATGACCTGTGGTGGTGCAGACAATCACTGCGGCCGCCTTCAGGGGCGATGCGTCACGCAGGCTATCGCGCTCAATGAGCCACGTGGCCCAGAGGGAGCGAAATGACGCAAAGCGGCTGAATTTCTGGTTTTTCTGAGCCTGATGGTCGCCATGGGTCACCGCGATGGCCGTTCGGGCCAATGGCCCGGAATGACTTGGCGACCACGCAACGAACTGCCCGGCGCAGCGACATCGCTATGTCACGCAAATGATTCGACCGCGGCGGCAGCGCGCGCTCCACTCGGAAGTAGCTGGTTCGTCCGCCGCCGGGGTGATGGCACGGGATTTGCCAAGTCGCGGCATCGTCAACCAGCGCCAGGTGCTCCATGCCAATTCCATCGGTTTCAACCCGTTGTCTGCGACAACGGACGAACTTCGGCTTCACGTTGATTGAGCTGATGGTGGTTCTGGTCATCATCGCCATCCTGGCGGCCATCGCGATCCCGGCCTATCTCTCCTTCATCGCTCGAAGCAAGATCCGCACGGCACAGAGTGATCTCTCCTCGTTGGCACTCAATCTGGAAAATGTGCTGCAGCGTCAGCTGGCCTATCCGACCATCAAGACCACCACCACCAAAGATACCAGGACAAATTTCGCCGGTTGGGCGCCGGCACAGGGAGCCGATTTCGTCTACACGGTGAACTCGAGTGCAACGGGCTACACGCTTGAAGCACATGGCATAGCGGGCACGCTTGCTTCCTGCGATTTGACCATCGATCAGCAGAACCAGCGCGAGGTAAGCGGATGCGGTTCGATCACGGCATGGTAGCCCGGAGGGGCGCGATGCCTGCTCGAGGTTTTTCGCTGATCGAGCTGATGGTGACCGTGGCGATCATGGCATTTTTGCTTGTCACCGGATTGCCGCTGACGTTGGCCTGGATGGCCGATGTGCATCAGCGTGACGCGGCCAACACGTTGGCGGAGGGGCTTTCCCGGGCCAAGGCGATAGCCCTGCGCAACCCGGCGGGGCAAATCGATGCAGGTGTGCCTGCCGCGATGCTCTGCATGTCGGGGCAGCGCCTCTATGTGCCCACGTCAGGAGACGTCGCCTCCTGCGCGGATGCGAACCCGAGTTGGAAGGCTTCGATTCCCACGGGAGTTGCGGTGGTGTCGTCGCTCGATGTTCAGCCACTCCATTGCGTCGCCTACAACAACAGAGGCATCCCGTTGTCCGTGCCGATCACCGGATCGACCTGCACCACTTCGTCGCTCAACGTCACCGTGGGAACGCAAAATGCACTCCAAGTCTCCATTCTCTAGTCGTCGGCAGCGTGGCGACATGCTGATCGACGCTGTGATCGGCGTCCTGATCATGTCGATCGTCGGTGCGGGGACGGCATACGTCGCTTCCCGAGTGGAGGTCGGCAGCAGGGATCTACGAGCGGGCAACATCGCGATAACCCATATGCGCGAGCTGCTGCATCAGTACGGTCCATCGCTTTGCCCGGACGGCGCGAATCACGGCAAGGCGCAGGTAACCATGCCTGACGGAAGCAGTCATTCATTGCAGGTGACCTGCACCGCAATGTCGGCCGCGACGGTGGCCGGCTTGACCGTGAAACAACCCACGGCCGTGACGCTGTGCACGAAGTCGTCAGACAAGACGCTGTTTGGTGCGGTGCCCGTGAGTGTGGCCAATGGACCAGCCACCGCATGTGGTGAGCCATGAGGAAACAGATGCGGGGCTACACGCTGATCAGCCTGATGGTCGGCATGCTGATATCACTGATCGTGAGCCTGGGCATGCTGATGCTCTACAAGGCGCTCATTTCGATCGCGGGTGAGGCCACCACGCAGGCGAACCTGGATGGTCAGGCGGCCTCGAGCAGGCTGGTCGCCGAAGAAGAGCTGCAACAAGCAGGCTTTGGTACCACCGGCCAATTCAAGCATGACCTGGTGCTGCTGACGGGGGCCACGCTCGGCAAGGAAAACCGGCTGGCCGGCACCGAGATAACCGACATTGGCAGTGGTACGCGAGGCAATGCATTGATCTGGGGTTACAACCCGACCGCCGCTACGAGCGCGGTGGATCCGGGCGCATATCTTTGCGCGGGTCTATTGGTGAGCGGAAATGTTTTGCAGTGGCTCGCTCCCGCCACGTGCAATGGCGCAAGCCAGTGGTCGAAGGTTCGCTGGGTGCCCCATCCACTGGCCTCGCCGATCAACCAGGTCGTCGACGTGAAAGCTCATCCTGCAAAAGACGACAGCATCTCGAGTGCGCCCCTGGAAGTCGTCGCGACGAGCTGCTGGCCGTACGGGGCAACCACCGCGATCAATGCGCTGCAGGTCAGCTACTACGCCAAGGACAGCAGCAAGGCGGGCGATGGGAGCAAAAAGGGTAAAACGGGCAAAACGGATACCGTCGTCCAGGCACCGCTGTTTTCTGTCTGCCTGCCAAATTTCCTCACCGGGAGCACGCTGTGACTGGAACATTCCAACGCCCATGGGCGTCGCGTCGCCAGCAGAGCGGCATGGTGACGGTGCTGCTCGCCATCTTGATCGGATTAGCCATGACCGCCACGGCATTTGGTGTCGTGCACGCGGTGCGCAGCAGCCAGCAAAGAGAGCTTTCACTGCATGCCGCAACACCGGCGCAAGCCACCGCCTGGAGCGGTGCCGAACTATTGCGGCGCTATCTGGAACAGGTGGACGAGGCCACCCTGGCCGGCCTTTCCGGAGCACTCAAGATCAGCGGTGCCAAAGACCTTGCCATCACCATCGTGAGCGTGAAAAAGCAAGGGGTGGTCAACGGGAACAACAGCTATCGGGTGGTGGCCGATCTGCGCGGTTCCATCGCCACCGATACCAGTGCTGCCAGTGTCATGACGCTTCAGGCGGTCTATACGGTAACCCCGGTCGGCGGCAGCGGCGGCAAATCGGGTCTGCCGACGCCGGCGACGATCAGCACAATCAATATCTACAAGGATCTGTCGATGACTGGTGGCATCATCGTCCTCGGCGCGAAGAATGCGAACCTCGTCGTCGACGGCAAAGTGACTCTGGACAACGCCTCGATCACCGGCGTCAATTCGATCACCGCCACCGGTGATGTGTCGATCGGCAGCGGCATCCACGTCAACCAGGTGTTTTCCAACGGCAACGTCACGGTGACTGGCGCGGCGAGCGTCGACCAGATCAGCGCATTGGGCAACGTTGATGTCAACGGCGGTGCCGATCCCTTCGCCATCCAGGCGAATGGGTCGGTCACCTTCAACGGTGGTGGTGCCTCGACTGTCAACGCGATCGGCGACGTCATCGTCAGCAAAGGCGGCGTCATCGTTTCCACCATCAACACCATGGGCAAGGTGCTGTGGACCGGAAGTGGGGGCGGCGCCAGCAGTATCCACGCCAACGGCGACGTAACTTATGCCGGCGGAAACCTGCACACGTCGATCCAGGCGCGTGGCGACGTGATCCTGACGGGCGGCGGGGCACAAAGCGTCACCACCATGGGCAATACGGCGATGAGCAACTCAGGTGCCGTCGCCGCGTTGAACGGGCAGGGCAGTCTGCAGTTGAACACGTGGACCGGCGTCAGCGGCACCATTGGCGGCGCCCTTAGCAAGGGAAGCACGTACATGTCCGCCAACGTAACCGTCACACCCGGCTACACCGTCGACGTGCCTGCGGTGTCGATCGAGCCGCTGAAGCCGGTCACGCTGACTCGCCCCCCGGTTGACGCGTATGCATTGAAGACGGCCGCCAACTACAGCTTCGACGTGGTCAATGGCGCGATCAAGGTGACAGTCGCCAACATGGTCGGTATCGACAGCGGTACGTACTTCCTAGGATCGTACCCGTTTGCCAAAGGACGTGGATACCGCGACTTCCTGTGCAAACAGTTGGTGGACGGCTCGCTTTCGGGCGGCGTGGGCCAATGCAGCGATCCCGCGAAGCCCGGCGTCACCCTCTGTCAAGGCTTCGCGAGCGAGAACGACTGCCTGTCCTACGGCAATGGCACATGGGCGATCAACGGCAAGAGCTTCGCCCGCGGCATTCTCTGGTTCCAGGGCAACGTTGCACTCGGCAGCGGCCTGTACATGGATACGGTGATCGCCACGGGCAACATCGCGACCAGCGGAAGCGATCGCGTCGATGCTCCCAACTATGCTGGTTTCGCCGAGATGTGCGCCAACGCCACACCGACTGGCCTGGACCTGAAACCAAATCAGAAAGCGGATTTCGATGGCATCTACCCGACCAACCTGTGCGATACCGCGAAGGGTACGATGGTTTCGAACGCGATTGGCAACGTCGGCCTGCTGGCAGGCGGCTACGTCGATGATGTGTTCTCGGGGGGCAATATCAATCTGGGCGCCGCCACAGTGGTCAACGGCAGTGTGATGGCGGGCAATACGCTCGATACGGGCGGAAGCACCGGCATCAACGGCAGTATCGTGTCGGCCGCACAGAACGGCAGCGATACGTCGCCAGTGAGCTGGGGGGGAGCCACTTCGATCGACTTCAGTAATTTGCCGCCTACCTATCAGCCGAATACTACCCCCTGCATGAAGGACTGCAGCTCAAGTTCCTCGTCCAACCATAACGACAGCACGATACTGTGGACCCGGTATCTCTGACGTAATCGGGGTTAGGATCTGCGTGAAGAACCCTATCGGAGTTTGAGCAAGCGTATGGATTTGTGCATGTGAAGCAGGCTGTGACGAATGCGCACACCTACCGTTTTGGGCCGTTTCAGCTCGACATGGCGATGCGAGAGCTGCGCAAGGCAGAGGCCACCGTGCCTCTGCCGGCCAGCGCTTTCGATTGTCTGGTCTACCTGATCGAACATCGTGAACGGCCGGTGGGTCGAGACGAACTGGTTGCGGCGGTATGGGGACGTGGCGACGTCAGCGAGAACCTGCTCGGCCATACGATCGTGCGTCTGCGCCGCGTGCTCGGCGACACCAGCAGCGAACAACACAGCATTCGCACGATCGCGCGGGTAGGCTATCGCTGGGTCGCCGATACGATCACAGATGGGGAGCAAGCGACCGCTTCGACCGCAGCGGTGGACGGGCCATCTGCGACACAACCAGTGGCGGCGTCCATCGATATGCACGATCCCGATGCGGCACTTCCGACGGCAGAGTCCGGCTGGCGAGGGTATATGCGAGTCCGGCCTGCGATGGCTGGTATCTCGTTCGTCGTCCTGGCGGTGTTCGCCGCGTCGTGGCGATTGCTTGTACCTGGTGCTGCCCGACCGACTGCACGGAAACCTCTGGTCGTTGCCGTTCTTCCCGCCGATATCACCGCGCCCGGCCAATGGGACTGGTTGCGCCTCGGGCTGATGGAGCCGATCGCACGACACCTGCGTTGTGCTCATGTGGTCACGATGCCAAGCTACAGCGTCATTGCCCTGTTGAAGGGTAGGGGCACGGCACACAGCAGTGATGTGTTGTGGACTCCACAGCTGCACCTTTCGTTCAGCGTGCAAACGAGCGCAAATTTCGAGCGCGGCAGTTGGCGGGTGATCATGATCGCACGCGATCCCCGGGAGGAGGTCGCCAGGGTGGATGCTCAGGACGTCGATGTGCTCTCAGCGGCCACCCGGGCCGCCGATGCCATCGCCGCCAGGATCGGGTGCCATTCGGCACACGCGGGGAATGGATCCGAGGCTCGGCATTAAGAGGGCAAGATACGCAGCGCCGACCATGGGGAGTCGTAGCGATCGACGCTGCGTGACGCGCCCGGTCAAGATGAACTTTTCCGTTCAACGCCACCGTACAGTATGACCTCGCTGCCTAGGGCTTTGGTCATCCAATCCGGATGAAAGTATCCTATGGCCCAGCCTGGACGGGAGGCCATGGCATGCAAGGCCAACCTGCCAGTCAATTCGGGTCAGTCGTCATGGACATTTCAAGGGGTAGCGGAGCTGCTCCAAAAGTGAATGGGTCACTGGGGCAGGTCATCGCAGATATCCAGGAGGCAGGAGGCCGTATCAACGCGGCAAAGTTACAATCAGGGCATCAGTAGTGGGGACAGCGAGTTATCTCTTCAGGAATTTTCGCCTCAATCCCGTGGCTCGGGAACTCTTTCGGGATGGTCAGCCAGTTTCCGTGCCTGCAAGCGCTTTCGATTGTCTGGTCTACCTGGTGGAGAACCGTCATCGCACGATAGCGCGCGATGAGTTGATCGGTGCGATCTGGGGGCGTGCCGACGTCAGCGAGAACCTGCTCGCGCAGACCATCGTGCGCCTGCGTCGCACTTTCGATGACACCGGCAGTGAGCAGCACACCATTCGCACGATTACGCGCGTGGGTTATCGCTGGATGGCTGATACACGCCCGGAACCGGACAGCTCGAGTGACGCAGATACTCCTGTGCTGGAAGCCGCGCGACCCATCGTCGATAACGGTGCACAGGAGGGAAGGGCGCTGGAAGGCGCTTCCGACGGCGCCTTGCCAATTGCCCCGCTAGCGCCGCAGCGTGCGGGGCGACGCGTCGTGCTGGTAGTTGGCACGCTACTGGCCGTCATGGTGATCCTTGGTTCGTTGTTTTGGGTACGGCCCGGTCAACGCGTACAGAACATTTCACGGCCCGCAGCTACAGTCACGACTGTCGTATTGCCTGCTGAGGTGAAGGCGACTGACGAATGGCAGTGGCTGCGCTTGGGACTCATGGATCGGGTGTCCACCCGCCTGGCCCATGGGGGCTTGCCGGTCATGCCCAGTGCGAGCGTGATGGCCATGCTCAAGGAATCCAGGGACAAGCCGGATCTGGCGTTCATCGGTTTCCCCCGGTTACAGCCGGAGGTAACGTCGAATGGTGGCAACTGGTCTGTGCGTCTTGCCTTGCTGGTGCGTGGGCAGCCCCCACGATATTTCGAAGCTCAGTCAACGAATGTACTCGCCGCTACGCAAGCGGCCACCGACAAGCTGTTGGTGGCGATCGGTCGAAGGCCGACCGACGAACCTGTTTCCGATGTGCGGGAAGATGCGCAGGGCGAGTTGTTGCAGCGCGTTTCCGCAGCCCGTCTGGCAGGACAGCTACCGCTGGCGTGGTCGCTGATCGAGGAGGCGCCGGAGGCACTGCGCGGGGCGCCTGCGGTGGCCTATGCCAGCGCGGTATTGCAATGCGACTTCGGCGAGCGAGCCGCTTGCAAGCAGCATCTGGAAGAGGTGTTGGGACATGTGCCGGCCTCAACGCAGCCCGCGCTGCGCGGTGATGTGCTGCATACCCTTGCCCTGGTCTACCTTGACCTTGGACAAACGGCGAAGGCGCAATCCAGCCTGGATCAAGCGATCACCTTGCTGAAAAGGCAGCATCAACCAGAAATCCTGGCGCCGACCTATCTGACTCAATCCTGGTTGGATCAGGCAGCTTGGCGGCTTGATGCTGCGGCTACGCATATCGGACTGGCCCGCTCCGCCTACGTCATGAGCGGCGATGCCCTGGGTGTGGCAAGGGCAGACTTCTACATGGGGGGGCTCGACGAGCGTCGTGGGCACCTGGAATCGGCCTTGGCGAGTCTGCAGCACGCCAAGGCCGGGTTCGAACGGCTCGGCATGCACTCGATGCTGCCGGTCACTCTCGACGCGATGGCGGAAGTCGAGAAGATGTTGCTGAATTATCCCGATGAGCTGGCAACCACACAGGGTTTCTGGCCTCCCGAGGCATATGTGGAAGATATCCATATGCGTCTTGAACTCGTGCTGGTTCGCGCCATTGCACTGGCGGACAACGGTCGCCTTGTCGAGGCATCCGCCCTGATTGAGCGAATCCTGCAACAGGGAAATCCCAGCCAGGATGCCGCCCTGCGCTCAGAGGCCCGGGAGATGCTGGCGCAGTGGGCCATGTGGCAAGGTGATTACGCGGCGGCTGAGACCCATGCCGGGGAAGCTCTGACGCCGGCGCTGGAGGAGGGTGATCGGCGCGAGTACGCACTCACCTGGCTGCTGAAAATACGGGCCATGAGGCACCAGGGCAAGACGCAAGCGGTCGGGGTGGAGTTGTCGGACATGCAGGCTTGGCTGGCCCGCGTGCATGCGGTAGATCCCTGGTGTGCGACGTACGGGTACCTGGCACAGGCCGAACAGGAGGTGGCGCAGGGCAAGCGGGAATCATCCCTGCGCACCTATCGGACGGCGATGACCACAGCCGAGAATGTGGGGGTTCCCGAATTGCTGGTCGAGGTCGGCCAATCCTATGTGCCGGTGCTCATTCAGCTCGGCATGCTGGACCAGGCCAAAGCAGTCGGCGGCAACCTGCAGCCCTGGGCCAATAGGGACATGCGAGTCCCTTTGCTTCAAGCGCAGCTCTATGCGGCACTCGGCAAGCCCGATATGGCGAACAAGGCCCTTGAGCACGCCAGGCAGCTGGCGGGTGAGCGGAAAGTACCGGCCTATCGCGACATTTTGTGGACCCCCATCCAGGGGGCACACGACGACGTCCCTGTGTCGCGGCACTGATCGCGCCGATCGCAGCACGATCTCACGGGTGCCTGTGGTCGGCCAGCAGGCCAGGCCAGGCCATTTCATGGCAATCACATGATTTTCGCATGTGTGCACATGGCTTTCGTATGCATGTTTTCCCGTCTATTCAGACAATTGGCTTGAAACCAAGCCACCCCGAGTCATGTCCGGCCAGCTGAACGTCAGCGCCAAACAGGGTGGGGAAATGCCCGACGGAGGGGACACGTGCGAACAGCTCAAGCCGACAAACCGGATGTTTCTGCAGAATACGCCCAGGCCTTGCTGCAGTGGCTCATGGAGCAGGGTATGACCCGTGAAGAAGTGCTCGGGGACTCCCGCATCGCAAGTGCCCAACTGACCCCCGGCGGCGGCAGGCTGACCACGTTGCAGGATGCGTGCCTGCTGGCCAATGCGGTGGACTTGAGCGGCAACCCGGGACTCGGCTACGAGCTGGGCCTGCAGACCAACATAGCCCAGCACGGTGTGCTCGGTTATACCCTGATGAGCTGCGGTACCTTGCGCAGTGCACTGGAGTACTGGGCCGGGTTTCTTTGCCTTCGTACCAGCAGCTTCGAGATGCGTCTGACCGAGGAGGATGCATTCGCGAACCTGCATATCCGCGACCTCACCCCCTGGTATCCGATGCGCTCTTGTGCCCAGGACCGGCTGGTCGCGATGACCATGCGACTGTGCCAGCAGATCGTGCAGGATCCCTTGACCGGCATGGAACTGCACCTGCCAGGAGTGGCCCCTGCCTGCTATGCCGCCTATCGGGAGCGGCTGGTGCCGGTACGATTTGGCATGCCGGCCTGCGCGTTGCGTTTCCCCCGGGCTCATCTCGACCGCGCACTGCCGACCGCCAGCCCAGTCACCCAGCGCCTTTTGGGGCAACAGTGCGAACGGGAGCGGTCGCGCCTGGGTCGCCCCGAGGACATCGTGGTGCGGCTCAAGGATCTGCTGGAACAGCGGATCCATGCACCACCTACGGTCGATGACGTCGCCGAAGCCTTTTGCATGTCGACGCGGACCCTCAAGCGCAGGCTGCAACGGCATGGCTTCAGTTTTCGGGCGATCCTGGACGAGGTGCGCAAACGTGAAGTATTGCGTCACATGAGCGATCCCGGATGCCGCACCGAGGCCATTGCCCATGGCGTGGGGTACGCCGATTCCGCCAACTTCGCCCGTGCCTTCCGCCGCTGGACCGGCGAGACGCCTGGAGCCTATCGGACCCGGCTGGTTGCCTCGTCAACCGCCAGCTCGAATCTTGCGGCGGCATAGCTCTCGCGATCCGGCAATTTCAGTCCGCAACGAGGAAGCTCTCGCTCTCGGCCAAGCTCGTCCGAACCCGATCGAGCAAGCTTGCTGCTGCTGATCCAGCCCTCGAATTCCGCACCCAAATGGCGCTCGCTCAAGCGAAAACCTCACTTTTCGTCATCCCCGCGTTCGCGGGGATGACGGCGTTTGAGCAAGCGCCATTCATTCCGCACCGCATAACCGGAGCTATGAGTTGGCCCGTAATGACTCCGATGTTGGCCATGTGCAGTGCTGGATATCGCTGATGAGCAAGGCGATGCCGTCATCCCTCCGGTTCGGAACGCTGCTCGACCATGCCGGAGGTTCGCCGCGGCGTCGCAGTGGAATGTTCCGCCATCGAGGAATCCGCTCGCGATGCTCCGGCAGGCACCCCTTCCGGCGCGGGGCATACGTCCCGCAACCGGAGGCCTCGGGCTTGACCAACTCAATCGGCGGCATCTTCATCCGATGGTACTGGCGGAGCCGCCTGCTTCCCACTTGCACGATACCCTCTCCAATGCACTCAAATTTGCATTCCGTGGCGGCCATGATCCCGGCATGTGCTGACTGCGGGCAGGTCCATATCCAGATCAGATTGGCGGGGCTGTCACGGGACGCTGAACTCAGGATCGCCCTGGCTTGTGATCTGCTGGTCACCTCCAACATCCAGGTTGGCCTGCGGCGTTGGAGTGGTGCGCCAAGGGACCTGCTGATCGTAGACCTGAGCGACCCGCGTGGCCGCTATGCCCATGAAATGACCTTGCACAAACCGCGGCGAGTTCTCATTTACGGCGAGGCGAGCGGGATCATCGGAACCCTGGCGCCGCACATGCCGGTGGCAGCGATCGAAAGGGCGATGCGCGGAGCGTTGCTGGCGAATGCGCTCAGCAAGCCGGTCATCGCTGATTCCAGCTTGCTGTCCATCTGTCTACGAACCACAGCGGCAAATCTGCGCATTCGCCGGGGGCCATTCAGTGTCGTGCTCTGCCGTGGTGCTGGCCGCATCATGGCCCGCATGCACAGCGACCTGCAGGCTGCCCAGGTACACGTCACACACGGTGGGTGGCAGCCGGGGACCGTCTCCGATGACGAGCTGATGGATGGCACGTGGTCGATATCGAAAAGCCTCGATGGCTTCCTGATCGCCGCCTGCCGCGATCAGGAAGTCTGCCTGCCTGGCCTTGCCGACACGTACCAGTTACAGGGATGGCCTGATCTTGGTGCGCTGAAGTCCCATCGCGAAACATTACGTTTCTCATTGTTGTTGAGGTCAGCGTCCTGGTCGGTCGACACACTGGCGGCGCGCTGCCACGCGACGCGCGAGCGCACCAACGCTTTCTTCTGGGCCATGCTGGCCAGCGGTACGTTGGTCAGGGTCAGAAGCACGCAGTTTCCGGAAGCGAGCCTTTCCGAGGCGTCCGAGCCGCTGCCGGGAAGCGCGACGCCATCCATGTTTCGGCGTCTGGCACGACGTTTCAGGCTGACCATGTAGCGACGCATGTGTCGGACGCGAAGCCAGGTAGACGGAGTGCGCAATGCGAATCGTGTACTACAGATCGAGTACCAGTCGCGCCGATGTGGCACGCGAACAGCAGGGCGTGAACTGATTGCCGGCGGCTTGTTCTTCGGGCGTCAGATAGCGATCGCGATGGTCTACCGATCCGGCCAGCACCCTGGTCAGGCAGGTGCCGCAGACTCCTTCCTCGCATGCCATGGGGATCGTGATCCCGGCGAGGGTGAGCGCCTGGAGCGCCGTTTGTCCGGCAAGCACCGGAACAATCTGGCCGCTGCCGGCGATTTCCAGCTCGAAGTCCTGATCGCCATCGCTGCTGGTCGGGGCGCCGCCAAAGAATTCCCAGTGCAGGCAGGATTCCTGCCAGCCGGATTTTCTGGCGGTATCCAGTGCCGCATCGATGAAGCGCTGTGGTCCGCAGACGTAGAGATGCTGCCCGGCCGCTGGTGTTGCCAGCAACGCGTCGAGTTGCAGCCGTCGTTCCTTGCTCAGGTAGATCCGCACCCGCCCCGCGTAAGGCACGTTCGCGAGCCGTTCGGCAAAAGCCAGCCGGGCGCGCTCGCTGACGGTGTAGTGCAACTCGAAATCGGCCCCCTCGCGATGCAGTTGCTCAGCCATGGCCAGCAACGGGGTGATGCCGATGCCGCCACCGATCAGCAAGCTGCGCGTGGCCGATGGATCCAGTTCGAAGTGGTTGCGTGGCGAGCCGATGGTGAGCTCGTCGCCGATCTGCAACTGTTCGTGTACGGCCCGTGACCCGCCGCGCGAATCGGCTTCCTTCTGGATGCCGAGGACATAACGTTCCCGCTCGGCCGGATCGTTGCACAGCGAGTAGGTACGGATGAGATCGTCCGCCAGATGCAACTCGATATGCGCTCCGGCAGTGAAGGGCGGCAAGGTCTGGCCATCGGTCGGAACCAGTTCGAGTCGGCAGATATCGGCGGCTTCGGGCGCCTTGACGGCGAGGCGGACGCGCAGGGTGGGTGTGCTCATCGCCAGCACTTCAGGCTGTCATGGCCACGCCGGCCTCGGCGGCCAGGCGGGCTTCGATGATCTTGCGCGCCTGGATGCCGCCGCTGTCGATGTTGAGCATCAGCAACTTGCGCTTTGGCCACGCCAGCAGGTTGCGCTGCTGCGACTCGAGCATGTCCTGGTCTTCGGCGAACACCTTGCCCTGGCCTTCGCGGATCTGGTCGGTGATGTCCTGGTCGTCGACCCGGAACTTGCGGGCCATGCCCCAGAAATACCAGATCGAGGTGTCGGTTTCCGGGGTGATGAAATCGACCACCCAGCTCGATGCCTTGCAGTCTTCCGGTGCTTCGTGACCGCCCTTGCCGGCCAGTGCCACGCCGACCTCGATCATGATGTGGCTGGGAGGATTGAAGTGGCAGATCTGCCAGCGGTCGACCAGTTGGTCGTCGGGCAGGCCTTTCATGCGCAGGTTGGCTTTCCAGAATGGGGGCGCCTCGACGCCTTGCATGAAGCGGCTGGTCATCACATGCTCGCCTTCGACGCGCGTGGAGCAGGGCGTTTCATCGATCTCCGCCTGTCCGATACTGGTCGAATGGACATAGGTTTCGTGGGTCAGATCCATCAGATTGTCGACCATCAGGCGGTAGTCGCAAGCAATGTTGTAGAGGCCGCCGCCGTAGGCGAACTCGGGATTGCCTTGCCATTCGAAGTGTGGGAGCTTGGCGACGTCGGCCTGAGCCGTATCGCCCGGCCAGACCCAGATGAAGCCGTGACGCTCGACCACCGGGAAGGCGCGAATCGCCGGAAAACCGCGTACGCGTTGTCCGGGCATGGCCAGCGCATGGCCTTTGCAGCCCATTTCCAGACCGTGGTAGCCGCAAACCAGACGGCCTTCCTTGACGAAGCCGAGGGACAGCGCCGCGCCGCGATTCGGACAGAAATCCTCGAGTGCGGCCACCTGGCCATCCTCGTTGCGGAAGAAGACCATCGTCTCATTGCAGATGCGCCGGCCAAGCGGTTTTTCCTTGACTTCATCGGAAGTGCAGGCGACGTACCAGGTGTTTTTCGGGAACATCTCACACTCTCCTCAGCTCGATCCGGTTTGGACTAATTGGATCCAATCCTATGCATAAATCGCGAGTTGATCAACAATATTTCGATACAATGGATCCAATGATGACTTCAAACAACAACAGCAGCGTCGTTGCCGCGCTGCGCAAGCGCATCATCGACGGCGAATACGCACCGGGCGAACGGATGGCTGAAATTCCCGTCGCCGAGGCCTTGGGCGTGTCGCGTACGCCGGTCCGGCTGGCCTTTCGCACGCTTGAACAGGAAGGACTGCTGCAGAAAGTCGGCAAGCGTGCCCTGGCAGTGCGCAGCTTCTCGCCGGCCGATGTGCAGTGTGCGATCGAGGTCAGGGGAGTGCTGGAAGGGCTGGCGGCCCGCTTGCTGGCCGAACGCGGGCTGGATGCCGAAACCCGCGCCACTTTGCTCGGCTGCCTGCGCGATGGCGAAGCCATCATCAGTGGCGAGCGATTGAGCGAACAAGACATCGGCGCCTGGAGCGAAGTCAATGCGCGCTTCCATGCGGCCATCGTCGACTCCGACGAACGCCGGGTCATCGCCGACGCGATTGCCCGCAACAACCATCTGCCGTTCGCCTCGGCCGATTCAATCATCATTGATCGCAGCGATCTCGCCAATGCACATCAACGTTTGCGCATGGCCCAATTGCACCATCGCCTGGTATTCAACGCGCTGGAGAACGGCGAAGTGGCGCGAGTCGAGATGCTGATGCGCGAACACGCCCAGATCGGCTTGCGCTATGACGGATTGTTTCAGCCGATTGCGCCAGCGTGATGGCAACACGGACGCCTGGGGATGGCGGGCCATCGACATCCTGGTCCGCGCCGGGATGTCCTTCCCTCAGGCGACCGATGCTTTCGTCGACGTGTTCGATGGCCCCGTCGCCATGAACTGATCGGCCACGACGAGCTGGAGCAGTTCGATCAGCGCGCGTTGCGTCGCGGTGATCTGGCGGTGCGAATTGACCGCCAGCGACAGTTTGGCCGATAGTCCGGGGGCGCCAATCGGGCGAACCTGCAACCGGTGACCGCTGCCCAGATTGGTCACGGCATGGCGCGACAGGATGGCATGGCCGAAGCCCTCGGCCACCAGGTCGAGGATGGCGCCGACGCCATCCACCTCGAACGCGATCGTCGGGCGCAGCCCGAGCCTGGCCAGTTCGCTTTCGATGAGCATGCGGATGGCATTCGGGCGGCTTGGCACGATCAACGGAAAAGCCGGCAGGTCGCCCATGGCGACGGCCTCGGGCAGCGACGCCGAATGAGAGGCGCCGTGGATACGCGAGACCAGGAACAGTTCCTCGTCGAGCAAGGGTTGCAGATCGACGTCGGGCGATGGCGCGGCGTTGTACAGCAGGGCCACGTCGAGCCGGCCGGAGACCAGGGATTCGTGCATGCTGACAGTCAGCCCTTCGCGGATCGACAGCGAGGCTGCCGGCAGCTTCGCCTTGAACTCGCGGAAGATCGGCGCCGCCAGGCTTTTCAGCAGGCTGGGCGGCAAACCCAGCGCGACCTGCCCGACCAGGGCGCCGCGCGCGCGGCCAAGCTCTTCGCGCAGCCGCTCTACCTGATGGAGAATGCCGCGCCCGTATTCGAGCAGCAACTTGCCGGCATCGCTGGTGGTCACGCCGCGTCCGTTGCGCAGCAACAGGGTCTGACCGAATTCCACTTCCAGCAAGCGAACCTGCCGGCTCAGCCCGGGCTGGGAAATATCCAGTGCGATCGAGGCGCGGGTGAAGCTGCCCAATTCGGCGACATGGACAAAGTATTCCAACTGTTTCAGGTCCATCTTGCGACGTCCTATAACAAAACGATATAGCTGATAGTAGCGTGCCCGGCTTTCGGCAGGGGAGGAGGCGGACAAGAATCGGCCCCATGCAGACCGCCATCAAAACCCTCTTCATGCGTGGTGGCACCTCGCGTGGCCCGTTCTTCCGGGAGGCCGACCTACCGGCCGATACGGAAGCCCGCGACCGCGTCCTGCTCGCCGTCATGGGCTCGCCGGACCGGCGCCAGATTGATGGTCTCGGTGGCGCCCATCCGCTGACCAGCAAGGTCGGCATCGTGCGCCCGAGCGACATGCCGGGGGTCGATCTCGACTTCCTGTTCGCCCAGCTGCAACCCGACCTGGAGACCGTCGACACCACGCCCAACTGCGGCAACATGCTGGCTGCGGTGGTGCCGTTCGCGCTGGAAACCGGCATGGCCCAGGCGCAGGGCGCGCAAACCACGCTGCGCGTGCTGACGCGCAACACCGGCATGCAATGCGACATCACCGTCGAAACCCCGGGCGGTCGGATCAGCTACGAAGGCGACGCACGCATCGACGGGGTGCCGGGAAGTTCGGCGCCGATCACCATCAACTTTCTCGACACGGCAGGTTCGGTCTGCTCCGGCCTGTTGCCGACCGGCAACGTGGTCGATGTCATCGATGGCATCGAAGTGACCTGCATTGACAACGGCATGCCGCTGGTCATCTTCCGCCCTGCCGATGTCGGCCGTACCGGCTATGAAGCCGTGACCGAACTGAATGCCGATGACGAGTTGAAGGCGCGCATCGAGCGCCTGCGTATTGCCTGCGGTCACGCGATGGGGCTGGGTGATGTCAGTGCCAGGAACTACCCCAAGATGACCCTGGTTGCCGCGCCGGTGGCCGGCGGCAGTATCGCCACCCGCAGCTTCATTCCGCACGTCTGCCATGACGCCATCGGCGTGCTGGCCGCGGTGACGGTGGCTACGGTCTGCGTGCTGTCCGGCTCGGTCGCGGTCGGCGTCGCGCAACGGGTCGAAGGCAGCCCGACGCGGATATCGGTCGAACATCCGACCGGCGAATTCTCGGTCGAACTCGAACTCGATCCGACCGATCCTCAAAAAGTCGTCCGCGCCGGCCTGCTGCGTACGGCGCGGCTGATCATGCGCGGCGAGGTCATGGTGCCGTCCGCCATCTGGCCGGGGTACTGAATGCAGATCCAGAACGACACAGCGGAGACACAGGTGAGCAGCACCATCCCGAAGAAAACCCAGGTGGCCATCATCGGCGCCGGTCCGTCCGGCCTGTTGCTTGGTCAGCTGCTGCACAAGGCCGGCATCGATGCGGTCATTCTCGAACGTCAGAGCGGCGAGTACGTGCTCGGGCGCATTCGTGCCGGCATCCTCGAACAGGTCTGCATCGACCTGATGGATGAGGCCGGCGTCGGCGAGCGCATGCATCGGGACGGCCTGCTGCATGGCGGCTTCGAGATGCTGTATGGCGGCAGCCGCCATCGGGTGGATATGAATCGCCTGACCGGCGGCAAGCACGTCATGGTCTATGGCCAGACCGAACTGACCCGCGATCTGATGGATGCGCGCCAGGCAGCAGGCCTGCCGACCGTCTATGCGGCCGCCGACGTCAGCATCCACGATTTCGATACGGCCCGGCCGCGGGTGAAGTACTGGAAGGATGGCGTCGAGCACGAGCTCGACTGCGACTTCATTGCCGGCTGCGACGGCTTCCATGGCGTTTGCCGGGCCAGCGTGCCAAGCGAAGCGATCAGCACCTTCGAAAAGGTCTATCCCTTCGGCTGGCTGGGCCTGATGTCCGACACGCCGCCGGTATCGGATGAACTGGTCTACATCAACAGCCCGCGCGGTTTCGCGTTGTGTTCCCAGCGCAGCAAGACCCGCAGCCGCTACTACCTGCAGGTACCGCTGACCGACCGCATTGAGGACTGGACGGACGAGGCCTTCTGGCAGGAACTGCGCCTGCGTCTCGACGACGAGGGACGCGAAAAGCTGGTGACCGGGCCTTCGCTGGAAAAGAGCATCGCTCCGTTGCGCAGTTTCGTTGCCGAACCGCTGCGTTTTGGCCGGCTGTTCCTCGCTGGTGATGCCGGCCATATCGTGCCGCCGACCGGCGCCAAGGGACTGAACCTGGCGGCGACCGACGTCAAGTATCTGTCCGCTGCGCTGATCGAATTTTACCGCGACAAGAGCGAGGCGGGTATCGACGACTATTCGGCGCGTTGCCTGCGGCGGATATGGAAGGCGGAACGTTTTTCGTGGTGGTTCTCCGGTCTGATGCATCGCTTCCCGGACGACGGCGCCATCGACGCCAGGTTCCAAGGGGCCGAGCTCGACTACCTGATGCATTCCGAAGCCGGCCAGCGCTCGATTGCCGAGAACTATGTCGGGTTGCCACTGGATTTCGCCGAGCACCGACCCGCCAACCAACGCCTGCAGGCCGTACACGCTGCAACCGGGCGGCAAGGGAAATGAAATCGGAGAGGTCGTTGACGCCGTAACGAATGACCAACCCATCGATATCCAGTCCTTCATGGCGCCACTGCTGTCCGCCTTTCACTGGCGGGTCTTCGGCCTGTGTCTCTTCATGGTCGCCGCCAATATGTTCGCCGCCAATCACCTGAAAATGGAAAGCAACGCATGATTATCGACATCCACGGCCACTACACGACCGCACCGAAGGCGCTTGAGGAATGGCGCGGCCGGCAGATTGCCGGGCTCAAGGATGCGGCGCTGGCGCCGAAGGTCGCCGAGTTGCAGATCAGCGACGACGAGCTGCGCCAGACCATCGAGGCCAACCAGTTGCGCCTGATGAAGGAACGCGGCGCCGATCTCACCATCTTCAGTCCGCGCGCCAGTTTCATGGCCCATCACATCGGCGACTTCAATACCTCGTCAACCTGGGCGTCGATTTGCAACGAACTGTGCTTCCGGGTCAGCCAGCTGTTTCCCGATCACTTCATCGGCGCAGCCATGCTGCCGCAATCGCCGGGCGTCGATCCGAAGACCTGCGTGGCCGAACTGGAAAAATGCGTCAGGGAATACGGTTTCGTCGGTATCAATCTCAATCCGGATCCGTCCGGCGGCCACTGGACCAGCCCGCCGCTGACCGACCGCCACTGGTACCCGATCTACGAAAAGATGGTCGAGTACGACATCCCGGCGATGATCCACGTCAGCACCAGTTGCAATGCCTGCTTCCACACCACCGGCGCGCATTACATCAATGCCGACACGACGGCTTTCATGCAGTGTCTGAGTGGCGACTTGTTCAAGGATTTCCCGACCCTGAAATTCGTCATCCCGCACGGCGGCGGTGCGGCACCTTATCACTGGGGCCGGTATCGCGGTCTGGCTCAGGAAATGAAGAAGCCACTGCTGGAAGAGCACCTGCTCAACAACATCTTCTTCGACACCTGCGTCTATCACCAGCCGGGTATCGACCTGCTGACCGGCGTCATCCCGGTCCGCAACGTCCTGTTTGCTTCCGAGATGATCGGCGCCGTACGCGGTATCGATCCGCAGACCGGCCATTGTTACGACGACACCAAACGCTACATCGAGGCCGCCGACCTGAGCGCCGAGGAGCGTTTCATGATCTACGAAGGCAATGCCCGCCGTGTCTATCCGCGGCTGGATGCCGCATTGAAGGCCAGGGGCCGTTGAGGAGTACATCGTGAGTATGAACAACCTGGGCATCGTCAAACGCAACATCGTCCGCGCCGACGCCGCCGCCGTCGAGAAGCTGTCGCGCTTCGGCGTCGCCACCATCCACGAAGCGATGGGCCGGGTCGGCCTGCTGAAGCCGACGATCCGGCCGATCTACAGCGGCGCCTATCTGTGCGGCACCGCCGTCACCGTGCTGCTGCAACCGGGCGACAACTGGATGCTGCATGTCGCCGCCGAGCAAGTGCGGCCGGGCGATGTCGTGGTCGCCGCCTGTACCGCCGACAGCACCGATGGTTTCTTCGGTGATCTGCTGGCGACCTCCTACAAGGCACACGGTGCCAGGGGGCTGGTCATCGACGGTGGCGTGCGCGATGTGAAGGATCTGACCGCCATGGGCTTCCCGGTTTTCAGCCGCGCCATCCATGCCAAGGGCTGCACGCGCTCCACCCTCGGCTCGGTGAACATTCCGGTGGTGTGTGCCGGTGCCCTGGTCCATCCGGGCGACGTCGTCATTGCCGACGATGACGGTGTCGTCGTGGTGCCCGCTGCGATTGCCATGCAGGTGGCCGATGCTGCCGAGGCTCGCGAAAACAACGAAATCGCCAAGCGTGCGCGCTTTGCTGCCGGCGAACTGGGCCTGGACATGTATGCCCTGCGCGAGCCGTTGGCCAAGGCCGGCCTGAAATATATCGATTGAGCGTCGGCGACCATCGCCTTCCATCCCAGGAGCCTTATGGACTTCCAGAAAACCCCCGGCTGGCTCGACTGGTACGCCGGGCCGACCAAACCCCGCTTCGCCTTGCCGGCCGGCGCCGTCGATGCGCACTGCCATGTGTTTGGCCCGGGGGCCGAGTTTCCCTATGCGCCGGAGCGCAAATACACACCGTGCGACGCCAGCAAGCAGCAGCTCTACGCTCTGCGCGACCAGCTCGGGTTTGCCCGCAACGTCGTGGTCCAGGCGACCTGCCATGGCACCGACAACCGAGCCATGCTCGACGCGCTGGTGCATGCCGACGGCAAGGCGCGCGGCGTGGCCACCGTCCGGCGCAGTATCAGCGACGACGAATTGCAGGCCATGCACGACGCTGGCGTGCGTGGCGTGCGCTTCAATTTCGTCAAGCGCCTGGTGGATTTCACGCCCAGGGACGAACTGCTTGAAATCGCCGGCCGCATTGCAAAATTTGGCTGGCATGTCGTCATCTATTTCGAGGCAGTCGACCTGCCGGAGCTGCGGAATTTCTTCACGGCGCTGCCGACCACCGTCGTCGTCGACCACATGGGGCGGCCGGATGTCTCCAAGCCGGTCGACGGACCGGAATTCGCGTGCTTCCTCGAATTCATGCGCGAAAATGCCCATGTCTGGTGCAAGGTCACCTGTCCGGAACGCCTGTCGCTAACCGGGCCGAAAGCGCTCGACGGTGAACAAAACGCCTACGCCGACGTGGTGCCCTTTGCGCGCCGGGTCGTCGACGAATTTCCCGATCGCGTACTGTGGGGCACCGACTGGCCGCATCCCAATCTCAAGGATCACATGCCGGACGATGGCCTGCTGGTCGATTTCATTCCGCATATCGCACCAACCGCCGAATTGCAGCGCAAACTGCTGGTCGACAATCCGATGCGGCTCTACTGGCCGGAGGAGTGCCAGGCGATGTCACTGAAAAAATCCTATGAAGACGTGCCTGGCACGATCATTTTCGACGCCGACCAGTCGCGCAAGGGCTACTGGCTGAACCAGTTCTGCATGTCGCTGATGAAGGCCGAAAACCGTGCCCGCTTCAAGGCCGACGAGCGCGCCTATCTCGACGAGTGGGCGATGACCGAGGAACAGAAGCAGGCCGTGCTGGCCCGCGATCTGAACTGGTGCATGCGCACTGGCGGCAATATTTATTTTCTGGCCAAGATCGGCGCGACCGACGGTATGAGCTTCCAGCAGATGGCCGGCTCGATGACCGGCATGACGGAGGAGGAATACCGGGACATGATGGTCAGGGGCGGCCGCTCGCCGGAAGGCAACCGTTACCTGGGTGAAGATGGCGACGCCCAGCCACATCGCCAGCCGCAGGGCGCGGCTGGCCGAAAAGGAAAGCAATGATGGCGCGCATTTCCGCCTCCGTTTATACCTCGCACGTACCCGCCATCGGCGCGGCATTCGACCTCGGCAAGAGCAGCGAGGATTACTGGAAGCCGGTCTTCGCCGGCTACGACTTCAGCAAGCAATGGATCGCGGAAGAAAAGCCGGACGTCATCTTCCTGGTCTACAACGACCACGCCACGGCCTTCTCGCTCGACCTGATCCCGACCTTCGCGCTTGGCACCGGGGCCGAATTCAAGGTGGCCGACGAAGGTTGGGGGCCACGTCCGGTACCCACCGTTTACAGTCACCCCGAACTGGCCGCCCATATCGCCCAGTCGGTGATCCAGGATGATTTCGACCTGACCCTGGTCAACAAGATGGAGGTCGATCACGGCTTGACCGTGCCGCTGTCGCTGATGTTCGGGCAGCCCGAAGCCTGGCCATGCAAGGTCATCCCGTTTGCCGTCAACGTGGTGCAGTATCCGGCTCCCTCGGGTCGACGCTGTTTCCAGCTCGGTCAGGCGATCCGCAAGGCCGTCGAATCGTACGACGAGAACCTCAACGTGCAGATCTGGGGCACCGGCGGCATGAGCCATCAGTTGCAGGGCCCACGGGCCGGGCTGATCAATCGCGAATGGGACAATCGCTTTCTCGATCGGCTGATTGCCGATCCGGCCGGACTGTCCGCCATGCCGCACATCGACTACGTCCGCGAGGCCGGCTCGGAAGGGATCGAACTGGTCATGTGGCTGATTGCCCGTGGTGCCATGGCCGACCTCGCCGGCGGTGCGAAACCGATCGTCAGACACCGTTTCTACCATGTGCCCGCGTCCAATACCGCGGTCGGTCATCTGATTCTGGAGAACCCATGAGCAGTATCAAGGCTGCGCTGGCTGGTGCCGGCGCCTTCGGCATCAAGCATCTCGATGCCATCAAGAATATTGACGGCGTGGAAGTCGTCTCGCTGGTCGGGCGTCGCTACGATCCAACCCGGGAAGTGGCCGACAAGTACGGCATCGCGCACGTCGCCACCGACCTCGCTGAAACTCTGGCTCTGCCTGAAGTGGACGCCGTGATCCTGTGCACGCCGACCCAGATGCATGCCGCGCAGACCCTGCAGTGCCTGCGGGCCGGCAAGCACGTCCAGGTCGAAATCCCGCTGTCCGACGCGTGGGCCGACGCCGAGGAAGTATGCCGGGTGCAAAAGGAGCAGGGCGTGGTCGCCATGGTGGGTCATACCCGCCGCTTCAACCCCAGTCACCAGTGGATTCACAAGAAGATCGAGGCCGGTGAATTCAACATCCAGCAGATGGATGTACAGACCTATTTCTTCCGCCGCAGCAACATGAATGCGCTCGGCAAGCCGCGCAGCTGGACCGATCATCTGCTCTGGCACCATGCCGCGCACACGGTTGACCTGTTCGCCTACCAGGCTGGTTCGCCAATCATCAAGGCCCATGTGCTGCAAGGCCCGATCCATCCCGAGCTGGGCATCGCGATGGACATGTCGATCCAGCTGAAAGCCGCCAATGGCGCGATCTGCACGCTGTCGTTGTCGTTCAACAACGACGGCCCGCTCGGCACGTTCTTCCGCTACATCGGCGACAGCGGCACCTATCTCGCCAGATACGACGACCTCTACAACGGCAAGGAGCAGAAGATCGACGTTTCGCAGGTCGCGGTGTCGCTCAATGGCATCGAATTGCAGGATCGCGAGTTCTTCGCCGCGATCCGCGAGGGATGCGAGCCGAATGCGTCGGTCGGTCAGGTGCTCGACTGCTACCGCGTACTCGGCGAACTGGAAAGTCAGCTTGCCGACTGAGGAAGTGGCCATGCAGAAGAGGGCGATCGGTCCGTTCGCGGTCTCTCCCATCGGGCTGGGCTGCATGAATCTCAGCCATGCCTATGGCGTGCCGCCCGAGGAAAAGGCGGCAATCGGACTGCTGCACCGCGCATTGGATCTCGGCGTCGATTTTTTCGATACAGCCGCGCTGTACGGCTTCGGTGCCAATGAGGTCCTGCTCGGCAAGGCACTGAGGAATCAGCGCAGCCGTATCACCCTGGCCAGCAAGTGCGGCATGCAGGGCGTCGATGGAAAACGCGTGATCGATGGTCGTCCGGCCACCATCAAGGCGACCTGCGATGCGGCCTTGCAGCGTTTGCAGACCGACGTGATCGACCTCTACTACCTGCATCGCCGCGATTTCTCCGTACCCATCGAGGAGAGCGTCGGCGCATTGGCCGATCTGCTGGCCGCAGGCAAGGTCAGGGCGATTGGTCTGTCCGAGGTTTCGGCCGAAACCCTGCGCCGCGCGCATGCCATCCATCCCATCGCCGCCGTGCAGAGCGAGTATTCGCTGTGGTCGCGGGAAACCGAAATCGCGGTCCTCGATGCCTGCCGCGAGATCGGCGCTGCCTTTGTTGCGTTCAGTCCGCTTGGCAGGGGTTTTCTCTGCGGCGAGTTGACGGATCCGCTCTCGCAGCTGGTGGCCGGTGACATTCGCCGGGCCATGCCACGTTTCGCGCCCGACAACTTTGCCCGCAATCTGGAACTGCTCGGTGACTACCGCAAGATCGCCGGTGAGGTCGGCTGCTCCCCGGCACAACTGGCTCTGGCGTGGATTCTTGCCCGGCATCCGCAGATGCTGGTGATACCCGGCACCCGAACGATTGCCCACCTTGAGGACAATCTCGGTGCCGGGCAAATTGCCCTTGCGCCCGAAGTCGTCAATCGGCTCGATGCGCTGATCAACCGGCAGACAGTCGCCGGGCCGCGCTACAACGCGGCAACCCAACTGGAAATAGATACCGAGCAGTTTTCTGCTTGATGGCCTATCCGGACATTCCTGGGGGGGAGGCATCCTCTTCGATCAGGCGATGCCTTAGTCACCATCAATGACACCCGATAGGCCGCGCGGAGGAGAGTGGGAGGGCGGAACCCAATCGCCAAAGTGATCAGATCAGACTGACGTCCATCAGCAGAGCGAGTGATTAGGGAGGGTTATCGGGGCTAGGAAGCTGTACGGGTTTTTATCCAGGGGCGCCGCTGCTCCGATATTGCGAAGAACATGGTGCCGGGCAGCGTGAGCGCAGTGCATCCACGGCGGCTGCAGATAGCGAAAGTCGCCGGCGAGAGCATGTTTTCGCTTGGTTCCCGACTGCAGCTTCGACAGTAGCCGCGTATTTGCTCTCTCGGTGTCGGCGGGAAGGCGCTCATCTGCAATTGCTCATTGCTACCTCCGCCTGAACATTCCGCGCTGTCGACCTGTCCCCTCAACTAGGTGCTTCGACCTGACCAAGTTGCGACATGCCTCTTGGACGTCCCATGGAATTTCGCCCATGGAATCCGCGACATCTGCGTAGGAGATCAGACCATTAGTTGGCCACGCCTCGAGGACGCGGTTTGCAAGCAATCGGATATCGATCTCTTCGACGGGTGGCTCACCGGAGACTTTATCGAGACCGAACATCAGGATCCTGTTGCGCCAAATCACGAAGTGACTCATGCATCCAGTATCGCGCCACACTGAAGGGAACAGCGTGAGGCTCCGATCAACGCCGCGATATAAGCGCCAAGCCTTGCCGGCTCTCTTGTCGACATTGACCGGAATCTGATCACCGCAGCCACAGGGACACTTCAAGAGCAGCCATCTCGGTGTGTCTCGCGCAATCAGGACTGCGTCGCCTGGCGCTTGTAGGTGCACATCGGCACCGGCGCGCGAAGTAAGCTCAGCCTTGAGATTGATTCGAAGGTTCTTCATGACGTCACTGTGTATCGGTTGCCGTCAGCCTCAGGAGAATGCGCTCGGCGAGAATATAGGCAAGTGCTCTGATGGCTTCACGTGTCAGTGGGGTTGGGTTCAGATCTCGATCTCGCTCTGGATCGCGAAAATCTTCAGAGTTGCATGCCTTCTTGAGCAGGACGGCGGCAAGCACCAGGCCGTACTGCTTCGGCGCCAGCTCCATCTGCGTTGCCTGCATGCGGATTTGCCGGACACTGTCAGTGAACCACGCCGACCCCTCATGCGGGAGGCAGAAGTGGTCATCGCCATTGAACGCACTGGCGGTGTATAACGAATTCAGCGACGCAAGGAGTTCCGCGCCGTCGCGCCGATCATTGATAAAGCCGTCGATAAACAATCCTCCCTCGAGAGAAGCCGCATCGAATAGCAGAGGCATACTCAGCTCGATGCCCTCAAGATCGATGATTACTGCGTCGTTCAAGCGTACTAGCACATTCGTCGCATGCAAATCGCCATGCACCACACCCTCCAAAACTGGTTGGCTGGATGCCGAGTCGAAAAGCTGCCTCAGTTCTTTTAGTGATTGAGTTGCACCATAGGCCTGGATCATAGGCTTGCGATGAACGGGAATTTCGCTCGGAAATCGTCCTTCGAAGTAGGTTGCCAGTGGACGTTTGACTGACCTTGCAGCACGACGCCACGCTAACAAAGTAGTGTTGAACAGGTTGCCGATCGCTGGAACAGCGCGACCTTGCCTCGCGCAATCACGCATGACTTCTGCGCCGGATACGTAGTCGCTCACGATAAGACCCTGAGTATGTCCAAGCTCGCAACGGTCCATCCTAAGTCTTGGTCCCAAGTGGAACGGGACGTTCTCAAGCGCGCTCTCGCGGTACCTGCGATATTCTCGGCTCACCTTGAAGCGACTACCGAGCTTCACGAAAAATCGATAAGGCCAATCTCCGCCGACGACATTCTTAGCGAGCGTCGCATACGCATCGAAGGCGTCTACTCCTGACAGTCCGTTGCCCTTGGCGATCAGTCGCACTGAAGAACAATTCCAGAAAGCTCGCCGTATTAGAAGCTGGGCATCAGGCAAGAAGGAGAACTTGTAGTGATCCTCTGTGTAAGCCTCGATCTTGAGATCGAAGTTGGGAGGCTGACCGGAAGGGTTGCGAATGATGATGGCCGCCAGTTCGTCCCAGTCTGTCGTACTTGGAAGAACGTGGACGAATGGCGCATACACTGGCGTCTGGACCCCCTCAAACCAATCGCCGGTGAAAAGCGGACCGTCGGTTTCGACTAGCCCTGAGGGAGGAAGCTGCAAATGGTTAAGGGTTTTCAGCACCATGCCCCTGTCACGGACACCCTCCGCGTAGCGCACGTAGAGCCGACAGTCGCGATCTAGCAATGCACCGAAGGGGTTGATTTGATCTCGCACTCCAGCACTGTTGGGTGCATTCGGGGAAAGGATCACGCAGTCCATCGCGTTGAGATCGGCCTGTGCCGTGGACGGGTCCGCCCCTATGACGACGCATTTGAATCCTCGTCGCTCGAACGCTGGCACGGCCTCCTCGGGCACCGCATCAACGAATCCAATCAAAGATCGTAGAGGTCCGGCGCTGAACTGAGGGATGGACATGTCAATCGCGCCTTGTGAGGAGTTGCCGGTTGCTTCCCCAGGCCAGTGCGCCGTCCCGAGAACAGATAAAGCAGGTGCTTCGAGCTTCGCCTCTGACAGACCGGAGCGAGGAGGCTTGGCCGTTGTAGATTAGATGCGTTGCGTCGAAGGGTGCCCCTGCGACGACACCCAGCAACATCGAAACTGCGAGAGAAACGACCGTGCCATTGAGGGATACAACTGAGGGAGCTGGCTCGCGAGATCCCGGAATATAAGGATCAAGGCGACGTTCGCTCTCGTTCATCATGTCGCGCCGAACCTGCTCGGCGTCCAGAAGCGCACTGCACCAAAGACATGGGAGTCCCGGCGACAGCAGTTGAACCCGCCCAAAAATTCCAGTGATCTGACTATCCGTCTGGGTGATGGTCGACCCCATATCGATGCAGGGAATCAGATGCTGGTACGCGACCTGTTGCACCACTGAGCGGCTCCCATGAGAGTCCGTGCACAATAAAATGAGATCAGCGTCGATCATGGTGCGAGCGGTGACGTCATGCACAACGTCGGCTTGCCAAGTCGCGATTTCTGCATCTGGGCTAAACGACCTGATGTATCGCGCGGCGACAGCCACTTTCGGGGCTCCGACATCCTGCGCTGTCGCGCCGACTACTCGATTCAGGTTGGTCACCTCGATGATATCCGGATCGATCAGGATGAACCGTCGCACCCCAAGATGAACCAACTGCTGCGCAGCAATCGATCCGGTGCCTCCTAGTCCAACAATCGCAACTCTCGTGTCCGCAAGGCGTTGCTGGCCTGCTGCACCGAATGCTCTGACTTGGCGGTCAAACATGTCCGACGTTGATGGCCCGTCGAGTCCGGGTTCGAATACGACAGCGCGCCTTCTTCCCACTACCACCACACGTAGTTCGTTATTCTGCCCAAGGATCCGTGCGCGTACGCCACCGTTGCTCATCACGAGCGAGGCGTTCTCTCCGGATCCGAGTCGCGATTTCAAAAAGTCCGCCAGCACTAGCTCGCCGTGGTCGTCCACCGGGGAGAAGATTGGAGGCCGGTCTCCTGGATGGGTATGGACAAAAATCAACGACAAGCCATTGATCTTCGCGTGCTTGCTGACCCTCGCAACCAGAGCAGGTTTCAATTCTGCTTCCAACTCTCCTTGCCTGCTGTACTCCGCCTCGGTGGGATAGTCCACCTCGCGAACCAGATACCGAATCTGGCCGTCGCTGCGCTTGCTTTGGGAGGCGAAGAGAATCGCGCAGCGCTCCTCGGCTGCACCAAGCAGGTGTGCCTTCAGTGAGTCGAAATCGCTAGCCTGGATGCAGAGTTCATCACTCATCGCGCGGGCCGGAGGCGATCGAGGATTAGCTGGTAGAAGCCGGCCATCGTATTCACGTTCGGGTTCCAGCCTTGAACGTGCCAAGAAAACCAGGTTGTGCTACGTCCGGCCGTGGGATCTCCTGGGATGGGATTGCCGTCGTTCGACGCTTGCGGTGTCGCGCCGTTCGCGAGTCGCAAGCCGCCGGGCTGTACCCAGAAGCAATCGGGAGCCGCCCCCGGGTAACCCGGCGGGGCCACGAACAGCACATCTGCGAGAGGACGATTCCAACCTCTAATCAGATCGACATTGCTGACCTTGATCAGAACACCGCCATTGGGCATTGCCTCCGTGGTGAGTACAGATGCCGGACTTTTCTGCGCTAGCCTCTCACGCAGCTCCTGTAACTGGTGTTCAAGCATGTTCATTTCTTACCGAAGGTCGCCGGCGGGACCGCAAAGAAGTGCTTTTCGGGATGATCTATTTGGACGGTCTCGCCATCCGAAATGGCCCGGTCGGGCGTGTTGCCCTGTTCCTCGAGGTACAGCTGATAGTTGCCAGCGACACCGGCAATGGTCTTGATCTCTTGGCCAGTCAGGTTCTGCTTGTCCGTTGTGAAGCGCTGGCCATCCACGAAGAACGGATGGACCGCGGGGTGTGCGAGTTCGGTCATTTCAGACTCCTTCATGATGATTGTTGGTACGCTTCTACATCGGGACACTTTCGTGCCTTCTGCAGTACATCTGCTAGCTCCGCACGGTTCTCCAGTTCTAGCGGTTGTTCAGCAATTGGCAAATCTTCTCGGCGGTCGAGATGGAGTTGACGAACTACGTAGAAAGCGAGTGCTCTACGACAGCGGATCGCCAAGCTCCCCTGCGTCATCCCGAAGTCAGCCTCAATCGCCACACGCTGACTTCGAGATAAGCCGGGCCTCGGCCTGACCCGCACCTCAACATGCGTGTGCCAATCGCGATCCGCGCGTGGGTCGACGGTTGTGGGGCGCGGTTCGCTGATCTCCATGATTCGCGACAGCACGAAATCTCGAAAATCCGCACTCTCGTGACACCACGCTCGAACATGCCATCGAAGGCCGTCTGAGGCCAACGAGTGTGGGCTGATCCAGCGAACCGCAACGTTTTGCCTTCTCATGGACTGATAGGTCACCTCGACCTCATTCGCATCACGGATAGCCTGGAGGAGTCTCAGGAGACTGGCATCCGATACAGGTCGTGTGGGATATCGCACCACGTCACAAGGCGGCTGCCAGCCGATGAATCGGGCAGGGGGCGAAGCAACCCCAGATGCCAGATCAGCAAGTTGGCTCAGATAGAGCGCTGCATCGTTGCCCTCGAAAAGGGTGGTAAACGACTCGGCGGTGCGGTACGTCTTTGCCTGCTTGTCGTAGTAGACGTTTTGCGGCGCCCGTCCCATGTAGCTGGCAATGTCGGATGAGGCCTGCTGAACCGAGATCCCGAAGAAGTCGACCAATTCTGCTCGGTTGACTCTGCCCTCCCAGCGCAGGCGGAAGTCGATCAACTCGAGGCGGCGCTCGGCCCCCCATCGCGCAGACGCTGTCTTGCTGCTATCGGTCATTGCAATCAATTAGTCAAATAAGTAGATGCATATACTTTCTTTACTTATGTTAACCAGAAGTCGCAACGTGCACAAGTAGGTTCGGGATGAAGCGTCTTCGCTTATTTGAGCCAATCACACGTGAGGCGCACCCCCATCTAAATGTCCTCAAGAAGACGCGCTGCAGGATTGTCGGTAGCACTTCCCGACTGGAAGTAACCCATCACGCTCGATACGGCACGCTGTTCGGTCTGCTGCATGATCGCTGGCAACGACACGCCCTGACGGCTTGCCTCGGTCACGAACCCCGAGCGTAGACTGTGTCCCGCAAAGTCCCCCTCGAGCCCAGCGAGCCGGGTTCGTCGCTGCACGATCTCGGCGACCGCGGCCGGCGACATCGCCGGACCGACGGTGTGTTTCCACAATCGTCGAAAAATCGTTCCCTCGGTGATGCCAGCGGCCGCGAGCCATGCTTCCAGCGCCCGGGCCGCGCGATCGAGAATCGGCTTGTCCGGCGTCGATGAGGCCGTGACGCCCGCCTGCTGGGTCTTGCTGAGCTCCAGCCGGTAGATGTAGCCCTGCGGGCCGATCCGACTCAGGTCGCGCAGATCCGCGGCGGCGATCTCGCTTCGCCGACGCCCGCCTCTGGCGAAGCCGAAGCAGAGCAGGGCACGGTCACGCAGGCCCTCCAGGCTGTCGTCGCAGGTCGGGGATGTAAGCCGGAACCCCAGAAAATTCCGTCACCCCAGCATCTGGCCGGCCACGAGTTACGATTCCCAGCGCCCTTCGTAGTCGCGCCAATACTGCTTCGTCGCCTCGTTCTTGATACTCACGTCATCCACCACGCAGTTGCGTAGATCGGCGATGTGGTAGATCTCCTGCAGGAGAACATCGAGCTGAGCTTTGAGATCCGCATCGGTTTCATAGTGAATCGGCACGCGGTATTCCGTGTCGTTGAGCTTCTTGGTCCCCTTGAAAGACGCCGTGACCAGGTCATCGATCTCTTTCTTGATGCGGGTTTTGCCACGCGTGAACTTGCTTCCGTTCTCAACGTAGGCCCGGACCACGACGATGACGGTCTGCTCCAGCGTCTCAAGCAGGGGCCGGAGGGGAGGGGCCGCAAGTGCAAAGAAGCGGGCTAGGATTGACGGAGGAATCGTCGCACCCCCTCACTCGCCTCGGGCATGGCGTTACGCCAATGTCGTATTTTGAGACGATTTAATGCCAGTATGACCCGAAATTCACGTATATTGAAACGCATAACGGGCATATCGGGACGCCAGTGGAATACCTCTCCGAAGTTCTTAAGATCCTCGACGGCGCCTTGAAAGCCAACGCGACCATGGCCTCAAGCTACGCCGGGCTGCTCGCTGAAAAACTCGATACCGCCGGTGAACGGGAGCAGGCGGCTCTGGTTCGGCAGCGACTGATTCGTGCGCCCAAGGCACTGGCCAGCGCGCAGGATGCCGCCTCCCCCGGCAGCGTCGGCCAGTTACCTGTGGACGGCGAGAGTCGCCTGCACACCGTCGATTACAGCATGCCGGCGCCAGCCGATGTCTTCTTAGCGCTGCCAACAGGCATCGAGCGGCGGGTTGCCGACTTCCTGAATGCTTGGCGCCACTACGACGATCTAGCCAGGGTCGGCGCGGCCATCTCGCCACGCATGCTGATTTATGGACCTCCGGGGACGGGCAAAACCCAAACGGCGCGCTGGATCGCTGCCGAGCTCGGTCTGCCCTTGCTCACCGTGCGATGCGACACGTTGATAAGCAGCTTGCTCGGGCAAACCAGCAAGAATCTACGTCGCGTGTTTGAGTACGCACAGAGTCGCCCGGCGGTGCTGTTCCTGGATGAGGTGGATGCTCTGGCTTCGGCGCGAGGCAACGAACGCGACGTGGGAGAGTTACAGCGCGTCGTGGTTTCGTTGCTGCAGAACATCGATGCGCTCGAAGAAAATACGGTATTGATCGCGGCCACCAATCACGATCCGTTGCTGGACTCGGCAGTTTGGCGGCGCTTCGCTTTTCAACTGCCGATGCCGTTGCCCGATGCCGCGCTTCGGGAGGTGCTCTGGCGCAAGCATCTAGGCAAATTCGGAACGCCCGGTCTCGACTACGCAGGGCTGACGACGCGCTCGGCGGGCGTTACCGGCGCCCTGATTGAGCAGGTCAGCCTAGATGCCAAGCGGCATGCCGTGCTGGCTCACCAAGCCGCTGTGGACGAGGCAGAAACACATCGCCGCCTAGCCTTGGCTATGGCATTGATGCAAAGCAAGCAGCTGTCTTCGGTGGACGACGAGGTACGCTGGCTGCGGCAATGGGATGCCCGTCGTTTCTCGGTACGCGAACTGGCACGCCTCTACGGCGTGACTACCCGGAAGATCAACAACATCATCAAGGAACCCAAGGACGATGCCACGCAGGGCGAAATCGAATAACCCGCCACGACCGCGGGCGGACAATCCCTTTTTCCACGTGGCGTTTTCGCCTGGGGACGTCTTCAGCGTGGGGCCCGCAGGCGGCGGTGTCAAAGAATTCTGCGAGGTCGATGAGGCCTATCGAACTCAGCTGAATCGGACCATCACCGCCGCCGGTGAGATCGTCGCCACCAATGCACAACGGTATCCGGGCATCCCCACTGTTCTCGCCGTGCGCATGCGCCCCGATGCGATCGCGAAGAGCCATCGCCCATTAGCACTGACCTCGATCGCGGATCTGCATGTGATTGGTCACGCGGCCATGGACGAAATGCTAGTCGAGGCCACTCCGCGCGAGATCGGGTTGCTCAGCACCGCCGTGGCTACGCGTAACTCCAAAGTCATCCGCGCCAATTTGAGCACCGTCAGCGAGGTAATGGCGTGGGACGCGCACGCAAAGCTTCCGAGCGCTCTTCGTGGTGCAAACCCTGAAGCAGCTCGGGCCAACCTGCGGGCGACCGGGCGTCTTTGGATCAAGCTCTTTGGCTACCGCAACGACGTTACGCAGGCTGCGGCGATTGCCGCTCTCGACGAGTTGCTGCGCGCCGGCAAGGCGACCGGAACGACTTTGCCCCAACTGAAGGGGCCACCGGTTTACATCCTCGACGCCGGTGTAACCCTTTCGGACGCGACACTTGATGCCGTACTCGCATTTCCCGGGGTGCGCTCGGTCCTACCCGAGCCCCAAGCCGCCGCCGACCCGGGCCATCCGATTGCCGTCCAGCCGGCCGGAAGCACTTTTGAAAGTACCCCCCCGGCCGGCGCACCCATCGTGGCGGTGTTCGATACCGGAGTGCATCCCGCTGCCACGTTGCTCGCGCCGTGGGTTAGTTCAACCGAAACCTTCATCACGGACGTGGATACTAATTACGAGCACGGCACGATGGTGGCTTCGTTGGTTGCCGATGCGCGTGGACTCAATGAGCAAGATGCCAGTTTTCCGATCACCGGCTGTCGCGTTCACGATGTCTGTGGGCTGGAGTCGAGCTCGGCGCATATCGGCGACCTCATTCAGCGCTTGCGCCAGGCTCTTGCCAATCGTCCCGACATCCGTGTCTGGAACCT
>Ga0307375_10000457_pt1 | contig 51224 bp, 49 predicted proteins | sample TR1MG_FD_202531 | JGI IMG/M metagenome (GOLD analysis project Ga0307375, IMG submission 202531) | Soil microbial communities from Risofladan, Vaasa, Finland - TR-1 | ecosystem: Environmental > Terrestrial > Soil > Coastal area > Acid sulfate soil | place: Finland: Risofladan, Vaasa | collected...
CGTAGACGAGCCGTTTGATCCGCGCATGGGTCAATGCTCCGGCGCACATCGCGCACGGTTCCAGCGTCACGTAAAGCTCGCAGCCCGTAAGCCTGTAGTTGCCGAGCGCCTTCGAGGCTTCGCGCAGCGCCATGATCTCCGCGTGTGCGCAAGGATCGCAAGCCGTAATGACCTGGTTCCACCCGCGCCCGAGAATGCGGCCGTCCTGCACCACGACGGCGCCGATCGGGACTTCTCCCGCGGCTTCCGCCCGGGCGGCCATGCGCAGGGCTTCTTCCATCCAGAGCTCGTCGTTGCGGTCCGTGCCCATCGCACCATCCTACCGCAGGATGGGGGGCACGGTCGCGGCCTGGGCTTTCGTTTCCTTCACCCCCCGTCGGTGCTATCCTTATCACAGAGTGGGGTGATAACGGTGCAAACGACAAGAAAGTTTTCCAGGTTGCTTCACCGCCTCGCGTTCCTGGATCTTCTGAAGGGACTCAGCGTAACTTTTCGCGCGCAGTCTCCACAGAAGACTTACACCGAGCAATATCCGCTTCAGCGACCGCAAATTGCCGAGCGCTTTCGCGGCGCTCCTCGTCTCAACGTCAATCCCGAGACAAACGAGACTTTGTGCATCGCCTGCGATCTCTGCGCTCTGGCTTGTCCCGAGCAGTTGATCGTCGTCGGCAGCGAGCGCAATCCGGTCACGCGCCGCAAGGAGCTGACGCACTTCACCTACGACCTCAGCCGCTGCATGTATTGCGGATTGTGTGAGGATGCTTGCCCGACCGATGCACTCGAGCTCACGCAGGACTTCGAACTGGCGCTCTACGCCCGTGAAGGAGCGGTCCTTACGCGCGAGATGCTTGAGCAAGGCCCCGAACCAGCACACTACGCAAAGTAGATGGAGCCTTATCTCGGCTGCTGCTGCGTCATGCAGTGAATCGCGCCGAGTCCCCAAATCAGGTCGCCGCAGTAGATCGGGGCAATCGTGTGCTTCGGCATCGCCGTCGCCAGCGTGTTGAGTGCTTTGCGATCGTTGGGATCGTCGAACGTCGGCACCAGCACAATCCCGTTCGAGATGTAGAAGTTCGCGTAGCTCGCCGGAACTCGTTGCCCGTTGTAAACCACCGGCGAAGGCATTGGAAGTTCGACCACCTGCAAAGGACGGCCTTTCACGTCGGTCATGCGACGCAGCCGTTTCAGGTTCTCGCGGAGTGGTTCGTGGTTCGGGTCGCTCTTGTCCGGTTCGGTGGCGGCAATCACCGTGCGCGGTCCGGCGAAGCGCGCGATGTCGTCCACGTGGCCGTGAGTATCGTCGCCCGCGATGCCGCGCTCCAGCCAGAGCACCTTGCGAATGCCGAGATAGCGCGCGAACACCAGTTCGATGTCCGAGCGGGACATCCCGGGATTGCGCTGCTGTGTTTCGCTCAGCAGGCACTCTTCGGTCGTAAGCGACAGTCCTTGGCCGTTCACGTCGATGCTTCCGCCTTCAAGCACGAGTCGACGTGGCTTCCCGTTGACCGGGAACTCCGGGTCGAAGCGACGGACCTTCAGGAGCTGTGCAGCATGTTCCGGAAGCTGGTCATCGAGCTGCCAGTTGCGATACTTTGCCCAGGCATTGAAGCGCCAATTCGTAATGGCAACTTCACCGTCGGAGTGACGTACAAAGATTGGCCCGGAATCCCGGAGCCATCCGCGGTTTGTCGTCCATCGATGGAAGCGAATGTTTTCGCTCGCCGCCGGAAGCACGTTGGCAAACGCCAGTGTCTTTCGCGCCCTTGATTCGGCTGCCTCGTCGTTGACGATGACCTCGACGCGGCCCACGCGCGACAGGTGTCGAATGATCTCCGCGTATACATGCGGAATTGGCTCGAACTTCCCGGGCCAGTCCGTGCGATTGTGAGGCCATGCAAGCCACGTAGCGGCCTGCGGTTCCCACTCGGCCGGCATGCGGAAGCCGAGATCGGCAGGAAAGGACGATGCTTGAGAGGATCTAAGGATCTTTGCCAATTTCTTATCAGTCGATGAATCGTTGCGTAATCGGAGCGTAACTGTCGATGCGGCGGTCTCGCAGGAACGGCCAGTTTCTGCGAACCTCTTCCATTAATTTCAGGTTGACTTCGCCGATGAGGATTTCTTCCTTCTCGTGACCTGCCTCGGCAATGATGCGCCCGAAGGGATCGGCGATAAACGAGCCGCCCCAGAATTCAAGGCCCCGGCCTTCTGCTTGGTTGCCGCGGATATTGCCTGTTTCGTGACCCACGCGGTTCACAGCCGCAACGTAAATGCCATTGGCGATGGCGTGGGAGCGCTGGATGGTGCGCCACGCATCGTATTGCGCCGCACCCCACTCTTCTCTCTCAGCCGGATGCCATCCAATCGCCGTCGGGTAGAAGAGGACGCTGGCGCCTTGCAGAGCAGTCAACCGAGCGCCTTCCGGATACCACTGGTCCCAACAGACCAGTGTTCCGATTTTTCCGGACCCGGTCTCGAATACTTTGTACCCGAGATCGCCTGGCGTGAAGTAGTACTTCTCATAGTAGAGCGGATCATCGGGAATATGCATCTTGCGGTAGAGTCCGCACAGTGCGCCGTCTGGAGCAATCACCACGGCCGTATTGTGATAAACGCCAGGCGCACGGCGCTCGAACAGCGAGAGCACGATAGTGACGTGCAACTCGCGCGCAAGGTCCGCGAATCGTTTTGTCGATGGCCCCGGGATCGGCTCCGCCAGGTCGAACAGGGCAGCGTCTTCCCGCTGACAGAAGTATTGCGTTTTAAAGAGCTCGGGCAGGCAGATTACTTGTGCTCCACGCTTGGCTGCTTCGCGCACATGCAGTACGGCGTGTTCCAGATTATCGTCCGGTTCGGCAGAGCACGACATCTGAATCAGGCCGATCGTGTAGTTATCCACTGCCAACGATGATCCTCCAAAAGGGACGTCGCCCATAAGGATAACAAAGAGCTGTCCTTCCGGCGGCAGGGAACTGAAACGGGGAAAGTGCGACCGGTGTTATGCTGTTGAAAGACGGGAGCGGGGTAGTGCTCCCGAAGGCGCCTGTGAGGGAACGGCACCAGACATATCTATGCTTCCGAAACGCGTAGACGATCACTCGACAATCTCGCGCGAAATGGTGCGCGAGGCCGAAGGCATTTTTTTTAACCACTTGAAGCGTGTCGGCCTCAAGCATACCGAGCAGCGCGATACAATCTTGCGCGCGTTTTTGGAAACTCGCGATCATCTCTCGACCGATGAGCTTCATCGGCTGGTTAAAAAGAAGGACGCAAAGATCGGATTCACCACGGTCTACCGCACACTCAAGTTGCTGGCCGAGTGCGGGCTGGCAAGCGAAGTTGCGTTCCAGGACGGCGTGGCTCGATACGAGCACCAATACAACCGTAGGAATCACCATCACATGGTCTGTACGGAATGTGGCGTCTCCGTCGAGTTTTTCTCGCCGGAAATTGAAAGGTTGGAACAGGAAATCGGGAAGAAGTATCACTACCACACGACGCGGCACACGTTTCAGATCTACGGGGTTTGCGAGGATTGCCGCAAGAAGGCCCCTCGACGTTTCTCGTGAAGACGGTGAGTAGGCGTTGAAACGGTGAGCCGGTTAAGGAGAGTGGAATGGCCTTTTGCGCAGGTTGCGGCAGTGTGATGCCAGAATCCGCGATAGCATGTCCAAGGTGCGGGAGAGCGGCAGGGAGGTCTAAGACCTCGGCTTCGATTCCCGACATGTTTGCCGGCCCACTTGCCTACCTGTTCATTCCGGCAATCGTCTTCCTGCTTCTAGAGCCTTACAGAAAAAACCGGTTCCTGCGATTTCACTCGCTGCAGTCGATCGTGTTTTTCATTGGCAGTAACGTCCTAATGGGATTGGTAGCCTTTCTGGGGGTCCTCGCCATCCTGATCGGACCGGTCGTTGCGATCGGCCTAGTGATCCTGTGGGTAGTGCTGTTAGTCAAGGCTTATCAGCAGGAGATGTGGAAGATTCCTTACATCGGGGACTGGCTGGAACGTTATTGTTCCATCTAAAGTGACGCTTGACTTCCGAATCGTGCGGCTCGTACCTTCAACGCTTGACTTTGTTCGCCTGAGAATTTATTCCTATTAGCTTTTTCACTCTTTTGCGCCGCTAGCCGTAGAGGGTGCGCACTGCTTCAGAAAGGCAGCCGGTGATCGTACGGATCTTTTATCACGATAAGTGCTTCGATGGATGCTGCTCGGCTTCATTGTTTTCGCGGTTCTATCGCGAACGCATTCGCTCGAACGTGGAATTCCAGTACACCGGACTCGTGCATCGCGCTGGCGCCCTGTTTAACGAGGCTGATTTCACGGGAGACGAGAATGCCATTGTCGATTTCAAGTATTCGGCATCTCCAGCCATCACCTGGTGGTTCGACCATCACGAGAGCGCATTTCTGACTCCCGGCGACGCGGAGCACTTCGAACAGCAACAAAGCAATACGAAGTTCTACGATCCCGACTTCAAGTCATGCACCAAACTGATCGCCACGGTCGGAGAGACGCGCTTCGGTTTTGACATGAATCCCGTGCGTGACATGGTCTACTGGGCGGACACAATAGATGGGGCTTCCTACACCAGTGCCGAAGAAGCGGTTTCCATGCGGGAACCCGCGATGAAGCTCACGCTGGCGATAGAAGCTACACAGGACCCCACGTTCACGCCGCGCCTCGTACCGTTGCTGGCCACGCGGCCGCTGGCTGAGATTCTCGATGAGCCGTTCGTCTCCAAGCTCATTCCGCCGTTGCTTGAGCGTCATAAGAAATCGATCGACATCCTTGGCCGGCATACGGAATGCAAGGACAAGACGCTCTTCTTCGATGTCACGGATGACGACATGGAGGGCTATAACAAGTTCATACCGTACTATCTCTACCCGGAATGCATCTACACCGTGGGCCTGAGCAAGAGCAGTTTCCGGGTGAAGGTGAGCGTAGGCTCCAATCCCTGGACAAACGCGACCAACCTGATCAATCTTGCCAAAATTTGCGAGCGGTACGGTGGCGGCGGACACGCCCGTGTCGGCGCAATTTCTTTTCCGCCTGGTGAATGGGAACGTGCGCGGAAGGGCGCGGCGGAGATTGTCGAGGAATTACGTACCTATTCGCAAGAGCATCACATGTAGCTGGGTAGCGAAGAAGGGAACTCGAAACATAAAGACTTCTTTTGGTCCATAAAAGTCCTCTACGCAGCAACTCCCGGCTCAATCTGCCGGGAGTTTGGCGTTTGGAATCGATGCCCGCTTAATGTTCGGTCGTGGCGTTTTTGTGGCCCTGGCACTTAGTGATAATGGCTGAACGAAGACGGGTGCGGAGATCGTCCGGCAGTTCGTAAAGCTTGGAGTCGCGATAAATTTCGATGGTGCGCTGCGTGGTGTTGCAGACGACGTAACAGTTGTGGCACCACTGTAGATGTTCCTCGAGCTCCGCTTTGGTTCGTTCGTCGATTTCCCCGTCGAGGTAATCGGTGAGCTCTTTCAAAAACTCAGAGCATTTCACGGTCTGCCGTCTCCATCGCGTCGTTTGAAATACTTGTTCAGCCTGTCACGTAACTGCAAGCGAGCCCTCAGCAACCTCGACTTCACAGCCGGCACGCTAAGATCCAGCGCCGCTGCGGTTTCTTCAGTCGAAAGACCTTCTACGTCACGCAGGACGAATACCGTGCGAAAACTCGCCGGCAAGCCTTGAATGGTCTTGCTGAGGATATCTCTCAGCTCTGCCTGCTTGTACAACTGCTCCGGATTGGGAGCCCAGTCCGCGATCTCCCGCGGCATGGAATCTTCTTCCGTCTTCACGTCTTCGTCAATAGAAACCATCCGCTCCGGGCGTCGCCGCCGCAGGCGCATGAGCGCTTCATTGACCGCAATCCGTACTAACCACGTATAGAACTTCGACTGCCCCTGGAATTGTCCAAGGTTCTGATACGCCTTCAGGAATGCATCCTGTACCACATCTTCGGCATCCTCGCGATTCTGCGTGATGTGCTGCGCGATGCGGAAGACGTTTCGGTCGTACCGGCGAACCAACTCCTCAAAGGCTCCTATGTCGCCTTTCCTGGCGGCATCCACCAGGACGGTTTCACCATTTACAGGCTCGCCTACTTTTGATTCGATTGCTTCCATGATCTTGTCGATTCAGGAATTTAGGATAGATTGAGTCGCCGGTTCCGGAAACGAAAAAACCCATGACCTGAACACTAGCCTTCCAACCACCCACTCCCGCTTTTATTGTAATGGGTGTGCCACTGTTGTGTCTTGTCTTTTGACTATTTTGGGGTGGAATTCCGGCGCGTCGCACCCTGTCACGGAGGAGCTGGGAATTGGTTTTATTGACAGGACTAAATTCACCCATATAATCCGGCTTGACCTGACAATTGCGTCGAACCAAGGGATGATCGACTCACAACAACTCGCCATTCTTGTTGAAGCCGCCGCTGATGAGGTAATTCGCCGCCACTCCTCCGACCTGCGAAGGGAACTTGTGGAGCGGGTAATGAGCGAACTGGAGCCTGTCCTGGTGGCCGCCACGCTCGCGAAACCGTCTGAGGCACTTAGCCGTTGTCTTGACTCCATCCAGGCAGTCACGGAGCAGGCGGATGTGCTCGGAGCACTGCTTGATGGAGCACAGCAGTTCTGTGGAGACTGCGGCCTGTTTGTGCTCCGGGGGAACTCCGCCAGCGGATGGCAATCCAGGGGATACCCCCTGAACGCGATGCAAAAAGCAGTCCTCGACTGCTCAACCGGTCCGGCGGCGCGGGCATTGCAGTTGCGAACGCACATACTGGCTACGGTTGCTGAACTGGGCGGAAACCTCGCGCAAATCCTGGGTCTTGCCGACTCCGCGCGCGCTGTCCTTCTCCCCATGGTCGTTCGAGATAGAGTTCCCGCGATGCTGCTAGCCTCTGGAGATTCACCCTCGGGCACGCTGGATGTCGACGCCCTCTCGGTGCTGACGAGAATCACGGGGCTCTGGCTGGAAGCATTGTCGAACCGCAAACAGACCCCACCCGACGCAATTCCCACACCCCCTCAGAGGTTTGTAGCCGCACCGACAGAGGACGTGCCGGTAGCGCCTCCTCCTCCGCCCCCTCCGGAGGAAGTGGCAGTCCCGGTTGCACCCGTGACCGTTCCTCCGGCAGCGCCAGTACCGGAAGACGAGATGCACAGCCGGGCTCGCAGGTTTGCCAAACTATTGGTGGAAGAAATCCGGCTATATAACCAGTCAACGGTAGAACAGGGACGCAGCCATCGCGACCTCTACAACCGCCTGCATGAGGACATCGAAAAGAGTCGTGCCGCTTACCAGAAGCGGTTTGGGGCCTCTCTTCCCAACGTGGACTACTTTACCCAGGAGCTGGTACGTATCTTGGCGGACAATGATCCGTCTCTGCTGGGAGCCAACTTTCCGGGGTAAGATGGAAAGTGGCAATGGTCAAAAAGGTCCTGTGTATTCTTCTTAGCGCCCTCATTGTCTCTCCCAATGTGGCTCTGTGGGCGGAGTCCGGTCAACGCTCAAAGGCTGCGAGTAAGGCTGCATCGCGAGCTACAAAAAAGAAACCTGCACCGAAATCGAAGAAGAAAATAATCACAAAAAGAACAGTGCGGCGTCGCGCGAAGATCAATTACGCGGCTCGCTGGCGTATGCGCCGGGCATTTGTCGCGTCCAACAGTCTGCGGCCGATGGCGCAGCAGCTTATTCAGAATCGCACGCGTGCTGCGTATGCGGGAGTTGAGGCCTACGCGCGAAAGCATGGCGGCACCGACGAGGGCGCGATGGCATGGCTGGCCGTCGGATACGCCCACCTGCTGGATCAGGACTACGCGCAGTCTATTGCGGCTCTGGAAAAAGCAAAGAAGCATGCCGGAGAGCTGGCGGATTACGTTCGCTACTTCGAGGCCAAGTCGTACGCAGGCATGGGCCGGCAGGATGAAGTCGTGGCGGTCCTCAAGGACTTCCAGCAAAATATGCCGGATTCCATCTTCACCCGGGACGTCGTGAGCCTTTACGGAAACGCCCTGGTTGCGCAGGGGAGTGTGCAGGATGCCATTCAGTTTCTGGAAGCGCACCGTTTACCCATGCGTTCGGACATCGAGTTGGCGTTGGGGTCCGCCTATCTCAAGACGGACCAACCGCAGAATGGCATGGAGATTCTGCGTCGCATCTACTTCGCGATGCCCACGAGTCCCGTGGCCAGCGTGGCCGCCACACAGTTGCAAGCCCAGGGTGGATCACTAACCGGAACGTTTTCCGAAGAGAGAATGCGCGCGGAACTTTTGCAGAGAGCTAATCGGTGGAGCGACGCTGCCAGCGAATATCGCAAGCTGCTCGGCGAGGCTCCCGCTGCGGAGCTCGGCAATGTTCAGGTGTGGCTCGGTGCGGCATTGCGGCGAACGGGCAATAAAAGCGAAGCAAAGCAGTTGCTCCAGAATGCCCAGGTGACCGGCGAAACAAATGCGGTCCGGCTGTACAACCTGGGCGAGATTGCACGCTCCGACGATGACGTCGATGCGGTGATGGCGAATCTGGCTCGCATGCGACAGGAGACGCCGTCCAGTCCGTGGTACGAGGCGGCTCTTCTTTCTGCGGGCAACATGTACCTTCTAAAGAAGGATTATGACAACGCCATCGCCGAATATCGCGAACTCTACGAGAACTTTCCTCGTGGCTCCCGCGCTGCCTATGCCCATTGGAAAGCGACGTGGTTGCTCTTTCGCCTCAATCGTATGGACGACGCGAAGCGGGAGCTTGAACGCCAGGTGTCGCTATATCCGTCGAGCCAGGAAATGCCCGCAGCGCTCTATTGGCGGGCACGGCTCGCAGAAGAAGACGGAAATGTGGCGATGGCGCGCGCATGGTATGGCGAGTTATCGCGGCGTTTTCGCAATTACTACTATGGCGATCTCGCACGCAACCGGCTGGCAAAGTTGCCGCGTTCGTCGCGAACGACAACTGGGCGCGACATGGTTCTGAACGCAATTCCGGCGGCGAGTCCTCTCGGGCCGGATGTTCGGATAACCCAGCCGCCGACCGACGATCTTCGCTATGAGAAGGCTGAGTTACTCGCTAATGCAGGTCTCACGGATTTCGCCGTAAAAGAGCTGCAGATGGAAAACGGCGGCGGTGGGGCAAATTGGGCCACTCTGCAAGTTGCAAAAATCTATCGTATGTCGGGGCAGGATTACCGCGCATTGCAATTCGTCAAGCGAGCTGTGCCGGGATATTACTCGCTGGAAGTTTCGCAACTACCGCGTCCGTACTGGGACGCCTTGTTCCCGCGTCCGTTCTGGACTGAGCTTCGGCGTTACGCGGCAGCGAACCGGCTTGATCCGTATCTTGTCGCTGCCCTCATCCGGCAGGAATCAGAATTCAATCCAGGCGCGGTCTCCCGCGCAAATGCGTTGGGGCTGATGCAACTGTTGCCAAGAGTGGGCAGGGGTGAAGCCCGCGAACTACATCTGTGGAGGTATTCCACGAGATTGCTGCTCACGCCGGCAGTCAATTTGCGGCTCGGCACACGCTACTTCCGCAAAATGATTGATGAATACAACGGCCGCGTCGAGTATGCGCTGGCTGCTTATAACGCGGGTACAAACCGCGTCGACGATTGGCTCGCGGCGGGGAACTATCGCGACAACGCGGAGTTTGTCGAGTCGATACCGTTCACGGAAACGCGTGAATACGTGCAAGCTATTCTGCGGAATGCCGACATCTACAGACAACTCTATGCACCGAAGGCAGGCCGGTAAGGGAGCCGAAATAGTCGTTAGCCCCTTTTCACCTTTGAAGAAAACTTCTTGCGGAACTTCTCTACCTTCGGCGCAACCACAAACTGGCAGTATGGTTGCATTCCGTTATTTGCGAAATACTCCTGGTGATAGCCTTCTGCCTTGTAAAAGGCCCCGGCTGGTTCCAGTTTGGTGACAATGGGACCCTCCCATTCCTTCCGGGCATTTAGTTTCGCAATCATGGCTTCGGCGGTCGAGCGCTGTTCGTCCGAGTGATAAAAGATCGCAGAACGATATTGTGTTCCGATATCGTTTCCCTGACGATTGCGCGTAGTCGGATCGTGAATCGCAAAGAACACCGCAAGTAGGTCGTGATACGACGTAACTTCGGGGTTGAAGCTTACCTGTACGACTTCCGCATGACCCGTCGTTTCGCTACACACCTGTTGATACGTCGGGTTTGCAATGTGTCCGCCCATGTATCCGGACTCGACCGAGACGACGCCTTCCATCGAGTCATAAACGGCCTCAAGACACCAGAAGCAGCCACCTGCCAAGGTTGCGATTTCCTGATTCGGCATGTAGTAGTGGATGCGAAAGAGTCGAGAAAGTTCCGGCGTGGCTCAAAAAAACTTAGTGTAATTGCGCAGCGTCGCGATCAGGACTGCTGCTGGCCCGAGCGGGTTGCAGCGTTTTGCTTTCGTGGCCAGATAATTTCAATCATCAAAAGAATTGCTCCGACCACAATCGCACTGTCGGCGACGTTGAAGTCGGGCCATGAATATTGCCCGACGTAAAAGTGCAGGAAGTCCGTCACGCGACCGTGCACGATTCGGTCCCAGAGGTTGCCGACCGCTCCGCCCAGCACAAGCGACAGGGCAATGCTGACAACGCTGAATGTACGTCCAAGTCTCAGGAGAAAATACGCCACAGCGATCGCCGCAACCGTCGAAAACACTACCAGCAGTACTGTTCTTAGCTCCGATGTGCCGCTGGAAAAAATGCTGAATGCGGCGCCGCGATTCTGAACGTGCGTGATCTGGAAAAATCCGGGAATTACCTGTATCCATCCGTCATTCAGCGGAACCTTGTGTTCCACAATGCGCTTGGTCACCTGGTCGGCCAGCACGATCAATCCGGCAATCAGGAAATGATGGAAACGGAAATCGCGCCCTGTGCTCACGCCTGGGTAGCTCCTGTAGTCCGCTCGCGCTCAATCTCGGCCAATGCCGCGCTGCAGCGTTCGCACACCGTAGGATATGTGACGTCCTCCCCGACGTGCGTCGAATAGTTCCAGCACCGTTCGCATTTCACGCCATCTGCTTTGCTGGCTTGGACCGCGACGCCGGCCGGGTTGTCCCCCGCGCTTCCCTTGGCAATCGATACTTGCGACACCACAAAGAACGCCGGCAGTTGACGCGCATATTGCGAGAGGACGGAGTAAACATCGCCCTCCGCTGTCAACGTAACCTTCGCTTCCAGGTTTGCTGCAATGGTTTTGCTCTGGCGCAGGCCCTCCAGTGCTCGCAGTGTTTCTTCGCGAACAGCGAAGAGTTTCTCCCAGTCCGCCTTGATTTTTGCGGATTGCTCGCGGTCGCGGATTTCGCCGGTGATGTCGTTTGTGTTGGGGAAGAGCGCAAGATGGACGCTCTCCGGACGCGACATCATCTTGGGCATGAATCGCCACATTTCGTCTGCGGTAAAGCTCATGATGGGAGCGACAAGACGGATAAGGGCTTCGCCGATTCTCCACAGTGCCGTCTGTCCCGACCTCCGCGCGCGCGACGTGCGCGGGAATGTGTAGAGGCGGTCCTTGAGGATGTCAAAATATTGCGCGCTGAGATCGACAACAAAGAACTCATTCAGGCGCTGATAGATGCGATGGAACACCATCTGATCGTAGTAGCCGCGAATCTCTTCGGCGAAATTGGCGACGCGCAACAGCATGTACTGATCCAGCGGTTCCATGTTGTCGAACGGAACGCTGTCACTCGTTGGATCGAACTCGTGAAGATTTCCAAGGATGTAGCGGAACGTGTTGCGGATCTTGCGATAATTGTCCGCCACACGCTGCATGAGCGATTCCGTCCCTACAACGTCTTCGCGGAAATCCACCGATGCAACCCAAAGGCGAACCACCTCGGCCCCAAGACGCTTGCAGATATCGACGGGGTCAACCACGTTGCCGAGCGACTTCGATTGTGCGCGGCCTTTATCGTCAAGCGTCCATCCGTTGGTGGAGACGGCGCGATAGGGGCTCTTGCCGTGGAGTCCGAGCGCGCAGAGCAGCGACGAGTGGAACCATCCGCGATATTGGTCTCCGCCTTCGAGATACAAATCGGATGCCTTCCACTCCTTTGAGATCAATCCCGGAAGCACCGCGGCCTGGCTCGATCCCGACTCGAACCAGACATCGATGATGTCCATCTCCTTGCGAAATGCGGCTCCCCCGCACTTTTCGCATTTCGTTCCGACGGGCAGAATCTGCGTGGCATCGTACTTGTACCAGGAATCTGAACCTTCACGCGCAAACAGATCGATGACTGCCCGGTTCACTTCGGTGGACTCGAGCAAGTGGTTGCAACCTTCGCAGAAGAAGACCGCGATCGGGACCCCCCAGATGCGTTGGCGAGAGATGCACCAGTCGGGACGCGTTGCCACCATGTTCGAGATGCGCTCTTCGCCCCAGGCCGGGTCCCACTTTACCGTCTTGATTTCATCGAGAGCCACGCTGCGCAGCGTTCCGTGGTCGAGTTTGCCCTCCATCGAAATGAACCACTGCTCAGTGGCACGGAAGATAACCGGGTGATGGCATCGCCAGCAATGTGGGTACGAGTGCTCGATATCTGCGCGGCCCATCAAGACGCCATGCGACTTCAGCATCTCAATGATCGGTTCATTGGCGTCGAAGACACGCTTGCCCTCGTATTCCGGCAGCCCGTTACGCAGCACGCCGCCTTCATCCACGTTGCAACTCGGGTCTATGCCATACTTCACGCCCGTGTAGAAGTCATCCGCGCCATGCGAAGGAGCGGTGTGCACCGCGCCCGTGCCCTGGTCCATCGTCACATAGTCCGCGACCACGCCAAGAATGGTTCGCGGCAGGAACGGATGGGCGAACGTGGCATGTTCAAGCTTTGCGCCGGGGAAGCGTGCGAGCCCCTTGAAATCTTCTCCCAGATGACAATTCTTAACGGTCTCAACCGCCAATCTCTCGGCGACGATGTAAACCCAGTCGTGGATCTCGACCGCAACGTAATCTTCCGTTGGATTGAACGCGACTGCCATCGACGCAGGCAAGGTCCAGGGAGTCGTCGTCCAGATGATCGTCGCGACCTTTTTGCCGGCAAGCGCGGGGTCCAGCGCTGAAGCATCGCTGGTGAGCGTATATCTCACCCAAATGCTCGGACTCGTATGGTTTTCGTATTCGACTTCAGCTTCGGCAAGCGCGGTCTTGTCGTGGATGCACCAATAGACCGGCTTCAGCCCTTTGTACACCAGGCCCTTTTCAAAGAAGGCATAGAAGTTCTCAATGACGTGCGATTCATACTGCGGCGTCATCGTCGAATAGGGGTTTTCAAAATCGCCGAAGACACCGAGACGCTTGAACTGGTCACGTTGGATGTTGAGATATTTCTCGGCATACTGTCGGCAGGCGCTGCGCACTTCAAGCGGCTGCATCTGTAGCTTTTTTCGGCCAAGAGATTCGTCAACTTTGATTTCGATCGGCAGCCCATGGCAATCCCATCCGGGCACATACGGAGAGTCGAAGCCGCTCATCGTCTTCGATTTCACGACGAAATCCTTCAGGCACTTGTTGAGGGCGTGGCCAAGATGAATTGCGCCATTCGAGTAGGGTGGTCCGTCGTGCAGGACATAAGTCGGCGAACCTTTGCGCGATCCGCGAATCTGCTCGTAAATCTTGATCTCCGCCCAGCGTTCGAGCGTTTTCGGCTCGTTCTGCGGCAGATTTGCCTTCATGGGGAAATCGGTCTTAGGCAGGTTCAGGCTGTCTTTTAGCTCCACTCGGGGTTCCTATCTCTATGCGCCAAAGGGATTTCGGACGGGAAGGGAATACTCCTCGCCAAGTTTTTATTATAGGGACTACGCGCAATCCGCGTCCAATATAGCCTTCGTTTCGTGGGTTGTCCCACTTCAACGTAAAGCCTTAATACCGAGGTGCTCTTCCGTGCATTTTTTTCGCCCGTCGATTCTGGTAGGGTAGAGATATATGAGAGCTGAGGAGGATATCTCTTGTCCTCGGTGCGGGAAACCGCTGAAAACCGGGGAGACCTGTCCAATCTGTGGGCCATTGAGCGATGAGTGGACATTGCGCGGGGCTCCTTACATCCTCGTGATCCTGATCGCCATTCTCCTTGCGGGGTTCAGTGTCACGCGTTTCGCCGTCTCTGCATACCAATCCAAGCAGCGTTCGCTCGCAGCGATGTGGTATCAGCGCGGCATGAAGCAAATGCAAGACAAGCAATCTGCCGCCAAAGCGGTTGACGATTTCGAAAACGCACTGGCCCTCCAGCTCGAAAACAATGAGTATCGACTGCACCTGAGTGAAGCGTTGATCCAGGCTGGCAGGCTCACGGAAGCGCGTGCCCACCTGTTGAGTCTTTGGGACCAGAGGCCCGGCGATTCTCTCGTAAATCTTGAACTTGCGCGGCTCTCTGTCCAACGCGGCGAAATTGACGTTGCGGTTCGCTACTACGAAGGCGCGATTTACGGAGTGTGGCCCTCCGGAGAAGTGCCATCCAAGGCAAGGCTAAGTACCCGTATTGAAGTTGCGACACTCTTGCTTGAGAACCATCGCAACCAACAGGCCCAATCCCAGTTGATCGCCGCTGTCGCGGAAGCGCCCCAGGAATTCGATATCTGGCAGCAGTTGGGGCAGATGTTTCTCGAGGCCGGCGACCCGCAGCGTTCCTACACAACGCTTCTACATGCCCGCAGGCTCAATCCGCGTGATCGCCACGTGGATATAGCGCTGGGCGAAGCTGCATTCCAGATGAACAAGTTTGAATTGGCCAGCCGCTGGTTATACGACGGAGTTTATGCAGTCCCGGAAGATAAGCAGGCCGCGCAGTTGCTTAAACAAGTGAATGACGTGGAAGCTATCGACCCGTTCAGGGCCGGACTGAATACGCGCGATCGCGCCTTGCGCGTGATCAACTTATACAAAACTGCGTTTGCGCGCCTCGACCAGTGTTTCGCCAGTTTCAATCCTCCTGCAACGGCTCCGAACCAGCCGCAAGCACCGCCAAGCATCGCGAACCCATTCGTGCTCCAGGCCGTTTCCGGAATGCGTGACTGGTCAAACCAGTTGAAGCCGAAGATGACGGAGCGGAGACTGCGGGGCCAGACCGACGCCCAGGAAAATGCAATGCGCTTCGTGTTTCAAGCTGAGCAGACTGCGCAACAATATTGCGCACTCCCGTCTCGCCCCATCGACCAGACGATTCAGTTGCTCGCCCGTGAAAGGTGGTCGAACGAATGACCACCGCTCCTGAGGCAAAGTTCCCAATCTCCATCTGGCGGAAGTACTACGGCAGGGTTCGCGGCGTGATTGCCACGGCAGGCGAATTGTCTATTCGCGAAGAGCAGGTTTTCCTGCTGCTCGCGATCATCATTGGTCTCTTTTCCGGCCTGTTGGTCGTACTCTTCCGTCTACTCATTGAGACGCTGCGCATTATGCTTCTCGGCAGCGCACTGCGTCCGTCGTTTCCGCGCGTGGTAATTGTGCCTGCGCTCGCGGGACTTGTGATTGCGGTTCTCGTCATCAAGGTATTTCCGAAGATTCGTGGCAGCGGCGTCAATCAGACAAAAGGCGCTCTCTATATCTACGACGGATACATCGCCAGTTCGACCGTCATCGGAAAATTTTTCGTCAGTGCACTGGCAATCGGCAGCGGACAATCGCTGGGGCCGGAAGATCCTTCCTTGCAGATCGGCGCCGGCGTCGCATCGTTCCTTGGACGTAAGCTGAAGTTGACGCGTGAACGTCTGCGTCTCATCGCCCCAGTGGGTGCTGCCGCTGGTTTGGCCGCGGCCTTCAACGCGCCGATCACGGCAGTGCTCTTCGTCATCGAAGAGGTCATTGGCCGTTGGTCAGCCGGAATCCTCGGAGCAATCGTTCTTTCCGCCATCTCAAGCGTAGTCGTTGAGCGCTGGTTTCTGGGCGACACGCCGCTCTTCCGGATACCGAGCTATCACCTCGTACATCCGGCTGAGTTATTGGCCTATGCCGCGATGGGTGTTATTGGCGGCTTCGCATCGCTCGTCTTTGTAAAAGTCGTCAGCTACCTCCGGCCAAAGCTACGCACGTTGCCGCACTGGACGCAATACTTCCAGCCAGCCGCTGCCGGCCTCATCATCGGCCTCATCGGCGTTCGCTATCCGCAGGTAATGGGTGCCGGATACGAATACATGGACCAGGCGATGCACGGCCGGTTCACGTGGCAGTTCCTCGCAATTCTCGCCGGACTTAAGATTCTTTCTACTGCATTGTCATTCGCCAGCGGGACTCCTGGCGGTCTCTTCGCGCCCGTACTCTTCATTGGAGCCATGATTGGCGGTTCCGTCGGCATGAGTGCGCAGACGTTCTTTCCGCACTTAACGATTCCTGCCGGAGCCTATGCGCTGGTTGGTATGGGAACGCTGTTTGCTGGAATTCTTCGAGCACCAATGACTTCCGTGTTTATGATCATGGAGGTTAGCGGAAACTACTCGATCATTCTTCCAGTCATTATCTCGAACACAATTGCATACCTCATCTCCCGGTCGTTCCAGCCGGTGCCGATCTTCGACATTCTTTCACGCCAGGATGGGCTCGACCTGCCGTCATTGGAAGAGGAGCGCGAAGTCGGAATCCTGCGAGTGGAGGATGCGATGCGTCCCGCTCCAATACGGGCCTTGCGAAGCGAGGAGCCGCTCTACTCCGCGCGGGCAGTGGTGAGAAACGCGCCGGATACCGAGTTGCTGCTCGTCTCGTTCCCCGATGGACGTTGGGGAGCGATTACTGCGGAAACACTCATGGGCCTGACCGTGGATGAGACGACTCCGCTCGGCGACTACGTGACGATTCATCTTCCGCTGCTTTATCCCGATCAGGCGCTTGATGCCGCGTTACGTCAGATAAAGGACTGGCCGCTCCTCCCCGTTATCCATCGCGCGGATCTGCGGCGTCTCGTGGGAATCATTTCACTCAAGGACATCATCGCGGCCTATCATGACACTGGAACTGTCCTGCACGAAGAATAGCTGTTGATTGCGGGGCGGCGTCTACAGTTGCTTGAGGAAGAGCTTGGCTTGCTCGAAGTGAGGGAAGAGTTTTTCCTCGGCCATAAACTCCCGCGAGTGCACGCACCGCCGGCTTCCACGCATTTTTACCGGATGTTTCAGGTGAAGCATTTCGTGGTAGACCAGGTACTCGATTGCGTAGCGGGGAACGTGGGGACGGTCAAAAATGCGGCTCACCACAATGGCGTTGTGTGCGGGATCGTAGTGGCCCAGGCTGTTGCGCGAGCGTTCCACGCTCCAGGTCATCCGCGGTCTCGCCAGCAGTCCGTTGAAGAAACGTACGTTCAAATCTTCAAAGACCTCGTCCAGATCGTAGACCTGGCCCTGTGCCGACGCGATGCGTTTTCTGCCGCGCATCTGGCGAACCAGGTGCGCCTTTTTGATCATTTCCTGGTTGCCTACATAACGCCGATAGCGCGATGAGTGATGCGATTCAACCGGCTTGCGATAAATCTTCGCCATCAGGATGTGAATGATGGAGCGCAGAACGGGTTCCGGGGCGCCTTCCAGCAGGTCTGACAGACGAATCTTCAGGACGCCTTCCCGCAGGCGGATCGTATTATTGACATTTGCGAAGGGGTAGAACTGGAATTGGAACACAGGCAGCGGTGCTCGCGGCCGCAGTTCGCGGTAGGTCTCTTCCAGAATCTGCTGCACGGGTAGCAAGGCAAAATCAGATTACCACGTCTCGCTACCGTTTCGGATTGCCGAGTCCGCCCATGCCGGTGTAATCGGGGCGCTGCTTGGGTTCCTTGGATTTTGCCTCATCGGCTTTTTTCTTTTTCTTACCCTTGGCGGATTTTTCCTTATCGGGCTTTTCCTTGCCCTTCTTGGCCATTTCGTCAGACAACAGGGCATGAGCATTGTCCGCGCTCGCGCTGGCCGATTCGTCCGCATCTTCGATGGCGAATTTGTATTGCTCCATCTGCTCCGGCGTAGAGTTCTCTTTTAGGGCTTTCAGCTTTGCCCGGATATCGGTATCCATTTCAATGACACCGCGCAGCGACTTTCTCATGTCTTCGCCCTGGCCGTCGTACATCGAAAGATTGTCGTCGACTTCATCGAGCAGATTCGCCACGTCACTCAACAGTTGTCCAATCTCTGGAGCGTTCGCCGTCGCCATCTTTGGGTCTGCCCTCAGGACGTTGATCTTGTCCATTCGCCGCTGCGTAAACTTGATGAGCAATTTCATACGGGCATGCGGTTCCTGGGCGGTCTCCCGCAGCTCGTTGACCTCTTTGTCGTTGAGCGGATCGCGATTGAACTGGGCCAGCAGCGGAGTGGCGATCGACAACGAGAGCGCTGCCGCGACTATGAGGCGACACAGCCTTTTCATTTCTTCTTCTCCTCCTGCTTCAGCACGTTGACCATGTGTTTCTTGGGCACTCCAAACATGGCAACCAGCAGGTCGGTTCGCGCGGACTCCAGTTGCTTCAGTCCGGCATCAATCGGAGCATGGTCTTCGAAACTGAGCGTGTCGCGGATGCCGTGAATACGAGTGATCAGCTCACGTATCTTGATCTCCGTGCGCTTTTCGTGTTTCCTGGACTGGATCGCGCCGTGCGCGGCGCGCAGCGCATAATCGAACGCCAGCTTCATCGATGCGTGTCCCTGGTCGTTTTTTCCTGCATTGAAGAGGTCGTTCGACTGGTCGGCAAAGGCGCGGGCCACCTTGATGCACAACTTGGCGCAATCTGCCGGCTTGGCCTTGTCGGCGCGGGTCTGCATCTCCTGGAGCGATTCCTTGGCGAGTACATTTACGCTCAGGAGCGCGACCAAAAGGGTGATCGCTGCGTATCGCATGGCTCACTTAGCTTTCTTGCGACTCTCCGGATCGATTGCAATCAGCCTGTGTTGTGCCTTCCACTCTTCGTCGGGAAACCTTCCGTTCGAAATCGCGAGGAACTGCTTGTAATTCTCGCTCGCTTCCTTCAGTGCGCCCAGATGATCGTAACTGGTCGCTCGCAGAAAATAGGTTCCCGCATTCTCCGGCTCAAGCTTACCGCGAGCATCAAGAGCCTGGATCGTCAATGAATACTGCTTGTTCTCCGAGGCCGCCAGCGCCAATTGCCCGTAAGCATCGCCGAAGTTCGGTTTCAACTTCACTGCGGTCAGGAATTCGTTTTGCGCCTCGGAAAACTTCTGCGTATGAAGCAATGCAACCCCGAGTATGTAGTGCAACTCCGGATCGTTCGGCGACTTCGCAAGCAATGTCTGCGCTGTCCCAATAGCGTCTCCATACTTCTTCAGCCTGAGTTGCAGCGAAGCCAACTCGCGCAGCGCGTCCAGATCGCCGGGAGAAATCTGTAATGCCTTCTCAAACTCCGCTGCGGCATCCGGATACTTTTTCTCTACAACCAATACACGACCCAACTGAAGATGCGCGTTGATGCTTTGCGGGTTGGCTTGAAGAAATTGCCGTAACACCGTTTCCGCCTCGGGAAAGCGTTTATCGCGCATGTAAAGGTTACTGAGCGCGGCGAGCGCATCGCTGTTGGTGGGACTGATCTCCGCAGCCTTCTTGAATTCCTTCTCGGCGTCCGCGTCATCCTTGGTCTGCTGGTATAACCTGCCGAGTTGCAGGTGTGGCGTGGAATCCGTGGGCATCAGCGCCGCCGCCTGTTGATACGCATCCACTGCGTTTGCGCGGTCGGTCTGCGAAAGTTTCTGCCCCAGGAAGAGCCATGCCTTCGCCATGGTTTGCAATTCCGCTGTGCTCGGCTTTAGCTTCGCGGCGGCGCGCAGATACTTGCCAGCCTCGGGACTGCCGGTCGAAACCAATAACAACGCGAGATTCAGGTTCGACTCGAGCACATTTGGCTGCGCGGCAACCGACTTCCGATACGCCTCGATAGCCTGCGGCTTGCGGTTCGTAACGTTGTAAATGTAACCGAGATCGAACCACGCACGATAGTGCTGCGGATGCTGTTTCACGATCGCATCGAGCTCGGTTTCCGCCGTCGCGTAGTCCTGTTTTTGCATGTCGGCCTCGGCCTTGATGAGCGCCTCATCACGCTCCGCCACGCGAACATGCCGAATAGTTGTGCCCGTATTTTGTGCCCGGCCTGCCAGGCCCAGCGATAGCACGACGGCGATTAGGATTGCACTGATCTTTCTCGGTTTCATTCGATGCAAGACACCATGTCAGGTAAGATGCGTGCCAACCACTTACCAGTATAAGAGTTCTTGTTTCTGGCAATCGTTTCGGGCGGTCCGGCGCAGACCACTCTTCCGCCACGCTCGCCACCCTCTGGCCCCAGGTCGATGACCCAATCCGCCACCTTGATGACGTCCAGATTGTGTTCAATCACCAGGATCGATCCACCGGCATCGATCAACCGCCGGAAGGCCGCAAGTAACTTGCTTACGTCGTCGAAGTGCAGTCCCGTAGTCGGCTCGTCAAAGATGTACAGCACTCGTGAGAGCCTCTTCGCGGCGCCGCTCGTGTTCTTTGGCGCAACGGATTTTGAGTGAGGTTGCAGGTGTGCCGCCAGCTTCATGCGCTGCGCCTCACCTCCGCTCAATGTTGTTGCCGACTGACCTAACCGCAGATACCCGAGCCCGACTTCGTCCAATACTTTCAGCTTGTCCACGACCTTGGGCACGCCGGAAAAGAACTGTAGCGCTTCTTTGATGGTCAGGTCGAGAACATCGTGAATGTTCTTTCCGTGATAGCGGACGGCGAGCACTTCCGGCTTGTATCGAGTGCCCTTGCAGTCCTCGCAGATCAGTTCGACATCCGCCAGGAACTGCATCTCGACCGTCACCGTTCCGTCCCCCTGGCAGGTGTCGCAACGTCCGCCAGGAATATTGAACGAAAAATGTCCGGCGGTGAAGCCATGCTTCTGCGACTCCGGCAGGGAAGCGAAGAGTTCGCGGATGGGATCGAAGGCCTTGATGTAGGTCACCGGATTCGATCGCGGCGTGCGTCCAATGGGAGACTGGTCCACCAGCACAACTTCATCAATGAACTCATCGCCTTCCATTTCCACGAACGATCCTTCTGATGTAACGCCGGTCGTCTGCTTCTTGGCCGCCGCCAGTCCCTGGTAAATGACGTCGTGCATCAGCGTGGACTTGCCCGACCCTGATACGCCCGTAACCGCCACGATCATGCCGAGCGGAACATTGACGTCGATCGCTTTCAGATTGTGTCCGCGGGCCCCGGTGATCTTGAGAACCTGCCGGCCCGGCTTGCGGCGGACTTCTGGAATGTGAATATGCAGATCACCGTTCAGATAGCGTCCGGTGAGTGAAGCGGGGTTTGCGCGAATTTCGTCAATCGATCCCACGGCGATGACACGTCCGCCATGTTCTCCCGCACCCGGACCGAGATCGAGTATGAGATCGGCGGACGACATGATGTCCGGATCGTGCTCCACGACGAGAATCGTGTTCCCTAGATCGCGCAAGTCTTTAAGGATGGCAACCAGGCGTTCCGTGTCGCGGCTGTGCAGCCCGATGGAAGGCTCGTCGAGCACATAAAGTGTTCCGACCAGGCGCGACCCCAACGATGTTGCCAATTGAATGCGCTGTGCCTCGCCGCCCGAAAGCGTCGAAGCAAGCCGGTCCAGCGTCAGGTATTCCAACCCCACGTTGTAGAGAAACTGTAGCCGTTCGCGAATCTCTTCGAGCAGCTTTCCCGCAATGCCGCTCTCCTGCTCCGTAAGCTGTAGTTCTCGGAAGAACTCTACCGCCTGCTCCACCGTTAGCGCGGATACCTGGCAAATGTCGCGGCCCGTCACGCGAATCAATCGCGCCTCCGGACGCAGCCTGGCGCCGCCGCATGTTGAGCAAACAGAATATCCCCTGTAACGGCTGAGAAATACGCGCACGTGCAGCTTGTACTTCTTGCGCTCCAGGTGGGCAAAGAATCCGCGCACGCCCCACCATTTGCCGTCGCCCTCGATGATTCGCCGCTGATCTTCTGGTTGCAGCTCGGCCCACGGAACGTCGAGCGGGATTCCCGCCTGCCGTGCGTAGCGCTTCATCTCAGTTGCCAGCGGGCGATACTTCGGCTTGGTCCACGGATCGATGGCCCCTTGCGTAAGTGAGAGCGACTTATCCGGGATCACCAGGTCCATGTCGAAATCAATGGTGTTGCCAAAGCCCTGGCAGCGTGGACACGCCCCATAAGGGTTGTTGAACGAAAACAGCCGCGGCTCGGGCTCCTCATACCGGAGATTGCAGGCCTTGCACTCGAATCGCTGTGCAAAGCGCATCCGCTCCGGTTCGCCGCCTTCGCGCGGTGCCGTCTCGATAACGGCTTCTCCGGCTTCGCGATACGCGCTCTCCACCGCATCCACAATGCGGGCGCGAGAGTCGCTATCGACTACTATGCGATCCAGAAGGAGGAAGACGGGCTTGGTAAAGTCCACGTCGAGAAGTGATTCCGGAGTGGAGAATTCAAAGACACTGCCGTTCTGGAAGAGCCGGTTGAATCCGCGCTTACGAAGTTCGAAGAGCCGCGCCTTCAACAACTCCGTCGTGTCAGGACCATCCGCTTTTTTCTTTCGTCCTTTAGGCCGCTTCTCCGGCTCCTGCGGAATCGGCGGAGGCAGCAGCGGAAAGAGCACGTTCAGTCGCGTTCCGTCGCCAACGCTCAGAATCCGGTCCGCGACTTCATCGATCGTGTCTTTCTTGACTTCGTTCCCGCACTGCGAGCAGAACGTCCTGCCAATCCGCGCGAACAGAAGTCGCAGGTAGTCGTATATTTCGGTGGCGGTCGCAACCGTGGACCGTGGGTTGCGCGTCTGGTTCTTCTGCCGGATTGCCACCGCCGGCGCAATCCCATCGATCAAGTCGACGTCGGGTTTTTCGATACGCTCCAAAAACTGCCGTGCGTAGGCAGAGAGAGACTCCACGTAACGGCGCTGGCCCTCGGCGTAAATCGTGTCAAATGCAAGGGAAGACTTGCCTGACCCAGAGACCCCTGTAACCACCGTCAGGGAATTGTGCGGGATCTCGCAATCGATGTTCTTCAGATTGTGGACCCGCGCACCGCGAACAACTATGGATTCCGTGGACATGATGAATCATGCAGCCGGATGGCCTACCCACTGGACCGGCGCAAGAGACTGGGCGACGGTCCTACAGGCGGCCTTGTCGAGGCTACTGAATCTTTCGATTATAAATCGCCGGGAGAAGGGAGCAAGGGCGCTCCAGAATTTCGTCAGTGGAGGAACCACAACGTGGTCAACACGTAGAGCCACATCAGCGCCATGAAGTGCCAGTACCACACGCACACATCCGAAGTAACTCGTCGCCATTCCAACGGTTTTCGGTGCGAACCAATTAGGGCAACGTAGAAAATGGCGACCAGCCCAACGCACAGGTGCACCGCGTGAGCCCCGGTCAGCAGATAGACAAATGCGCTCGCCGGGCCTCCGTTGCTGAAAGCCGCTCCGGATGCTTCCAGCAGGCGCCATGCATGCCATTGTCCGGTGACAAATGCCACCCCTAGCACGGCCGTCGCCTCCAGCCATCGCTGCGATCTCGGAAGTATCCGCGCCACCCCGGGGATGTTGCTCGCCGGAATGATCACCGCTTCCAGGGCCGCCAGGCGCCGGGCACGTTCTGCAGTCAGGCTGCTCAAGAGAAGAACGGCCGTGTTGAGCAGCAGCAGTTGCATCGGCAAACGAACCGGCACCCAGTCCGTCACCAGCGTTCTGGTCGAGGCGTCCCATCGGCCGGTGCTGCGTCTTGCCATGAAGAGGACAGTGAACGAAGTGAATAACATCACGACCGAGGCGACTGCGAAGATGAGTCCCACGCGGTAGCGATGCAGCTTTGCGGTGTAGTCGGGAAAATGATCGTCATCGCCACGGCCTCCGCCTCCGCCGCCCCCGCCGCCAAACGGCTTGGGCGGATGCGGACCGTGCCCGCCGCTGCCCGTCCGCGGTCTGTCGGTCGTGCTCCGGTGACTGGAAATCTGCGCCATACGACTTCACAACAACGATCAAAGTGAGTGGGTGTGAGCGCTTGGATGCGCATCAATAAATTTTGATGCGTGTATTTCTATCGCATACCGCACTTTGGGTCGAGAAATCCATAAAAAAGGCCCGGCAGGGAATACCCGCCGGGCCGTTTCAACTACTTTTTACCTACTCTGGTTGCCAGACGGGCAACTGTCCCGGAACCCAGGGCGCTCCAGCAGCTTGCACGTCCTTCTGTAACTGCGACAGATCCTGATCTACTAGAATCCGCAGTTTCGCCAGTACATCCGTAAACTCCTCTGATGCAACGGAGTAGGAATCCATGTGAGTCTGCGTCGGAGGCTGGATAGCCATCCGCGTGTCTTCCAGAATTCCTTGCACTCGACCCACGATGGACGGCGGTATGTTGATGTTGCGTGCCGCCAGCACTTGGTTGCCGGACAACTGGATTTGCAGCGCGTCCAGTTGCTTCTCAAGAGCAAACGTCCGTACCAGCAAGTTCGGGTCTGCCCCGGGAGCGTCGTTCAGAGCGCGTTCAATGTCCTTCAGACGCGAACTGACATCGCCTGCCGTACGCACCGCACCAGTCACCGCCCGGTACAGGCGCGATACCTTCTGCTGGAAGGCCAGCAGTGACTGCAGGTCAGCAGGACTCATTGCCGGCGTACCTTCAGCGTAGACGTTGAACCAGACCGGCCCGGTCAGTGTCGTCACCACGCCGCCCTGCTCCTTATTCAGAACCACGCCGTACTTGCCCGGCAGCACAAGCGGCCCAATCGAACGGCTACGCCCATAGTCTTCCTCACCGCCCGGACGACGGGGGCCCATGAGGATTGGATTCGGGTATCGGAGATCCCACGCCACGCGGTGAATTCCCGGCGCGTTCATGGCTGGAACCCTGCGCAATGGCTTGCCATCGGCGTCGACCACGGTAAAGAACACCTTGGGAGCTTGCTCCTGTGCCTCTGCCGTCAGTTCGGCGTTCGTGGGATAGGGGAACGGCTTGCCTTCCTTTTCTGCTTTCTTTTCAGCCTCTTCTCGAAGCTGCTTCTTTGTCTTAAAGCTGTCCTTTAGGTAATAGGTGAAAGTAGCTCCATACGGAGGATTTGGAGCCGTAAAATATTGATCTCCATGGAAGCCCTTGCCGCGTCCACCCAGTGGCGAGGCTTGGACGTACATCATCGTATCCTTCACGGGGAACAGGTCGGCTTCCTTCTGCAGGTCCGCCGGTTTCAGCACGCGCAGCGGCGTGATGTTGTCGAGGATGAAGAATCCGCGCCCAAACGAAGCAGCCACCAGGTCGCTTTCGCGCTTCTGGATCGTAAGGTCGTGGATGGAAATCGTCGGCATTCCGCCCTTGAGCTGAATCCACTTCTTTCCGCCATCAATCGTGAAGTACGCGCCAAACTCTGTTCCCGCAAACAGCAGGTTCGGGTTGACGGTGTCTTCGGCGAAAGCGAGCACGGCGCCATTCTCCGGCAGGTTGCTGGAGATTGATGTCCAAGTCTTGCCGGCATCGGTGGACTTAAAGAGGTAGGGTTTGAAGTCCTCGTTTTTGTGATTGTCGAACGAGGCATATACGGTATTGACGTCGAAGCGCGAGGCAAATATCCGGCTTACATAAGTTATTTCCGGCAAGCCGGGGAACTTATCGTACTTTGTCCAGTGCGCGCCGCCGTCTTCGGTCACCTGGATAACGCCATCATCGGTGCCAACATAGATCAGGCCTTCCTTTAACGGCGATTCGTCGAGAGCAACGATATTTCCAAAGAACGATGTCGAAGCGTCCTTGGCGACCGCGTCCGGCCCCCAGATCTTGCCCATTACCGGCAGCGTGTTGCGGTCCAGGTTACGAGTCAGGTCGCCGCTGATTTCTTTCCAGCTATTGCCCCGATCTTCGGACCGATAGAGGCGCTGCGAAGCAAAGTAAATATGGGTGTGGTGGAACGGGCTGACGAGGATTGGCGAGTCCCAATTCCAGCGATTTGGCGCTTCGCCCTTCGCCTCTACCGGCTGAATTCCGAGGGCCTGGCCGGTGCGGCGATCAAAGCGAACCAGCGCTCCGTATTGCGCTTCCGCGTACACGGTATTGGGATCTTCCGGATCGACGCGAGAGTGGAATCCATCGCCGCCCTGCGTGACGAACCAGTCGGCATTCACAATGCCGTTAACGTTGCGCGTCTGCGAAGGTCCGCCTAGCGAGTAGTTATCCTGCGTTCCGCCATAAACGAAGTAGAACGGCTTCGCGTTGTCCGCGTCCACGTCGTAGAACTGTGTAATTGGCAGGTTCGACTTGAAGTTCCACGTATCGCCACGATCATAGGTCTCGTAAACTCCGCCATCGCAGCCGACCAGCATGTAGTCCGTGTCGTTTGGATCGATCCACAAAGCGTGATTGTCCACGTGTTTCGAGCGCGTATTCTGCGCGTGGAATGTCTTTCCTCCATCGTCGCTCACCAGCATCATGGTGTTTGGATAGTAGAGGCGGTCGGGATTCTTCGGATCGACCCATATCTCCGAGTAGTACTGTGCAGTCGGATCGGAATCGTTGCGCTTCTCCCAGCTCGCACCCTTGTCGTTGGAGCGGAAGATGCCGCCCTTCTTTCCATAAGCCTCAATGACTGCGTAGACGACATTCGGATCAGAGGGCGAGATGGCCAGCCCGATTCGGCCAAGGTCTCCGCCCGGCAATCCATTCGTCAGCTTGTGCCACGTCTCTCCGGCGTCGGTAGACTTGTAAATCGCGGACTCCGGTCCACCGTCGATGATCGTGTACTGCTTACGTTCACGCTGATAGGAAGCGGCGTACATGATGTCCGGGTTGGAAGGATCCATGGCCACGTCGGTGACGCCCGTGTATTTGCTGATTTGCAGCACGGGCTTCCAGGTCTTGCCGCCATCGGTCGTCTTGTAGAGACCGCGATCGCCGCCCGGTCCCCACAGCGGTCCCTGCGCGGCAACGAACACAGTGTCCGGCTTGCGCGGGTCGATGAGGATTTTTCCGATGTGTTCGGAACTCTTCAGCCCCATGTTCTTCCAAGTCTTGCCGCCGTCATCCGAGCGGTAGACACCGTCACCGTAGCTCACCGAGCGCTGCGAATTGTTCTCGCCAGTGCCCACCCAGATGACGTTCGTATCCTTGGGATCAATGACAACCGTGGCGATGGAGTATGCGCCTTCGTGGTCGAAGATCGGCGTCCAGGTTGTGCCGGCGTTGTTCGTCTTCCACACGCCGCCCACCGTCGCCACGTACCACTGCGCCCGGTCGTTGGGATTCACGGCAATGTCGAGTACTCGCCCAGAGGTGGTCGCCGGGCCGATGTTCCGGAACGCGAGGCCCGCGAAAGTGGCGGCGGACATTGGGTCGTGCGGCTTCTCTTCTTTTGTCGCCGGCGCTTCGGATTTGGCCTCCTTCGTGTCCTTGGCCGCTTCCTTCGAGCGCTTTACTTTCGATTCCTTCTTTTGCTTGGCCTCGGGTTTTGTTTTTGCGGATGCCGCTCCCGAGGGTTGCGCCAGGAGAGGCGTACCGGCAAGAGCAAGCAGGAGTGCTGTGCTGAAAACTAGGCGTGTTCGAAACAAGTTGTCCTCGCAGGGGTGTGTTGAGATGAAAACAGGTTTATACACCTTGCGGAGCAGAAGCGGAAAAAGAAGTTCACAGTGTTTTCAGCGGCGTTCACGTTCGCTTCATCTTCGGCGTGCAGAATAGACTGTTCGGCATTCTTCGTGCTCCCAGGCTTCGAACGTACTGCCGCCTGAATCGCGGGAGTTGCGGAATTGTCAGGTGTTTACACAATGTCACCTCCCTGATCCGGTGACGCTTGGGGAGACCTACGGGTCTCCCATTTTTCTCGCCTTTGCTGTCGCTACCATTTGAATCTTCGCGTCGGTTGTGGCATCACTGTTATGTCCATGCCGAAACTCAAAAAGAATCCTCCCTCGGAAACAGGTCACGACACTAAGCACCTTCGTAGTACGAAGAACCATTGCTTCGGCTGTGGCCCGGATAACCCGGAAGGTCTTCGCTTGAACTTCGTCCTCGACGAGGCAAATCAGTCGTTCGTTTGCCGCTTCAAACTCTCCTCGCGATATGTCGGTCCCCCGGGACACGCCCACGGCGGAATCATTGCCACCGTACTCGACGAAGCGATGGGGAAGGCGAACAAACTTCGCCACGTCATTGCCCTGACAAAAGAGATGACCGTCGAATATCTGCGTCCGGTTCCGCTCGGGAAACCGCTCATTGCCGAAGGAAAGAACAAGAGCGTCCGTGGACGCGCTCACGTCAACGTCGCCGAAATTCGAAACGCTAAGGGTGAAGTGTTGGCGCGCAGCCGGGGAACGTTTATCGCCATCGATCCGGTGAAGATGTTTGAGAAATATCTCGGCAAGAAGAACACGGGCGGCCAATGGAGTTTTGTGCGTGAAGTCGAAGAGAAGTGAGAGTCGGAACGATTACCTTTCGCGCATGTCGCACCAGTCGAGGAACTTCCGAAATGCCGCGCCGCGATGGCTCACCTTTGATTTTTCCTCGGGCGAAAGCTCGGCAAAGGTCTTGTCGAGGGCAGGGAAGTAGAAGAGAGGATCGTAGCCGAATCCGCCGCTGCCGCGAGTATCGCGCAGGATGACTCCTTCGGCGGAGCCACGAAACGATGCCACTTCCCGGCCATCACGTGCCACGGAAATTACACAGACAAATCTTCCCGTTCGCTTGTCGTCGGGCACTTCGCCCAGTTCTCGCAGCAGTTTGCTGTTGTTGGCGCGATCGTCGCTGTTCTCGTGACCGTTGTCATCTTCGGCGGCATAGCGCGCGGAACGCACGCCCGGCGCGCCTCCGATCGCATCCACTTCCAGTCCCGAGTCGTCCGCGACAACCAACTCACCAGCGGCGAATCGACTGTAGTGCTCCGACTTCTTCCGCGCGTTCACCTCGAAGGTAGCGCCGTCTTCGATCACCGTGGCAATAGATGAGAAATCGGGCAGGAGTTCGACTTCCACTCCGTGCAACCGGGCGGCAGCGGAAAAATCGCAAAGCTTTCCTTTGTTGGACGAGGCGATCAGGACACGCATGGTATTAAACTTCGCACACTTTGTGCGTGCCTGACCAGCCTGTAGGTCAATCTTCCGTCACTGAACAGCGAGTGGCACGATCTCCGTTGAGCCGGCCTGTTTCAAGCCCAACCTGATTGGGCGCGGTGGCCCCTTCTTCGGGATGGTTGCGTCGACCCACAGTGTTTCTCCCGGCTTCAGGTGCGAAGGATCCTGGGCGGTGTCGGGTATGAAATAAGCCAAGGGCTCGGCGAGCGCCAGCCTTGAGGAGTCTCCATCGGAAATGCGCATGAACCGCAGGTCGTCGTAGTTGCCCGTGATCTGAACAAGAGCGCCGCCATCGCGCACTTCAATTTGCCCAAATACCGAGGCGGCCGGAAGTTTCGGATTTAGCTTTCTTGGCGTGGGATCGGCAAACAAAAATTGCAGGCGGATGTACCTGTCTCGAATCGGCAAATTCGAAGCGTAATTCCGAGTCTCCAGCCAAACGTGCGGACGAGTCGAGCGGTCGTAGAGCAGCTTTGCCCCAAGACTGCAAACGAGCAGAACGTGTATCACCGCGACAGCGACTGCCTTGGTTAACGCCTTCATCGCGCACCTCCCGAGGTTCGAGCTACCAGTCTCCGACGCAGCTTCTCGAGCTGCCATCCACCGAGCAGGAAGATCAACCCGAAACTGATAAGGGTCGCTGAGCTACCGAGTTTGTCGATGATGGCGGAGAAGTAAAAGAACAGGAGGGTTATGGCAAATCCGGCGACACCAAGGTCGATGCGCTCACGACGGTCTTCGTGCAATCCCCAGAAAACCAATCCAATTGCCCCCAGAATGCACCAGCCGTAAATCGCCAGTTCCTGCGACCACTGCCTGTGGTCCATCGAGACGAGTATGACCATCCATGCGAGCGCGGCGGCGTTCCACACCGCGGCCCGTCCACGCAACCTCCATGACACTAGCAGCGGCAACACAATTACGAACAGCAGGGCCGCCACGTGCATCGTCGCAGTCGGAAGTGGGTGATTGCGTTCCCCATAGCTCTCTCCGGCGCATGCAATGGCGGCTCCGACCGCAGGCAGCAGAGCAATGCCGCCGATCCATCCGAGGGCCTGGCGGAATGCGCTGTCGCCGCGTGACGTGCGAGCCGTGAGGTATGTGATCGCAACGGCCAACACAAATTCGGCAACAGTTCTCTCCGTCCATTGGAAGTGCTGGTAGCGCACGGACCATTCGGAGGCAATCCAGCCGGGGACGAGCAGCGCCGCGAGCGTTGCCTGTGCGGTGTCGCGCAGTAACGCCCATGCCAGCACACTCCCTATTGCCCATAGCAATATTCCGCCGGGCCAGTGCTCCTGTAGATTGAAAATCTGACCGGCGAGAAATATTCCGCCGCCGAGGGCGATCGTTCCCACCGCATGGAGAGCGGTTGCGAGAGCTTGGAAGCGCTGGTGGGCGAATCCTGCGGCGAGATGAAAGCCGGCGACCATGACGAGCACGAGCGTGAATTGCTACGCCGGCGAGAGGTTGTTCCAATGGGAGGCGATGAAGAGAAGAACTCCGGCGGCAACCATCAGTGCGCCGAAAGCGATGGCGAGCAGGACTGGCCAACGCAGGCGCAACCCGCTCTGTTGTTGGGTTTCGTAGCTACGTATGCGATCGGCAGTCGCGACATCGATGACAGCCGCGCCACTCCAGCGATTGAGTAATTCCTCCAACCGTTCCGGTGAGATCGGCATATATCCTCGAAGGCGAACGATATATGCGAGCGACAATTGTGGCAATGAAACTTCGGAAACGTTCGATATTTCAGTTCCACATCAGGAGCGAGCGGAGCGAAGCGCTCAGATTGCGCGGGTACTTCCTGGTTACTGGCCGTATTTACTAAGGGGTACTGGCAACGGTACTGATAGGTAAACACATGTGTTGAGGGGAATCGCGCTCCGGTTTCGAGGGCTTGTCACCCACCTTTCCGCGTGGTAAAACTGCGACCTTGTCGAGGATGGCAACTCGAGGGGGCCTTGCCGTATTCCGTCCGGGCTCCCGGCAGGAACGAAAGACACAACGGAGTGCGATTGCCGGAGGAATAAACCGGCAGGGGCACGGAATTCTATTTTCCCAAACGCACGCGGGGACGCGCTGCGTATGGACGCTCCCAAAGGAGAGAATCATGGCAACGGCTATATCTGCAAATATAGATCCGAACGCGGCACAATTCGTCGCGCAGACTCGCAAGATGCTGATCAATGGCAAGTGGGTGGCGGCAGCATCAGGCAAAACGTTTCCGACTTACAATCCGGCGACCGGGGAAGTCCTGGCGATGGTCGCCGAGGGCGACAAGGAAGACATCGACCGCGCGGTAGCTGCGGCCCGCAAGGCATTTGAAAATGATTCACCATGGCGGCGGATGACCGCCTCCGAGCGTGGACGGCTGATCTGGAAGCTGGGTGACCTGATCGACAAGCACACGGAAGAGTTCGCGACACTGGAAGCGCTGGATAACGGCAAGCCGCTGACGGTGGCACGCGCGGCAGACGTTCCGCTGGCGGCGGAGCTTTTCCGCTACATGGCGGGATGGACAACAAAGCTTGAGGGCAACACGATTCCGCTCTCCGTGCCATACACGCCAGGCGCGCGCTACCACGCCTACACACTGCGCGAACCCATTGGCGTGGTGGGGCAGATCATTCCCTGGAATTTCCCGCTGCTGATGGCGGCGTGGAAGGTGGGTCCGGCGTTGGCGGCGGGTTGCACCATCGTCCTGAAGCCGGCAGAACAGACACCGCTTTCCGCGTTACGGTTGGGCGAGCTGATCATGGAAGCCGGGTTCCCGGATGGGGTGGTAAACGTGGTGCCGGGTTACGGCGAAACGGCGGGCGCGGCACTGGCGGCGCATCCTGATGTCGACAAGATCGCGTTCACCGGCTCCACCGAGGTTGGGAAGATGATTGTGAAAGCGGCGGCGGGAAACCTGAAAAAAGTCACGCTGGAACTCGGTGGCAAGTCGCCAAACGTGATCATGAAGGATGCCGACCTCGCGATTGCCATTCCGGGAGCGGCGAGCGCAATCTTCTTCAATCACGGACAGTGCTGCTGCGCGGGCTCGCGCCTGTATGTTGATGCATCGATCTATGACAAGGTGATCGAGGGTGTGGCTGCCGAGGCGAAAAAGATCAAGGTCGGTCCGGGGCTCGACCCTGAAACGCAGCTTGGTCCACTGGTCTCTGACGAGCAATTGCGCCGCGTATGCGGGTACCTGGAGTCCGGGTTTGCCGAGGGTGCAAAGGCTGCGGCGGGCGGACATAAGGTGGGCAACAAGGGATACTTCATGGAACCGACTGTGATGGTGAATACGAAGCAGAACATGAAAATCGTACAGGAAGAGATCTTCGGGCCGGTGGTGACGGCAATTCCATACAAGAACATGGAAGAACTGCTGCCGGCGGCAAACGATACGATGTATGGCCTTGCGGCCGGCATCTGGACGACGAACATTAATAAGGCGCACTCCCTGGCAGCGGAACTTCGCGCCGGAACGGTGTGGATCAACTGTTACAACATCTTCGACGCTGCATTGCCGTTCGGCGGATACAAGCAGAGCGGTTGGGGTCGCGAGATGGGACATGAAGCTTTGGAACTTTACACTGAAACGAAAGCGGTATGCGCACGGTACGCATGATCGAATAAAGGAAGCGCATCATGCATCAGGCGGCCTTTCGGCCGCCTGATGTATTTATCAGAGAAGAATTAGAGCGGTTAGATGTCGCGCGGATCGACCCATAAGAACTTGCGAGATCTGCAAGTCCGGCAACGAAAGGGAACTCGTCCGGTAAATTTTGTTCTTAGACGGTCCAACCAGTTTCTACGTTCGCGAAAGGCCGTCGGGTAGCCACAAGCTGGACAGGTACGTCCCGTTTTCTTCTCATTCATCAGGAAATATCCCTAAATTACTGCTCCTTCCTATGAATTGAAAACCTTTGCGGCAAGCAATGAATATTTAGAGATATTTACAGGCTCTGGGGTTTCAGGAAAGATTTCATCAGTAATGACTAGAGGGTTACAGAAGGCCGATCAAGGGATGTCTGATTGGGCGTGTACTTATAAGAACTTTCTACTACCCGGATCGTGATACAGCATGTTACGGTGGCTTATTCGACCGCGCGGAGGAACCGGTTGTGTCCGAGCGAGCGGCTCCAGTGACAATTCTATATGTGGATGACTGCGAACCGATTCTGGCCAGCAGGAGAGCTTACCTTGGAATCCACGGATACGAAGTGTTAACGGCATCCACGGGAGCAATGGCAGTGGCGTGCATGCGGGAAAAGCATGTGTCGCTGGCCGTGATGGATTACAACCTGCCCGACACCACGGGCGTGGAGCTGGCAAGAAAATTCAAAGCGATGCAACCGGCAATTCCGCTGGTGCTGCTCTCGGGCACGATGGCCGAAGATATGGAGCTGCCAGGCGGGCTATTCAACCGCGTGCTGCTGAAAGGCTCGAGTCCGCGAGAACTGATGGTAGTGTTGCGGGAACTGCTCGGCCGCAAGGATTGGGAAGACTTGAAGAATTGAAATATGGACGGGTTGCCGAAGGGGCATGGCGGTATGTTATATTGAGTGCAGATGTTCGCCAGAACATCGCGTGAGAGTGCGATACGCACTCGCCGAAGCGCCCTTAGCTCAGCTGGATAGAGCGTCTGACTACGAATCAGAAGGCCGGGAGTTCGAATCTCTCAGGGCGCACCATATTTTCCAAGCTGCAAACCAGCAGTAACAAGCAAAAGACAAGAAGACAAAAGATTCGTGTTTGCGGAGACATGTTGCTCGCGCCCAGGTGTGCGAGAACGAGCGTTTCCAAACCGGCCCCGGAAAGGAAAAATCAAGCCGTGGTGCGGATGGATATCGGGGCGGTGGCAGGTAGGTTGGAAGCAAAAGTTCTCAATGGCGGCAATCATCATGACCGACTATATAGATATATGTAAATGTAAATGGATAGCGCGAAACGGGTGGTCCTGTAACGGATGTAGCGGGTTGTCCCGAGGCTACCTCCAGAGCAAAGGCTGAAAAGGCGCTCTGGACGCCACTTTATGGGTAATTACCTCTTTGGTACACATTCACTTGTGATCTACATCACCAAGGAATGTCCGAGGTGTACGGCATACTGTTTTCAAGTGGCAGTTTGCGTTGAATACACCAGCTGGAAGTGGTCTGAAGCCGTGAGCACCTTGATCATAGCGGCTGGTGGCTTGGAAACCAACGTCACGAACCGACGCATATAAGCGAAGGAATCGAGCAATGGATCCGAGCATCCAGCAGGGCCCCGTGAAAAAGAAGAGCTACGCCTTTCCCCCATTCAAAAGCTTTCTCCGCTCGTACGCCGTTGTCCTCGGTGTTACGATCCTCGCCGCCATCGTGATTACAGTGATTATCCTGCGGCGCGAATACACGGCAATTCTTGAGCACACGCGGGTGACGTTGTCACACGTGGCAAACTCGAACGAGCGGCTGTTTGTGGCATGGGTCAACGAGAGAATGACGGACGCGCGCACGATTGCATCCTTTCCCGGAACTATCGCCACCTTGTCTTCCAATGGCCGGCCAAATCGGACGTTGCAGCAGAGCATGACGGAAGTTCTCAACCTTTACAAGGAGGGCAACGATTACGCCGATGTTACGGTGCTGAATCCGGGGGGAGAAGTAGTCGCGAGTTCAACGGGGACGCCGCCGCCGGATGCGGCGATCATGGACGCCGCCCGTGCGTCAGGGACAAGTGACGGAGTGCTGACCATCCCACGTCCTGGGCCAGAGACAACATTCGCAAGAACAGCGGCGTTCTCGCCGGTGATGCAGAATGGGCGGAGGCTGGGCACGGTAGTGCTGGTGGTGCGCGCAACGCAGTTGCGATCAATCTTCGTCAGTGACGATATGGCAAGTTCCACGGGAGAGACGTTGCTGGCGATACGAGCAGGCGGCAAAGCCATGTTTATTTCGCCGTTGCGCGGTCTGCCGAAGGGCGCGCCAATTCCAACGCCGGGTATTGCCGAACTGCTTGCCGTGCAGGGAGAGCGCCGGTTCGGGGAATTTACGGATTATACAGGGCGTCGCGTCTTCGCCGTTACGCGCCGGGTTCCGGTCGTCGGATGGGGGATGGTGACGAAGGTGAATCAGAGCGAGGCGCTGGCGGGCTTCTGGATGATTACCCTCTCGGCAGCCACGATACTACTGACCTTCCTCGCGTTGCTGGTGTCCATTGCGTATGCCATCTGGCGACATGACCAGGTGGACTTCCTGCGAGAGGACGTGGAAAGACGACGGCAAAATGAAGAGAAGCTACGGCAGTCGGAAGAACGGTTTGTAAAAGCGTTCCGCGCGAACCCTATTGGAATGACGATCACTAACCTGACCGATGGGAAGTACGTGGAAATCAACGATGCCTTCGCGCGGATGATTGGGTACGAGCGTGAAGAAATGGTCGGGAAAAACGTAATGGATACCGGCATCCTGCCGGACGAAGCGACGCAAAATGCGCTCATAGAGAAGCTCAGACGAGGGGAATCGATCCGCGAAGAGTCGCTTGAATTGCGAACAAAATCGGGGCGGATGATCACGGTTGAGCTTTCGGCGGAAGTGATCCAGATTCAGGAATGGCGACGGCTTCTGTCACTGGTGAGAGACGTGACGGAGCAGCGGAAGCTGGAAATGCGACTGCGGCAGGCGCAGAAAATGGAAGCTGTCGGGCAGTTGGCGGGCGGCATCGCGCACGACTTCAACAACCTGCTCGCGATCATCCTCGGCTCCGCAGAGGTAATGCTGGAGAAGTGTCCGTCGCATGATCTCAACCGCGCACGGCTACAGATGATCTATGAGGCTAGCGAGCGGGCCGCGGGATTGACGAAGCAACTACTGGCGTTCAGCCGGAAGAGCGTAATGCAATTGAAGATTGTCGAGATCAACAGCGTTTTGGCCGACACGGAAAAGATGCTGGGCCGGCTGATTGGCGAGAACATCGAATTCACAATCAGGATGAATGCAAATCCGGGGCAGGTGATTGCCGATCCTGGGCAAATCGTGCAACTTCTCATGAACCTCTCGGTGAATGCGCGGGATGCCATGCCTGAAGGCGGAACACTGACGATTGAAACCGGAAACGCGAATGGACCCGACCCCGCGCTCCCGACGATTCTTCCGGTGAAAACTGGTCCTTACGTGACGGTGTCCGTGAGAGATACCGGCACGGGAATGGACGCCGCCACGCAAGCACAGATTTTTGAGCCCTTCTTCTCAACGAAGGAGATCGGCAAGGGAACCGGGCTTGGACTTTCCACGGTGTACGGTGTTGTGGAGCAAGGTAACGGGTTCATTCAGGTGAAGAGCGCAGTCGGGCAAGGCACAATGTTCGTCATCTACCTGCCCATGGCGGTCACACCGGCGGATACGCAGGAGGCGGAAGCTCAGCGATCAGGAAACCGGAACGGAAAAGAAACGGTCCTTCTGGTAGAAGACGAGACAATGCTGCGAAAGCTTACGGCGGATGCACTGCGCGACTCAGGCTATGCGGTGCTGGAGGCGAAGGACGCGATGGACGCAGTGCGGATTGCAAAGACTCACGTTGGGCAGATTGACCTGTTGCTTACGGACGTGGTGATGCCAAAGATGAGCGGACACAGCGTCGCGGCGGAAGTGCAGGCAATCCGGCAGGGCATCAAGGTGTTATATATGTCCGGCTACAATGACAACGAACTGGTACAGCGTGCAATCAACGGCCACGGCAGCGGCTTTCTGCAAAAGCCTTTCGCCCGGCCGGAGTTGCTGCATGAGATACGCCGGACACTCGACTGTTCAAAAAAGCGGTGCGGGAAGAGCGGCAAGTAAAAGCTTCCAGGACGAGAAAATCCTACGCGCCACCGAGGCAGAGACGCGCCGCTAAGTAATTGAAAAAGCTGGAGCGAGCGGTTGGCACGTTCCGTGCAATTATTCAGGACAAGACGAAGTGGCGCGTAAGAGGGTTCCGAAGGCGGCCTGGCAAGAGTCGCCTTCGGAACCCTTTCTGCATGCGGTGACGGCTAAACCAGTGCGAGCTTACTCGTGAGGTCGAGGCCGGTGCGCCGGAGCAGATTGGCGACGGTGTCCTCATTGAGACGCGTGGCGTCGAACTCGATACGGACCGTGCGCTCGGCTTCATTGAAGCGAATACGGCGGACTCCGTAGACCTCACGTAAAGTGTCAATGGCGCGCATTGCGGGTTCAAGCGGCTTCATGCCATAAGTGAATACCACTTCCACAGCAGTCATCGGTTCAGTTCCTCCGTAGTCCCTCCTAGTATACCCGGCAATGCGGCGAGTTGAAGCACGAGCTTGACGGGATACCCTCCCCCGGGTATCGTTGGCTATACCCGCATGGGGTATAGGCTGCGGGAGGTGGCAATTGACGGAAGGCAACGTAACAGCGCACGGGAAAACCGGTCCGGGGAAAAAGGCCTTGGCGGTGGACGACAAGATCAAGCAGTCGAACCTGCACAGACTGCGGCGAGTGGAGGGCCAAGTGCGCGGATTGCAGCGCATGGTGGAGCAAGACCGCTATTGCACCGACATCCTGATACAGGTCTCGGCGGTGACGGAAGCGCTGCGGAAGGTGGCGCGAGGCCTGTTGGAGAATCATCTGCGGCATTGCGCAACGCACGCGATTCATCACTCGCCTCCCAAAGCGGACGCAATGTACCAGGAATTAGTTGAGCTATTCATGCGGTATTCGCGATGAAGGAGAAGACCAGGATGCCCGACGAGACGCACATGAAGACAAAAGATCCAGTATGCGGGATGACAGTGGACCCGGCGACAGCCAGGGGCGGTTCACATGAATACAAGGGCACGGCGTACTACTTCTGTAATCCGAAGTGCAGGGAGAAGTTTGCTGCGGAGCCCGCAAAGTATCTGGATGGGAACTACAAGCCGGGGATGCATGCCGCGGGCGGTGGGATGGTGCAACTTGGCGCAGCCGCTCCAGCAGTGGCTCATTCCCACAAAGCGGAGGCCACCAAGGCTAGCAGCGTTGTATATGTGTGCCCGATGTGTCCAGAGGTAAGGGAGACGCGTCCCGTGCCGTGTCCTTCGTGCGGCATGGCGCTGGAACCGGAGACGATTCAACCGACGCGAAAAATTGAATACGTGTGCCCAATGCATCCCGAGGTGGTCAGTGACGCTCCGGGACCGTGTCCAAAGTGCGGGATGGCGTTGGAGCCGAGAACCGTCACGCTCGAACAAGAGGAAAACCCCGAACTGCGCGAGATGAAGTCGCGGCTATGGATCAGCCTGGCGTTCGGCGTTCCGCTCCTGGCGCTGGCAATGGCGCACATGGTGGGGCCGATGCAGCACGCGATCAATGCGCGGCTGGCGGCATGGATCGAATTCGCGCTGGCCACTCCCGTTGTGTGGTGGTGCGGGTGGCCGTTCTTCGTGCGCGCGTGGAATTCGCTGAAGTTCCGTTCGACCAACATGTTTACGTTGATCGGCATGGGCGTCGGCGTGGCGTACGTCTACAGCGCAGTGGCGACGATCCTTCCGATGATCTTTCCGCCAGCGATGCGGGGGATACACGGACAACCCGAAGTGTACTTCGAAGCGGCAGCGGCAATCACGATCCTCGTGCTGGTAGGACAGGTGATGGAGTTGCGGGCACGAAGCCAGACAAGCAGCGCGATTCGTGCGCTATTGGATATGTCTCCGAAGATGGCTCGCGTGGTAGATGCGGCAGGGAACGAGAAAGACATTCCGCTGGAGCTTGTGGAGGCGGGACAGACACTACGCGTGCGTCCGGGCGAGAAGGTGCCGACGGATGGCGTGGTGATCGACGGCCACAGCACCGTGGACGAGTCGATGATTACGGGCGAGAGCGTCCCGGTTGAAAAGGAAAACGGAAGCAAAGTCGTGGGCGCAACGGTCAACGGCAACGGCACGCTGCTGATGCGCGCCGAGCGCGTGGGCAGCGATACCGTGCTGGCACAGATTGTGAAAATGGTGGGCGAGGCGCAGCGTAGCCGCGCACCCATTCAGCGGCTGGCGGATAAGGTGTCGGCCGTATTCGTGCCGGCTGTAATCGCGGCCGCGGTGGCGACGTTCGTGGCGTGGATGACATGGGGACCGGAGCCGCGGCTGGCGTACGCCCTGGTAAACGCCGTGGCTGTGCTGATCATCGCCTGCCCGTGCGCGCTCGGATTGGCAACGCCAATGGCGATCATGGTGGGCACGGGCCGCGGTGCAACCGCAGGTGTGCTGATCAAAAATGCCGAGGCACTCGAAACAATGGAGAAGGTGGACACCCTGGTGGTCGATAAGACAGGGACGCTCACCGAAGGCAAACCCTCCCTGGAAACCGTGGTTCCGCTTGGAGGAATTGCCGAGGAAGAACTAGTGCGGTTGGCCGCAACAGCGGAGCGCGGCAGCGAACATCCGTTGGGAGAAGCGCTGGTACGCGCGGCGGAAGAAAATCAAATCGCACTAGGCACGGCGAACGGGTTCCGATACACACCAGGAAGCGGCGTGGTTACGGAAATAGAAGGACGGAGGGTCGCCGTAGGCAATGCACGATTGCTGAATGAACTGGGCGTTGCGTGGGGTCACCTGGAGTCGCAGGCCGAGATGATGCGCAGCAACGGGCAGACAGTGGTGTTCGTCGTGCTGGATGGAAAAGTCGCGGGACTGCTGGGGATTGAAGATCCGGTGAAGGAGTCGGCGAGAACCGCGATCGCGGCGTTGAAGAACGATGGGCTGCGACTGGTGATGCTGACGGGCGACAATCGCACGACGGCGCAAGCAGTGGCGACAAAGTTGGGGATCTCGGAGTTCGAAGCGGAGGTCTTGCCAGAGCAGAAGTCGGCCGTAGTAGAGAAGCTACAAAAGCAGGGCCGCATGGTGGCGATGGCCGGCGATGGAGTAAACGATGCTCCGGCGCTGGCGCGTGCACAGGTTGGCATTGCAATGGGCACGGGAACGGACGTGGCGATTCAGTCGGCGGGTATTACTCTGCTGCGGGGAGACTTGCAGGGAATTGTTCGGGCTCGGACGCTAAGCGAGGCGACGATGCGGAACATCCGGCAGAACCTGTTCTTCGCAATCATCTACAACGGGATCGGCGTGCCTCTGGCGGCTGGGGTGCTGTACCCGGTGTTTGGATTGCTATTGAGCCCGATCTTCGCGGCGGTGGCAATGAGCTTCAGCTCGGTAAGCGTGATTACGAACGCACTGCGGCTGAGGAAAGTTCAGCTCTAAAACGGCTGTCAGCTATTGGACCTTCGTCAGGTAGTCAAGGATCTCCGGCGACATCCAATTGGTGGCGCCGATGAACTTGCGGCGGATGATGCCTTTCTTGTCGATGACGTAGGTCTCCGGGAAGGCATACGTGCCGAAGAGAGCGTTCGTCCGCTGGTCGCCGTCGCGGGCGGTGAGAACGCCAGGCATTTTCTTGGCGACAAACTGGTGATAGGCTCCGGCATCGACGTCCACGGAGACAGCCAGCACGACAACCTTATCGCCGAGAGTCTTCTGCATCTCGACAAGCGAGGGAACTTCCTCAACACACGGCGGACACCAGGTTGCCCAGAAGTTAAGCACAACGGTCTTGCCATGGAACTGGCTCAGCGAGACTGTCTTGTCGGAAGTTTTGACAGTGAAATCGGGCGCCTGAGTGCCAATCTGCGCGGGCTTGGGATTGCGCGAAAGAATAAGCCAGAAGGCTCCGATGGCGACGAGGGCGAGGATAACCGGGACGATGCGTCTCACGCCCTTTATAATACGATAAAGCAGCCTTTCATCGGGAGCCGGGAAATCGAAAAATTCGATTTGCGGACCGTATTCCATGGTTACTAGAGTTTGGCGAACGCCCGGAAAGCAGGCGGACAAATGAACCTATCGGCGGGGCCGAAAGTCTCGGTCATTATTCCGGCGCGAAACGAAGAGGCTAACTTAGAGTTATGTCTCCGCTCCCTGGTAGTGCAGGAGGGCGTACCTTTTGAAGTCATCGTGGTGGATGACGGCTCGACGGATGGAACGCGAAAGATTGCCGAAAGCTTCACCAGGGTGGGGAACTGCCCAGTAGTGGGGCCTAATCAGGACCGCGCGGACGTGGAACTGCTCGATGCGGCAAGTCCACTGCCGGCGGGATGGACTGGCAAGAACAACGCGGCTTGGACGGGCGCGCAGGTCGCAAAGGGAGAGTGGCTGCTCTTCACCGATGCCGATACGGAGCACGCGGCGGGTTCGCTGGCGAAGAGCGTGGAAGAGGCGGAAAGCCACGGCGCGGCGCTGTTGTCGTACTCGCCCGAGCAGATCGTATCCGGATTCCGGCAAGGTGCGGTGATGCCAGTAATCTTCGCGGAGTTGGCGAGCGTCTATAAGCCGAAGGAAGTGTGCGACCCGAAGACGGACGCGGCGGCAGCCAATGGACAGTACCTGCTGATCCGGCGCGAGTGGTACGGCAAGACCGGCGGACACGCGGCAGTCGCGGAAAGCCTGCTGGAAGACGTGGCACTGGCACGCAAGGTGAAGACGGCCGGAGGGGCGATTCGCTTTCGCCTGGGCAAAGACCGCGTCCACGCGCGGATGTATCGGACGTGGCCCGACCTTCGCGACGGGTGGACGAAAAATCTAAAGCTGCTGTTTGAAGACGCGGAATCGCTGGCCAGGACGCGACTATTCGAATTCGCCTGGATGACGCTGTTGCCGCTGTTCGCGGTGGTGACGTTCCTCCTGGGGTTTACGACTCCGGCGGTTGTGGCGTTGCTGGCTTCACTGCCGGCCTGGGTGAATTTTGTGATGCGAATTCGCAGGGCACACTTTGGAGCGCTGGCCCCGGCAAAGGCGTGGCTTGGATTGCCAATTTTTGCATGGCTGCTGCTGCGCTCGGAGGCCGCCCACCAGAGCGGAAATGTGGCCTGGAAGGGAAGAACTTACGCTCCGCGTGCGACTTCGGACGGCGCGGGTGAATCCAATCCGTAAGAAGCTTTCATACTGGCTTGCATAGAGGATAGAACGCGCAATGGTCTACCTGACCCGCAAGTGCGAGTTTTCCGCCGCGCATTATTACCACAACCCCGAATTTACGGCGGAAGAAAACCGCCGCATCTTTGGGAAGTGCAGCAACCTGAACGGTCACGGGCACAACTACACGCTGGAAGTGACCGTGAAAGGCGAGATTGATCCGAGGACCGGCTTTGTGATCGACCTGAAAAAGCTGAAGGACATCCTGAACGCCGAAGTGATGGATGCGATGGATCATCGCCATCTGAACAAGGAAGTGCCGGAATTTGCCCGGGCGATTCCTACCACCGAAAATATCGCAATCGCGATCTGGCAACGGCTGGAAGGGAAGTTGAACGTGGCGAAACTGCACAGAGTGCGGCTCTACGAAATGCATGATCTTTACGTGGATTACTACGGAGAGTAGCGCGATGAAAGCATATTTGACGCGGCGCTACTGGTTTTCGTCGTCGCACCGCCTGCACACCGAAGAGTTCGATGCGGAGCGCAATCGCGAAATCTACGGAAAGTGTAACAATCCCCATGGACACGGCCACAACTACGCGCTGGAAGTAACGGTGAGTGGAGAGGTGGATGCGCGGACCGGAATGGTTTGCAACCTGGTTGATCTTGACGGTTGCGTGCGTTCCGAGGTGCTTGAGCGGTTCGACCATCAAAATTTGAATTGCATGAAAGAATTTGAGGGTGTTGTTCCTACAACGGAAAGCCTGGCGGAAGTAATCTTTAAGATTATGAAACGCTCTTTTCACTCCGCTCATCTTGAAAGGGTACGGCTCGAAGAGACAGTCAACAATTCATTCGAATACGCCGAAGCCGAGTCATTCCGGCCATGATGGGCATGAGCGAGAGGAATATGAATTCGACCACAACACTGATGAAACAGAAGACTGAGAATTCAACCCTGAGCAGTGCGGCCTATGAGGACCTGGTGCGCGAAATGCTGGTGCGCCTGGGAGAAGACCCCGAGCGCGAGGGACTGGTGCGTACCCCGGAACGCGTTGTGAAGGCGATGGAGTTCCTGACGAAGGGCTATCACGAGAACCCGAAGGAGATCCTGAACGACGCTCTATTCACCGTCGACTATGACGAGATGGTGATCGTGAAGGACATCGAGATGTTCAGCATGTGCGAGCACCACATGTTGCCGTTCTTCGGCAAGGTGCACATTGCGTATATTCCAAACGGAAAAGTGATCGGGCTCAGCAAACTGCCACGGTTGGTGGAATTGTTCTCGCGGCGATTGCAGGTGCAGGAGCGGATGACGCGGCAGATCGCGGAAGCGATCGAGGAAATGATTCAGCCGCAGGGCGTTGGAGTGGTTATAGAGGCGCGGCACCTCTGCATGATGATGCGCGGCGTGGAAAAGCAGCATTCCGCCGCGGTGACGTCGGCGATGCTCGGCGTGTTTCGCGATATCGACACGCGAACGGAGTTCCTGTCGCTCATTCGTCAGAGAGCGCCAAACGGATTCTAAAGATGAGCCGGGAATGGTTACAGCGCGGCGAGAGTGCCGCGCTTTTTATTTCGCCGCATCACGCCCGCACAATTGCGGTCAGTGGAGAAGCGCTGGTTTATCGGAAGTACTGAATCAGCCGCATAGCTGCGGCCACGATAAGCCACCAGCCCAACAGAGAGCCACTTAATGTAAGAATCGCACCGGCGATTGGACGAGGATCGAGTCGTTTTGTTGCAACCTGGGACATGACGAGCACTCCGGACCAGAACCTAAGAGAAAACGGTGCGAACATTATGTGTGGAGTAAACTCTTTAGCCAATAGCCGTTTTGTGGTGGTCGTAAAAACTTTTGGGGCATGAGGGGAGCACCCCTGCGCATGCAAGCACGAATGAATATTCGGCAATCGAGAAATAGCGGGCGACGGGCAAGTATGCGTTCGCATACGGCAGAGCAGCCGCTTCACGGGAAAGTCGCACTGGTTACGGGCGGCAGCCGGGGGATTGGATTCGCAATTGCGAATGAATTGGCGACTCGCGGCGCTACGGTCGTGATCACCGGACGGGATGAACGCGCCCTTGCGGCAGCCGTTGCCCGGCTGAACAAAAATGGGAATACTGCCGTCGCCCGATACTGCGACCTGTGCAACAGTGAGTCGATTGCGGGCCTGTTTCTCGCTCTCAAGAAGCAATTCAAGCGGCTCGATATCCTGATCAACAACGCGGGGATTGCCGGTCCGGCGAGTCCCATCGAAAAACTCTCGCTGAATGAGTGGCGCGAGATTATCGATACAAACCTGACGGGTCTCTTCGTCGTGACGAAGGCGGCATTACCGCTGCTGAAACGCGGTGCGACGATCGTCAACAACCTGAGCATTTCCGCAAAAACTGCATTTCCAGGAATGGCGGCCTATAACGCGAGCAAACACGGCGCACTGGGCTTTACCAACACTCTGCGAGAAGAACTGAAGCCGAAGGGAATCCGCGTGGTTTCGCTGATGCCGGGAGCGACGGATACGGAAATCTGGGAGCAGTTCTGGCCGGACGCTCCGCGCGAACGAATGATTTCGAGGGAAAGCATCGCCGAGGCCGTGGCCATGGCCGTGTGTCTGCCGGAAAATACCAGCATGACTGAGATCGTGATTACCCCGACGGCGGGCGAGTTGTAAGATTACGAACCGGTGCGAGGATTATCGTCGCCAAGGAACCGGCGCAGGGCGTGGATGCCTTCAACAATTGCCTTGCGATCGCGAGGAGTCGCACGAGCCAGAGCCTGCGCGAGGGGGTGGACGAGCAACTTAGGCATCGTCTCCCTGACGAATTTTTGCACGGGCCGCGTGACCACAATGCGCGTGAATCGCCGGTCTTCATCCGATTGACGGCGCTCCACCATCCCGCGTTTTTCCAGCCGGTCGACAATTCCAGACACCGTGCTGTGCGCCAGTCCCAGATGCCCGCTAAGTTCCTTGAGGCTCATTCCCCCAGAACATACAAGAGCTCTCATGGCGGCCTTCTGCGGGCCAGTCAGGTTTCCGCGAGCGAACTCGGCGTTGAGCGGATGGCGAATGAGATCGCGAATGACATGAAGGTCACGCTCGATCTGCTGCGCCATCTCTACGAACTTGCCGGTCTGTGCTCTTGCCATGGGTTTAAAGAATAAACGGAATGATGGCCTTCACCGAATTACGATAGGCGAGGTATTCGCCATTGAACTGCTCCACCATGAATTGCTCCTCCACCCGTGACTTCTGGAAGAATGCAATGAACATGAGAAACGCGCCGAGCAGGCCGCGCAGCACTCCAAAAGCAACGGCGGTTCCCATGGCGGCAAACAGCAACCCGGTGTAAATTGGGTGCCGCACCAGCCGGTAAGGGCCACTGCGAATCAGTTCATGATCCTGCTTCAGCGTGACGGTTCCGCTCCAGTTGGTGCCAATCGTCATCCGGGCCCATAAGGCAAACACGAGGCCGGCGATAGTAACTGCGAAGCCGGCCCACGCGATTCCGGAATGCAGTGGAATAAAACGCATGTCGAGAACGCCGAAATTCGATGCGCGTTCGAAAAGCAACCAGAAAGCAGGCACGATGAGGATGAGGTGGAGCAGGCGGGAAGGAACGGACTGGTGCCGAACCGTCGTTTTCGTTCTCACCATACTGAGAGTCCAATAGGCAGCCTGTACGATCCACGCGGCCATCGTGCACTCGTGAACGCCCAATTTCATGACGCCTCCTGAATTACGCCGTATACAACGCGTCGTGTACGACGTAATATGATGCAACCCAATCGGGACGTCAAGAAACAAAGGTGCCGAACCGATAACCGTCACGAATTCGACCGGAAGGCGCGACCTAGAGAGTTCTGTCTACCGCGGGCGGCGTCAGGAAAGTAGCCCAAGCATGGGCGCGTTCCTGGCCGCTGCACGTGGTCAAGGTGGATTCGGCGCGGATGAGGCGTTTCCGCTTATCGACGATCCAGCCGCGAATCAGCAAGGTCTCACCAGGCGTTACACGTCCGCGAAACCGGACGTGCAAATCGACCGTGAAGGCCTCCCATTGGCGGGACACGATTGCCTTGGACATTGCTTCGTCCAGAACCGTGCTGACGATTCCTCCGTGGATGACTCCCTGGAAACTTTCCCAATCGCCCGACGGAGTCCACTCGGCGTGAGCGCCATCCACTTCCGTGCGAAAGACGATTCCGAGTCCTTTGGGATTCTGGCTGCCACACACGATACATGATGGATTCAGTCGCGCCTGATGACGGCGTGGCGCGTCCGTCGCGCATTGTGAAGTGGAGTCCATATTAGGAGTCCGCCTGCCTGCCGGCGGATCGCAACTGGAACCATCCAACACCGGAAAAGAGGGTGACGGCGGAAATTGCGATCAGCGAGCCGATACAAAGGAGGCACCATGTCGCTAGCACGTAGGCTTCGATATAGGTGAGATAGAGTGCAAATCCGAGCCCGATTGCCGCTGCACCAAAGCGAAGCACGGCGAAGAAGCGATCGCGCCGGAAGGACATTGTCAAGAGCAGGAGATAACCGAGCAACCCGATGAGCGCGACCGGAACACCGAGCAAGCGGGAGTAGCTGCTGCGATTCACAATGTCGCAGTTGAAGGTTTCGTCGAGGGCGCAGAACTCGGTGGTGGACGTGGAGTAATGGGCACGCAGCGAGAAGCCGGAAAGAACGGCGCCGGCCACGCAGAAAACCATCAGGAGATAAAGAAGAATTCGGTTCATGGCAGTGGGCATCCCGTCTTTGCGCTGAGTTGCTGGAGCGTCTGCATTCCAACCCTGCGCTCGCCGTCGGCAAATATCCAGGTGGGCGTGTAGCGAACACGCGCCATTTCACACGCGAACGTCAGGCTGCGACTGCCGGCAACAGAACACTCGACATAAGGGACGTACCGGAAGGAGTCGCCAAAGAGAGCTCGCTGATCGTCGCAATGAGGACAGCGGAAGCTTCCGTACATTGTCGCCTTCTTCGTCGCAAGACATTGCGCAAAAGCGTCGAGACGATGGGGCGCCGGTGTGGAGGCCGTGGCGGTAAAGCAGAAAAGCATGGCAACAGCCAACGCTGACAGACGCAATGCCCGGCTGGAAATATAGGGTGACGCCGGTTTTAATTTTGTTGGGTTCATGTGGAACTTGCGATTCATGTCGCTTTCTTTACAAACGCTTTCATTGAATTAGACAACCGGTCCATTACCTGTGCCCACTCGCGAAGGTGCACGTGACCACTGCGGGTAAGGGAATAGACACGCCGGGCAGGACCGCCTCCCTCGACATCCCATGTTGACTTCACATATCCATTTTGTTCAAGCGTTCGCAGCGTGCGATATAGGGCGGCGCGTTCAATTTGGGCATCCGTGAGGGCGTGGTCTTTCAGGCTTTCGGATAAATCGTAGCCGTACGAGTGCCCCTTCTCCTTCAGCATGAGCAACAAAACCGGTTCGATGAAACGGTAGACGTTGCCCATCGCGCAGGTGCATGGGTGCCCGCGTCCATGGCGGGCGCAGAAACCGCGCGGCATCTCAGGCCACCTTTCTTGGCGGTGAAGTAATCATCATATAGGTGTATATTACAACTAGAGGGAAAAAAGCAAAGACAACGTGTCGTAAGCGCCCGCGCCAACGGTTTTTTAGAAAAGGAAATACTGCTGAAAGGAGTAGCACGCCGTGAACCCAATTGGATGGATCCTTCTGCTGAGCCTGATCGCCAGCGTTGGAGTCATTGCGGCCGTTGCTCTGTTTATCATTTACGGCATGAAGCGCCTGGGGGACGGATCGTGGCTCCTGAGTTTTGCAGTAGGGACGCTGCTTGCGAGCGCGTTTCTCGGAATGTTGCCGGCGGCGCTGTCGCGGGGAAACGAACTCGGCGTTTGCGCAACGGTGCTGGCCGGAATGCTGATTTTCTTTGGTCTGGAGAAGTCGCTGCTGTGGCGGCATTCTCACGGCCCGAACCGCGCGGAACACTCACCAGCAGGCGCCATCATTATTTGCGGCGATGCGTTTCACAACTTTGTCGACGGCGTAGTGATCGCGGTGGCCTGCCTGAGTTCCATCCCGATGGGAATTGCCATCACGCTCGCGGTCGTGGCGCATGAGATTCCGCAGGAAGCCGGCGATTTGGCGATTCTGCTTCACAGCGGATACGGAATGCGTCGTGCCTTCCTGTTGGATAGCCTCTCGGCACTGACAACGCCCATAGGGGCGATTGCGGCCATGATTACGTTTTCGAGGCTGGAGCCGTTTGTTCCTTATGCGCTCGCCTTTTCCGCAGCGAGCTTTATATACGTCGGCACGGCGGACCTCATCCCGGGCTTACAGCGTGAGTTGAAGCCACGGAACGCCGTGCTTCAATTTGGATTCGTGTTGATGGGTGTCGCCGTGATCGCTGGACTGCGGACGCTGGTTACATCCGAATGACGTTTGGAGAACAGCCATGAGCAAGATTGGATTTATGACGCTATTGAAACGTGAGGATTCGAAACTCTCGCCGCACTTCGGCAAGGCAAAGTGGGTGGCAGTGGTCGACCTGGAGAAAGACACGTGTGAATTTATTCAGAATACGGGACTGAATGGAAAGGCCGTGGTGGAGATACTTGAGAAACACGGTTGTGAAGATGTGATTTTTACGGGCATCGGCGAAGGGGCCTTGCGGCATTTGAAAGACGCTCACATTTACGGATGGTCGGCCCCGGCGGACGTTCCGTTGACCGAGCTCCGCCAAATGTACGTGCGCGGAGAATTGCGGCATGCCAGAAAATCGGTTGGCAGCGGGCAAGGGCTTCACCATCACGGGAAGGTGGAACACGGCGCGTAATGATGGTGGTTTTGAAAGAAATAGATTCATTCATATCGAACACGGAGCATTTATGAAAATTGCAGTAGCAACAGTTGACGGTACTTCTATGTCACAGCACTTTGGACAAAGCGCGGGATTCATCATCTATGAAGTTGAAGGCGAGTCGGTGACGCGACGCGAAGTAAGAACAAACAGTCACACGCCGCACGCACAGGGATTGTGCAACCACGATGGCCAGCATGAGCACGGCGAGCATAGCCACTCGGGAATCGTCGGACTGCTGGAAGATTGCGGAGTAGTGCTATGCGGGGGAATGGGCGGCGGCGCTGCTCAGGCCCTCAAGGCGCAGGGTATCCAACCGGTTGTCGTGCCCGGAGTAGCCTCGGCCGACGAAGCACTGGCGCGCTATCTGACAGAGGGGGGAAGCACGCCGGATAGCGGCTTTTGCGCGTGCAAACACTGAAGACAGGTCTAAGAGAGCAGGTGGAGTGATGATGCCCGTGAGGAAGCAGGGCATCATCACTCCATTTTCATGCGGCAGCGCGAATTGGCCTCATCGATACGGGAATTGCGCCCAGTAGTAATCCATTCGCAACAGGGGGAAGCTCGGAGCGGAGTCTCAGTACCCGTAGTATCTATATCTTCGCGGTCGTGATGGCAGCAGTTTGATAAGCGTGATGCCGGCGATAAATCCCCCGACGTGCGCCCAGAAGGCGATACCGCCTCCCGCAGTCCGGCTGGTTGACACGATGGCCGTTGCGGCTCCGCTGAGGAATTGCGCGATGAACCAGTAGCCCAGCACGATCCACGCCGGCAGCCACACGAAGAACACAAAGAAGAAGGGAACCCACGTCAGCACGCGCGCGCCGGGATAGAGGACGAAGTATGCTCCCATCACACCGGCAATGGCGCCGCTCGCGCCCAGCGCTGGTATCGGCGAGTAGAGATTGAAAGCCGTGTGCAGCAGGTTGCCCGCGACTCCGCTGGAGAGGTAGAGCAGGAGATAGAGGAAGTGTCCCAGATGATCCTCCACGTTGTCTCCAAATATCCAGAGTGCCCACATATTGGCGATCAGGTGGAGCCACGAGCCATGCAGGAACATGGAAGTGAAGATTGGAACGATGCCTTCCATCAGGGGCACAAAGCGAGTGCCCATCTGCTGGACCAGACTGATGGGGACATAGCCTCCATTGAACAGGATGATTGGAACTCGGACCGGCACCACTCCAAACTGATAGATCAGACGATCGAGGTCCCGCTGCCCCGAATGCCCGACGGCGACCTCGAAGAGAAATACGAGGATATTAAGCGCCAACAGGAAGTAATTGATGTACGGCGTCGAGATGTGCGGAGCATCATCTTTCAGCGGGATCATAAGTTCGTGGGCCCGGGACGGCACTGGGGGAGTATGCCTGGCCTCGGCCTTGAGTGTTCATAATACGGGATTTTTCGCTACTTGTGTTGACCTCCGACGCGCCAACAGGCACGATACAAATGGAATGGAGATTAACGGAGTAATCGTGATCGACAAGCCCGGGGGCATCACCTCGCATGACGTGGTGTCCCGGGTCCGGCGACTGCTGGGCGAGCGCTCAGTGGGACACCTGGGAACGCTGGACCCCATGGCGACGGGCGTGCTACCGCTGGTGCTAGGCCGCATGACGCGTCTGGCGCAGTTCTATACCGGCTCGAACAAGGCTTACGAGGGGGAAATACGTTTCGGCTTCGCCACTTCAACCTATGACGCCGAAAGCGAGCCCATTGCCGCCGACAACGCTCGTGACCCCAGCTCGTTGACGCTCGAAGAGTTACGGGAAGCGGCAGGGAAGTTTCGCGGCAGAATTTTGCAGACGCCGCCGCCCTTTTCGGCAAAAAAGATACAAGGCGTACCGGCCTACAAACTGGCGCGAAAGAAGAAGGACGTACTGCTACAGGCTGTGGAAGTCGAGGTTCCGGAGTTCGACATCCTGAGCTACGAGGGCGACCGCGCCACGTTCCGCGCAAAAGTGTCGTCGGGGACGTACGTCCGATCCATAGCACACGACCTGGGCCAGGCGCTTGGGACCGGAGCGCATCTGACCGCCCTCCGCCGGACGCAGGTGGCGGAATTCGCCCTCGAGGACGCGCACACTTTGGAGCAATTGGAAGCCGCCATGGCGCATCCAACTGAATTGCTGGTGCATCCGCGGCGAATCCTCCTGGGAATGCCCGGCGTGACAGTGCCGGCGGAGACGATTGCGCTGCTGCGTAACGGGCGCGCCGTAAACCTGCCGGAGATGTCGGACGCTCCGATGGTAAAGGTCTTCGCCGATCAGTCATTGCTGCTGGCCGTCTGCCAGAGGATCGCCGGGACGCTGTTTCAGCCGAAAGTCGTGCTGTTCGGCAGCAATGAGCCGATGCCGGTGAGGTGAAGGGAACG
>Ga0307375_10000459_pt1 | contig 51105 bp, 46 predicted proteins | sample TR1MG_FD_202531 | JGI IMG/M metagenome (GOLD analysis project Ga0307375, IMG submission 202531) | Soil microbial communities from Risofladan, Vaasa, Finland - TR-1 | ecosystem: Environmental > Terrestrial > Soil > Coastal area > Acid sulfate soil | place: Finland: Risofladan, Vaasa | collected...
CCTGCAGCCTCAAAATATACATGAGCATGAAGTCCGCGGACATGCCAGAACTCCGGAAAGAGTGTATTAAAGACACTGAAAAGATATGCTATACCGGTACTTAGTGCAACAAGAGTATCCATATTTGCACTACCATGCATAAGCTGTTTCCATCCGTTAATGAAGAAACTGCGCCCCATCCATACTACAATTGGCGTGGCAATAGCCCACATAATATAATTTGCATATGGAATGTTCATAAAGAACATACTGATCATAATAAGAGGAATAGCAAGAGTAATTGATAAAAATGTCCTCACCCTGAGCGATCTGACTCTTTGCTGCTGCAGGTTTTCAAGCTCCTCCTTTGCTCCTGCCGACTCATCAATAATAAGGTCATAACCAATGGAGACAACAGACTCTTTCAGATCCTGTGGCCTGACCTCTGATGGTAAAAATTCAATCGTTGCAATTTGCGACGCAAGATTCACTGCAGCGTTCAATACTCCGGGCTGGTTATTCAGCTTTAATTCCACATTACTTGCACATGAAGCACAAGACAGACCTGTTACCGGAAACTGCTTTTTTACCATTTTCTCCTGCTGCTGACTCATCTTATTAATGTAAGGTATAACCTAAATAATAACAAGAGATTCAAATATTTGTTTAAAAAATAACAAAACTTTTCACTTGCAGGGCAAAAGTAAGCCTTAAAACAAATGTCTGTTGCCGAAAGGTGGAAATTTGTTGATAAAACAACACTTCTTTTTGATGAATTAGAGTTACTAAATCACGAGTTTTACGTACTTTGCTATTTAGTTAAAGCATATTCCTTCATAATATTCTATTTGAAATGGAAAATCTTAAACACATATTCACTGAAGGGACATTAAAAACACCACAGATTGATTTCAACCATCATACTGGTGAACTTATAATGTCAGGCAGATCGATTCCAGAAAATGCAGCAAGGATTTATGAACCTCTTGTCTTATGGATAAATGAATACGTAAAATCTCCACGAAATACAACAGACTTTCGTCTCAATCTGGACTATTTCAACACTTCTACCATGATATGGCTGGCAAAGATGATCAGGGCCCTTGGAAAAATCAACAGGAAAGATTGTGTCCTTTATATTCATCTCTATTTCGATATTGAAGATTTTGTCGACATGGATACCGATGAGATAAAGAATATAGTAAGTTCACTTGTTGATAATATCGGAGAAGTCGACATCAGTATTGGGGTTAAAATTTACTCTACTGACAATACCGGAAAGGTTATTAAAGAATCTACTATTCTTATTTGAACTATACATATCTCCACATATCCTGCTCCGTCAATTTTCTATTTTCCTGTATCAAAACTCCCGCTGTAAGACATTATTTAACTGTTTAACCGGTGATAACAATTAAACTTGAGTAAAAATTATTAACTTTAGTTTATCGTTTATTAAATTTCAAGGTAATGGCAGATCATATTCTCACATTTACGCGCCGCAGATTCATCCAGACTGCCGCTACTGCTGCATTGGCAGCTCCATTCATTATGCGATGCAAAACTGAAAAGAAATCTCCTAACAGTAAGCTTAACCATGCCTGTATAGGTGTGGGAGGAATGGGCTGGGGCGATCTTCATAAATTTCTGGAAGACCCTAATGTACAGATTGTGGCTATTTGTGACGTCGATTCAGATTACCTCAAAAAGGCTTCCGAGGCAGTGCCTGGCGCAAGAACATACTCAGACTGGCGCGAGCTTCTTGATAAAGAGGGGGATAAAATTGATTCTGTTAATGTCACAGTACCAGATCATATGCACTTTCCGATAGCTTATAATGCTATTATGGCCGGAAAACATGTCTACTGCCAGAAACCGATGTGTCACGATGTTGCTGAAGTGCGCCTGCTGACCGAAGCTTCTGTTAAGAAAGGAGTTATCACCCAGCTTGGTACCCAGTTCGCTGACCGGCCAGGCGACAGAACAGGCGTGCAACTTTTAAAAGATGGAGCCATAGGTAAGATAAAACATGCATATCTCTGCTCAAACCGCCCGGGTGCTGTTGATACTTACAGGCTGATGGGTCCGAGACCTGCACAGGGTCAGCAGCCACCTGCTACTCTGAACTGGGACCTGTGGTTAGGGACTGCCCCTGCCAGGGAATATGCTCCGGAAATATACCATCCAATGAAATGGAGGACATGGCTCGATTTCGGTACAGGCTGGTCAGGAGATATCGGATGCCATATTTTTGATGCAGTATGGAAAGGTATTGGGATGAAACCGGCTCTTTCGGTTATTTCTGAAGTCCAGAAATCATGGAAAGACTCACCCGAACGCCGGGGCGATACATGGCCACAGGGTGACCATATCACATGGATGTTCCCCGGAAATGACAAGACTGAGTCTGACACCCTGCCGGTTGAATGGTTTGATGGTGAATTCTATCCTCCGCAGGAAATCCGGGACCTATATAAAGGCCGGGAGTATCCTGCTGAGTCAGCAATGGTTATCGGAACCGATGGTGCAATGCTGATTCCACATCAGGAAATGCCAATCCTTTTCCCGGAAGAAAAATATTCAGATTATAAAATTCCTGCTTTCGAAGCCGGAAACCATTATCATGCTTTTGTGGTTGCCTGCCTGGGTGGTCCTAAAACAGAATCATTCTTTGCACAGACAGGACCTATGACAGAAGCCATATTGCTTGGAACAGTAGCAAACAGGATCCCTGATCAGCAGCTTGAGTGGAATTCTGCCGAGATGGCATTTACAAATTATCCTGATGCTAATAAACTCCTTCGGCGTACCTACCGCGAAGGCTGGAGTGTGGCAGGATTTTAAAGTATCTTAAATCCATTGATCGTATTTTCAGGCCAAATGCTGGACTGAACTTCTCCAATATGCTTCTTCCGGAGGAAGAACATACAAACTCTTGACTGGCCAATGCCACCGCCTATACTCAGAGGTAACTCATTGTTTAACAGCATACTGTGGAATAATAATTTCTTCCTTTCAGTACAACCCCTGATAGTCAGCTGTCTCTCCATTGATTCAATATCGACCCGTATACCCATGGAAGATATCTCAAAAGCCTTTTCAAAAACCGAATTCCACAATATTATATCTCCGTTCAAACCATTATATCCCTCTTCATTCATGGTGCTCCAGTCATCGTAGTCGGGAGCTCTGCCATCGTGAGGTTCACCATTGCTCAGGTTTCCACCTATGCCAATAATAAAAACTGCACCAAATATTCTTGCAATCTCATTTTCACGCTGCTTCGCAGTAAGTCCGGGATATTCCCTGAGAAGTTCCTCTGCATGAATGAAATATATTTTATCCGGCAGCACTGGTTCAAAATCGGGATACTTTCCGAAAATATCTTTCTCAGTTGCCTTGAGAGCATCATAAATTGACTCAACTGTCAGTTTCAGGTAGCTAAGTGTTCTCTGTCCCTTCAGAATATGTCTTTCCCAGTCCCACTGATCAACATAAATTGAATGCAACGGACTCAGATCTTCATCAGGCCTCAGTGCTCTCATATCTGTCAGCAACCCACTTCCTGCCTCAAATTTAAATTCCTTAAGCCGGATCCTTTTCCATTTCGCCAGTGACTGCACTATGACAGCCCGCTTGTCAGTTAATCCCTTCACAGGAAAAGAGACAGGCCTCTCAACACCATTAAGATCATCATTGATACCCGTTCCGTCAAGCACAGCTATAGGTGCAGAGACATTTACAAGATTCAGGTTGCCTGCAAGATGTTTTCTGAAGGTCTCTTTAATGTAATAAATCGCTTCTTCTGTCATCAGGATATCCGAAGTTGCTGATTGCGTCATGATTTTGTTTTCAGGAAGCATATTTTTTTTGTTTTTCAGTTTGCTGAATTATTTGAATCAAAATGATTCTGAATAAAAAATCCATTAATATTAACTCAATAATATATCTTGATTTTATAAGGCAAATATATGATTATTTTTAATAAATCAAATATTTTTCTATTTTTTATTAATATTTTATATATGAATTGATTTTTTTCTTAATATTTTACCATCCGTGCTCTGCAATTTTCTTTTAAGTGGCCTTGGTAATCTGTCATGCCGGATCATTAATTTTGAGTATAATAGTTACAAGTCATAAGTTAAATTTTTCATAAAGATTAACGGCTGCAAAAACAAAAATCTTCTTGTGATGTTTTCTTTTATATTTAAAATTAGAAATCATGCAAAAAATTAAGTTTATTGTCGCAATTCTGATCCTTTTGGTGATGGTATCATGCAAGAAAAGTTCAACTGCATCTCTTTATACTCCCACGAGTAGTGACGCAACAACTACCGCCACATTTGAGGAGTTGCAGCAGGGGAGGGAATTGTATATCAACAACTGTGCAAGTTGTCATGATCTTTATTCTCCTGATGATTATTCAGCTACCCAGTGGCGGGGAATAATGTCATCTATGGGTACTAAAACCAGGATGACCTCATCGGAGACAACTCTTGTAACAAAATATGTAACAAGAGGGCATTGATACTAATAATTCAGTATCTGTACTGATCTATAGCTTTGTTTATAATCGTGGGGTTATTGAAGCTCTTCAATTTTTACAGATGAATGTTCCCTTGTAAGAAAATGAATAATCAACCAGGCACAAAGATAGGTGAGACCGCAGATTGTAAACAGCAGATTATATCCACCGGTAAGGTTCCCGGCTGATTTATAGCTGTCGAGAAGGAACCCTACAACAAGAGGGAAAAGTATCCCTCCAACGGCTCCTGCCATACCGGCAATACCTGTAACAGATCCTACTGCTTCGGACGGGAACATATCGGATGCCATGGTAAATACATTTGTTGCCCAGGCCTGATGAACCGCAACAGCAAGACTTATTATTGCAACTGCCATCCATGCCGCGGTTGTGTATTGCGCGAGAATAATTGTCAATTCCATAACAGCAAACAGAAGAAGAGCTGTCTTCCTGGCCCTGATTACTGTCCATCCTTTTTTAATGAGCAGGGATGAAAAATACCCTCCCAAAATGCTGCCAATAGTTGTTGCAGAGTAAATAATGATAAGCTCCAGGCTGGGCCGTTTTAGATCAAGTTCATATGCAGTTGAGAAATATGATGGCAGCCAGAAAAGAAAAAACCAGAAGATAGGATCGATAAGACCTTTCCCGGTAATTAATGCCCATGTCTGAGGGAATGAAAATAATTTTAACCATTTGATCTTTGGTTTTTGGTCCGTTTCCTGCTCATTATAACCATTATTCTTTCTGTCAAGTATCAGTTCAAGTTCTATTTTTGACAGCCATTTCTGTTTTTTCGGGGTTTGATAAAATATCAGCCAGAGTATTAACCATAGAAATCCTATGCCACCTGTTATCCAGAACACCTCATGCCAGGAATATCTGTTTAATATCCAGGGTACTATGAGCAGGGCCATTACAACGCCAACGCTTGGCCCTGAATTAAAAATACCTGTAGCTATCCCCCTCTCCTTCTTAGGAAACCACTCAGATATTGCTTTTACGCCAGCAGGAAAGTTACCGGCTTCTCCTATACCAAGGCCAAACCTGGCAAGAGCAAACTGTAAGGCATTCCTTGCAAGAGCATGAAACATCCCTGCTATGCTCCATATTATTATTATAAGTGTATATCCTGTTTTTGTACCTATCTTATCTATCAGCCTTCCCATCACAAGCAAACCAATGGCATAAGCTGCGGTAAAAGCCATTACTATATAGGCAAAATCCTTTTCAGACCAGTTGAATTCAACCTCCAGAATTGGCTTAAGCAATCCAATGATCTGCCGGTCGATATAATTTATAGTTGTTGCAAAGAACAGTAATGAGACTATTATCCAGCGGTAGTTGTTTATTTTCATAAATTGATCTGGTTATATAAATTTTGGTAGCGGGTTGCGGGTTCTCTCCTCTCAAATCTCAAATCTCCCAGTCTCCCCCTCACATCGCTTTAATGTATCTGGACGCCTGATGCACGTAGCCTGTAGCCTGAAGCCTGTAGCCTTATATTACCAGTCCACTACAGAACCATCGTCAGGATCCAGACGGACCTTATATGGTTGTGGTTCACCAACCTGTGCCCGCAGTTTATCCTCATCTATGGTGATACCCAGGCCGGGATCGGTAAGTAAAGGTCTGTGACCATCCTTTATAGGAGGCAGAGGTTTCGCCAGTAGGTCAGAATATTCATTATCCCCACGCTCCTGGATAAGGAAATTGGGAATAGAGGCCGCGATCTGGTAACTGGCTGCCAGTGAACATGGTCCCTGTGGATTGTGAGGTGCGACCGGGGAATAATAGGATTCAGCCATACCCGCAATTAGTCTTAACTCTGTTATACCTCCAGCGTAACATACATCAGGTTGCAGAATTGTTGCGGCACGTTTTTCAAGTATTTCCCTGAATCCCCATTTTGTAAATATACGTTCTCCTGTTGCAAGAGGGATATGTGTTTTGCGTGCAAGTTCAGCCATTACATCCACATTAAGAGCCTGTACAACCTCTTCATAGAACCATGGGTTAAATGGCTCCAGTGCTTTAATAAGGAGGGCTGCCGTAGGAGGTTGAACCGCTCCATGAAAATCGACGCCGATATCCATACTGTCACCAACCTTTTCACGCAGGGCCTTAAACCTTTCCACAACCTCATCTATAAATTTTTGTCCTTCAACATATTTGAATGGCTGCCTGTTTCCTCCGTTCGGACCTACCTTCATAGCATTGATCCCCTTTTCCTTATCGGGTGTACCGTATACTCTTATCCTGTCCCTTGTGGGTCCGCCGAATAACCTGTAAACAGGAACTCCGTATACCTTACCTGTGATGTCCCACAAAGCCTGGTCAATACCGCTCAGGATAGCTGTCTTTATTGGTCCACCCCGGTAAAAAGACCCTCTATGTATTGCCTGCCAGTGAAAAGTGACCCTTGTCGGATCTTTGCCAACCAGGTAGTCTTTCACCTCAAGAGCCCCTGCTGCACAGGCTTTTGCATCGTCCTTCAGCATTTCACCCCAACCTGTGATTCCGGCATCTGTGGTTATTTTTACAAATACCCAGGTGTTCTTCAGCACAAATGTTTCAATATTTGTAACCTTAATGTTATCCTTTGGACCAATCAGGGCTGCATCCGTCCTTTCAACATGTGAGAACTGCGGATTTACAGGCTCTTTTACCTGTATATATGGTATTGCTCCTCCCGCTATTGCTGAAGCAGCTATTGCCTGTCCTGTTGTTTTAAAAAAGTCGCGTCTCGAACTGCGCTTACTAACAGATTCATTAATGGCACTTTGTCTCATATTAAAATGTTTTGAAGAATCATTAATAATTTCCATCATCTCAGTAAATATACAAATTATAGGAATCGGAAGGATCTGTGGTAATTTTATTATTGAATATTAGTTTAAATCCATATTAACCACGGATTAACACAGGATTGCACGGAGGAAGACACGGAGTAATAGCAGAGGAACTCTGTGAAAAATTCGTGCCAATCCGTGATCTCTGTGGTGAGAAAAAATAAGTTGAAATAATTAAATTCTTAATTTAGTAAGAAAAAACAGAGGATGAAAAAAACAAACCTTTTCAGACCAGCCGGGTTCACATACCTAATAATAATAATTATCTGCTCTTCCGGACAGCTTATCCGCTCGCAGAATGGAGTAAAACCAGGAGAGTTTATAATTGAACCGGCAACACTTACCAATATGGGATTTGAGTGGTATATAAGTGGTGATGATAATCATAATGCCACAGTATCTGTTGATTATCGTCAATATGGTTCAAAGACCTGGAGAAATTCCATACCTCTTCTGAGGATCGGTGATGAACATGTAGGCCGTGAAGCAGAGCATCTTGATTATGTTACTCCACGCATGTTTGCAGGCAGCATACTGGATGTAATGCCCGGGACAGAATATGAATGCCGGTTTATAATGAAGGATACTGACAATGGAACAAATGAAACCATGATTGTAAGGGCTAAAACCCGGACGGAACCTGTTGCTGCAAAAGATGGTCGTACTCTCCATGTCTATCCTGCCAAATGGAACGGTGAGAAGAAGGAACCTTCATTTACCACGCTCCAGGGGGCATATTATGGATCAGGCACAGGCGACTGGTCGGTTGTCCGCGAACGGACGATTCAACCAGGCGACATTATTGAAATACATGCAGGTCTTTACGAAGCTAACCGGTCCGATTACGTTAATCCTGAAGGAGTTCCCTTTGATGGCACATATTTTCTGACAGTTAAGGGCACCCCGGAAAAGCCGGTTGTGATAAGAGGTGCTGGTGATGGTGAGGTAATATTCGACGGAGCCGGATGCCATGTGTTTTTCGATGTTTCAGCAACTGAAAATAATATTTTCGAAGGTATCACTGTCAGGAATGCCGACATAGCATTTTATGCAGGCAACAAACATATGATCGGGGCAAAGAACCTTACAATCCGGAATTGCCGGTTGGAGGAAGTAGGTGAAGGAATAATTACTGAATATGCAGGCTCAACAAACTTCTATATTGCTGATAATGTTATCATAGGACGTGATGACCGTTACCGGCTGCTGGGATGGGCCAATTCGAGGAGCCTCTATGGTGCCAACAAGATGTATAGTTACATAGGGATTAAAGTATACGGTAGCGGTCATGTAATATGTCATAATGCAATTGCATATTTCCATGATGCAATAACAATTTCAACATATGGCACTCCTGAAAAGGAGCAGGAAATGAAGGCTGTTTCAATAGATATTTATAATAACGACATGCACCTTATGGCTGATGATTTCATCGAAGCCGACGGAGGAGTTCATAACGTAAGGATTATGAGGAACAGGGGTGTAAATGCTGCCCAGTGCGGGTTAAGCGCCCAGCCTGTTTTTGGAGGTCCTGCTTATTTTATCCGTAATGTAATTTACCATGTGCCTGTCGGTATAGCTCTTAAGTTCATGGCTAGACCAGCAGGACTATATATTCTGCACAATACCTTCATTGCAGAGAATGGTAACGGTCAGACATTCTCGAACTCACATTTTTCTAACAATCTCTTCATGGGTACCGGTACCCGCGGAAGAGCAGTTGCTGTATTCCCGTTTGCCACAGCCTATTCAACATCTGACTATAACGGCTACTGCCCGAACCCGGGGGAAAACAATTACAGGTGGGTATCACCTGCTAACGGGACTCTGAGAGACTATTCAATTACCATTCAGAAAGATGGCAAATCCTTCAGTTCTCTGAAGAGCTTTTCTGAGACAACAGGCCTTGACAGGCACAGTATTGAATTAGGTTATGATGTTTTTGATAATCTTAAGGCTCCTGACCCGGCAAAACCAGGATCGGTATATCATGCAACAGATTTTAATTTCAGGATCAAACCAGAAAGTGCTGCTATTGATGCAGGGACCTGGATACACGGAGTAAATGACAATTTTAAAGGCAAAGCACCCGACCTTGGAGCTATTGAGGCAGGACAGGATGAAGAAGTATATGGCCCGAGAGGAGAAATTACCAACAGGGCTTTCTACAGGTAACCTTCTGTTAATTAATTAACAGTGGTTTCTGAAAAATCCTGAACCTCTTTATTACCTTGCCTCCTATCCTTTCGCATTCTGCTCTCATTCTTGTATTTTTCTCAAGGATAAGGTGAAGGTCAATAAGTTCCATCTTATTATCCATACAGGACTGAAGCATTTTAACAGCCATCAGTACATCAAGGCCTTTATTCCTGTAATCCTTCCTTACACCACCAAGAAGCATGAGAAGCTTTTTCGATGTTCTGAGGGCAATGAGGATCCTCAATATTCCAAAAGGAAGCAGCTTCCCGGAAGATTTTCTTACTGCCTCACTTATATCAGGAATTCCAATAGCAAAACCTACCACTCCGTCAGGGGCCTCAACAATCTTGACAAATTTTGGATTAAGGATCATCATATATCTAGAAGCCATTTCCTTCTTTTCGCTATCCTCAAGAGGAACAAAGCCATAGATTTCAGCAAAGGTCTGGTTCATAAGCTCAAGAACAGGGATTATGTATTTATTGAATTCCCGTTTTGAGCGGAATTCCACTACTTTGTAACCATTGTTCTGGGAAACTCTTGAAAGAATTTTCTGATAGACTTCAGGCATCTCACCTGGCACTTTAGCAAGATAGTTAACCAGGTCCTCCTCCTTTGCATAGCCTTCCTTCTCTATCATTTCAGGCATATACCTGTCGTTTGTGGGGCAGACTATGAACTTCTGATGCTCGAATCCTTCTATCTGGAAACCCTGCGGATCCTTGTCAGAAAATCCAAGAGGACCGACAAGTTTCACCATACCATTGCTGCGGGCCCACTCCTCCACCTTATATATAAGGGCATGTACAACCTCCTGGTCTTCATAAGATTCCATGAAACAGAACCGGCCATTTTTTTCATTATGAATCTCATTGTATCTTTTATTTATGATCCCCATTATCCTGCCTGCAACCTTTTTATCCCTGTAAGCAAGGTAAAGAACAGTATCCGCATACCGGTACGACTTGTTATTCTTATCATTGAAAAGAAGCCACTCATCTGAGTATATTGGAGGGAGCCATTTTGGATTATTCTTATGTATTTTTGAAGGAAGGTAAATGAAAGTCCTCTTATCACGCTTTGTGATAACTTGTTTTACTATAACTTCTCCCATCTCAAGGATATGATGTAAATAATGTCTTTTTGTCTCATTGCCTATTCGCCTCCTGTTCTCCCGGTCTCCCACTCTCCCACTCTCCCACTCACTCACTCACTCACTCACTCACTCACTTCTTCCTTACCATGCAATTCCCCACTTACTGAGCAATCCAAAATTCCATAACAGATAAGCAGCAACAGCAATAATAAGGATTATTATAATTAATGGTATCCATGGGTTCCTCTTTTTTGCAAAAGGATCGGCCAGGTCAAGTTTTGAACTCAAACAAAGTTAATAAAGTAATTCACTTTTGAATTATTATCATGCCTTATCCTGTTTTGATTTTCACAATCACTTTTTACTATCTTTGCGCCGGATTTAACCATATTTATTTTTTGACCTTTAATGATGCTTTTCATAAGGAGACTCATCGTCACTATATTCCTTTTTTCAGTTATTTCTTCCTGCTTTAATTCCTATTCACAGGTATCTGAAAAAACAATAATATCAGGAAAAACCACAGACGACCTGACAGGAGAACCACTTCCTTATGTATCTGTCATCCTGAAAGGGACAACTGTTGGCACTACATCTGATGCAAATGGCCGATACCGTATTGAGACAACATCAAAGGTAACAGAACTGATATTTTCATTTATTGGCTATGAAAATGAGTCAAGGATTATAAGGACAGGTAAAGAACAGACTCTCAATATTAGTCTCAAACTTTCATCTATAAATCTTGATGAAGTCATAGTATCATATGAAAAGAAGACCTACAGAAACAAAGGTAATCCTGCTGTAGAACTGATTCAGAATGTTATTGACCACAAAGACATGAACAGGGTTGAGTCATTTTATTTTCTTGAATATAAAAAGTACGAGAAGGTTCAGTTTGCAGTGAGCAATATAAGCGAGAATTTCAAACAGAGCAGTATGTTTAATAAATTCGGATTTGTTTTTGATAATCTCGATACAACAAAACGTATCGGGAATGCTGTGCTCCCTATATTTATCAAAGAAACTCTTTCATCTCACTATTACCGGAAAGTCCCTGAAGCAACAAAAGAAGTAATACTTGCCGAAAAGACTATTGATCTTGAAAAATATATTAACAACAGGGGTGCTGCCAACTATCTTAACTATTTATACCAGAATATAAATATCTACGATAATGAGATACTCTTTCTCACAAATAAATTTCTGAGTCCGATTGCAGTAACAGCTCCTGCATTCTATAAATATTATATTGACGACACCCTGCAGGTGAACAATATAAACTGCGTCAGGATGTTCTTTGCACCAAGGAATAAATCCGATTTCCTTTTCCATGGCTATCTCTACATAACAATGGACAGTAGCTATGCTGTGAGAAAGATTGACATGGGAATTAATAAGGACATCAATATTGACTGGGTTCAGAATATGAGCATTGTTCAGGATTTTGAACAGAACAGCGATAAAACCTGGATCCTGGCAAAAGACGAAATATCAATTGATTTTGGAATTGTTAAGAACACTACAGGACTTTATGGACAGCGTACAATTTCCTACAAGGATTATAAAATAAATGATCCGATAAGTGAAAGTATCTTCAAAGGACCTGATAAGGCAATACGTATTGATACGGCATCACTCAACCCCGCCTTCTGGGATTCAAACAGGCTTGTTCCTCTGACAAAATCAGAGAAACAGATCTATTCAACTATAGACAGCCTGAACCAGATGCCTGAATTCAGGAGGAGAATGGACATTATAACAATTTTTACCCAGAGTTTCCTGAATCTTGGGAAGGTAGAACTTGGCCCGGTATTCAGTTTTTACAGTTATAACTCCGTTGAAGGTTCGAGAGTCAGATTTGGCGGCCGGACAACCACTGATTTCAGTAAAAAGGTTACCCTTGATGGTTATATGGCATATGGATTCAAGGACAATGCTTTAAAATATGGAGCCGGGATAACATATTCATTTACTGACCGGACAATTTATCAGTTTCCCGTAACATCACTTAAAGTTAGCTATCAGAAAGATGTAAGAATTCCCGGACAGGAACTTCAGTTTACTCAGGCAGATAATATTTTGCTCTCGTTCAAGCGCGGGGTAAGTGATAAATTCATGTTAAACAATACTTTCAGGATCGATTTCCTGCATGAGTTTGAAAATCACTTCTCCTACCAGCCAGGATTAAGTTACAACAGGCAATATCCCTATGGTAACCTTCTGTTTACATCTTCTCAGCCTCTTGCCACTGAGGGCAATATTGGCTTTATCAATATTTCAGAACTTTATCTGAACCTTCGCCTGGCACCTAATGAATCATTTTACCAGGGGAAGCAGAACAGGGTTACTTTTCCGAACAATCATCCGATAATAAATCTGAAAATCGCCGGAGGTTCAGGATTCATCGGGAATGATTATGATTATCTGAGACTTCAGTTTAACATAAGCAGGAGGTATTATGTCTCAATACTTGGATATACCGATATAGCCCTGGAAGCAGGGCAGATTTTCGGACAGGTTCCTTATCCGCTGCTATTCATGCACAGGGCAAACCAGACTTATGCCTACCAGAAATATTCCTATAACCTTATGAATTTTCTTGAATTTGTAAGCGACAGGTATGCATCAATCAACGTCGACCACAGCTTTAACGGGTTTATTCTGAATAAGGTTCCTCTTATAAAACACCTTAAACTCAGAGAGATCGTTACCTGCAAAGTTATGTATGGCAGCCTTGGCTATAAAAATAACCCCGATTTTAATGATAATCTGTTCCTTTTCCCCGCTGACAGTAATAGTACACCCCTTACTTATGCTCTTGTAAATAAACCTTATATTGAGGCTGGTGTTGGACTTTCAAATATCTTCAGGATTTTCAGGGTTGATCTCATTCAGCGGTTTACTTACACCAATAATCCAAAAGTGGATGATACCGGTTTCAGAGTACAGTTCAGACTAGATATCTGATCTTGACTTTAGGTTTTTTCTGAAGTATCTTTGCAAGTAGATATTGTTTACTCTGATTATTTTAATGGTAAAATAATTAATGAAAAGATCAGTTTCTAAATTCCTGTACATATTTCTTGTCTGTGCAACTATAACAACTACAATCAGATGTGACAAAGATGACAGTTCAAATAATGAACCTGAAAATGATCCTTGTGCAGCCAGAGTGTCAAATTATTATGGATTTTGCATTATAAATAGCCCGAAAAACTGGGCCTGCGTATCATCCGGACCTGTTATCTTAAGCTGGCTTGCAACAATGCAGGGACCTACATATGAGGTCTATCTTGGTACACATATTGACAGTATTAAACCGATATCACTTCTGACTGCAGATACACTTGTATTAAGGGACCTTGAGTCTTTAACAACTTACTATTGGAAATATACAGCAATAGATCCCTGTGGAAGAGGATGTAGTTCAGGAATATCCCGTTTTACTATCGTATCAGATCTTAAACTGCCATATATAGAAACATTACCTGTGTCAGGAGGCCAGAAACTCCCAGTCTCCTTGGGAGGAACAATTTTGTATAAGGGTAAAATGCCTATTACTGAAAGTGGAATTTATTTTGGCAATTTTCCAAGTCCTGAAGTGACCGGATCTAAAATAAGTCTTGGATGTGATAGTGGATTTTTCTCCTGCACTCTGGATAGTCTGATTGAAGATGTAATTTATTGTTATAAAGCCTTTGCAACAAACAGTTTTGGAACATTTTATGGAAAGGAATTCCAATTCAGAACCGAAGCGTCAGTATATCCTGATTCTGTAACAGATATAGAAGGTAACCATTATGGTACGGTCAGAATTGGAGACCAAATATGGATGTCGGAGAATCTTAAAACCACTAAATTAAACGATGGTGAATTGATCCCTTCTGTCGCGGATAATAATTTATGGTGCGATTTCAATATCCTCAAGGTAAAACTCTCCTGGTTAAACAATGATTCATCATACTCCAAAACATACGGAGCTATTTACAACGGATTTGTTGTAAACTCTGGCAAAATATGTCCCAAGGGCTGGCATGTTCCTTCTGATGATGAGTGGAAAACTCTGGAGCTATATCTTGGGATGCCCAGTTATGACGCTTCCAAGATTGATATGCGTGGCACCTACGAGGGCCTAAAGTTGAAATCTTCAAACGGCTGGCTGGGTATTGGGAACGGTTTCAATACAAGTGGATTTAAAGGTCTTCCGGGAGGTTACCGGCATGCATTGGGTTCATTTCCTAATCCTGGAGAAATTGGACAATGGTGGACATCAACCAAGGATCAAAAGTATGACTATCTATGGTCCAGATCTCTTTTATATAATGCGTCCGGGATCAGCAGGACAAATATAAGTATGCAATTCGGTTGCAGTATTCGGTGCCTCAAAGACTAAATTTCTAATTCAGCCTACATGTGATTTGTTAAATCAAGGGCAATGGGAGACCCGCGCAAGCGGGACGAGGAATCTCTCAATCAATTATTACAAAAGAATATTTAATTACTGATACTTATAAATAATTAAAAATATGGCAAACGTTAGTACTTATTTGAATTTTGTAAGGGAAACCGAAAAAAACCTGAACTTACAACTTACTTTTTAAGACTATACCTGTAGACATTTGTCTCCCTGAGCTCAAAACCCAGATCCACGTAGAGTTTATTAGCCGCAATCCTTGATGGACGCGATGTAAGGTCAACAGATCCAGCACCGATAATTTTTGCAAATTCCATGGCGCGTATCATCAGGGCCTTTCCTATTCCTTTGCCCCTGAACGTCTCGTCAACAACAACATCTTCTATCCAGAACTTAGTCCCTGTCGGTATAAAATATACAACAGCAGTAAGCATACCGGCAATCTCTCCTTCTACCGTCTCAGCAATAAAGAGATGTGAATTCTCAGATCGTATCAACGATTTGAGTCTTTTCTTTGTCATTGCCTCAATATCAGGATCAAGTTGTGGCAGTAATTTATATACAGCCTTTGAAACTCTTTTGCTGTATCTTTTTACTTCTTTGATTTTCATCTGGCATATATTTAAAACTTTATCATTTTGAAGTATTCAGCACCACCGTTTCACCTGATGAGGTTCTTTTTGCAACTTTAAAGCTTCCGATGTTTCCATCATTAAAAGAAACCACATCTTCCCCTTCAGTCCTTCTGATTTTAACTGAGATTGAATTTCCCTGAACAAGTTCAAGCGATCTGACATCAGCAGTCTTTCCTGCCGGAACTGGTTCCAGAATGCTGATAAAATGTACAATTTCTCCTTTCCTTCTTACTATAATAAGCGGAGCTCTGACGGTAACACTTGAAAGCGGGCCTTTTGCTGTAAAAATGATATCAGAAGCTTCATCAGGCATAGTTAAAACAGTAGTACCCGTTTCATTATTGAATGTGACATTTATGTCATTTCCCGCATCAACCTTAAATGCCTTCACCTCTTTAAGATATGAATACCCTGGAGGCAGATCACCCGGACTGGCAATTGTCTGTGTCATATCACACGAAACACTGGTTCCTTTATTGTGGTAAAGCCAGTCGAAAGTATGTTCCTTACCATCATCTGCTTTAAGCTCATCAATAACAAGCAGATAGGTTGGTCCAAGCAAAAGGAATCTTTTATGTGCAATGCTGTCAAAAGCAGGCCCTGCACCGGCAGCTATTGCTACATAGGCATCATTAGCCTCAAATGCAAGAAGTTCTCCTTCTGCCTCCTTTTGCGATTCACCGTCGGCAAGCACTGCATTATGCCCTGTAGTTGCCTTATACCATTCGCTGTGAATCGGCAAACGATAGGCCTGGCTCGCAGCTCTTCCCGGATCAACACCAAGCTCCTGTCCATAACCGAAAAATACAAATGAGAGCTTATCAAAATGTCCGTGAAATCCTCCATATGGACCAAATGTCAGAGCAGCTGTCAGCTTACCGGGACCGTTGGTGGCAAGAATGGCATGGCCCGATCCGGGAATCAGCTTGCTTACTGACACTGCAGGTTTTGCCTTCAGTTTTTTATCACGTCCTAGAAGGATCATATCCCATGTTGGCTCGGAAGACAGAGTTGAAAGAAGTCTCTCATCTTTATATACTGCAAATGCCTCTTCGTTTACTGACTGATTTACAGGAGTATCATTTACCGCATCACCGAACCGCGGAAGAGAACCGTCAGCCATAAGATAATCAAATGCTATCAGGTACATCTTATGCATCATCTCATGGCTGTAAATATCTATTCCCAGCCTTCGTGAACCTTCTGCCATAATTGTAAGAGCAGAAAGGGTATAGTAATGATAACCCCACGAATTCTCGTACCACATTCCTTCAGGAAGAACGCTGATATTCATCTGGGTTATAAATCCGTTTTCCTCATCCAGAAAGGCCTGTTTCACATAATCTTTATCTCCAAGTATTATACCTGCATATAGCAGTGCTGCATTATGCCAGGTCTGCCAGTTAGATTTTCCTGATTTATGAACATTTATACAGTCCGTCATTGCGCGGATAAGCTTTTCCTCAATATTTATCTTATCACTATCATTCAGAACCCCGCTTTTATAAATAAGGTCATATGATTTAACCAGCGGTATCATCAGACCTGACTCATTGAGTGTCTGTTCTGCTATATGTCCGGCGGTTCTGTAAATATCGTTTTTCCTGGAAGCGACATCAATATTTTTTTCACCAACATTTGCATGAACCATCGGGTATTTAAGATACCGTACAGCATAACCTTTAAGGACACTGGCTGTTAGTTCGGCATATCTGACATCACCAGTTACTGACCAGGCCCAGGCAGCATCTTCTGCCACACTGAAATTCCTGCTGTGCTGCCTGCTGTAAAGTACATTGTCATATGGGAAACCGGTATATATCTTTTCACATTCCGGACATTTATGGTGATGAGCATCAATTGTTACAAGTGCTATCTGGCAATCATTGCACTGGTACCACTGATTATGCTGCCCCCCTTCAGGTGGAAAGAAAAGTGTGTCCTCCAGAGCCTGATCAGCCCTTGCAAACCGGGCAGCAAGAACATCATGTTCAGGTCCGGTACTCTTCCATGCTGATTTTAGTCTCTCCAGCTCTTCAGAAGTTGCTGAGATAATGGGCCAATGAGTATCTTCATTATGCTGCCAGTTATATTTTTCAATGAAAGTTACAATTTCTGATTTTATCTGCTCAGGTGCCTCAGGTTTGAACGATTCCTTTTCCCTGCGGAGTGAATTGCAAGCGAGAGCTAATATTGTCACTAAAAATAACCCGGTGATTCTTTTCATACTTCAAAAATCAGATTTTACTTTGAATTACAAAATATAAACCATGCTCATATCTAAAGAAACTGAGCTTTAAAAATTATAGCATCGCTAATATACCAAAAAGTATTTTGGTTATCTGTAAAATCCGACTCTATTATGTCACACAATCGCCTTTTTAAGAAGCCTGTTTGATCTGCGCCGAAGTCTTTTAATATTTCGTGAATAAATAACAAAGTACATCACCGGTATCAGAACAAGAGTAACAAAAGTTGCGAAACTCAGACCGAATATGATAGTCCACGACAAGGGTCCGAAAAACATTACATTATCACCACCGAAATGCAAGTGTGGATTAAGTTCTGATAACAAGGTAGAAAAGTTGATATTCATCCCAATAGCTAATGGAATAAGCCCAAGTATAGCAGCAGTTGCTGTCAGTATAACCGGTGTAATACGCGTTTTTCCTGCTTCAATAATAGCTTTCCGTGTTTTGTAACCCTGTTCTTTCAGAACATCTGTAAATTCAACAAGCAATATTCCATTCCTCACAACAATTCCTGCAAGGGCAACTAATCCCATGCCGGTCATGATTATAGAGATGGTCATTCCAAAGATCATATAGCCAAGAAGTACTCCGATAAGACTGAACAGCACTTCAGATAGAATAATAATGGTTTTTGACATTGAGTTGAACTGGGTAATAAGAATAAAAAGAATCAGGAAAAGAGCAAGTATCATAGCCTTTGAAAGGAATAACATTGACTCCTTCTGATCTTCCTGTTCCCCGGTAAGTCGTATATCTATCGAAGATGATTTTGAAAACTGGGAAAGGGATTTGCGCAACTGAGCATTTATAAGGTTTGCATTATAACCTGCAAGAACATTTGATGATAATGTAATCACGCGCTTGAGATTAAGGCGGTTGATCTGTCCATAACTATTTACATAATCTATATTTGCAACTACGGATAGCGGTATCTGTCTGACCAGTCCTGAATTCATATCGCGGTATGTAATTGTAAGATTAAGAAGCTGCTCTATATCTTTCCTTTGATTCTCTTCAAAACGTAGCATAATGGGGTACTGATCCTCTCCTTCACGGTATTTTGATATCTCTTTCCCCAGCTGACCTGTTCGGATAGCATCGCCAACCACTGCAGCACTTATACCTTCGAAATTTGCCCTTTCCCTGTCAAGATTAATGATTATCTCAGGTTTGGTAGCAGCAAAATCTGACTTTAACTCCTCAATTCCTCCTATCTGCAGGGAATCAACAAATCTTTTAAAACGCTCGGAAGTTTTTGCAATCTGCATCAGGTCCTCTCCCGATATTTCTATATTAATGGGTTTCCCGGTCGGAGGCCCCATTTTAATTTTGTCAACAACTATTTCGGCTCCGGGAATATCTTTCAGGGCTGCCCTCATTTCACTCATATAAGCACCGGTACTTTGACCATCCCTGTACTTGTACTCGACAAAGTTAATTGCAATTTTAGCCAGGTTGGATGATTTGCTCGAGTTGTCGAAATTATTGTCAGAGGCAAGAAATGCGACATTTGTCACAACAGATTCCACTATTGGATTATTTTCACCAAGGACTCTCATAATACGTTCCTCAGCAATCCGGGCAACAGAATCTGTTACATTAATCTCTGTACCAATCGGTAGTTTAATAAATGTATTGATTGTATTGGGTTCATTATCGGGGAAGAATACAACTTTGGGTTTTACTATATTGTTGAGGTACATTGTAAATACAAATAGCCCGATCATACTCCAGAGTATATATCCCGGCCTTTTGCCCTTTAAAACCCAGATCAAAGTATTTTCATACCGCTTCATAACGGCAGGAATAACCCGCGATTGAAATTTCCTTAAAACTTTATAGCCAAATAAATTGTGAAGAAAAAATGAAATGGCTATAAACAAAAGCAGGTTGGCTAATACAGGATGTCTGAGCAGATGTATCAGCAAACCTGCACCTGCTATACCACCGGAAATTTTTAACAGCGTTGGCATTTTAACTGGACGATGCTCTTCATCGTGTTTCATGAAATCAACCGCAAAAACCGGATTTATAATATAGGCTACGATAAGTGAGGCAAAAAGAGTGATTATAAGCGTTATAGGGATGAATACCATAAATTTCCCTACTACACCCGGCCAGAATGCAAGAGGGAAGAATGGCGCAAGAGTTGTAAGAGTACCTGAAAGAATAGGAACAAATACCTCACCGGCAGCAAACTTTGCAGAAGATGAGATATCCATTTTTGTTTTCTTATGTATCCTGTGCGTATTTTCTATTACCACTATTGCATCATCGACTACAATACCAAGGGCAAAAATGAAAGCAAACATTACAAGCATGTTCATTGTAAATCCTATCCATGGCAGAACAATGTATGCGATTGCCATCGACAACGGAACAGAGAATCCGACAAAAATTGCATTTACAAGTCCCATAAAGAACATCAGGACAATAGTAACGAGGATAAATCCGATAATTATAGTGTTGTTCAGCTCATTGACCGTGTTCCTTGTATTGCGCGACTGATCTCCGGTTACCTCTACTACCAGATTTGACGGAAGCTTATTCTTTTGCATATCGGCAATGATTACTTTGATCTCATCTGATGCATCAAGAAGGTTCTGACCGCTTTTTTTAATTACATTAAGGGTAACAACATTTTTCCCGTTATACCTGGCGAAATTTTCAGGCTGGTGGAAACCGTCACGAACTATAGCAATATCTTTCAGCTTTACCAGGGCCCCACTCGATGTATTTATAACAATATTCTGAAGTTCTTCTATATTTTTAATCTCTCCTACAACCCTTATAGAACGGCTCATTCCCTGGAGATCGATATTGCCTCCTGAAACTGTCATATTATTCAGGCTGACAGCCTGTTCTATATCCCTGAAAGTAAGGCTGGAAACCTTCATTTTATACATATCTATATCAATCTGTATCTCCCTGCTGAGAGCTCCTCCGATTTCGACACGCGTAATCTCTTTGAGACTCTCTATCCTGTCCTGCATTTCATCAGCATACTTCTTAATACCATCCAAAGGTATGTCACCAGACAAATTGATATACTGGATTGGTATCTCTGAAAGATCGATCTCCATTACAGATGGCTCAATAAATGAAGGATCGTTTGGCAGATCTTTCTTGGTTTTGTCCACAGCATCATTTACCTTCTGCTTGGCATCTTTTATTTCAATACCCGTGTTAAACTCGACAATTATTGCAGAAAAATCCTGGACTGACCTGGAAGTTATCTTTTTAACACCGCTGATTGATTTGAGATTCTTCTCCAATGGCCTTGTTACGAGACTTTCCATGTCGGATGGTGAGGTCCCGGGATAAATAGTATTAATATTTATCATAGGGATAACAATCTCAGGGATCTGTTCCTTGGGAATTGTATAATAGTTAATTATGCCAAAAACTGATATTATGAATATCAGAACGTAAACACTGATCTTATTATCTATTGCCCAGCTTGTGGCAAAAAATTCTTTATACTTTTTTTCCATTAAAATCATTTATTAGTACCCGATGTTGGAATCCCCGGGATAAAACTTAAAATCTGATATATTCTCCATCAACCAGTTCCTGATAACCAACTGAAATTACTTTGTCACCTGTTGATAATCCCTTAGAAATCTCTGCAATACCGTTATAACTATTCCCGATTGAAACAGGTTGTTTAAATGCAGCAATGTAATTTTCTTTTAAACGGGCTACATACACGTAACTTCCTGTGGGGTCATTCTGAATCACATTCATTGGAAGCAGGATTGCGCTATCAGAATGATAATCGTTAATCTGGATAATTGCAATCATATTAGCCTTCATATCACTTATCCCGGCAGATATTCTGGTTTCAATTGTAAAAGTCCTGTTTACGGGGTTAATATACCTGCTTACAAAATCGACTTCTGTCTCAACTTCTTTTTTGATATCGGGAAACAATACCACCAGTTTATCGCCTGTCTGAACACGGGAAGAATATGCTTCGGATACTTCTGCGGTAACCTTAAGGTTTTTAAATGCAACAACCCTGAATGCTGCCAGCCTTGGATCAGGTGAAACAACACCCCCTACCCGGATATTGCACTCCTCTATGGTGCCATCTACCGGAGATTTAATCTTGAATTTTTCAACCTGCTGCTTGAGTGATGAAATCTGCCTTTCAAGCGATTCCATGTTTGTCTTTGACTGAAGGTACTGAATCTCACTTCCGATTTTCTGGTCCCATAGACGTTTTTGTTTATCATACATTTCCAAAGCAAATTGATACTGGGTCTCGATTCCTTCCAGCTGGCTCTGATATTGATTATCTTCTATCTGCGCCAATACCTGTCCCTTCACTACTGTTTGACCAACATCTGCAAATTTTGCAGTAATTGTTCCCGGTACTTCGGCAAAGACAGCTGCATTCTGGTCGCCATCCAGTTTACCCTGAACTCTGATGAAGTGATTGAATGGACTCATATTTACTTCAGTGACCCCTACAAACTTAAAGTCATCGGTATTTAGCTCTCCTGGCTGGAATGACTTCAGTTCATTTTCCAGATTCTTTATCTTCTCACTAATGCTTGCCTGTTGTTCCTTCAAATTTAGTAACTGTTCCCGTTTGTCATAGCTGCACGAAAACAGAAAGGATATAACTGTTATAACCACTATTATTAAACTAACCTTTTTCATTTCTTATTTGATTTGTATAATGTTCAAATTGTTTATTCCGATTATCATATATTAATTAATCTCTAAAATCCGGTCGAGTTTAGCCTTGGCATTCAGCAATGTCAGTATTGAACTATAGTAGTTGGATTCAGATGTCAGAAACTGGGTTTGATTCTGCGACAGTTCAAAGCTGGATGTTACCCCCTCCTGATACTTTATAAGAGTTTTATCATAAACTCTTTTGCTTAATTTAATGCTCTCACTGTTTGTCTTGAAATTATTATAGGCAGTCTGATATTCAGTAAGTGCATTCTCAAATTCCAGAATTAAACCCTGGCCTGCATCTGACTGGTCCAATTGCGATTTTTCCAGAGCTAATCTTGCCTGACTTACCTTTGAACTGCGCTGTCCGCTCGTAAAAATCGGGATATTTAAGCTGAGACCTATCAGATCTTTAACTGCAAAATTAAATGATGGTGCATTTGTCTGCTCATGACGGCGGTAAAATGCTGATACAGTAGGTAGATACTTTGACTGCTCCCGCCTGAGCAATATTGATGCTACTTCTACTTGCTGGCTTACTATTCTGTAATCAATACTATTGTCAAGATCAAAAACCGGAGAAACAAGGTACTGCATATTCCCTTCACTGACAAAATAGGGAATGCTGTCTGTTAATTCAATTTCCTGATCAAAGTTCATACCCATCTGATATTTAAGCAGTTTTATCGATACTTCCCTTTGAGCCTCAACAGATGTAATCAGTCTTTTTAAATCAGACCAGCTGATCCTGATCTGGTCAACATCTGTATCTTCATTGAATCCCTGTTGATTCATTTTAACAAGGTCATTTAGAGTTTTATCAATAGAGGTCAGGCTTTCATTTAAAACTTTAAGACTTTCTCCGAGTACCAATACCATGAAATAAGTACCTGCAACAGTTTCTTTTGTCTGACTCTCGGTTTTAGTAAGTGCTTTCTCAGAAACCTCTTTTATAACTTTCACTGCAAGCAGACCAACTAAATATTCCCCGCTGAAAATAAGCTGTGAAAGAGTAATGTCGAATGTTGTATTGTTTCTGACTCCTAGAGAAACAGAAGGAGATTGCTTATATGCACCCTCAATATCATTTTTTGTAATAAAAACGTTATCAGGTAAAGCTCCCGGATCAAGGTACGAACCAAAGCTTAACTGAGGAACAACAAACTGATGCTGGTAATTAGTTGCAAGATTTAACTGAGGAAGTCCAATACCTACTGTCTCTTTTATCTGTTTTGTAGCAATGTCGACATTAATTTTTGCTGATATAACAGTACGATTGTTTTGAAGTGCGTATTCCTGAGCTTCAGATATTGAAAGCTTAAAAATTTCATTATTGTCCTGACAAAAGAGTTCAGTACTTAGTCCAAGAATTATAAATACTATAAAGTATCTTAATATCAATGTCATACTTAAAATATTAAAGGTTTTTTATTCCTAATTGGTTTAACTTCTTTTCAAAAACAACAATTCCTTTTGGCGTTGCAATACCCCTGATATGATAGGTTAATAATTCCACAAACAGTTCATAGGAGGTGAACTCCTCAATAGTAAAAATATCGTTGAGGTGGATGCTTTCAGACCTTGACAAATAAAGCTTGGCGATTATCTCACCCTTCAATTCCCCTCTGTATAATCCCTCTTCTTTACCTTTATTAAGATTCTGAAGTATGTATTTATAAACTCCTTCGCGGCGTGCTTTAACAATTTTCTGGTAATGATGGGGATAGTATTTTTTGAGATCGTGTTCTGTTGCAGGATTCCTGTCGCGTATCAGTTTATTCATAAAACTTGATATTTCAAACAACTCCTCCACTGCATTGCATCCTTTTCTGAAACATTTACATATCTCTTCCTGTCTGACACTGATTTCATAATCAATGTATTTTCCGACAAGGTCATCTTTATCATTCACATGCTGGTAAAGAGTTTTCTTTGAGATGCCCATCTCCATGGCAACTTCATCCATTGTAATACTCTTTATACCATATTTCATGTACAATTCGCGGACTTTCTGGAGAATATTTTTCAGTTCCTCATTCATGCCGCAAAAATAATAAGAAAAACTTAGGAAACTATAATTACAATAATTGTTTCCATGGTTTACGACGAATTTAGAACAGAATTGCAGAAATAATGTCAAATACCGATATTGATTTTGAGAATAAGATGAATAGAGAAGCAGTTTTATTGATTTCTGGCTTTCAATACTGCAGATAATGACCAATAGGTATATATTTTATAGTAATCTGACCAATCAGTACCTCTTTTGGTTTCAATATCCAGCTTTTTAAAAACATTATTAACAGGATCAGGTACTTCATGAAAGAAATGTGAAACATCCTGGAATGATCGGGCAGCATAAAGCACCAGATATTTTTCTTTAGAATCAAGATGTTTTAATATTGTTGAAACGTATTTAATCTTGCCTGAATTAACTAAAACCTTTGCAGCTTCAATCTGTACTGCAGGAAAATCATCATCAAGAAGTTTTATCAGTTCATGGGATACTTCGTTATTGATTTTATTCATCAGCTCTGCATCTATAACAGCCCAGTATCTGACAAACCCGTTTGGATTATTTAAATACTTAATAATTTTACCAGTTGAGTCAATAGTATCTAACATCAGGTCACATGCTTCGAGTATTTCTTTCACAGGAAAAATATCAGGTTTATGGGTAATTTCATATGGTGTTAATTCGGAGGAAAGTCTTATCATTTCAGGCTCAGGCATTAATCCTGTATCAAAACTTTTTATCATTCTTTCTTTCAACAACTGTCTCATATCGATAACTATCTTATGATGACCTGGATCGTATGCCAGGTTATTTATTTCATGAGGATCGGTGATGACATCATATAATTCTTCAGGAGTCCGGTGTGAGTTAAATAAAGTTAATTGCTCTTTGTTCAAAACAGATTCTTTTTTTACTCGCACCAGCTCCTTCATAATTTCAGACTGGTCGGTATAAAAATTTGGTTGAAGGATCGGTAAATGAGGTAAAAAATTCCGAATGTAATGGTATTGTTTTGTATGTACGGATCTTGATAATTCATAAGCTTCATCAACCCGATCAGACGCACCAAAAACAAGTGGATTCTCCTTTAGCGGGTTTGGCGAAATAAATGGAGTCCCGGTCAAATCTGTTGGAATATCAATGCCGGCTAATTCCAATATTGTAGGAGCAAAATCAATAAAACTAACCATTCTGTCAACCACTTCTCCCGCCTGCATATTAAATTTAGCAGATAATTTTCCGGGAACATGAACAATTAGAGGTATTTTCAATCCTGAATCATACAAGGCTCTTTTTGACCGTGGCATACCAGTCCCATGATCGGCAAAGAAAAAAACAATAGTATTATCTGCCAGTCCGTCATCGTCGAGCTCTTTAATAATCTGTCCAAACAGGTAATCTACTATACTCACATTTGTATAGTATCTTGCCCACAACTTCCTGATTACAGGTGAACCTGGGTAGTATGGAGGAAGTATAAGAGAATCAGGAGAACAGCGTTTTATAAAAGGCAAATATTTATGTATTCTGTCCTCATAAACCGAATCGCTTCCAAATATAGAAGATTGGTGAGTCATCTCCAGATTGAAGACACTGAAGAAAGGTTGTCCTTTGTCTCTATTCCTCCAATGTGCATTATAAGATGAATTATTCCAGATAGTTGTGTCTGTGAAGTTATAGTCTTCCTTATAATTGTTGGAAACATAATATCCTTTTTCGCGCAGATATTTTGGGAATGGTTTAATGTAATCCGGAATCCTGACCCATGATCGCAGATGCTGCGATCCAAGAGATGTGGCATACTGACCAGTTATAATACAGGATCTGGAAGGAGATGAAACAGGTGCTGTTGCAAAAGCATTGGAAAACCTGACACTCCTATTTGCAAATGCGTCAAGATTTGGAGTACTGGCATTTTGATCCCCATAGCATTCCAGCATAGTTGTTATGTCTTCACAACTAATCCATAATATATTTGGATGCAGATCACCTTTGCCACTCTTGTTAATATTGCAGGCAGATACTCCAACCGAAAGCAAAAGTGGCACAATAATATTATTCTTTATCATCATATAGACATAAAAGTAAATCCAACCTTCAATGTTGGAGACTTATAATAATAGTCAATTATTACTTTACTTTTTTGAAGATAGAAAAAAATTCTTATTTTTGGGCAGAATTTTGCGGGAGTAGCTCAGTTGGTAGAGCACGACCTTGCCAAGGTCGGGGTCGCGGGTTCGAGTCCCGTCTCCCGCTCAAATTAAAAGGCTGTTTTATCAGCCTTTTAATATTTTGACAACCCTTTGAAGGTATACCTGAATCAGAGCTTAATTTTTAACCGGACCCCAGCCCATAAGAGTATTATTCTCAAGATATAACCATGTGGTTTTGTATAGCCACTCCTCCCTTACTGTATTGCCGTTAATCTCACGGTTAATTCTATCAGCCCTCCCCCAGCTGTCCTTTATCATCTCTGCATTCATTCCCTTCCATATCTTTCCTTCATATATCCTTGCAGCCATGGATGTCCCGTATTTGCTTTCAAGGTAAGAGAACCTGCTCACCGGTTTTTGTTCTGGCTCTTCTGGAGTCTGTTTTATCTCATCCCGCTCAGCAGTAGCAGGTGCAACCTGAACAGTATTTTCATCAATTACCGCGTGCCTTTTGTAAATAAAGCCCTCACTGCCTTCAAAGAAAACAATATAATAAGTACTGTCGGATGCCAGAACTTCCACCTGGCTTCCCCTTGGTATTATCATTATAACGCTTGTCAGATCATCAGGGTTTTTAAAAAGCCTGCTTGATGATGTCATTGTAGCAGTAATACTCTTTTCCAGTTGCCCGGCATTCGACTCCTCAAGCATCTGAATGGTCTCTGCCTTAGAATTTTGACCGTAAATCGTAACACTTGTTACAAATATTATCATAAGGATAATCGCTCTTTTCATCATAGTATAATTTTAATTTTAAAGGTATGATGGAGCCACAAGATTGACTTCGTCGAGCTCGCTTCGCTCGGTTGTAAATTATATCTAGTTGTGATTGTGGTCAATCATGTGGGTTTTATATTTCTAAACTTTATTCTACATGAAGGTTGAATTCACCAGTAAAGACCAAAAAACGTACCAATATGTAACAATTATTGGAAAAACAAAATATTATTGGCTTAAGTATGCCATATAGCAACTAAATATTACAGAATTTGTTGAAATTAATTCTAAATTAGCGATATCACTTAAACATCAAACCATGTGCCTGGCAATACCTGGGAAAATAATTTCAATATCTTCCGATGATGGGATGAAGATGGCAAAAGTCAGTTTCAGTGGTGTTGTGAAAAACATTTCCATTGAATGGGTACCCGAGGTTAAAGAGGGAGATTACGTGATCGCTCACGCAGGATCAGCCCTTACCATTCTTGACACAAAAATGGCTGAAGAGACAATTGATTTATTCAGGCAAATTAATTCGGGATAAATAAATATCAAATATTTACAGGTTGAAATATATTGATGAATACAGAGATATCAATGTCATTAATGCTCTGGCAGGTGAGATTAAGAATCTGGTCAGGCATCCATGGAACATAATGGAAATATGCGGTGGGCAGACACACTCAATAATGAAATACAATCTTATTGAATTTCTTCCTGAACAGATCAACCTTGTTCATGGACCAGGATGCCCGGTTTGTGTAACTCCAATCGAAAAGATCGACAAAGCACTTGCCATTTCGAGAATTAAAGATGTCATTCTTGCTTCCTATGGAGATATGTTAAGGGTTCCCGGTTCTGATTCTGACCTTCTTCTCGAAAAATCAAAAGGTTCTGATATACGCATGGTTTATTCTCCGCTCGATGCCGTCAAAATTGCCGAAGATAATCCTTCAAACAAAGTAGTATTCTTTGCAATAGGTTTTGAAACCACTGCTCCTGTAAATGCCCTGTCGATTATAAGAGCAAAACAACTAAAACTTAATAATTATTATGTCTTATGCTCACAGGTTCTTGTTCCTCCTGCAATAAAACTGGTGCTCTCCCTCGAAGGATCAACTGTCGATGGATTCCTTGCTCCCGGACATGTTTGTACTGTAACAGGATATAATGATTATATCGCATTGGCAGCAGAGTACAGAGTCCCTTTTGTGATTACCGGTTTTGAACCTGCCGATATTCTGAAAGGAATATCTTCCCTGGTAAAGCAGCTGGAGTATGGAAAATGCGATGTTTTAAATGAATACAGTAGAGTTGTTACAAAAGATGGGAACAGACAGGCTTTAAAAACCATGTACGATGTTTTTGAAGTCTGTGACCAGGAGTGGAGAGGAATTGGAATGATTTATGAAAGCGGGCTGAAAATAAAAGAAGAGTATTCTGAATTTGATGCCGAAAAACAATTTATTACAGAAATTGTTGGTGCCTGGGAACCCGGTGTTTGTATCGCCGGGAAGATTCTTCAGGGTGTAAGTAAACCAACCGATTGCAAAGCATTTGGAAAGGAATGCATCCCGGAGCATCCACTGGGGGCGCCTATGGTTTCGCTCGAAGGAGCCTGTTCAGCATATTATCGCTACCAATAAGTATTTTATGATAAGCCGTTGCACCGTCCCCTTTAGTTCTTACTATCACTCTGGTGCACGGTAGCGGAGGGAAGCTTACCGAACGGCCACCCGCTGTCAAATTAAAAACAATTGTAGGTTCGACCAGGATTATTGGCATGCCCACGGGAGAACAACTTCCAGGAATATGCTGAACAACTCAGAACATACATATTTAGACCATAATTTCTTTAAGCCAGCAGTACCACTCTTCCATTCCTTCGCCGTTTTTTGCCGAGAGTTGGATGAACCGCAGATGCGGATTAATCTGGCGGCCATATTCTATAGCTTTTGTTATATCATAATCGAGATATGGAAGCAGATCGCATTTATTTAAAATACATAGAGATACTGATCTGAACATATGAGGGTACTTCAGTGGTTTATCTTCTCCTTCAGTTACACTCATAATCACAACTCTCTGCTCCTCCCCCAGGTCAAACAAGGATGGGCAGACAAGATTCCCCACATTTTCGATGAAAACAACGGAACCATCCATCGGATTCAGCTTCTTAACTGCCCTGTTGATCATTTCAGCATCCAGGTGGCATCCGCTGCCGGTATTAACCTGAACGACAGGAACTCCTGTGAGTTTTATTCTTTCTGCGTCATTCATAGTTTGCTGATCGCCTTCAATTACTGAAAAACTGATCTCCTCTTTCAGTTCATTAATGGATCTCTCAAGCAGGGTTGTCTTCCCTGATCCTGGTGAACTCATAAGATTTATTGCTGTAATCTTCTTTGCTTCGAACATTCCTCTGTTTCTCTCTGCCAGAAGGCTATTTGCATGAAGAATATCAGTCTCAACATTAACTGTCTTTCTCTTATGCTCATCATGATCATAAGTATGTCCGGTCCCTGATTGATGATGATGGTGATCTGCACCGTGATGGTGGCTGTGAGAGTGATCATGTACACCTTGATGCCTATGATCTTTCTCTTCATGATTCTCAGGATCTTCTCCCGGGACCCTTATAGTGGCTTCTTCTCCTGGTTTTCCGCAACCGCATGTCTCACACATATCTCTGATGATTATTCAATGGTTATTGACTTCACCCTGAGCTCCCTCCCTTTTATGATCTCAAGGTTAACCGAGTTACATAAATTACAGCATCCTATAAAATCATCCATCTTAAATTCATTGTGGCATTCATTGCAGCGGGCAACTCCTTCAGGTTTTTCAACTGAAATTTCTGCCGATTCAATAATTGATCCGCGTGTCAGATGTTTGAGAGCAAAATCAAGTGACCCGAATTCAATGCCTGATAGTCTTCCTATTTCAAGTTTAACTTCTGAAACACGACTTCCTCCGTTTCTCTCCAACTCGAGGGAAACAATATTTATTATATTCTGTACAACCGAAAGCTCATGCATAATTAAATTCTCCCGTTAATTCCCATCTCTCTTCTGGCTGCAGCAATCACAACCTGGCCTAATGCCAGCCCACCGTCATTTGCAGGGACCTGATGATGAAAATATACGAAAAAATTCTCATCTGACAAATCTCTGATCAGCTTTTCTGAAAGGTATTTATTCTGAAATGTGCCTCCCGAAAGAACAACTTTTCTGATCCCTGTCATCTTGCTAATCAGTTTTACTCCTTCTGCAACTGACCTGATAACAGTGTTGTGAAAAAGGGCTGAAATTTCCCCAACTGATCTCCCCTTTCGCACATCATCCAATATAGCAGCAATAGTATTTCCAAAAGAGATCTCATTATCCCTGAACTCAAAGTTATAGCAGTCTCTTAACCCATTTATAATTGCTGATTCAAGCAGCATTGGCGCTTCAGCCTGGTATGATGAGAAGAGGCATATCCCCGTAATAGCGGCAATAGCATCAAACAATCTGCCGGCGCCTGAATAGAGACAGGTATTGATATTCGCATCAATAAGTTTATGATACATCCGGATCCTTTCAGAACCAATCTCTCTCATTTTAAGTTTTTCTGTCTGCTGAACTGGGTCCATACCATATTTTGCCATATATGCAACTGCTGATCTCCATGGTTCAGGGGATATTTTATCTGCCCCTGCAATCGGGATATTCTCAAAATGCATAAACCGTTCAAAGTTACAGAGATCGCCAACCAGGAATTCGCCTCCCCAAATTGTTCTGTCTGTTCCAAGTCCGACTCCGTCGAGTGCTACACCTATGACTTTTTCATTAAGTCCGTTATCAGCCATGCATGATGCTATATGAGCATGATGATGCTGTACTTCCTCAAACTTAATATCCGTTTCTGATGCCAAATCTGCCGCAAAAGAAGAGGAGAGGTAATCGGGATGAAGATCTTTGGCAATGATTTCTGGCTTGAATCTGAACATTTCAACAAACCTTTTGTATGTTGATGAATAGAAATCAAGAGTCTCAGAATTTTTCAGGTCTCCAATGTGCTGGCTGAGAATCACCTGCTTCCCCTTGCCTATTGCAAAACAATTAGCCAGTTCCGCACCTGCTCCGAAAATACCTTCTGTCCTTAGTGAAATATTAAGAGGAGTGGGAGCATAGCCTCTCGATCGCCTTATTATGAATTCCCGTTTCTGTATTGCCCGGCAAACTGAATCGTCAGACCTGTTATAGATATCGCGATTATATGTAATTACCGCATCTGCCAGTTTTTGCATTTCAGCAAGAGCTATTTCATCTGATATCACAACGGGTTCATCTGAAAAATTGGCACTTGTGAAAACAATAACATCGCTTATTAATTTATCGAAAAGCATATAATGAAACGGCATATAAGGAAGAATAACTCCAACGGTATCAAGTCCGTTCGTAACAGATGGAGCAATCATCCCTTTTCCTTTCAGAAGGACAACCGGCCTCCTCCATGATGTTAAAAGTTTTTTCTCATCTGAATTCAGAAAGGCAATATTCTCAGCTGCAGCCATATCCCTGCACATTACTGCAAATGGTTTTCCCTCCCTCCCTTTGGATACTCTCAGACCGTGTACAGTTTTTTCATTTTCAGCATTACATAACAGATGATATCCACCTGTTCCTTTAAGGCCAATTACCGATCCTTTATCGATTAGTTGTGAAGCAAAAATTACAATATCAGAGATATTCTTCTTAATCTTATTATCAGTGATAAGCCCCCACTGCTGTTTCACAGCATTTCCTCCTCCGGAAGAAGAAAAAATATGGATGGAATAGTATGGTCCGCAGTTATTGCAGGCAACAGGCTGGGCATGAAAGCGGCGGTCGGTTATGTTATGGTACTCCTCACTGCATTTATCGCACATGCTGAACTCAGACATTGTTGTCATTTTCCTGTCGTATGGTACTCCTTTTATTATTGAGAATCTGGGGCCGCAATTGGTACAGTTGATAAGGGGATAGTTTTTACGATGGTGCTGTGTGTCCATATCAGAAAGACAATCAGCACAAACCGAAATATCAGGACTGATATTCGTTATATCATCCGAATGGCTTAAGCTTTTTACAATTGAAAACCCTGAAAATGTCATGGGTTCGATCTTATCGAACGATATTTCATCAATTTTGGAATGTAGCGGGGCATCTTTTCTGATATTTTCTATGAAATCTGCCAGCCCTTTCTGATCAGTATTAACAAAAATAAATACACCATTATTACGGTTTTCCACAGTGCCTGACAGACTCAGCGAACCGGCAAGCTTATGGATAAATGGCCTGAAGCCGACACCCTGAACAAGACCTTCAATCCGGATTTTGTATGTATTCATCTCGGCCAATGAAATATCTTTTTGTTTCTTTCCAATCTATTACTGATTACCGGGCAATTCATCTTATCAGGGAATGATAATAGGATTCTTTGGAAGGATAAAAGTAAATTTTGTCCAGACTCCCTGTTCACTGCTGACCCATATCTTTCCATTATGGTTTTCAATTATCTGTTTAGCGATGGAAAGGCCTAATCCTGATCCGGAATTAATATCTTTAGGTACATTGGATGCACGGTAAAATTCATCAAAAACCTTTGAAAGCTCCTCTTTTGGTATTCCAATTCCGGAATCGGAGATTTCTGTAAGGATATGATTGTGGTGGTTCTTTACCGTAAATGAAATATGCCCATGAGAAGGTGTATATTTGACAGCATTCAACAGAAGATTGGAATACAATTCTTCGATTGTAAAAGGATTCCCGATGATCACCTGTATTGATTTGTCTATAAAATAATTGAAATCGATTGATTTGTCTTTTGCAAGCATCTGAATAGGGCTTACAATTTTAGCAATCAGGTCTTTGAATACAATCTCTTCAAATTCAATATCGCGTGTCAGTCGTTTTTTTGTAAGATTCAGGAGGTTTTTAACAAAGCCTGACAGGAGTTCGGTACGATCATAGGTCCGATTTGCAAATTCTTCCTGCACTTCGTTAAGAGGACCTGCCACCCCGGATCTTATTACTTCTATACAACTAAGAATAGCAGCAACATGACCCTTTATATCATGTGTTACACGGAGGACATATTCATTTTTTAACTTATCCATATTTTCTAACTCAACATTGGTTTTCACATAAGCTTCTTCACTTTTTATCGATCTGTAAATTATCATATGCGAAAGACTAACTATTATTACCGCTGTGCAAAGAAATACAAACCCTGTTCCGAAAATGTAAAAAATGTTCTGATACAGATCGTTATCAGCAAACCCGGTGAGATTATAGTGCGGAATTAATGAAAAATACTCAAGTGAAACAAGTACAGCTACCAGCAGGATTGCAAAAATTGTGTAGAAATAGCTTTTTAATGTGGAAAATATTGAGCTGGCAATGATCATATGAAAAAAATAAAAAAGGATTAATGGATTCTCAATACCCCCTGAATAATGGAGTATGAAGGTCAGAAGAAGCAGATCCGTAATTATCTGCAGATCAATTTCCATTTTGATTCGCAAGATTACTCTGTCTCCTCCTCCTCTTGTGACTCGTCGCAGAATAACTGAATGAAGAATGTTTAGTATAAAAAGGAAAAAGGAGAGGAAATATATCGGTGCCTCCTGAATTGGAATATCGAATAAATGCCGTACAATAAAATTTGAAGCAACCAGAACAAATAAAGCAATCCACCTGATCCGGATAAACCACCTGGCAAAATGTATATGTGCCGGAATCAGTTTTTCATTCATGGGATGATTGGCAAATTATTAATGAATGCTAAATATCCTGCATGTTATCCATGGGTAACTAATCAATACCATATCTATCCTGGCATGCCTTATCAGATTCAAATCGAATTATTCTTTCTCAGGCCAGTTTTGCCATTTACTGGTTTTTTGTCTTAAAAGATCTTCAACTTTAAGAAAAAGTTCATCAAATTTAACCGGTTTGTCCAGGAAAGAATCAACAGGCAAATATTCCCCGTCAGTATCAGGTGAAAAATTAAAAAAAGGGCTTTGTGAGTTAATTGCTGTTAACATAAGGATTGGTATTGCTGCAAATTGGGTGTCAATTCTTACTTTATTTGCAAAATCAAACCCTTTTGATTCACCTTTAGAGCCGAACATGACATCGAGGATAATTAAATCTGGATTTTCCTGCTTTAATTTCTCGTAACCTTTGTCCGGGTCATATTCAAAAATAATATTATACCCTCTATTCTCCAGCATTTTTTTCATAGCAGCAACCAGATCGATATCATCTTCTATTAGCAGAATTTTTGGTCTTTCATTCATAATAAATTTCCTCCAGCGTCAGTTATTTTTGAATTGCATTACACAGTGAAAAAAGGCTGAATTATGTTTGAAGATATCTCCAACAATGAACCGGTAAAAAAATGTCGTTTAACATATGAAAAATACAAAGAAAATGAAGAATTTACAAAAAAATAATTACAAAAAAATCAATAAGCTGATGATAAGCTAATAAATTTCCCCTTTCATATACTATCCGATTATCTCATTTATGATTTCAATTATTCCTGCCGCCGACGCCTTTACAACAGGAGTCAGATATTCTCCAACACGCAGATCATCTGGTTGTATGCCAAGTACATATACTTCCATCTTCAGAAACTCTGATACTCTTTTAAGTGAAATATTGTGACTGGAAATATTGAACTCATTTACTTGTCCTACAGGAATAATATCAGCATACCCTGGTTGCCTGTTAAAATCTACACAATCGGCTATTATCAGAATATCAGGTGAAAGTGAATTTATTTTCGGGATATAGTTTTCTATACTTACCTCGACAAGAATTGTTGAGATATGACCTGATGGTTTAATTCCTGATACTATAAATACGCCAACTCCATCATCGCTCCTTAGTACATTGCCAACACCGGCAAGCAGGATATTTTTATCTTTCCTCTTAAGTATATCTTCAAGTTTCAGCTTCACCTACATAAGGTTTTTAACCTGTACAATTCTCTGACAATTAGGGCATAATATATTGAACATATCTTTCCTTTTCAGATCATCATCAATTTCAATATCAGCATTCTCTGCAGATGCAAGAAGATTTTCGTTGAGGATATTAAGACTTAGTGTAGATGAGTATCCTTTTGGACCCAGTTTATTGAAAAGGAATAGAATATGTTCTTTTGTGGTGATCACATCGCCGCAGAATTTGCACATTAGAAGCTCTTTTTTCTGAATTTCAATGTTGTTCTGAAGATCGAAGGTTGCAATATCATAAATTTTATTTGATAATTTCACTCCCTTCCCGGTAATACAAAATGCTTCACATTGCCCGCAGAAGATACAGCGGCCCCAATCCCTGGTTACTGAACGTATCCCACTCTCTTTGTCATCTGAAATAGTTATTGCCAGAGGCGGACAAACATTGGCACAGGTCAGACATCCAATGCAGTTTTTGTCGTCAACAACCGGTTTGCCTCTGAATTTTTCAGCAGGAATATGTTCCTTGAAAGGGAATGAAGAGGTATATGCCGGTGAAATCAGGGAAATCACAGCCTCTCTTAATTCTCTTAATTTAGGATATCTCATCGCTTCATTCTTTATTATTGTTTTGATCGGATCCTCCGCCAAAACCATCAGCCTCATATTCATCAACAATACTCTTATCCCAGAGCTTGATTCCAAATATATGCGATCCTCTTATCAGAGCATGAGCACCAACAGTGGATGTAAAGAACAGGACAGGTACTGCAAGAAGTCCTTTGATTCCTGATTCGGTTAAGCCATATCTGATGACCAGACTTATCAAGATACAGCATGCACCCAGGGTGACACACTTCGTTGCCGCCTGAAGCCGGTTATATATATCAGGCAGCCGTATTAGCCCAAGGCATCCCAGCAGGCTGAAAATAAGCCCGATACCAATAAGTATATTGCTAATAATGCTATTCATCTAATCGCCTCCTTCCCAGATATTTTGCCATTGTCAGAGTACCAATGAAACTCAGGATGATCCATGCAATACCAATATCGATAAGGAATGCCTTCTCAGTACTTATACTGAGCACCACACATATCCCCACAACTATTATTCCCATAATCTCTATCGCTACAACCCTGTCAGCAATGGTTGGGCCTTTTATCACCCTGTACAGGCATAGAGCAACAAGGGCGATCAGGAAGTAAAATGCAAAATCAATCCATTCCATCATTCAAAGATCTTAGTTAATATTTTTTCAAACTTTCCTGAAATTTTATAGGTATAATGCTCCGGATTGGTATCCTCAAGGTAAATGCAATGAACGTAAAGTGAATCTCCTATTATATCAACTGAGATTGTACCAGGTGTCATAGTTATTGAATTGGCAAGTATGGTTCTTGACAGTGCTCTCTTAAGGGTAAGTTTAACTTTGACTATACCTGGCCTTACGGGCATAGCTGGATGCAACACCCTGTATGCAACATCGATATTAGCCTTAATGCATTCCCATATGAAAAATAATAAATATACCAACAACCAGAAATAGCGTTTTGGATGAGTAAGTTTTCGGGCATCAATCCTGAAATATTTCGAAAAAATAAGTGTTGTGATCAATGATACAGCAGCACCGGTTATCAGATTCTGCCCGTCAAATTTTCCGGTCAATAGTATCCAGGTTGTTAAACACATCAAAAAATATATCACAGTATTCATTGGTCGGTATTTACGTTATTAATGAAATAAGTGAATTAACAGCAGGCATAAGGAATATTTCCCTTATGCCGGGAATAATCATCAGGCTCATGACAAAACAGAGTAATGCCAGGATTACCATGGGCAGGCACATTAAAAAAGGTACCTCCTTTAAATTCAGAAATCTGGTCTTTTTAAGCTTGTCAAGAAATGCATATCTCTGCACTTTCATAAATGAAGCAAGGGTAATAATACTGACCAGTACCGCCAGCAGGGCAAGGAAATAGAACCGGCCCTGAATAGCTGCTATTATAATGATCAGTTTACTGAAAAACCCATTAAATGGAGGAATGCCAGATATTGACAGAGAAGCTCCAAGTGAAGTTGCCGAAGTTATCGGTAATATTTCGGAAAGACCTCCAAGTTCCTTAAGGTTACGAGTACCTGTTGAATACTCTACAGCACCGGCATTAAGAAACAAAAGCCCTTTAAACACCGAGTGGTTAAACATATGGAACAATCCGCCGGTAAGCGAAAGAATGGCAACATTTCTGTCGCCTCCTCTTGAGAGGATAACCATTGAAATACCTGCTGCCATTACAACATAACCCATCTGGCTTATGCTATGGTAGGCAAAAAGTCTTTTCATGTCCCATTGTCCTATTGCAAGGATAACGCCTAATACCATTGATATTACCCCTATTGTAGTGATAATAATACTTACTTCGGTGGAAAGCTGGAACATATTGAAGAACAACCTCAGGAGAGCATATATTCCAATCGCTTTTATCAGTACTCCTGATAACATTGCTGAAATAGGTGAAGGGGCAGAAGAATGAGCATCTGGCAGCCAGGCATGAAAAGGGATCAGCGCTCCTTTAAGCCCGAATCCGGCAATAAAAAACAACTGAATAAATACTGTAACCTTTCCCGCAGGAGCAAGTTTCATAACCTTTGAAATATCATCTATATTTAGAGTGCTTGTGTACCAATATGTTAAAGCCAGGGCAAATAGAATTAACAATGATGCTATGCCTCCCAGAACCTGGTATTTAAATGAAGCTTCAAGTTCATCTTTTGAACTACCGAATGCTACCAGGGCATATGAGGAGATTACAGACAACTCAAGAAAAACAAAGAGATTGAAAAGATCACCTGTAATGACGACACCATTCATTCCTGCAACCATTAGTGAGAAGAGGATGAAAAAGTAGTTCTCTCCGGTAAATTTCTTCATATATGGCACTGCATATAAACATGCAAGAAATCCGATCATATTTATGATAACCAGCATCGACATCGCAAGTCCGTCGACAACAAGATGGATTCCGATTGGGATATTTTTCACAGGTTCCCAGCCACCTACTTTGTAAACAAGTGTCTCACTGCCGCTGTTTATCAGCATATAAAATGCTATTACAAGCAAGAACAGCAAACCTGTTGCTGGCAGATATTTAAAAAGGGAAGGGATAATTTTCCAGACCAGGGGTATCAGGAAAGCTATTCCAAGTGGTATAATGACAAACAGGGGAATCAGTGAATCCATCATTTAACCTTTTAAATTGTTAATCTTATCTATATCAAAAGTTTTATACTTTTTATATAGTTTAATAGCAATAGCAAGAAGCAAAGCAGTTGTTGCAAGCCCGATAACAATGGCAGTAAGTACAAAAGCCTGAGGTAAGGGGTCAACATATCTGACTGAACCTGTTGCATTCAGATCAACTATCGGAGCAACTCCTCCATCAATGTATCCTATCATAATAAAGAACAGGTTAAGACTGTATTCCATAATGCAAAGCCCGATAATTATCTTAATAATGTTTTTTCTGGTCAGTACTCCATAAAGGCCAATTAGGAACAGAATAAAACAGAGAATGTAATTAAACATATCACTCCTCCTTTTTATAGATTACAAATGCAAGAAATATTGACAACAATCCCGCTGCAACTTCAATTCCTGTAAAAATGTTGTAGAGAGGAATTGCGCCTGCACTTACAAGATCTCCAGGAATTCCCTGGGGAAGGAAGTTCCCGAAAAACACATGTGTGGTAAAAAATAGTCCGCATGTTGCCAAAAGCAGAAACAGTAATATTCCGGTTCCTTCAGCAAGAGACGACTCCTCCTTTTCCTTTTTAAGTCTGAAATACTGAATACCGTTGGCAATTATGAGCAGAATGAATGAACCTGCAATTATTGTACCTCCCGCAAATCCCCCTCCGGGTGTTAAATGGCCATGAAGAATAATATAGCAGCCATACAGAAAGACCAGACCTGAAATCAATGCCGTAACTTTTTTTACTATCGGTGTCATTCCATTCATTGCTATTCCTGTTTATGTGTTTTTAATCTCAGGATGGCAAGAACTCCCATCACTGCTGTGAAAAGAATTGTTGCTTCACCAAGTGTGTCATATCCCCTGTAGTCGAAAACCACTCCTGTAACAAGGTTGACCGATCCGGTATCTTTTACTCCATTTCTTATATATTCGGTTGCCATCCTGGTTTCATGGGTGCCAAGCGGATTAAGGTGGCCTGTAGCCAGAATAAAAAGATATACAAGGATAAGTCCCCCTGCAACTGCGAATATTATATAATATAGGTTTTGTAAATTAATATACGACTTCCCCTTTAATTTTAAGGTTCCTTTCTCAGTAAGATCTTCTCCGGTGCTTATAATCAGAACAGAGATCATTATGATCAGTGAAATTGACTCCACCACTATCTGCACAATTGCCAGATCAGGAGCTTTTAGTATCAGGAATGCTATTACAAGACTGAATCCGACAATGCCATATGAGACTATTGATGAAAGAAGGTCTTTTGCATGAAGCGAAAATATCGAACCGGCAATCATAATAATCAGAATAAGGGCAAGGGTTATTTCCATAGCAGAATGAATTATATTAGCATAATTATCAATAGTATTATAAGACCTGATATCAGCCAGGTTACATAGAACGGGAGTATCCCTGTATGAAGAGAGCTTGCAATCTTACTGCATGAGAAGATTACGTTCCTGCCAATATCATAGAGATCGAACCACTTTCTTGAAGCTCCGTAATAGAACCCTGAAAAAATCCTGTTTGTACTGATTGTCTTATAGAAATCAAGGACACTTGCTTTCCTTACATCCTGGTCTTTTTCACCTCCTATGAAGCTGTCTTCGACCCTGAACTTCTTAATACTGCCGGCAAGGTAAACACCAACTCCCATAAGAATTGAGACCCCGACCAGGGCAGCAACCTGTGATGATTGCCATATACCATTAAGATCAAACCCTGAATACAGCGGTTTAATAACCGATGGTATCACAAACCCTGTTGCAAATATTCCAATAAGTATACATCCTATTGCAAGTATACTAATTGGTATCATCATCAGTGTTTTTGTCTTATAATGACCCGACACAATATTTTTTGTTCTGCCAAGGAAAACACCCGCAAGAAATTTCATGAAGCTTGCAAGGGTGAGAGCTGATCCGAGTACAGCCAGCCCAAGCCAGAGCGTCCATAAACGGTTGGCAATACCGGCACCACTTCCAAAATCGATGATCCCCTGGTAGATCAACCATTTTGAAGCAAAACCATTAAGAGGCGGTACACCGGAAATTGATAGTGAAAATATTACAGCTGCAAGAAATGTAAGCGGCATGAACTTTGCCGAGCCACCGAGATGCTCAATATTATCAGTTCCGAACCTGTCCTCCACATTACCTGCAACAAGGAAAAGACCCGCTTTGTACATTGTATGGTTTAGCATATGAAACAATCCTCCAGCAATTCCAATCGGACTCCCAAGGGCTAATCCAAGGACCATGTATCCAACCTGCGAAACTGCATGGTAACCAAGTAGCTGTTTTGTATTGTGCTGAACCAGGGCCATCATTACTCCCGAAATTATTGTCACCACCCCTATGATCACCAAAACAAGTGTTATAAACTCAGTCAGAGTAAACAGGCTGGTACATATCCGGAACATGAAATATATCCCAAGTAATTTATCAAGGGAGGCGGGGAGAAGTGCAGTTGATGATGCAGGTGCTTTTTTGGCAAAATCGGGAACCCACGTATGGAAAGGGAATGCACCGGCTTTTGTGAAACTGCCTATAAGAAGAGCAACCAATGCTGTAGCCCCCAAAGCGGTATTCGTCGGTATTAATCCTGAAGAAAGGCTGAAGGAGGCATTTATCTTATACACTATTCCTATGCCAACTAGCATTATCGTATCAGATGCACCGATGAGAATCATGGTTTTTTTTGCAGCGGCGGCACTCTCATCATCATCGCCTTTTATTAGCTTATAGAGTAATATTCCAAGAATTCCCCAGCAAAATATGAAGAATATAAGATGGTCCGACAAAACCGCAAGTGAAGAAAAAGCGGATGTTAATAAAACATACGAGTAATATCCTTTTATACGGTGTTTCGCATTTGTATATGAAAGAGAATATATTGTAATCAGAAATGTAAAGAAGGTTATAAGTAAAACAACAAGTCTGGCAATATTATCTATCAGTAATCCGCCGAATACACTTAAGAAATTATTGTAATCTTCGAAGTATCCGCTCAACCCCGAAACCAGACTAATTTCACCACGGGTGAAATGATCTGTATCAAGATATAGGACTATTGCAAACAGAAGCGCTGCAGCCGATATAACCGATGCTGCCAGGCCAGACATTTTCCTGAGAGATTCAGGTACCAGAAACAAGACAAGTCCTGCCAGCAAGGGTATCCAGATAATATATAAAAGCTCATTCATATTTATTCCTTTACATACTCATTTTTAGATCGTTGGTTTTCTGATGGGATAATCTGATCATGTCAAGTCCGTTCATTATTTTAATCCTTGTATAGTAATTGTAAGCAAATGCCATACGTTCAGTACAGCAATAACAGGGATCAACTGCTGCCAGTATAATTGTTGCATCTGCTATTGTCTGACCTATGCACGATTTCTTGAATGTGGCAATATTAACATAGCTTGGGGCTCTTATCTTATGTCTAACAGGTGAGTTTGATCCATCTGATTTAACAAAATGAAAAACCTCACCCCGTGGAGCTTCTGCCCTTCCAAAACCCATCCCTTCAGGAATATTTTTTACAGCAGCCACAATGTCTCCCTCTTTAAGATGTTCCATTTTTGTGAGGCACTGCTCTATAATCGAAATTGATTCATATATTTCAAGAAGTCTGACCTCGGCCTTGGCAAAGACATCACATCCTTCAGAAGTTATTACCTTCCAGTTTACAAGAGGATAGGCAGCATAGGGGTCATCTTTTCTTACATCAATAGGAATACCGGAGGCCCTTGCAGTTGGACCAACAGCTCCATAATTTATAATATCTTCTTTGGTCAGAATACCGACATTCTTTGTTCTGGCATGAATTACAGGATCGTCCATCACTGCTCCTGTAAGAAGATCAGCCTTTGGTTTCAGAGTGTCGAGTATCTTCCTTATATCATTAACAGAAGAGTTGGGAATATCTCTTCGTACACCGCCTATCATGAACATAGCATAGTTGTTCCGGTTACCGGTAATTCTTTCAAACAGGTCAAGAATAATCTCCCTGTATTTCCATGCCCACATAAAAACAGTGTTATAACCCAGGAAATGGCCGGCAAGTCCTACCCATAACAGATGACTGTGAAGTCTTTCAAGCTCACCAATTATTGTTCTGATATATTTTGCCCTGTCAGGTATCTCTGTTTGAGCAATCTCCTCCATCGCATTGGCAAAAGCAAAGGGATGAGAAGTGGAACATATTCCGCATATTCTTTCGACTACAAAGAACACCTGGTCGAAAGTTTTTGATTCATTTATCTTCTCAATACCACGGTGGTTGTACCCTGTTTCCCATTCAATATCCTTTACAATTTCTCCTTCGCAATAAAGTTTGAATAGTTCAGGTTCCTCCTGAAGGGGGTGATAAGGTCCGATTGGAATTACTGTCTTTGTACTCATAATTCTGTCAGGTTAAATTTCCTCCTCCCTTTTTCTTGCATAGGGATATTCGTTATCCTTCCAGTTGCCATCGGAGATAAGTTTGGTCAGGTTCGGATGGTTGGTGAATTTTATTCCGAACAATTCATGAATCTCACGTTCTATCCAGTTAGCTGCATTGATCAAATTAGCAAGCGATTCTATTTCAGGTTTACTTTCATCAAGTTCAGTAAGCAGGTTAATGATATAACCATTCCTGTCATCGCTGAAATGGTATATTATTACAAGTCCTTTATCAGAGAGCATCGCAGTTGTAATTATAAACCTGTATGAGAGTTCATCGAGGAAATAATTTGCTATCTCAAGCAGAGCCTCTTTGCGTATATTGATAACAAGCCTTTTTCTCTGCTGAACAATTATCCTTTGGATATCGCTGTTAAAATTCAGCTTCAGAATCTCAGGCAGTATTTTGTAGTTAATATTCACCATAGTTTACTTCCCGGTTAGTTTGACTATACCTGCAAGGATAGCCTCAGGTTTGGGTGGACATCCTGGTATATAAGCATCGACCGGAATTATTTTGTCAACAGGTCCTGCGAAAGTCATTCCTTCCGCAAAAATGCCACCAGTACATCCACAGGCTCCGAATGCAACAACCAGGACCGGTTTGGGTACCTGTTTATAGAGTTCTATAAGTCGCTCTTTGCATTTCCTGTTAATTGACCCTGAAACCAGCAGCACATCAGCATGCCTGATCGAACCAACGAGCTGGATACCAAATCGTTCCACATCATGCCTTGGTGTCAGGCAATCAAGAATCTCTATGTCGCAATTGTTGCAGGATGCACCTCCAAAATGAAATACCCACAACGATTTCTTAAAACAGTAACTACCTAGTCCCAACTTCTTAAATTTTACAGGTTAACAGTTGTCAAAAAAATTGCAATCAGCGCAAGGAGGCTCATCCATATAAAAAAGAATCTCATCGCCTGATTTATTTTTACTCTGGGATTTGTATTTCTTATCAGCGTTATCAGTAGTAATACCAAAACCAGTTTCAACACCGACCATAGTATTCCGATACCCTGAAACCTGAATCCACCCATAAGCAGGGTTATCATCAGCGACGGAAGGGCAAACAGCATGACATATCTTGCCATCCTGATCATCGCATATGCACTTCCGGAATATTCAATAAAAACCCCATGTGCAATTTCGGTTTCAGCCTCAGACATGTCGAAAGGAACAAATGCCAGCTTGGCCTGAATTACAAATAAAATGACAATAAAGAGTATAACACCTGAAACAGTTCCGATAAACACGCCTCCCGCTTGCTGATTAGCCAGGATATCACTAATTGTCAGACTCATATCAGATTTGATGACTATAGCCGCAAGTGCAAGGATAAATGCAAGCTCATACGACAAAATCAGTTTCATCTCGCGCGATGCACCGATGGCTCCAATAGGATTCCCTGATGCCAGTGCTCCTATTATGTAAGTGAGCGACGGAATGGCTAAAAGGTAGAAGATAACAATAAGATCTCCCCTGAACCCACTTCCCGGAATGAAAGAGGGAAGAAGAATAAATACGTTTGCCAGGCATGCGCTGAATAATGCAAAAACAGGTGCAGCAAGAAATGTGAACCTAGCCCCGTATTTTGGCAAAATGGTCTCTTTATAAAAGAGCTTCCCCAGATCATAGAAGGGCTGGAGGAACGGCGGCCCTTTCCTGAACTGTACCCTGGCTGTAATTTTTCTGTCAGACCAGGATAGCACCCCTCCAACCAGGACAGAAAAGATCATTCCCGGGAATACAATGAAATAAAAGAGATCTTTTAACATTTTCTACTGTTATTCATGTTTTAATTTTTCCCAAATTATTTCCTTCACGAGTATCTTATCATTCAGCCTGTGAAGATCATTCCCGGGATTCTCATCCATTTCAGTTATTGTCAGCGCATGTTCCCTGCAGGTCTCCACACAAAGAAGCTTCTTTACATTTCCGTCGAGATGACAGTAATTGCATATAGACTTCCTTACTTCAAAGAAACTGTTCATCATAGTGCCAAAGGGGCAGACTGCAACACACGATTTGCATGCTACACACAGGTTTGAAGCCCTTGTTAATATTCCATTGCTGCCTTTTTCAAGAGCTTCAACAGGGCAAACTGTAATACATGGAGCATCCTCACATTGTCTGCAAGTGAATCTGAATGCTGCTTTCTCCAGTATTTGTTTCATCCCGTTGTTCCCGGGGTGATAATCATAAGAACATGCAACTGAGCAATCGTTGCATTGACGGCACTTCATAAGGTCAACTAATATTTTTTTGCTCATTGGTGTTTTATATTATGATTATCAGTTTTTTATCTTCTGTTTTAATTGGTCACTTCCATATCTCCGGATTATGTTTGATCTCATCGTATGTAAATACAGGGCCATCTTTACAAACAAAAAATTCACCCATCATGCAATGCCCGCATTTCCCAAGCCCGCATGACATGTTCTTCTCCATTGAAAGGTAGATCTGTTCATCTTTATATCCCTTATCAAGTAACTTCAATGTGCCGAATTTCATCATGATAGGCGGACCACAAACCACTGCAACCGAGTTTTCAATTTTCATGTTCACCTGATCGAGAAGAGTTGTTACAACACCTACCGATTCATTCCATCCAGGGCCGGGTTTGTCAACGGTCCTGTAAGCTTCAAACTTATCTATGTTGTTCAGCCTGTTGAACAAAGGTTTGTAAATACAGTCAGAAGGTGTTTTTGAACCATAGCACAGGACGACTCTTTTAAGCTGATCTTTAACTGCTTCAAGGGCGTAGAGAAGTGATCTGATTGGAGCCAGTCCGCATCCACCACCCAGTATTAGTACCTCTTTTCCGAAGAACTTTTCAACCGGGTAACCTCTGCCGAATGGTCCACGCACACCTAATACCTCCCCGGGTTTAAGATTATGGAATTTTTCAGTCACATACCCTGTCTTCATTATTGTAACTTCCATCCTGTCTGTTATAAGAGGTGAAGAGGAGGGTGTGAAAGGAGCTTCTCCGAAACCATTAAGTGTAAGTTCAATAAATTCGCCTGTTTTGAATTTAAAAGGCGATTCAGGGATCAAAACAAATGTTTTTATCAAAGGTGATTCTTCAATAACCTCCTCAACAGATGCTTTTAATACCTTATATATACTGTCGGTTGCCACTAATTAACTTTTTTTAGTTCAAACGATGTCCATAATAACTTCATTCTTGCTTATTTTCGCAATGCATGCTTCTATACACCTGCCACAGCCTGTACATGCAATTGCATCAAACCGTTGAGGTTTCCAGACATATTTACACATATATCTGTTTTTGAATCTGACAGTGAGCTCTTTAAGAGGGTCCTCCCCTCCTGCTACCCTCTCAAAAGCAGGATATTGACAGGTGTCAAGTTGCTTCACCTTTTGAAAGCCTGGCTTGTCAACAAGAAGGAAACAGGAACATGTCGGACATATTGCTGAGCATGCTCCGCATGATACGCACTTTGAAGAGTGCTTTTTCCAAACCTCATTCCCTGAAGACTCTATTCTTTTACCTGATAGTGCTGTACCGGGCAATTTTGAATTTTTCACCGATAGAGACTCAGTGCTTTTATTCCGGAACTTAACAACAGAAGGAGGCAGATTATTTATTTCTGTTCTAAGTCCCGGTAAAATAGATTCTTCGATGAGTTTCTCTCCCTTTTCAGACCACGTCATCAGATAAATGTCTTCTTTGTCTTTTGAAAGTGAGATGTCGCAGCCATTTTCAGCATAAGGATTTAGTCCGTAAGTTGTACAATGACAATTTTCCTGGGTTACATAGCAATCAGAAGATATCAGAATGGTATTCTCTCTCCTCGACTGGTATGTCTCATCACAGAATTTCTCATCGAGATATATAAGATCAAGGAGTTTCAGACCCTCAATATCGCATGCAGGAGCTCCTATGATGATTGTTTTCCCGATAGTTATTTTGAATACTGTGACATTAAGCTTAACAGGAAGGAAAAACATCTTCAGAGGGGTGAAAGGTTTAGCTTCATTATAAACTATTTCATCTGGACTTTCCTCATAGAGCAGCGAATAGTCTATCCCTCCGTTTTTTCTGACAGGTGCAAAAATGTTAAATTTTGAAACCGAAAGACCCTTAAGCTGTCTATGCCATTCTTCATGGCTTATTCTATAGACTTTATTCATTTCTCCGGAATGAGTATGAATTATTCTGATAAACCACTGCTAATTTCCTATGGCATTTATCTTATTCCAATGAGCAGGGTCAGTCGGTGTTATTATTCTTATCAGTTCCCGAAGCAGATTTTATCAGCAGTTACTATAATTTATATAACCTGCTGATGTGACACAGGTCATATTATATTGATTAAGTAATGATAAATCAGGATAATATGATTTGCAATATCTATATGGCTAAAGTGAGGTAAATCTATTTGACTTTGATATTTGCTATCCTTTTCAATTTCCTCACATCTTTCAGGATAATCCGTCGTCCTTCGATTGATATAAGCTTTTCTTCTCTGAATTCAGATAAAAGTCTAATGATAGTTTCGGTAGCAGATCCGACAATATTAGCAAGATCTTCCCTTGAAAGATTAAGAACGTTATCGTCTTTGCAACCCTCCGGGTGAAATTTATGGCAAAGGATAAGGAGGGCTTCGGCCAGCCTCTCCCTTACAGGTTTCTGAGCAATAGATATCATCCTCTCTTCAGCCTCATTCAGGATTTTCCCGAGTGCACTCAGAAGTTGTTTTGTTATTTCAGCATATTTCTCAAGCAATTCAGAAAATGCATTGGTATTGATAAAACAGACAATACTGTCTTCGATGGCTTCTGCTGAGCTAAGATAATAGCGTGTTCCTGTAATCGAACTGTATCCGAAAAGCTCACCCGGTGTTACGAACCTTACAATCTGCTCTTTGCCGTCATGTCCAACTTTATATAGCTTCACTTTTCCTGAATGCAGACAATAAACGCCCACGGCACGGCTCTCCTCATGGAAGACAAGTTGACCTGTCTTATAAAAGGAACTTGATTTCTCAAACTTCAGATTCTCAAGATCCTCGTTTTCGAGTATTGAAAAATATGACTTCTTAAAAACCCTGCATGTTGCACATTCCGGCCGGTCTTTCATATTTAAGTTAAAATGAAAAGATTACAACACGCATATCCTCTATATGCCAATCGCAATCAATAAAAAAATACCTGTTTAGGTACTAACCAAATATATTGTTATTTTATTAACAATAAAATAATATTTGTCAGGAAAAAATAAATATAATGCAATGGCACATCTTGAAGAAGGAGTGTAAGGGAGAGTTGAAAAATATTAGACATAATACTCCTTCTAACTTATGACCAGGATAAAAGGCAGTATTATATTGGTTTATATATAATTGTAAGACCGTCTCTCAGCGGGAGGATCATTTTATCAACCGAATTATCATTTTTGATCATTTCATTAAATTCAATTATTCCTCTTGCCTGCGGATCGGAAGTTACATTTTCCAGCACTTTGTTACCCCATAGCGTATTGTCAGCGATGATGAAGCCTCCGGGCTTTACTTTTTCGAATATTTGTCTGAAGTAGTCGACATATTCACGCTTATCGCCATCAATAAAAACCAGCTCGAACTGCCTGGTAAGGCCGGGTATTATTTCAAGGGCATCTCCCGTTAGCTGTGTGATCTTCGATTCGACTCCGGCCTTAACAAAGTAGGAATGGGCGAATGATGCCAGTTCATCATTAATCTCAATTGTTATCAGGTTCCCACCAGGTTTTAAGCCTTTTGAAAGACATATTGCAGAGTAGCCTGTAAAGGTCCCTATCTCCAGGATATTCTCAGGTCCTATCATCCTGGAGATAAACTCAAGGAATTTCCCCTGTATATGACCGCTTGCCATGTTCGGGTTTACAAACCTTATGTGCGTCTGCCTGAAGAGATCCTCAAGAACAGGATCTTCGGAAGAAGAATGATTTTTTAAATAATGTTCAAGCTTAGGATTCATCCCTGCTTATATATCAAAGTTGATAATTTAGACCTGTCAAATACCTCGTTGGCTATCTCAAGCAAATTGGCGGATGTGATTGCTTCAATCTTCGAATATGTCTCCTCAATAGTCTCTATCCTGTTGAAAGTAAGCAGGCTCTTACCCAGACTGAGCATCAGATTTTCATGATTTTCATAACCTCTTGCCAGGTAACCTTTTATCTGTTTTTTGGCTTTACCCAGCTGAACAGTTCCGAGCCTTGTTTCACACAGATTTTTAAGTTCCCTGTTAACTATTGAGATACTCTTCTCAAGGTATTGCTTGTCAGTACCAAAATAGATTGAAAATGATCCGTTATCAGAATAGGGTGTATAATTTGACTCAACAGAATAGGCAATCCCGTTTTTCTCACGAAGAGAAAGATTCAGCCTGGAATTGAGTCCCTGTCCTCCCAGGATATTATTAAGAAGAAACATACCAAGCCTTTTCTCATCTTTTATGCTGTAAGCAAGGTTCCCGATTATACAGTGATTCTGGTAAGTATCTTTTTGTTTTATAACAGTTGAAGGTTCATAATGCCAGTCTGAATTATTTTCCGGATTCTTCCTGCCTGATTTGTAATGGCTGAAATGGTTAATAAACAGCCTGAGAATCTTTTCATCCGGAATATTTCCAACCGAACAAAACACGATCTGATCAGTGGAATATTTTTCAGAAATGAAATCAGATATCATTTTTCGTGAGAAAGATCTTACGGAATCTGGTTTTCCCAGGATACTTCTACCTACAGGCAGACCATCAAATATCTGTTCTTCAAATTCATCGAAAATAAGTTCTGCCGGAGAATCAAGATAAGAATTGATCTCATCAAGAATTACATCTTTTTCTTTTTTGATCTCTTTCTCGGGAAAGATTGAATTGAATGTTATATCAGCAATAAGCTCTGTTGCTCTTTCATAATCATCTCTGAGAAAAGAAGCATGCACAGCTGTATCTTCTTTTGTGGTATATGCATTCAGTTCGCCTCCGACATCCTCAAGCCGGCTCAGTATATGATAGGACTTTCTTTTTTTTGTGCCTTTGAACAGCATGTGTTCAATGAAATGAGCTATTCCATGTTCATTTTCATTCTCATCCCTTGATCCGGCATTTATTATCAGGCCACAGTGTGCTACCATTCCTCCTGAAGGGGAATGAACAAGCCTGATGCCATTATCGAGTGTATGAAAAAGAAGATCCATTATATGATTGAGTGAGTTTGCAAATGTATCATAACAATTTTAACGGATTACGGTTATTAACAATAAAAAAATTGCATATGTTAATAAATAACCATTCCTTTATTTAGATTAATTCTAAGTATTAATAATTTTGAATAACTGAAATAAGAAATTAAATTATTCAGGGAGAAAGTTCCACTCCGATTGCTGGGACTGTTTACACTGACTAAAAATGGCAAAAAAAGCAACTGCAAAAAAAGCAACTGCAAAAAAAGCTGCTCCAAAGGCAGCCAAAAAAGCTGCTCCAAAGGCAGCCAAAAAAGCTGCTCCAAAGGCAGCCAAAAAAGCTGCACCAAAGGCAGCAAAGAAGACTGCTGCTAAAGCTAAGCCAAAGAGCAAAAAGTAAGGCTAAAATAGGAAAGGGTGTCCCAAGGCAACACCCTTTTTTTTATTAATAATAAGCTCTCCTTCGATTATACTGTTCAGTATCCTTTCCTGGAAATGAAAAAAATTTATCAAACCCTTTGCTTACTCAAATTTGAAATATATATTTGCAGTCCGAAAAGGAGGTGCCATAGCTCATCCCGATAGCTATCGGGAGGTAGAGCAATGAACTTGAGGT
>Ga0307375_10000460_pt1 | contig 50887 bp, 37 predicted proteins | sample TR1MG_FD_202531 | JGI IMG/M metagenome (GOLD analysis project Ga0307375, IMG submission 202531) | Soil microbial communities from Risofladan, Vaasa, Finland - TR-1 | ecosystem: Environmental > Terrestrial > Soil > Coastal area > Acid sulfate soil | place: Finland: Risofladan, Vaasa | collected...
ACAAGTCGGTGGAAGGCGAGGCCGCCTTCAACGAGTTTGTGCCCGCGCTCCCAGGTTTGTACAAGATCTACGACTGGGCTTATGGCGTGGGCGGCAGCGCCGACAGGATTGGATTGGCCCGCAATGTGGTCTCCTTGCAGGTCGACCGCCTGCAGGATGTGTCGGATCGTTCCACTTTATGGAACGCGATCCACTCGAACTACCAGATTTACCTCAAAGGCAATGTCGCCTCCTATCTGGAAGTTAAGAACAAGATTGCTGAGTTCTTGGTCGAGTCGACTGCAAAGGCACATGCCTTGGTGGAAGATTTGGTCGATTCGTTGAAGAACAGTGTGTTTGTCATGCTCACGTTCCTACTGACGGTAGTGGTTGTGAATGGGCTCAAGGACACGGGGGCAACAGTTATTTTTTCAGCCGCATATTTCTGGATCGTGGTGGTGCTGTGTGCGGTACTTACCGTGTGGGTGTTCGGGACTTGTCTGGGAGCGATTCGACGCTTTGACAATTCGACGCAGACGACGGCGGATGTGCTGCAACTGGCCTACGGTCGAATTCTCTTGGGCAGCGAAATCAGTGAGAACATTGACCCGATCAACACCCGCAATCGGGAGTATCTCGTAAGGCAATGCTGGCGCTATGCGCTCTATTGGATCCTCATCGCGGTACTCCTGATGGGGGGGTTCGGGTTTGGCTATTCGCATATCGGTCGAACACAGGTGGTAGCTGCGCCAGTCGCGAGTCAAGCTGAGCAGCCAGCTGGCATCGGCGTAGCCAACCTGGCGCCAACGCCACCTGCAAGTAAGTTGCCGCTGCACCCAGCGGATTCTGCTAAAGAGGGACCAGCCGCGAACGCAGTTAAGTCGAGGGTCGACGAAACCACCAAGGCTCTAGCCCATCCCCCTGGTGGTAAACTGTGACTACGACATCTTCAACGATTCCAATTCGTTTGGAAGCCGAGATTGGTAGGCCGTCGTGGCAGACGGTAACTATGACGGTAGGTGTCGCGACTTAATTCTCAAGAACCGCGCAGGACAAGGGTTTAGCGGCCCCTGTTCGAGAGCACCCATACCACCACTTCCTTTGGCGAATCAAGCCGTTGGATGATGCCAGATAAGCCCGCGTAATGGCGGGTTTTTTTTGTGCCCGCAGTCCCGACGGGAATCCCATTGCCGGCCTCTTGGGACGGGGCAAGCAGCGCGCGCGCGGACGCTGATTTTGGTCTCTGTGACCATTCTGTGACCAACCCTTGTGACCATGTTCCAAACCGGGTGCGCCTTTTGAGCACAGCACTACATCGTTTTTCGTGACCAAGGAGGAAGCGATGCTGGACTGTCCCGAGGTCAGAAGGCCGTGCGGCTCGGGGTGAACGGTGAGAACGCAAACCTTCATTGTCGCTTTTCGAGCGGGGCAAACTCGCTGAGTGTGGCTCGCGCAAGCTGCTGGCCGTGCTGGCGGTGTTGGGCATGGAACTGGAGTTCACCGAAACGGCCGCGCCTGGTTCACTCGATGAGCTTCGGCGCGAGCGTGGCGACGCATGAGCGAGGACATTCATATCCGGAGGGTGGCGCGGCGTGACTTGGTTCCCAAGACACGTGCATACTCGCAAATGCTGTGGCTTAGCGCGATGCAAGACGGGGAACACATGAAGTTCTGGCTAGGGGTGACGGACAATCGCTGGTTCGACTTCAATGCTGCGCATGGGTTCGACGAAGTCAATTTCTGGCAGCCATCGTCGCGAGCGCCGTTTACCAACCTTCCGGCGGGCACGCCCTTCCTCTTCAAGCTGAAACGTCCACACAACCACATTGCAGGCGGTGGTCGCTTCGTGCGCCATACGACCTTGCCCTTGACGATGGCGTGGGAGGTATTTGGCCAGCAGAATGGCACCGATTCGCTGCGCCACCTGGTTGAACTGATCTCCGACAACGCCCATGCGCAGGCCGGTACGGAACATGTGATCGGTTGCACCGTCGTGTCGGAAGTGTTCTTTCTTCCGCGCGATGCCTGGATTCCGGTGGCCGACCTGTTCCCCGGAAACCTGATGCAGGGCAAGACCTACGACTCGGAGGCGCCGGACGGCGCCACGCTATGGATGCGAATACTCGCCGCATTGCCGGTGCAGTCCGCGAGTCGCGCGATCGCCGAGGAGGGCGCCCGATACGGTCAGGAATACCTGCAGCGCGGCCGTCTTGGCCAGGCGGCTTTCCGGACGCTGGTGCTGGACGCCTATGGCCGCAAATGCGCCCTCACAGGTGAGTCCACCGCGCCGGTACTGGAGGCTGCACATATCCGGCCGTATGCCGATCAGGGTCGGCATGTAACCTCCAACGGGCTCTTGCTACGGTCCGACTTCCACAAACTCTTCGATCTGGGTCTGCTGACGGTCGAGCCCGACTATCACATTCGCATCAGCCCGCGCATCCGCGACCAGTATTTCAACGGCAAGGCTTACTACCGGCTCGATGGACAACAGCTGGCCGCGATTCCCGAGCTTGCCGGCGACCAGCCCGACCGCGACGCGCTGCGCTGGCACAACGACAACAGGTTCCTCGCATGAGCATCGTCATCGACCAGCAGCTGACCCAGGAGATCCTGGACTTCCGCAGCGCGCGCGACTGGGAGCAGTTCCATACCCTGCGCACGCTTTCCAGTTCGCTGGTCATCGAGGCGGCCGAGCTGGCCGAGCTGACGCAGTGGACGGCCGATGCCGAGCTTGAACAACGCGCCAGCGAAGTCCGCGCGCGACTGCAAGAAGAGGTATCGGACCTGCTCATCCTGATGACCTATCTGGTGCACGATCAGGGCATCGACGTGGCGGCCGCCATTCGCAACAAACTGCAGGCCAACGACCGCAAGTACCCCGTCGAGAAGTTCAAGGGTACTTCGCGAAAATACAACGAATAAGACCAGCGGCTGTCAGCCAGGGAATACGCTTCACCCATGAACCAAACCTCACTTTCCGCCCTGATCTGGTCCGTCGCCGACCTGCTGCGCGGTGACTACAAGCAATCCGAATACGGCCGCGTGATCCTGCCGTTCACCGTGCTGCGCCGACTGGACTGCGTGCTGGAACCGACCAAGCAGGCTGTGTTGAAGGAGAAGGAGGCCAAGGAGAAGGCCGGGATCAATCCCGAGCCGTTTCTGCTGCGCAAGACGGGCAACAAGTCGTTCTACAACGCCTCGCCGCTCGACTTGCCGCGGTTGCTGGGTGACCAGGACCATATCCGGCAGAACCTCTACGCCTATGTGCAGGGGTTCTCGCCCGAGGCGCGCGACATCTTCGAGCGCTTCGATTTCTATACCCAGGTCGAGCGCCTCGCCAAGGCCAACCTGCTGTACCTGGTTACCGAGAAGTTCGCCAACATCGACCTGCACCCGGACACGGTGGACAACGCGCAGATGGGTCTGGTGTTCGAGGAGCTGATCCGCAAGTTCGCGGAAATCTCCAACGAGACCGCCGGTGAGCACTTCACCCCGCGCGAAGTGATCCGGCTGATGGTCAACCTCATCTTCATCGAGGACGACGATGTGCTGGCGCCGGGCAATGCCGTGGTGCGCACCATCTACGACCCGACGGCCGGTACCGGCGGCATGCTCTCGGTCGCGGCCGAGCACCTGCTGCAGCACAACCCCGACGCACGGCTCACCCTGTCTGGGCAGGAGTTGAACGACGAGTCCTACGCCATCTGCAAGGCCGACATGCTGATCCGCGGGCAGGACGTGGGCAACATGATCGCTGGCAACACCCTCAGCGAAGACGGCCACAGCGGCCGCAAGTTCGACTACATGCTGTCCAACCCGCCGTTCGGCGTGGAGTGGAAGAAGGTCGAGAAGGTGGTGCGCCGGGAGCACGAGGAGAAAGGCTTCGACGGCCGCTTCGGCCCCGGCCTGCCGCGCGTGTCCGATGGCTCCATGCTGTTCCTGATGCACCTGCTGGCCAAGATGCGTCCCGCGGTGGAAGGCGGCAGCCGCTTCGGCATCGTGCTCAACGGCTCGCCGCTGTTCACCGGCGGGGCGGGCAGTGGCGAAAGCGAGATCCGCCGCTACGTGCTGGAGAACGATCTGGTGGAAGCCATCATCGGCTTGCCCACCGACATGTTCTACAACACCGGCATCGCCACCTACGTGTGGATCATCTCCAACAAGAAGCCCGACGACCGCAAGGGCTATGTGCAGCTGATCGACGCCGGCAGCTTCTGGCAGAAGATGCGCAAGAGCCTCGGGTCCAAGCGCAAGGAAATGAGCGACGAGCACATCGCCACCGTCACCCAACTGTTCGGCGAGTTCGCCGAAGCCGAGCTGGCCACCGTGTTCGACGCCAACGGCAAGGAGGTCGCCCGCCAGGTGATCGCCGCCGCCGAATTCGCCCCCGAGCCGCCCGCCGGCGGCAAGGTGAAAGTCGCCCCGATCGCGCGCATCTTCAAGAACCAGGACTTCGGCTACACCACCCTCACCGTCGAGCGCCCGCTGCGCGACGAGACCGGCAAGGTGTTGCTGGGCCAGAAGGGCAAGGCCAAGGGCCAGCCGCAGCCGGACTCCTCGTTGCGCGATACCGAGAACGTGCCGCTGGGTGAAGACATCCAGGCCTACTTCAAACGCGAAGTGCTGCCGCACGCACCCGACGCCTGGATCGACGAGGCCAAGAGCAAGGTCGGCTACGAGATCCCCTTCAACCGCCACTTCTATGTATTCGAGCCACCGCGCGATCTGCACACCATCGACGAGGAGTTGAAGGGCGTGTCGGCGCGGATCATGGCGATGCTGGGGGAGTTGGCGGAATGATTGGGAGCAAGAACCTCATCACGGAGGCCGCCCGCCATCTCACCGTCATTCCAGCGAACGTTGGAATCCAGGATCTTTGCTCTGCGCGGTGCATGCCATGAGCCTGCCTCAGTATGCGAAGTACAAGGACAGCGGCTTGGCTTGGCTTGGCGACGTGCCTGCGCATTGGCTTATCGCACCGGTTAAACGACTGGGAAAACTGAAGGGTGGTGCCGGATTTCCACATGTCGAGCAAGGACATGAAACTGAGGAACTGCCTTTCCACAAGGTCAATGCTCTAGGCCGCGCCGGCAACGATGGAGTGTTGTGGGGAAGCGAAAACAATATTTCCCGCGCTACTGCCGAGCGGCTTGGCGCCTACATATTTCCATCGGGTACCTTGGTTTTTGCAAAGGTAGGAGCTGCGCTCTTGCTCGGAAGAATTCGGAGGCTTGGCGAGGCTGCGTGCATCGACAACAACATGATGGGGTTGGTTGTCGATGCGCATGACGTGGATGTCGCATTCGTTAGTCATGCGCTCAATCTCGTCCGATTCGATTTGATCGCGAATCCGGGCGCTGTTCCGTCGTTGAACGAAGGGCAGATCGGGAATTTCCTGTTAGTGCTGCCCAATCGGGCTGAGCAATCCACCATCGCCACCTTCCTCGACCGCGAGACCGGCAAGATCGATGCGCTGATTGCCGAGCAGGAAAAGCTGCTGACCCTGCTGGCCGAAAAGCGCCAGGCCACCATCTCCCACGCCGTCACCCGCGGCCTCAATCCCAACGCCCCGATAAAAGACTCCGGTGTGCCGTGGCTGGGTGAAGTGCCAGCGCATTGGGAGGTGAAGAGAATCAAGGATGTTGCTCGCCTTGAGAGTGGCCATACTCCGTCGAAGCAGGTCCCTGAGTATTGGGAGAACTGCGATATTCCCTGGGTGTCCTTAAACGACTCCAAGCAGCTTGCACTCGTTGACTACATTTCTGAAACCGCAGTTCAGATCAATGCCGCTGGCTTGGAGAACTCCTCGGCAAGGATGTTGCCGCCAGGCACGGTGGTCTTCACTAGAGATGCCACCATTGGGCTCGCGGCGATTACCACGAAGGCAATGGCGGTATCTCAGCATCTCATCGCTTGGTGTCCCTCGCCGTTGATCGATTGCGTTTTCCTGCTACGAGTCTTCAATTTCCTGAAGCCTCATCTTGAGTCGCTAGCCTTCGGTGCGACGATAAAAACCATTGGAATGGGCGAGGTGAAGCGACTGGTAACTCCGTTGCCACCTCCGGAGGAGCAGCAAGAAATCGCGCAATACATTTCTGCTGAAATCGGAAAGATCGATAAGCTCCGTCATTGTGCGCAACGTGCAGTAGAGCTCCTCAAAGAACGCCGCAGCGCCCTGGTCGCCGCCGCCGTCACCGGCAAGATCGACGTGAGGAACGCAGCATGATGCAGTACATCGCCGAAGCGCAGGGCCTCTGGTACGAGGGCACGCAAGCGTGGCTGCGGCGTGTTCAAGGCCAGCCGATCATCCTTCCCTTCGTGGTCGCCGACGAACAGCCGCTGCAAGATAGACTCTTTGTAGAGGACTACTTCAACTCAAGCACGCGAATCCGCCGTGGCAGGTTGTTCGATCGAGATCGCGGCACCACTTGGCCAGCCAGCGGTGTATCACGCTTTCCCAATCGGGACACGAGCAATCCCTCCGATGCCTTCAACGTAAACCGCGCATACCGCACGGCGAGCGTGCAGCCCAAGCTGGGCATTGAAGTTGACCTCGGGGATGCCAGTGCAAGTTCCCGTTGGATCGTGGTCCTTTCGGAGCGTGTCGGCCTGGAGGGTTGCTTTGTCACGCTCAAGTCGAAGACCCATCTCGGAGTGCTGCCGGAGTTGATCGTTTCGGAGATATCGGCAGCTCATCGTCACGACGTTCTGGCATCGATTGAAGCGGTCATCGAAGCCGCGCCAATCCAGGCTCCTCAAGCCGTGATCGATGCGTGTCGGAACGCCGCGAGTTACGTCATCAGCGCGAAATTTCCAGCGTCGAATCCAGAGGGAAAGAATGATCTTGGGCCGTTGGTGCGCTACCTGGCAGATCAAAAAAACCAAGCGCAAGCCGATGCCAGTGACCTGATTCGCCACCTTCATAGCCGTGCAAAAGCCAACGCCGCAGCGAGTCACGGGACACGACCCGTTTCGCGTCGGGACGCCGACCTGGCTATAAGCGCACTTGCATTTTTGCTCCAAGACTTTGGGTGGGGAAGGGAATGAGCGATATCCAATTGTTCCGCCTGACCAGCGGCGATGCGGTGGAACTGTCCAGCCGTGCCGCATCGGTCGAAAAACAGCTGCAGTCCCTGATCGAGGCGCAGATGCCGACCTTCCTCGGCCTGCGCTTCCTCGCCAGCGAGTACGCCACGGGCAAGACACATCGCGGCCGCATCGACTCGCTGGGCCTGGATGAGAATGGCTGTCCGGTGATCATCGAGTACAAGCGCCACAGCAACGAAAACGTGATGAGCCAGGGCCTGTTCTACCTGGACTGGCTGCTCGATCACCGCGCCGAGTTCCAGTGGCTTGTGATGGAGAAGCTGGGCAAGGACGTGGCCAACGAGATCGACTGGACCGGCACCCGGTTGCTCTGCATCGCCGCGGACTTCACCCGCTACGACCAGCACGCGGTGCAGCAGATTCCGCGTAACATCGAGCTGATCCGCTACAAGCTGTTCGGCGATGACCTGCTGTTGCTCGATCTGGTCAACGCGGTGAGCGTGGACGACGCCACCACGGTCAACGAGAAGCCGGTGGACGGCACCACGTCCGTCAAGGCAAAGCCTGTCGGGAAGGACAAGACGGCCGAGGAGCAGTTGGAGCACGCGCAACCGGAAATCCGTGCTTTGTATGAAGCAGTTTCCAGCCAGTTGCTCGCGCTCGGCGACGATGTGCAGGAAAAGCACCTGAAACTGTACGTCGCGTTCCGCCGGCTGAAGAACTTTGCTTGCGTGGTTCCGTACAAGGACAAGCTGCTGGTCATGCTCAAGCTGGACCCCGATACGGTCGCCCTGGAAGCAGGCTTCAGCCGCAATGTGCGCAACATCGGCAAGTGGGGCACCGGCGACCTCGAGCTGTGTCTACGAAATCAGGCCGATCTTCTGCGTGCGGTGCCTTTGCTGGAGCGAAGCTACGGTGAGAGCTGAGTGGCTGCTCGGAGATTTTTGCGACATGCCGCGTGTTGCCTATAAGGCAACGATCGTCGCCTTATAGGCAACAGCTGGGCTGCTGGAATGTGGAGCGTTGCGGGGCCGCTGATTTCACTTCGTGCGGGAGCTGAAATTGGCGGGGTCGCCAGCAAGGCGCGCCGCAGCCAACCAAATGTCGGGCTGGCCATCGCGCCATGGTGCCCGAAGGAATCCCGCCGGCCCCTTGCCAGATCGCTCGAATACCGCGATATTCGCAATTCGCGAATAGCGAATATCGAGCCCCGACATGGAACTGAAGCCCCAGGATCTGCTTGTGTTGTTCAAGGTGGCAGCGCATCCGCAGCAGCGCTGGACCTATGCCGCGCTGGGCGAGGCCTTGTCGATGAGCGCGTCGGAAGTGCATGCCAGCGTGAAGCGCGCGGTGGTGGCCGGGCTGGCCGTGGTGCGTGGTCGTGGCGACTGGTCGCCGGTGCGTCCGGCGCTACTGGAGTTTGCCCTGCACGGCGTGCGCTATGTCTGGCCGGCCGTACCCGGGCCGGTCAAGCGCGGTGTGCCCACAGGGTTCGGTGCGGCGCCGCTGGCCAGCAAGATCTCGGCGGCGGCCGGCGAGGCTCCGGTATGGGCGCACGCCAGCGGCAGCGCCAAGGGGCCGAGCCTGTCGCCGATCTATCGCACGGCGCCGCAGGCCGCCTTGGCAGACCCGCGGCTGCATCGCCTGCTCGCCTTGCTCGATGCCTTGCGTGCGGGCCGTGCCCGCGAGCGCGCGCTGGCAGCCGAGCTTTTGCCAAGGGAGCTGGAGGCAGCGGATGCGTCGTGACGATCCCAACCTGCCGTATCTGCGGCTGGTGGCCGAGGCGCTGGGCGATCTGCGTGACCAGGTGGTGTTTGTCGGCGGCGCGGTCGCGGGGCTGCTGGTGACTGACCCGATGGCGGACAGCGTGCGGGCCACCCGCGATGTCGATGCGGTGATCGAGGCAGCGCGTGCGCAGTTCCATCGCATCGAGGCGCGAATCGCGACGCGCGGTTTCACCCGCGACATGGACAGCGAGGTGATCTGCCGCTGGATCCATCGCGACTCCGGCGTGCTGTTCGACCTGATGCCGGTGGATGCCGGCGTGCTGGGATTTTCCAACCGCTGGTACCCCTACACCGTGGAAACGGCGGAACCGGTCGAACTGGCGGATGGGGTCTCGATTCGCGTGGCCAGCGCGATGGCGTTTGTCGCGACCAAGCTGGAAGCATTCGCCGATCGCGGGGCGGGCGATATCCTGGCCAGCCACGATCTGGAAGACGTACTGAATATCGTCGATGGTCGCGAGGAACTCGCGCAGGAACTCGCGGCCGCATCGCCCGCCGTGCGCCAGGCGGTGGCGGAAGCGCTGGCGGCGCTGCTGGCGCATCCGGATTTCGCCAACGCGCTACCGGGGCTGATCGCCGAGCCCGAACGTGCAGGGATCGTGGCGGAACGCTTGCAGGCCATGGCCGTATGGGCCACACATACAGCAACGAACGCGCCGTCCGGGCCGTGACGATGCCGCAAAACGAACAGGGGAACACATGAACCTGCACAGGGAAGTCCACTTCGAGCAGGCCATCTGCGACCACCTCGCCGCCCACGGCTGGCTCTATGCCGACGGCGACGCCGAGCACTACGACCGTACCCACGGCCTGTATCTGCCCGACCTGCTGGCCTGGATCGAAGCCACCCAGCCGGATAGCTGGCAACGACTGAGCAAGACGCACGGCCCTGCCGCGGTTGAGCGTATCGCCGAGCGCGTGCGCAAGAACCTCAACGAGCGCGGCACGCTGGAGGTGCTGCGCCGGGGCGTGGAGATGCTGGGGCTGAAGGAACCGTTGTCGCTGGTGCAGTTCAAGCCGGCGCTGGCGATCAACCCGGTGATCCAGCAGCACTACGCGGCCAACCGGCTGCGGATGGTGCGGCAGGTGCGGCATTCGCCGAACAATCCGAAGGACGCGCTGGATCTGGTGCTGTTCGTCAACGGCATCGCGGTGGCGACGGTGGAGCTGAAGTCCGACTTCACTCAGAGCGTGCACGACGCGGTGGATCAGTACCGTTTCGACCGGCACCCGCAGCCGAAGGGCGGGCAGATCGAGCCGCTGCTGTCCTTCCCCGGTGGCGCGCTGGTGCATTTCGCGGTGAGCCAGGCCGAGGTGATGATGACCACGCGGCTGGCGGGGCCGGCCACGCGTTTCCTGCCGTTCAACCGCGGCAACCATGGCGCGGCCGGCAATACGCCCAACCCGGACGGCTTCGCCACCGCCTACCTGTGGGAAGAAGTGTGGGCGCGCGACAGCTGGCTGGAGATCCTGGGACGCTACCTGATCGGCAAGCGCGACGACAGGAAGCAGCTGACCGGGGTGATCTTTCCGCGCTATCACCAGCTCGACGCCACGCGGAAGCTGGTGGCCGATGTGCTGGCGCAGGGCGAGGGTCAGCGCTATCTGATCCAGCACTCGGCCGGCTCCGGCAAGACCAACTCCATTGCCTGGAGCGCGCACTTCCTGGCCGACCTGCATGACGCGCAGAACAGCAAGCTGTTCGACAGCGTGCTGGTGGTGTCCGACCGCAACGTGCTGGACGCGCAGTTGCAGGAGGCGATCTTCGATTTCGAGCGCACCACCGGCGTGGTGGAAACCATCACCAGCGAGCACGGCAGCAAGAGCGGGCAGCTGGGCCAGGCGCTGAAGGACGGCAAGAAGATCATCGTCTGCACCATCCAGACCTTTCCGTTTGCACTGCAGGCGGTGCAGGAACTGGCCGCCACCGAGGGCAAGCGCTTTGCGGTGATCGCCGACGAGGCGCACAGCTCGCAGACCGGTGATGCCGCGGCCAAGCTCAAGCAGTTGTTGAGCGCGCAGGAGTGGGCCGAACTGCAGGACGGCGGCGAGATCGACACGGAAGTGATTCTGGCCGCCGGCATGGCGGCGCGCGCGGGCGGCAGCAAGGGCCTGACCTATGTGGCGTTCACCGCCACGCCCAAGCAGAAGACGCTGGAATTGTTCGGCCGGCCCGGGCCGGACGGCCTGCCGCAGCCGTTCCACGTGTACTCGATGCGCCAGGCGATCGAGGAAGGTTTCATCCTCGACGTGCTGAAGAACTACACGCCGTACAAGCTCGCCTTCCGCCTGGCCCATGAGGGCAGGGAGTACGACGAGACCCAGGTGGAACGCAGCGCGGCGATGAAGGGAATCATGCAGTGGGTGCGCCTGCACCCGTACAACATCGCCGCCAAGGTGCAGATCGTGGTGGAGCACTACCACGAGAACGTGCAGCCGCTGCTGGCGGGCAAGGCCAAGGCGATGGTGGTGGTCGGCAGTCGCAAGGAGGCGGTGCGCTGGCAGAAGGCCATCCGTGACTACATCGCCCGGCAGCATTATTCGCTGGGCGTGCTGGTGGCGTTCTCCGGCGAGGTGAACGATCCGGACAGCTATCCGCAGGCGGTGACCGAGACCAGTGCCGACCTCAACCCCGGTTTGAAGGGGCGAGACATCCGCGAGGCCTTCGCCAAACCCGAGTATCACCTGCTGCTGGTCGCCAACAAGTTCCAGACCGGCTTCGATCAGCCGCTGCTCTGCGGCATGTACGTGGACAAGAAGCTCGGCGGCATCCAGGCCGTGCAGACGCTGTCGCGATTGAACCGGGCCCATCCGGGCAAGGACACCACCTACATCCTTGATTTTGTCAACGACGCCGCGGAAATTCTGACGGCGTTCAAGACCTACTATGCCACCGCCGAGTTGGAGGCGACCACCGATCCGCACGTGGTCTTCGACCTGCGCCAGAAGCTGGATGCCAGCGGCCACTACGACGACTTTGAAGTGGAGCGCGTCGCCAGGGTGGAGACTGACCCGAGCGGCACGCAGGCCCAGCTGAGCAGCGCCATCGCTCCCGTTGCCGACCGCCTGCTGAAGCGCTACAAGGCAGCGCAGCAGGCGCGCTCCAGCGCGCTGGCGGACGGCGACGACAAGGCCGCCGAGACCAGCAAGGACGTGCTGGATGCGCTGGTGCTGTTCAAGAACGACATGGGCGCGTATGTGCGGTTGTATGCGTTCCTCTCGCAGGTGTTCGATTACGGCAACACCGACATCGAGAAGCGCTTCATCTTCTACAAGCGGCTGATCCCGTTGCTGGAGTTCGGACGCGAGCGCGATACGGTGGATCTGTCCAAGGTCGTGCTGACCCATCACACCCTGCGCAGTGCGGGACGCCAGCCGATCAATCTCAAGGATGACGGCGAGGGCAGCTACAAACTGCCGCCGATGGATGCCGTGGGAAGTGGCGCGGTACAGGACAAGCAGCAGGCCTTGCTGGCCGAGATCATCCAGAAGGTCAACGGCCTGTTCGAGGGGCAGCTCACCGACGGCGATCAGCTGGTCTACGTCAACGGCGTGCTTAAGGGCAAGCTGCTGGAAAACGAAACCCTGATGCAACAGGCCGGTAGCAACAGCAAGGAGCAGTTTGCCAATTCACCGGATCTCAAGGATGCGTTGATGCACGCGATCATGGATGCGCTGGAAGCGCACAGCAGCATGAGTACTCAGGCGCTGGGGTCAGAGCGGGTACGCGACGGGTTGAAGGACATCCTGCTGGGGCCGGCGCAGTTGTATGAGGCGCTGAGGGCGAAGTCAGAGGCGAGTCAGTCGGATCCGCCTCGCGTTTGATTTCGTCGGTGATTGTTCTCCCCCCTGAATCTGACACTTCTGTGTGTCAACCATTGTCCTTGTAGATGATGTGACCACGGCCCTCTCGACGGGTGCGTTTTGAGCTCAGCATTACGTTTGTCATGAACGTCCGTGTGGATCGAAATCAGCTTGGGAGCCAGGCTGTGAGTTTGAAAGAAGCAAATGGTCGGGGTCAGATCATCTCCTACTCATTCCATTGCGGGAGACGATTTAGATCCGAGGTGAATTTTACAGTCGACTGTAATGCCTGTCGTCAGAGCATGCGGCGGCGGTGGGATAACCCTTTTTCTGATGCCCTTGAACTGATGGCCCGCCAAGCCTCGCCAGTTGGTCCATAAAGGACACGCTTCTAACACATCATCGCTGCCGCCCATACAGAGCCCTGCCAGAGCATTGGTTCTGGCGATCGAACGTCGCGAAATGCCTCGAGTAGAAGATCGTCCACTATGGACAGCGATAACTATTCAGCGCAGCAATCACGATGAAGGCCTCGATGTTGCGCTGACCACCTCAGCCCCGCCCTGGGCGAACCAGCAGAAGTTCACCTGTCCTTTGGTGGGTTCTCTGACTCTTCGCGCACCCCTTTTCCCCGCTCTGAAGCCATTCCTGGACGCTTCGCTGACCTGTTGCGGTATGCGCGGATTCGTTGTCGTGGGTGACCATCAGTCAACCCAAAAAAGAATGACGTCTTTGTCCATCGCGGACAAGCTGCCTGCAGATGGCGAATTTAAAGGGATCTATCCCAGCGGTGGCCAAGGGTGCTTGCGCCAATTTTGGTTCGTGGTGTCTTGAATGCAGGCCAGCAACAACGGCTTACCGATTCAACACCCACCCGATAGCGCAGGAGTCCCCTCATGGAAGCGACCTACATCGCCACCGAGCAACTGGCTGAGCGTATTCACTACGACGCCCGGACTATCCGTACCCGCCTGAAGGACGCCGTACTGCTGGAGGGGGTCCACTACATCCGGCCGTTTGGCGGACGCAAGCTGCTCTTCATCTGGGAAGCCATTCTGCGTGATATCGGAAAAGTCTCCACTTCTCGTGGTCCGATGATTCCGATGGCCAATCGGGCTTCACGCAGACCTTGGAAGCGTTCATCGTGGCGCTGTGCGAGCAGATGCCGGTGCTGGCGGTGTCGCACTGCCGGGTGTGTCGGATGTGGCCTATGCTTCCGTGCATGACTTCAACCACTACACAGAATCGTTCGGAATCAGTTCGTATCCGAGCCACTGATGGTTTCTCGCTGGGCGCGGTCGTTCGGCGCCATCCCGGCTCGTCATCTGTGCTGCATCCGGTTGTGATCATCAACCCAGCCACGTCGGTACAGAGCCATTACTACGCACGTTTCGCAGACTACCTCCACGCCCACGGTTACGATGTATTGACATATGACTACCGCGGTATTGGCGGGTCTGTGCATGGCTCGCTGCGCAGGTTCTCGGCCGATTGGATCGATTGGGGGGCATGCGACTTCGAGGGTGTCCTTCAGTACGCCGCCGCACACTTTCCCGGCCAGTCCATCGATGTTGTGGGTCACTCTATCGGAGGCTTCGTTATTGGTTTGGCGGGCTCCTCTCATTTCGTGCGTCGCATCTTCACGATGGGTTCGCAGTTCGCGTACTGGCGCGACTATGCGCCGAGCGAGCGGAAAGGCATGTTCCTGCGCTGGCACGTTGCCATGCCGCTGTTGGCTCACGTGTTCGGCTACGTGCCTGGCAAGCGTTTGGGCTGGATGGAGGACACGCCGAAAGGTGTGGCGCTGGACTGGGCACGGATGGCACCGCATTTCGAATTGTCTCTACGCCGGGGACGCAAGCTGCCGGAAGACGTCCCCGACCGGATGGCCTTGGTCCACCGCTTCGACCGGGTATGTGCTCCGATTCTGGCGCTTGGCATAGAAGATGATCCGTTCGGCACGGTACCGGCCATTGACCGGCTGCTTGACTATTACGGGCATAGCGAGCGCCATCATTTGCGTCTCACCCCAGCGGCCATTGGCCAAGACGCGATAGGCCACTTTGCGTTTTTCCATCAGCGTTTCCGAGAGTCACTCTGGCCGATCGCGCTGGGCTGGCTACGCAACCAGATGCTTCCATCGCCATTGGCGGGCATCGTGAGGCATCGTTTTTCCGAAGGTCACACAAAGGATCCGGCATGCGCCACGTATCAAGGAAGAGCACCATGAAAGAGCAACCCACATTCCCCGCGCGTGAGCAGGATGCAGAAGTCGAGGTGCTTGTCCGCGGACCAGCTTTTCCCGGCAAGGCCTAATGCGTCACCTGGGCGCGGTGCTTGCGGACGTGACGTCGGGACGGGTCAGCTTCCAGCCGACCTTCCGCGAGGAGCTCACGCAATAGCATGGGTTCTTCCACGCCGGTAGCACCGGCGCGATCGCCGATTCGGCGGGGGCTATGCCGGCTTCACGTTGTTCCCCGCTGACAGTTCAGTCCTCACCATCGAGTTCAGGATGGACCTGCTGTCCCCCGCGCAAGGTGACTATCCGGAAGCCATCGGTTGGCAACGCCTATTCCCGAAGACGTGCAGCCGATCCTGGTAACCGTGCCGGCTTTCGTGCGCCTTGGTTCCACGCCGTCGAAGCGATGGGCTGGTATTGGCGTGGACGTCTGCGCCACCGCACGCTGGTCAAGCCCGCCGGTGCGGCAGATAACCCGGGTACGTGGGTACCGTGCCGGGCGCTCTATGAGTTGGCCGTCGCGGCACCACGCGACTTGGGGCTGATGGATACGGCGCGCGCGAAGCCTTCGCGCTGTCGCGTCGTGGCGCATGTGCAACACGATTTATCCCAAGCCCACCGACGTGCCCAATGAGCCGTCGCAATGGGGACCTGCGAGGCCATGTATGAACTGGCCGGGCGCGTATCACGCGTTTGTGGACAGATGGAGATCACGTGCAGCCAGCCAAAGACAGCGCACCTGGTTTTGCATGCCAAGAACAAAGGTGCGCCAATCAAGCATGACGCTCAGGCCGCGGCATAAAGATCCACGTATTCATGCACCGGCATGGCTGCCAGAAGGGAGGTATCGAGAGAGACGCGCAAGATGCGTTCCTGCTGTTTGGCGGCAAAACGGCGCGCCAGATTGGTGCGAAATTTGGCTTCGAGCAGAGGGATGCCGTCGATGCGCCGGCGCCGATGGCCGATCGGGTATTCCACCATCACCTCAGGCAGGCAGCTGCCGTCCTTGAAGGTAACGGTCAACGCGTTGGCGATGGAGCGCTTGTCGGGATCGTGGTAATCGATGGTGAACGCGGGATCCTCCACGCAGCTGATGCTGTCGCGCAACGTATCGATGCGCGGGTCTATTGCCACCGCATCTTCGTAGTCTCCCGCAGTCAGGCGACCGAACAGCAGGGGCACGGCCACCATGTACTGAATGCAGTGATCCCGGTCGGCAGGGTTGTTCAGCGGGCCCTTCTTGTCGATGATGCGAATGCACGCCTCATGGGTGCGGATGCTGACGGAGGCGATATCCTCGGCCGTCCTGCCCAGGCTCTTGAGCTGGCCGTGGATGGTCATCGCCGCTTCCACCGCGGTCTGCGAATGGAATTCGGCCGGGAAGCTGATCTTGAACAGGACGTTCTCCATCACATAGGAGCCATACGGTCGCTGGAACTTGAATGGCTGGCCCTTGAACGACACATCGTAGAAACCCCAGGTCTTGGCCGTGAGAACCGAGGGACAACCCATCTCGCCGGTACGGGCGATGAGCGCCAGACGCACGCCGCGGCTGGTGGCGTCGCCGGCGGCCCAGCTCTTGCGACTTCCGGTGTTGGGCGCATGGCGGTACGTGCGCAGGCTTTGCCCGTCCAGCCAGGCCAGCGAAATGGCATTGATCAGTTCCTCGCGGGAAAGGCCAAGCAGCCGCCCCACGACCGCCGTGGTAGCCACCTTGACCAGCACCACATGGTCCAGCCCCACCTTGTTGAACGAGTTCTCCAGTGCGATCACGCCCTGGATCTCGTGCGCCTGGATCATGCCGTCGAGTACCTCGCGCATGGTCAGCGGTGCCTTGCCTGCGGCAACCGCCGTGCGGCTCAGCCAGTCGGCGACCGCCAGAATGCCCCCCAGATTGTCCGACGGGTGACCCCATTCGGCGGCGAGCCAGGTGTCGTTGAAATCCAGCCAGCGAATCATCGCGCCGATGTTGAACGCCGCCTGCACCGGGTCGAGCTGGTACGGCGTGCCAGGCACCTTGGCGCCATTGGGAACCACAGTGCCCGCAACGACCGGCCCGAGCAATTTGGTGCATGCCGGGTACTCCAGGGCCTCCAGGCCGCAGCCCAGGGTGTCGATCAGACAGTGTCTCGCGGTCTCGAAGGCCAGCCCGCCAAACGGGCCTCGGTCCAGCACATAGTCTGCAATGTCGGCAAGAACCTGATCGGGAGCCGGGCGAGTGTTGGAAATGGGTGATGACATGCTGGTTTGTTTTCCTGGATCTACGGTCCGTTGGAGGGACGTGGCAGCTTCGCCGATGCCTTTGCTCATTCGGCAAGCGTTTACGGGCGGTTCTGAATCGGGACGAATGCCAAGTCGTCAGGACCCACGTAGTTGGCACTCGGACGAATGATCTTGCCGTCGATGCGCTGCTCGATCACGTGCGCTGCCCACCCGGATGTGCGTGAAATCACGAACAACGGCGTGAACATGGCCGTGGGCACGCCCAGCAAGTGGTAGCTCACGGCCGAAAACCAGTCAAGGTTGGGGAACATCTTTTTGGCGTCCCACATGACCCTCTCCAGCCGCTCGGCGATGTTGAACATCTTCATGCTCTGCTGCTCGGCACTCAGCCGGCGAGCGACTTCCTTGATGACGTTGTTGCGCGGATCGCTCACTGTGTAAACCGGATGACCGAACCCGATCACCAGCTCCTTGTTTTCGACACGACGGCGAATGTCGGCTTCAGCTTCATCCGGCGTGTCATAGCGCTGCTGAATTTCGAACGCGGCCTCGTTGGCGCCCCCATGCTTGGGCCCGCGCAGGGCACCGATCGCACCGGTGATGGTCGAGAACATGTCCGCGCCGGTACCTGCAATCACGCGTGCGGCAAAGGTGGAGGCATTGAATTCATGCTCCGCGTACAGCACCAAGGAGGTGTGCATGGCCTTGACCCACGAATCGCTGGGTTTCCGGCCATGCAGCAAGTGCAGAAAGTGGCCGCCAATCGAGTCATCGTCGGTCTGCACCTCGATGCGCTTGCCGTTGTGGCTGTAGTGGTACCAGTACAGCAGCATGGAGCCCAGGCAGGCCATGAGCTTGTCGGCAATGTCACGTGAACCGGGAACATTGTGATCGTCCTTCTCGGGCATCGCGCAACCTAGCAACGACACACCGGTGCGCATCACGTCCATTGGATGGGTGGCGGCGGGGAGCTGCTCCAGCGCCATCGTCACTGCCACGGGCACGCCGCGCAGGGACTTGAGCTTTGCCTTGTAGCTCGCCAGCTCGGCCGTGTTGGGCAGTCTGCCGTGCACCAGCAAATGGGCGACTTCCTCGAATTCGCAGGCCTCGGCGATGTCCAGGATGTCGTAGCCGCGGTAGTGCAGGTCGTTGCCGGTACGCCCGACTGTGCACAGGGCGGTATTGCCGGCAGAGGTGCCGGACAGCGCGACGGACTTCTTGGGCCTGAAGCCGGCGGTGTGGGTGGGCTCGGTCATGGCATGTCTCCTGGTGGGAATCACTTTCTCGTTGCGAACAACGCGTCCAGATGTTGCTCGTAGGTGTGATAGCCGATGCGGTCGTACAGCTCGTCGCGCGTCTGCATCGTGTTCAGCACATTGGCTTGCGTGCCTTCCTGGCGAATCATCAGGTAAACCGCTTCGGCGGCCTTGTTCATTGCACGAAAGGCGCTTAGCGGGTAGAGCACCATCGACACGTCGACCGAGCGCAGCTCATCCACGGTGAACAAGGGCGTCTTGCCAAATTCCGTAATGTTGGCCAGCACCGGCACCTTCACCGCATCGACGAAGCGCTGGTAGGTCGACAAATCGCTGGCAGCCTCGGCGAAAATGCCATCCGCACCGGCTTGCACGCACAGCAGCGCACGCTCGATGGCGGCATCGACGCCCTCCACCGCGATGGCATCCGTGCGAGCGATCAGGAAGAAGTCCGAATCGGTTTTGGCGTCGGCCGCTGCCTTCACGCGATCGGCCATCTCGGCAGCAGAGACGATCTCCTTGCCTGGGCGGTGGCCGCAGCGCTTGGCGCCGATCTGGTCTTCAATATGACAGGCCGAGGCACCGAATTTGATGAGGCTCTTGACGGTGCGCGCAATATTGAAGGCGCCCGGCCCGAAACCGGTGTCGATGTCCACCAGCAGCGGCAACGCACACACGTCGGTGATTCGACGCACGTCGGTGAGCACGTCATCGAGTGTGTTGATACCCAAGTCAGGCATGCCGAGCGAGCCTGCTGCCACGCCACCACCCGAGAGGTAGATGGCGCGATACCTCGCGCGCTGTGCGAGTAGCGCATGGTTGGCGTTGATGGCGCCGACAATCTGCAAGGGCGACTCGGCCTGCAGGGCGGCACGAAAGATGGCGCCGGGAGTTTTCATGGCAATTCACGCTGTAATGGTCAGCCCAGTCCGAGCAACGGGTGTGCCATCGGTACATGTGCAACCCATTAATCATTCAAGATATTGTTTTATTTGAAGATGTGCGCGTGGCGCGGGCACGTTTGAACAAACAGATGTTTCACTATGGAAACGTTGCTGTTCTAATGATTGAAACGCGAAACGAGGTCCACCACGCATGCAAACGGCGCCGTCTCTCAGTGCTGACCATCCTCCACGCATCGTGGGCGTCGGGTTTTACCGACTGCAGCACTTGCTGCGCGAACTGGCCCCCGGCTACCAGCAGACCGCCCGGGTGGAGGTGCTTGATCTCGGGTTCGAGGAGGCCGTCGCCGAAATTCAGGCGCGTCGTCGGGTAAAGCCTATCGACGTGTTGGTCGCCGCCGGTTCGAATGGCGCGTTCTTGCGCCAGCACATGGACCTGCCCGTGGTCTTGGTCAAGGTCGGCGGGTTCGACGTGATGCGTGCGCTCGGCCGTGCGCGCGCCATGTCCACGCGCATTGCATTGGTGACTTACGGGGCGATCTCCGCGGAGGTGCATCAGTTTAACGACCTATTCAATCTCGACATCGAGCAGCGCAGCTACGGCAGCGAACAGGAAGCCAGGGATTGTGTCGGCGAATTGCGCGCCAAGGGGATCGAGGTTGTCGTCGCTCCCGGGCTCGTTGCCGACCTGGCCGAGGAGGCCGGCATGACCGGCGTGTTCCTTTACTCGCAGGATGCTGTGAGGGACGCCATCGACGATGCCGTGGAAATCGCACGTGCGTCGCGTATTGAAGTCACGAAACGCGAGCGTTTGAACACCATCATCGGACGGTTGAGGGATGGCGTGGTCGCCGTTGACATGCAGGAACACATTGAAGCTGTGAATCCATCCATGGAGCGGCTACTCGGTTCGCAAAGGAGCCAGTTGCTGGGACAGCGGTTGAGCGACGTGGCACCACTGCTTTCCTTGACGCGAACCTTGCGCAGCGCGCAGGAGGATCTCGACGAGATCCAGCAATTCGGGCAGCACATGCTGGTGACAAGTCGTATCCCCATTATCGAGCACGGCGTACAGACCGGTGCCGTGTTGACCTGTCAGGATCCGGCAGCGATACAGCGTGTCGATCGCCACCTGCGAGCACGCCGAAGAAGCCCTCCCACGACAGCGCGATACCGGCTTTGCGACATCATCGGAAGCAGTGCGTCTGTCCAGCGCGCGAAGGCACTGGCGGCGCAGTTCGCGCGCAGTGACGCCACGGTGCTGATCGTCGGGGAGAGCGGAACCGGAAAGGAGCTTTTCGCACAGGGCATTCACTCGCAGAGTCACCGCGCCACGCAACCTTTCATCGTTGTCAACTGCGCGGCTTTCTCCGAGTCACTTCTGGAAAGCGAACTTTTCGGGTATGAAGACGGGGCCTTCACTGGAGCGCGCAAGGGCGGTAAGGTCGGGTTGTTCGAGGCCGCGCATACGGGGTCCATCTTTCTTGACGAGGTTGGGGAGATGCCAGTCTCGCTTCAGACGCGCCTGCTGCGCGTGCTGCAGGAGCGGGAGATCCTTCGCATTGGTGCGACCGAACCCACGCCGATTGATGTGCGCGTCATCGCTGCGACCCATCGCAGCTTGCCCGAGCGCATTACCTGCGGCGAGTTTCGCCGTGACCTGTACTACCGTCTGAACATCTTGCGCATTGAGGTACCGTGTCTGCGAGAGCGGCGCGAAGATCTTCCAGCACTGGCTGGATATCTTCTTGAAAAGATTGCGGCCCGACAGCGGATATCAGCGCGACATGTCGAACCCATCGTGGGCGAACTGCTGCGCCGAGCCTCCTCATACGAATGGCCAGGCAATGTTCGCGAACTTGAAAACCTGGTCGAACGGATTACCAGCTTCTGCACGCAAGACAACGCCGAACTCACACCCGAGCGCCTCGACGAACTGGTGCCGGAGATCGCTGATTGCGCCCGCGGCAGTTCCACAGAGTCGCGCTTAGCGGATCGACGAGCGAACTCGGAGATGGAAGTGATCCAGCGCGTTCTTGACGAATGCAACGGCAATCGACTGGCTACATGCGAGAAGCTTGGTATCGGACGCACGACCCTATGGCGCAAACTGGCGAAGTCGAAACGTTGATGGCTCTACTCGATCATTGGCTGTGTCAGCCCGGTACAGTTCGAGTAGCAGATGCAATCAGGACTGTTCTGCGGGATCGCAAGGCGCTTTTCGAGATCGCTGCGGCAAGACCGAGGTTGTCGTCCGTCACGTAGTAGTCGATGTGCTCGGGTACCCACGCCGGATCAACCACAGCCACGATGGACGATGGCGGCCAGACCCTCCAAGACTGGCGCCATTACCTCAGCGTGCTCGAGCGTCAGCCGGGTGTATGGGCCGACTTCCACGGTGGAAACCCAACGATGAGCGTAGATATTGCGCGCTCCTACGGCTCTGGCCAATCGCGCTTATGGCATCGCGGAGGTCGTAACTGGCCGTGAAAGTCATACTGTCTGATCAGGTCCGGGATTCACCGTGTGTCAGCACCTGCCGCAGAAGTTCGTTGAACGAGGCAACCCCCATCTTGCGCATCAGTCGACTGCGATGCGCCTCGACCGTCTTGTAGCTGATGCCAAGCTCGCGCGCGATCAGCTTGTTGCTCTGGCCATCTACCACGAGATCCAGGATTTGCCGCTCACGCAGAGTCAGCATTGCGAGCCTCGTCGAGTATTTATCCTGCAGATTGCGCTGGCTGCGGCGGCTCAAGTCCAGCGCCAGCGCCTGGCGCACGCGGTCCAGAAACTCCTGGTTGTTGTAGGGCTTCTGCAAGAAGTCGAAGGCGCCGCCCTTCATCGCGCGCACGGTCAGAGGCACGTCACCGTGCGCCGACAGGAAGATGATTGGAATCGGTGCGCCGATGTGGTTCATCTGATCCAACAACTCCGGGCCGCTGATACCCGGCATGCGTACGTCGAGTATCAGGCAGCCCGCGCGATCCGGCGTGTAATTGCTGAGAAAGGATTCGGCAGAATCGAACGTCTCGATGCGCAGCCGGATCGATTCAAGTAGCCAGCGCAGCGAGTCCCGTACGGAGCTTTCGTCATCGACGATGAAGACAGTCTGTTCGGAGTGAGACATGAGCTTCACTTCTCTGCAGGTAGTGTGAAACGAAAGGTGGCGCCGCCATGGCTATTGTTGCCAGCCGTCAACCGACCACCGTGGGCTTCAATGATCGAGCGACAGATCGCCAGTCCGAGTCCCTGTCCACTTTTCTTGGTCGTGAAGAACGGCGTGAAGATTTGCGCCAGTTCCTTCTTCGAGATGCCGTGGCCGCGGTCGGCGACGCTGACTTCAATCCACCGATGCTGATTCCACAGAGTGGTCACCTCAAGCAGACGGTTCGATTCCTCGGTTTCACTCATGGCCTCAATGCCGTTCTTGAGCAGGTTGAGTATCACCTGCTTGATCTCGAGCGGATCGCAGAGGAGCAGCGGCAGACCTTTGCATAGCGACGGCAGTATGGTGACGCGCTGCTGGCGTTGCTCGAAGTCGAGAAAGCCGACCATCTCCTCGATTAGGGCATTGATGTCTGTCGGTACAAACTCCGGCTCCTCCTGGCGCATGCACTGTCGTCGCAGGTGCTTGACGATGGCCGCGGCCTGCTCGGCGTGACAAATCGCCTGCGAGATAGCCGAGTGGAACAGCTCGGGAGCGTACTCGGCCGATTCCAGCCGCAGTTGGCAACCGTGCAGATAGTTAAGCGTGGCACTGAGCGGCTGACCCAGCTCGTGCACGAGCGTGGCGGCCATCTCTCCCATCATGTTGAGCCGCGAGACATGGGTGAGCTCGGCGCGACGCTGGCAATCCAGCTCATTCATGCGCTTGCGTTCGGTGATTTCGGTATGTGTGACGACGACGCCATGCCCCTTTACCGCAATGGGCGCCGCAGTAACGCTGAACCAGCGCACCTGCGAATCACTATAGCGTACGCCGAGCTCGACATCGGCAACGACGCGTTGCTCCTTCAGCGCAAGTACGTTTGGCAACTGCTCGTGAGTCAAAGGCGCTCCATTCTCATGGATCAACGACATGGATGCCTTTTTCCCCCCGCCCATCAGGGTAGCCAGCAGGGTCCGAGAGCTGATGCGGCGCAGTGCCTGGTTGATCTCGATGACCTCGCCTTGGTCGTCGGTGATTGAGATGCCGATCGGGAAGGTCTCGAACAGCACGCGGTACTTCTCGCGACTCACGAGCAGTACCTCTTCGGTTTCCTTGCGCAAGCGAATCTCCGCACGCAGTGCTTCGTTGGTTTCGTGCAGTTCCCGGGTTCGCTCCTCGACCAGCTGCTCAAGACGTGCATGTGCAGCCTGCAACGCTGCTTCGCTCGCCTTGCGCTTACTGATGTCCTGGAAAATCATGACGACATCGCGCTGCGGATCCGTGGGATCCAGCGGTTTGACATCGGCGTTGCACCAAAATGTTTCGCCGTCCTTGCGCTTCATCACGCGCTCGTCGGAGTACAAATTGTGCGTAAGAAGATAGCTGTAGCCGATGCGGCCGATGCGATCGAAGGCCTCGGCCGAGGGATAGAGGATGCGGACATTCTGGTTGTCGAGTTCTCCCGGCCCATAGCCGAAAAGTTCCTCGAAACGGCGATTGCAGTGCGTGATAACGCGCTCATGCATTGCGCAAATCCCGACGATCGCGTTGTCAAAGATCAGCTGATGCTTAGCCAGCAATTTTTTGACGGTGTCGAACTGGTCAGGCGCTAGGTTCTGCATTGGACTGGGTAAAGAGACTCATTAAATACCGTGTCATTTTTCGATCCGCATCCTGCCGCACGAACGACCACTTGAAGTCGGCTCTCCCTCATCCTGTGTGGTTGACTTCCGCCCAGCTTGCGCTGCTCCCAGCGTACCGACAAGTTGCGCCGACGGGAACTCCCTTCATTCAAGAGCTCGGATTCAACGTGCCGTCGCGTGTGGTTAGCCTCTTTCATGACCGAAAAGTGAGAACATGTTCAGGATTGAGCGAAAAGTCGCGGGTGCTATCGATGTGCAATCCAGCATCTACCCGTTCGGGTTGATAGGCGAAGCAAACACCATGCATGCTATGGTTGGCTGCTATCGGCCGTCCTGTTGCGCCAGCGAAGAGTCTTCGCCGTGCGCGGGAAACGAAGAATCCTTTTTGAAACACCAGGGCCGCTTCGAGTTCGTCCCCGGAAAACTGTTTGACTGCCCAGGAAATGAAGCCGAGCAGGACAGGCTGACCAGCGAACACCTTTGGCTCACGGATGGTCTGACCGCTGATCAGCCAGCGATGAACCACCTCACCGTTGCAGGTGATCGTGCAGAAGACACCATCGCCATTTTCATCGGGCACAATGACATCATAGCGCCTGGTAGCCTCGCCGCGGGTGGCATGGGCAAGCGCCAAAGCGGCGAGATCGAACAGATGCGTGCAATGCTTACTGGGCGCTGCACTACTGTAGAAATCAGCTTGCGAAAGACCAAGTGGGGTGCCGACGAGCCGTTCCAGCGCAAAACTTGCGTTCCAGCAACCTGTGGTGGGGATACGTGGAGTCTCGGCTCGCAGGCCGGTCACCACCACGCCGTCATGCTGAAGGACAACCCGCATGCCGTGATGTGTATCTTCGAGCTCAGCCAGAACTTCTCCCTGCCGACTGGTCAGCCGAACGCCCCGACGATAGACGCCGGCTCCATAGGCCGGATTGGGGCGATAGATTGAGTCATCATTTCCCCAACTCACGGCGGCTCGGCCTCTGTAATCAGCGGCTTGATATGTGCGGCATAACGAGCCTCGACATTTTTCCCGCTGAAGTATCCGGTGTCGGTCAGCAGACGCTGCGGGTGATGGAAGTCTGTGGGCAGCGCCTGCAGCGCGGCCAGTGCCGGCTCAATCAGCTCTTTGTCGTCGCCCGCCTGGGTTAGATGAGGCCGCAGATTCGACATCGATTCGCTATTGACTACCGGCTTGGCGTTGTGGCATTGCCCGAAATGGGGCAGCGTGTCGCGGTCGAAGTACTGATCGCAGGCGATGAATCGAAACACCAGTAAACCGCAGGTGGCTCTTTCGATCTTGCGGCTGAAGTGGGTGCCGGTGGCATAGCCGCAGATCAACAGCGAGAGCAGCAGCGTCGAGAGCAGCTGCGCTAGGTGATGGGCTCTGCTGCCACGCCCCGTATATGCGCGCTCAAGTCCCGATGAATCCAATCCCTCGACCACATCCACCACATACCGCGCCAAGCACGACTCCGGCAGCCAGCCCAGCACCGACTGTGGCAGCAGGAGGTCGGTCTCTCGGTCAATCGGTCGAAATCGGCTCATGCGCTGATGCTTCCGGGGAGCTGAACCATTCTAAACCGGGAGGGAGCGGAGAAAGCCCGACCGGTTGCTAGGGAAAACCCTACAAGGCTAGGTACGCGCCCTAATTACGCCGGCGGGCGCAATTTATAACACTCGCTTCCAGCTCCAGATCATGAACCCCGATGCAATGGGGTTGGTCACGTCCCGGCTCGCATGCGGAACCCATAACAGACAGGTCCCAGCCATGGCAGTACTAGTCAGCATCGACAACGGCGGCACACTCACAGACGCCTGCGTGATTTACGGCTCAAAGGTGTTTCACGCCAAGACACTCACCACGCCCCACGATCTAACGAAATGTTTCGTCGAAGTGCTGCGTGAAGTTTCGCGAAAGATCTATGGTGAGTCGAAACTCGGTACGCTGCTGGAAGAGGTGGATTACATCCGCTACTCCACGACGCAGGGCACCAATGCCATCGTGCAACGCATCGGCCCACGTCTCGGCTTGATCGTAGCCAAGGGCAGTGACGTCAAGGGGCTGATTCGAAACGACGATGAGAAGGAGCTGTTCGGCGCCATCGTCGGCGACCGCATCGACAGTATCGATCTCGGACTCGACGGCGAAGATTTCCAAGCCAGCATCAGCAAGGCTATCACCAAGCTGATTTCGCAGGGTGCGAATCGCATCGTCGTCAGCCTCTACGGCAAGACGCTAGTTACCGACGAAGAGCGCGTGAAGCGCGTGACTCTGCTGCGCTATCCGCGTCATCTGCTCGGCGCAGTGCCAATCCTGTATTCGCATCAGTTATCGGACGATCACGATTTCGCGCGCCGTACCTGGAGCAGCCTGCTCAATTCCTTCCTGCATCCGGCGATGGAGCGCTTCCTCTACAATGCCGAGAACGTGCTGCGCGAATATCGCGCCAAAAATCCGCTGCTGATCTTCGGCAACGACGGCACGTCCTCGCGTGTCGCCAAATGTATCGCGTTGAAGACTTGGGGCTCCGGTCCGCGCGGAGGCATGGAGGGCGCCAAGGCGATCGCGCTGCATTACGACCGCAAGGCGGTCGTGACGATGGACATCGGTGGCACCACGACCGACATCGGCCTGGTCGAGAACGCGAGCGTGAGCGAGCGCCGCTGGGGGCAGCTTGAATCGATCGGTATCTCTTTTCCGCTGAGCGAAATCGAGAGCTTTGGCGTCGGAGGCAGTTCGGTGTTTCGCATCGATCAGGGCAAGATCGTGATCGGCCCCGAGAGCGTCGGCAGCGCGCCGGGGCCGGCCTGCTTCGGCCGAGGCGGCCGCCAAGCGACGATCACAGATGCCTACCTGCTGCTAGGGGTACTCGATGCCGATTCGTACTTTGGCGGCAATCTCAAGCTCGATGCGGAGCGTGCCAAGGCGGCGATCGAAGAGAACATTGCGCAGCCGCTAGGTACCAACCTTGAAGATGCGTTGAGGCAAATGGAACGGGCCTACGAAGCGCGCATTGCCTCGGCGATCAAGCCGTATCTGAAGGATGCGGCCGGCACCACGCTGCTGGCCTTCGGCGGTGCCGGTCCGATCTCGGCTTGTGGTGTCGCTCAGCAGATAGGGATCACCGAGATCATTGTGCCACGCCTCGCAGCGGTATTCAGCGCCTTCGGCATCGGCTTCAGCGATATCGCGCACGTCTATGAAGGGGCCTTGTCCGACGTTTCCAACAGGGGGCTGGAAAGCAAGCTGGACGATATGCTGACGCGCGCACGTCGCGATATGTTCGCGGAAGGCTTCGACTTAAGCGAATGCGTCGTCGAGAGCACCGTGAACTACACGAGCGATAACGTCGATATTGCGCATCGTCTGAATGGCAAAACGGAGCTATCGGCGGGAATCAAGGCCGGCGACCATCCCCGTTTGGAAGTCCGCGCGACCAAGCGCATCCCGCATTTTTCGATGAAGGAACTCGAAAACGACAGGAAAAGCGCAGCCACGAGTAACCGAAAACGCGGTGCGCTGCAGCTTTATCGCCTCGAAGACATGAAGGCAGGCGAGCAAGGAGTGGGGCCGGCCATCATCGAAGAAGAGTATTTCACTTGCCAAGTATTGCAAGGCTGGCAATTCGCCATCAACGACAACCTCGACATCGTGCTGCAGCGCCATGGTGCGCAGGCTGATGGAGAGAAGACCGCGCGGAGCAAAAAGAAATGAAAGTGCCGATGACGGAATACTTGGAAATCGATCTCGACCGCGAGCTGTGGCAGTGCCGCGTGTGCGCGCTGGTGCTGGGCTCTGCGCGCAAGCCGTACAAAGAAGGCCTGCTGGTATATGCACGTGATCCTCGGGAGATCCACAAGCCGATTCTCGATCCCTCCTACGAGTTCACCTTCGCGCCAGATCCGAACTGGGTGCAGATTGTCGAGTACTACTGCCCGGACTGCGGGACGATGATGGAGGTGGAGTATCTGCCGCCGGGTCATCCGCCGCTCAACGATCTGGAATTCGATATCGACGCGCTGAAGCGGCAGTGGTCGACGCGAGAGCCGATCGATCTGACCAAAATCGCTGGTCCTGAGCCCGCCGGCGTCGATTACCGGTCGCATACGCACGGTGGCCGGGCGCACACGCACACCGACACCGGAGTTCGCTAAAAATGAAAAGAATAGCGGTTGATATCGGTGGCACCTTCACCGATTGCTTCATGGTCTGGGACAAGCACCAAATCGAATCAAAGGCGCTGACCACTCACCACAACCTTGCGCTTGGTTTCCACGAAGCGCTGCAGGTGGGTTGCGCGAAGCTGAATCTCGAAGTGCTTGACGTGCTGTCGCAGGTCGACTCGGTGCGCTATGCGACAACGCTCGGCACCAACGCGCTGATCGAGCGCAAGGGCCCGAAAGTGGCACTTCTGGTCACCGCCGGTTTCGAGAGCACCGTGCCGCTGTCGCGCGGCCGTGGCTATGGCGAAGGCCTGGACATGCGCGCACGGCAGGATCTGCCGGGTGCCTGCCGTCCGGAGGCACTGGTGCCGATCCCGATGATCGCTGGCGTCCGCCAGCGCATGGACTCGGTCGGCAACATCCTGATGGAACTCGACGAGGACGATCTGCGCAACAAAATCCGTGATCTGGTCGATCGCGGCGCCCAGTCCTTCGTTGTCTCGTTGGTTAATGCGGTTACCAATCCGGCGCACGAAAACCGTATCCAAGAAGTGCTGCTTGAGGAATATCCGGAGCACCTGCTTGGTGCGATGCCGATCGTCATGTCGCACAAGGTCGCCGGACGCAAGGGCGAATACGTCCGTACCTCGTCAGCGATCATCGATGCTTTTCTGCACGACGTGATGTATCACGGTCTGTCGTCGCTGGAGTTGAACCTGCGTGAATCCAGCTACAAGAAGCCTATGTTGGTTATTCACAACTCGGGCGGCATGGCGCAGCTGAATTCCACCGATGCGCTGCAGACCATCCATTCCGGTCCGGTCGCAGGCGTGAGTGCCTCCGAGCATCTTGCGCTGGAAGCCGATCTCGGCAACGTCATCTGCACCGACATGGGCGGTACCAGCTTCGACATCGGTCTGGTTGTCGAAGGCGGAATCAAGTATTACGACTTCAATCCGGTGATTGATCGCTGGATGGTGTCGGTACCGATGATTCATTTGGTCACGCTCGGTGCTGGTGGTGGCTCGATCGTGCGCTATGACCGCATGCACAACACAGTGCAGGTCGGCCCGACCAGCGCCGGATCTGATCCGGGCCCGGCCTGCTACGACCGTGGCGGATTGAAGCCGACGGTCACCGACGCCGATCTTCTACTCGGCTACTTATCGACAGACAACTACGCCGGCGGCGCGATCAAGCTGAAGACTGCGCGTGCAAAACAAATGCTGCAAGAGGAAATCTGCGACGAGATCGGCTGTTCGGTTCCGGAGGCAGCGCTGATGGTGAAGCGCCGCGTCGATGCCAACATGGCAAACGGTATTTCGACTGAGCTGCGTGCGCATGGTTACGACCCACGCAACTTTACCCTGCTCGCTTACGGCGGTAACGGTCCGCTGCACGGTTGCGGCATTGCCGACCAACTCGGCATTGATCGCATCTTGGTGCCGCCATTTTGTTCGGTGTTCTCCGCCGTTGGCGCCGGCAACATGCACCAGCTGCACATCCACGAACATTCGCTGTTTATGTGGGTTTATGACAGCAATACGCGGAAGCTTTACAAGGACTACAACAGCTTCAACACCATCGTCGAGGAGTTGGAAGAGGCTGGCCGACTCGACCTGCTGCGTCAGGGCATGAAGCGCGAGGACATTCAGCATCGTCTTGAGCTTGATCTGCGTTACGGCAACCAGCTTGCGCAGACCACGGTTATCGTGCCGAAGATGCGTCTCGAAAAAACTGAAGACGTGATGGCCATCATCGAACAGTTTTCGGTCGACTACGGCAGTCGTTTCGGCAAGGGCAGCGAGGCTCCAGAAGCGGGCATCCGCATCAACACCATCCGTGTGCAGAGCTTTGTCGAGTTGGAGACGGTGAACCTCAGCGACATAAAACCATCCGGTCTCACCAAGGGGGCGCCGAAGTCGACCGGGTCGCGCAAGTGTCATTTCGTCGGCCACAAAGAGGCGCTGGAAACCCAGACCTACGACCACTCCAGTTTGGAGACAGGTGCCGTCGTGCAGGGACCAGCAATCATCATCTCGGCAACCACCACCTATCTGGTCGAACCAGGCTGGCGTGTCGAGATCGGCAAACACGGATCGGCGTGGTTCCGGCGCGTCGGATCCGAGATGCCGAAGCTGGACAGCGAAGCTGGGGCCGCAACCAAAAACGTGTCAATGGCCTAGGCCACCGAAACTAACGAGGTGAAGCATCATGGGCACAATGGAAAATCGTGGTCTGGCAGACGGCGAGGAAATGCTGATCGAACAGTTTCTGGCGGACAACGTGCTGTTCCTCGGTCCGGATCCCGAAATCATGCTGGAGCACGACATCGCGCAGCGTAGCGCGCTGGAAGAAGCAGCGATGCAGCTGGGAATCGATCCTGCGATCCAGGCGTTGATTCGCGACCGCCTGCAGGCCGGCACTAACGAAGCCTTCGAAATGCTGGAGCAGATGGGTGCGGCGCCCGGCGCGAAGTGGGGCGATCTCATCACCGGCGTTTTCACGGCCAGCGGCGACCTCGCCGTCTCCAGCGCTGGCGGCGTGCTGATATTCGCGTCACTGGTGCATCATCCGATCAAGTTCATCAACAAGTTCTGGAGTGCCGACCCGACAGTCGGCATTCGCCAAGGTGACGGCTTCATCCACAACGATTCACGCTACGGCAACATCCACAACACCGACCAGAGCCTGATGCTGCCGATCTTCTATGACGGCAAGCTGGTGGCTTGGGCCAGTGCAACGGTGCATGAAGGCGAAAACGGCGCGATCGAGCCGGGTGGCATGCCTTCGGCGGCGGAATCAGTCTACGAAGAAGGGCTGAAGATGTCGCCCTTCAAAGTGGTCGAGAACTATGCGTTGAAGAAGGATCTTGTCACCTTCCTGCAAAACTCAGTGCGCGAACCGAAGCTGCAGTTCGAGGACATGAAAGTCAAGCTGTTCGCCTGCCGGCGCATTGAGGAGCGGGTGCTGGCGGCGATCGAGGAATTTGGTCTCGACGCCGCCATCGTGTCGATGCGCGCAGGCTTGGAGGATTGCAAGGCCGAAGTCTTACGTCGCTTGACCGAATGGCCGGACGGCTCCGTGCGTACGATGTGCATCGCCGACTCGACACTGCGCGAAAACGTGATGGTGAAGATCTGCCTGGAACTGCGCAAGAACGGCGATCAACTCATCTGCGATTTCCGCGGATCGAGCCCGGAGTTCGCCAACCGCTGCAACAATACGGTGCTGGCGTCGCTGAAGGGCATGCTGGGGCAGCTGTTCCTGACGTTTGTATGGCCCGATCTACCACGCAACCAGGCGGTGTTCGCGCCGATCCAGGTGATCACCGATCCTAAGTCGACGCTGAATTCCTCTTACAGCACGCCGAACGCGGAGAGCATGATGACGTTCTTCCCGGCGTTCACCATGTTGCAACTCGCGGTCGCGAAGTTCATGTACAGCTGCCCGAAGAAGTATTGCAAGCTGATTGCACCTTGGCACAACATGATCCGCACCTTCATCTATGGCGGCATCACTCAGCACAACGAGATGGTCGGCAACCTCTGTGCGGACCTCAACGGCATGGGCGGTGGCGCGCGTACGGACAGCGACGGCGAACACGCCATCGCACCGATCTTCGCCGCGATGGCCGATACCGGCGAGCAGGAACTGAACGAAGAGGAAGTGCCGTTCATCCAGATCGTGAGCAAGAAGCTGATGCGCGACAATCAGGCCTTCGGCAAGTATCGCGGTGGCCAGGGCTACGAGATGATTGCATCGAGTCTCGGCAGCCCGATGTGGGGCTTCATGACCTGCTGCATCGGTTCAAAGGTGAGCAGCGTGCCAGGACTGTTCGGCGGCTACGGTGCGCCAACCTATCCGCTGTGCAAGGTCAAGGACGTCGATGTGTTCGACGTAATGAAGACCGATCCGCGCAAGTTCGAGTTCTCGATCGTCGACATCATGAACAAACGCCCGTTCGCGGGGGCCACTTACACGACGCATCACACCGGCATGCAGTTCGAGCTCGCCAAACGCGGTGAGCTGTACATGATCACACAGGGTTCAGGTGGCGGTTACGGCGACGTGCTGGAGCGCGATCCGAATCTGGTCATCAGCGATCTTGAGCAGAACCTGATTTCGCACGAAACGGCACAGGAGATTTATCGCATCGTCTACAACCCGGACACCTTCCTGCTGGATCGCGATGCCACCGAAAAGGCTCGCACGGCGGAGCGGCAGGCGCGCAAAAAGCGCGGTGTACCGTTCAAGGAATTTGTCAAGAAATGGACCACCCCTGAACCGCCTGCAGACCTGCCGTTCTATGGCTCCTGGAGCGACGATCGTTCAGTCATTTTCGTCGGCCCCTTCGGTGGCATCCCACGCCGCACGATGAATGCCGGAGCGTTGGAACCAATCTACATGCCGAACCCGCGCGACGTGCGCATCGCTCAACTCGAGCAGCGCGTCAGGGATTTGGAGAAGGACGGCAAGGCGGCGGACAACCTGACATGAGCGCCTGTATTGTTGGTTGGGCGCACTCGCGCTTCGGCCGTTCGCCGGACGATCTGGAGACGATGATAGTCAAGGTGGCGCGGGGGGCGATGGCCGATGCCGGCATCGGCGGGGACGATGTCGACGCGACTTGGTTGGGTCATTTCAACGGCGGCTTGGTACCGGAGAGCTTCGGCGCGTCGCTGGTGCTGCAGGCCGACGACGGCCTGCGTTGGAAGCCGGCGACGCGAGTCGAGAATGCTTGCGGTACTGGTTCGGCTGCGATCCATGCGGCGATGGACGCGATCGAAGCTGGTCGCATTCGCGTCGCGCTCGTTGTCGGTGCCGAGAAGATGACGGCTGTACCTGGGCTGGAAGTCACGCGCGTACTTGGCAATGCCAGCTATATCAGCGAGGAAGCGGCGCGCGGCATGACCTTCCCCGGCTTATTTGGCGAGATCGCACAAGCCTACTTCGCCGCTTACGGCGATCATTCGGCGACGTTGGCGCGCATTGCCGCGAAGAACCACGCCAACGGTTCGCACAATCCGTTGGCGCACATGCAGAAGGATCTCGGCTTCGAGTACTGCAACACGGTGTCTGAGACGAATCCGTACATCGCTGCCCCGCTACGCAAGACTGACTGCTCGCTGGTGTCAGATGGCGCAGCTGCGATCATCCTCACAGATGAAGCGACCGCCAAGACCATGCGCAAGGCGGTACGTATTCGCGCGCGCGCTCACGTCAACGACTTCCTGCCGATGTCGCGCAGAGACATCACTGCCTTCGAGGGCCCGCGTCGAGCCATCGCGCAAGCGCTGGCCGGCGCCAGCATCAAGGTCGACGATCTTTCGTTCGCCGAAGTTCACGACTGCTTCACTATGGCCGAACTGCTGATCTACGAGGCAATGGGTCTGGCCGAACGCGGCCAAGGTGCCAGAGTCCTCGACAGCGGTCTTGTATATGCCGATGGCGGCCTGCCGATCAATCCTTCCGGCGGCCTGAAGGCCAAGGGTCATCCGATTGGTGCGACCGGCGTTTCCATGCACGTGCTCGCAGCGATGCAGCTCTGCGGTGAGGCCAGCGGGATACAAATCCGCAATCCCGAGCTGGCCATGGTGTTCAACATGGGTGGATCCGCAGTCGCCAACTATGCAAGCATCTTGGAGCGTGCCGTATGAATTTGGCGCATTTGCTGGTACGTGCGGGGAAAACGTTTGCCGAACGACCTGCGCTGTACCAGGGTGAGGAACTGATCTGCGATTACTTCAGTCTAGCGCGGCGTGCGGCGTGCGTGGGCGCGTATCTGCGCGACCGGCTCGGTCTCGTGCGTGGCGATCGTGTTGCCATTTTCATGAGCAATGTTCCTGAATACCTGGAAGTGCTTTACGGCAGCTGGTTAGCCGGCTTGGTGGTCGTACCGATCAACGCCAAGCTGCATTCGAAGGAAGCTGAATTCATCATTCGCGATTCGGGTGCGTCCGTCTTGTTCGCTTCCGAGGAGCTGGTCGACGACGTCGAGCCGCTGCTGGCAGGCATGCCGGCGCTGCGTTGCGTGCTGACGCCGGGAACGCCGGGTTATGCGGCGCTGTACCGCACGGAGCCTCTGTCGGGCGTGGAGCCGAGAGAACGCGATGATCTGGCATGGTTGTTCTACACGTCGGGGACGACGGGTCGGCCCAAGGGCGTGATGCTGTCGCACGGCAACCTGTGGACAATGATTTGCTGCCAGATCGCCGACATCGACCTGCCAGCGGCCGAGGATAGCGTGGTCTACGCTGGGCCGATCTCGCACGCCGCCGGCATGCTCAATTTCGCGCACATAATCGCGGGCGCAAGCCACACGATACCTGCGTCGGGCGGTTTTGATCCGGCGGAGCTCGTGACGCTGTCGTTGCTGCGCCGGCGAGTGTCGATGTTTGCCGCGCCGACCATGGTCAAGCGCTTGGTCGACTACATCGAAGCCAGCGGCGCCGATGCCTCCGGCTTCAAGACCATCCTCTATGGCGCCGGTCCGATGTATCTGAACGATATCCTTCAAGGTCTCCGCGTGATGGGCAACTGCTTTGCCCAGCAGTATGGCCAGGGCGAAAGCCCACTGACCATTACTGCGCTGAGCCGCTATCACCACAGTAATGTCGACCATCCGCGCTATGAGCAGCGGCTTGCCTCGGTTGGCGTGACACAAAGCCTTGTCGAAGTGCGCGTCACCGACCCCGACGGCAATCCGGTTCCCGATGGCGAGGTTGGCGAAGTACTGGTGCGCGGCCCGAGCGTGATGCTCGGCTACTGGAAAAATCCTGAAGCTACCGCAAACACCATCCGCGACGGCTGGCTCTACACCGGAGACATGGGCAGCTTCGACGACGACGGCTTTCTCACATTGAAAGACCGTTCCAAGGACGTGATCATCAGCGGTGGCTCGAACATCTATCCGCGTGAAGTCGAAGAAGTGATTCTTCTGCACTCATGTGTTCAGGAAGTGTCCGTGATTGGACGGAAACATCCTGAATGGGGTGAAGAGGCCGTCGCCTTCGTCGTCGTGAAGGAAAACACGAACGTGGATCCGGCGGAACTCGATAGCCTATGTCTGAAAAACATCGCACGCTTCAAGCGGCCCAAGCATTATCGGTTCCTCCTGGCATTGCCGAAGAACAACTATGGCAAGGTACTGAAGAGGGAGCTGCGGGAACTGCTCGCTGCGGAAGACGACTCGGGGGGGGGCGGCGTGGTGCCATCGTAGGCACCTTGCCAACTAACCATGAGCAACTTTCTCGAATTCGATCCTGGCTCCACGCGTCAAGTGGTGTGGCTTGATTCCATCGGGTATACCGCACGTTTGCTCGAAGCGGGTAAGCCGCCATGGCTTGAAATCGCGGGTTTCCTTTCTTGGCAACGCAAGGCGCAGAGCCTTGTCCGCTCGGATGTCATCGCGCTCCCTGCCGAACCGGTCGTCGCGGCACTGATCGCGAAGCATCCGCAATTGCTGTCCGCGATGACCGGAAAATCACGGCCTCTGTTTCCACTGAAGACCCTCCTCGCCGATGCGCTGGTGCGCGAGCATCTGACCGAGATGCTGACCGGCTTGCGCGCCTGCTTCCCTGGCATTCCGCTGGCGCTCATCATTCCGTCGCCGCGTCGTTGGATCGCCCAGAGCTATGCGCAGGCATTTGGCGTCGACGCTGGCTGCGAAGCCGGCGCCGATGAATTCGAGTCAGCCTCGATATACGTAGCCGACTTCCTGCGGGCCTTCAGCGAGTCCGGTCTTGACGTACTGCTGCTCGATGAGGCGGCGGACACCGAACCCGTGTCGTCCGACGAGATCGAGTGGTACCGACCGGTGCTGAATGTCGCCACGCATTACCGATGGACCCTTGGTCTGCGGCTGCCGCTTGCAGATGTCGACCCGGGTACGGTGGACGGCGTCGGTTTCTTTATCGCGCCGCGAGGGCTTGCCGCGCGAACCGGCATCTCGACATCGTCATCGTTCTGGGCCAGCAGCCCCTTGCCTCAGTGTTTGCCAGGGCAGTTCCGTTATGTAGAAATTCCGGTCGATGCCAATCCAGAGTTCGTTCTTGACCGGCTTGAGTTCATAAACCGATCTGGCAAGCCTGTCTGACTACGGAGTTTTATTGTGTCGAAGCCTCCAGTAAATCGTCGCATTGTATTTGCCAGCCGTCCGAAGGGTGAACTCACCCTCGATGCCTTCCGCCTCGAAACTGCGGAAATTCCGCAGCCAGGCAAGAACCAGATGCTGCTGCGAACGCTTTGGCTTTCGCTTGATCCATATATGCGGACGCGCTTGTATGAGACCGATTCGTACATGCCGGGTGTCAAGCTCGGTGAGGTCATGGTCGGTGGAACGGTGTCCCGCGTGGAGGCATCCAATCACCCGGACTTTCACGTCGGTGACGTGGTTCATCTGTATGCCGGTTGGCAGGATTACACGCTGTCCGACGGCTCGGACGTCATCGTCAAGCTGCCGCCCGGGATGAACAACCCGAGTTGGTATCTCGGCGCGCTCGGCATGCCCGGGTTCACGGCATGGTACGGCCTGAACAAGATCGGCAAACCGCATGTGGGAGAAACTCTAGTCGTCGCCGCCGCAACCGGCGCCGTCGGACAGATCGTCGGGCAGCTTGCCAGGCAGCAGGGCTGTCGCGTGGTCGGCATCGCCGGAGGTGCAACGAAATGCGCATACGCCACCAGCCAGTTCGGGCTCGACGCCTGCATCGATCGCTACGCGAAGGATTTTCCGGAGCAACTCGCGGCAGCCTGTCCTCAAGGTGTCGATATCTACTTCGAGAACGTCGGTGGTGCGGTGTTCGATGCCGTGATGCCGCTGCTCAATGTTGGTGCGCGCATCCCGGTCTGCGGACTGATATCTCATTACAGCGGCGGTGGTATGAGCGACGTCGATCGACTACCGGGGTTCCTGAGCAAGGCATTGTTCAAGCGCTTGAAGATAGAGGGCTTCATCATCTTCGATCACTACCCTGATTTTTATGCGGCCTTCGTCCGCGACATGACGTTGCTAATCGAGAGTGGCGAGATGAAGCTGCGCGAAGATGTGATCGACTCGCTCGAAGCCGCGCCGAACGGACTGATCGCGCTGCTCAAGGGAGGCAACTTCGGCAAGGTCGTCGTCAAAGTCGGCGACTGAAGCTCCTACCGTAAATCGATGGTCAGTCATGGGATTTTCAAATCACTGATTTGCCGGCATTCGATTGAGGTGATGTGACTCTTGATCTGTGAAATATCAGGAAAGGTGAAAAAATGTTAACAAGTTTGGGGAACTTCAAGAGGTCGGCGCGGGTGGGTATGGCTGTCATTACAACGCTGATACCGCTCGCGCTCATTGGGGGATTGCTCTATGTAGCATTTTTTGTCAAAGCGGTGACGGTGGTGCCGGCAATTCCACGTCAAATAATCGAACCGCGCGACAGATTTTTGGGTATGGCGATGCCTGATCCAGAAATCATCTGGGCAGTAGGCAGCGACGGGAAGATAATTCGCAGTGACGATAGGGGCAGGACTTGGATGATCCAGTCGGATCCTGTCGCTGAAAATCTTCAGGGGATTGCAGCGTGGGATGCCGATAAGGCGGTGGCGGTAGGCAACGACGCGGTGATAATCCGGACCGTTGATGGAGGCAAGACCTGGAGGAAAGTCCAGGCCCCCAAATCGACCGTGGCCAACAAGCTGTTTAATGTTCGTGCCTACGCCAATGGCGTGGCGTGGGCTGTTGGCGAAATGGGCGCGGTGCTGAAAACGTCCGACTTTGGACAAAATTGGGTGCGGGTGATTCCGGAGAAAGACGAAGCTTGGAACGATATCTCGTTCTTTGGCAGTCACGGCATCATGGTGGGCGAAGTTGGGCACATTATGAAAACGGAGGACGGTGGGGTGACTTGGCAGCCAGCGGAAAGCGGGACCCGTTCCAGTTTGTATTCAGTTTATCTCCGCGATGCCTCGAATGGGGTTGCTGTAGGTATAGCAGGCGTGATCCTCGTTACCCACGATGGCGGCGCGCAATGGAGTGTGGCCGAGAGCAAGACTAAAGAACACCTAAATGACGTGATCTGGGATGGGGGGCACTGGATAGCCGTAGGCGACAAGGGTGTCATAGTTACTGGAGATGACGAAGGCACCGCTTGGAAGGCGTCCCGTGTTAGTGAAGGCTACCTTGGTTGGAACACCCAAGTCCTTCCGATCCTTTCAGGCAGTAGGACAAGTGGTTACATATTGGCCGGCTCAAGCTTGTCGCGTCTCGAAGGCGGGAAATTTACTGTGTTTGGGCGCGCCACCGACTGATTGAATCTAGGGGAGAGCTGTGAAAAACAAAACATTCCAAAAAGTAGGTGACTCGATTGAGTGGCTCATCAGTCGGCGCGTCTGGGTGGTTGCGATAGTCATGGCAATAACCGTGGCGATGGCATACATGGCAGCTCACATTCAGGTAAAGACGGTATTCAACGATCTCTTGCCGCGCAATCATCCGTACATCAAGGTCAACAATCAGTTCAAACAGACCTTTGGCGGCTCGAACATGGTCAGCATCATGCTTCAAGTCGATAAGGGCGACGTATTCCAGATGAAAGTTCTTGAGCGCGTACAAAAAATAACAAAGGAGTTGCAGAAAGTATCAAATGTTGATACCTACCAGATTATCTCCTTGGCTTCAAGAAAAATTAAAGAAGTACGGGCTTCCGCGGATAGCATCGTATCACGTCCCCTTATGTGGCCGAACTTGCCTACGAACGATGCACAAATGGAAGCACTGAAAGAGTCAGTGCTCAACAATCCGTTGGTATTTGGGCCTTATGTATCCTTGGACATGAAAGCTACGCTTATTACCGTAGACTTCACTGATACGGGGATCAACTACGCGGCGGTGTATAAGCAAGTTCGTGCGATTGCTAATGCAGAGGAAGGGGATGGGGTACACGTCATGGTTGTTGGCGAGCCTATACTTTACGGGATCGTCAATCATTATTTGGTACAAACGCTGTACATCTTCTTGATAACAGTTGTAGCTCTAGTCTTGTTGTTGTTTCTGATTACCAGGACATGGCATGGAACGATACTTCCTCTTGTAGCTGGCGTGTTGAGCGCAATCTGGGCTCTAGGTGCGGCCAAGATAATGGGCTTCCATCTCGATCCTCTGGTGATCGTAGTCGCCTTCCTGATTACTGCGCAGGCCATATCCAACTCAGTGCAGCTTGTTTCGCGATTTGACGATGAGCTCGCGCGAGGAGCTACCAGTTCGGCGGCAGCTGCCAAATCCGCACTGCAAAACCTGTTCAAACCGGGGATGCTAGCGATTGTTGCCGACAGCGGATGCGTACTGGTAGTTGCTCTCACGCCAATACCGATGTTGGAAGCAATATCGTTTATCGGTACAGCTTGGGTCATGTCGATTGCCATTTCCGCGCTTTTGATGACACCGGTTCTGCTTTCATGGTTTTCCCATGGCGGTAAGAAGTTGCATCAAATTAATGTTTCACCCGTCCTAGACAGGCTTCTTAACCTGTGTATCAAAGTCGTTTCTTCGCAGTGGCGCTACGTGGTTCTCGGAGCAACTTGCGTGTTGTTCGTCGCAAGCGGGATCTATGCGTTCAATTTGAAAGTTGGCGATGCCAATCCTGGATCACCCATCCTCTGGCCGGATTCTCGCTATAACAAGGATGCAGCAGCGATCAATCATAAGTTCCTAGGTTCGGATCGCATGTTTGTCGTGGTGGCTGGAAAGAAGGGAGGCGCCTTGAAGGAGCCCGAGGTTCTAAAATGGATGGAGAACTTTCAAAAGTACATGGAGGCTCAACCTGAGGTTGGTGGAAGTATTTCACTGGCTGACATTCTTCCGGCAGTCAATCGTGTGATCCAAGAGGGTAACTCCCGATTCCAGGAGTTGGGAAGTACCGCTGACGAAAATGGCGAATTAATTTACATGTTTGTCTCTGGTAGTGACCCAGGCGATTTGGATCGGTTCGCTGACGCACAGGCAACTAATGGCGCTATTACGCTCTACTTTCGAGATCATCAGGGTGTGACCATTAATACGGCAGTGCAGCGAATCAAGAATTACGTTGCAGAACATCCCATCAAAGACGCCAAGATCGAACTTGCCGGTGGACTGATTGGTGTTCTCGCCGCAGTCAACGAGGTCATACTCTCGGGCCAGATTGAGTCCATCGCACTTGCGCTACTCGTGCTATTTGCCTGTTGTGCCATTACCTACCGATCCACCGTGGCGGGGATGTTCTTCATGGTCCCGGTTTTGCTGTCCAACACGCTAACGTTTAGCTACATGGCGTGGAAAGGCATTGGCATGAATATCAACACATTACCCGTCGTTGCCCTTGGCATCGGCCTCGGGGTCGACTACACGTTCTATATCGTGGACGGCATTCGCGAAGAACTACATCGTGGTGGCAACACGATCGAGCAGGCCATTGCTAACGCTTTACGTAGTGCCGGGAAAGGGGTGCTAATTACGGCGATTACCATGATTACGAGCGTCATCATATGGAGTTTCTCTTCGCTACGACTTCAGGCGGACATGGGGATTTTGATCGCAATCTGGCTTGGAATCTCGGCGACAACCGCGCTGTTTATCATGCCTGCGATGGTTTATGTGTTCAAACCGGAATTCGTCGTAGGGGGCAAGTGGCATCCCATAGAGATTTCTGAGGCGCAATCTCAACCGGGGTAGGCGATGCGAATGCGTCTTTCAGGGTGCTTGAATCGACACAAATGAGGGGAAGCGAAATGAATCAAAATAGACAGGCGGGAGGGTTTTGTCGTCGAAATGCATTTGCAGTGGCGATCTCGGTAGGCCTGTGTCAATGGGTAACCATTGCTCATGCTCAAGCTACACCCCCTACAACAGCCGATGCAGCAACATCCGCTTCGGATAATTATAGTTTGCATGTAGGGGGGTTTATCAGGACATGGGCCTCGTTCAATTTAAATAATAATCCTGAAACACCACAAAACGATAAATGGAAAGCGTCAATGCTGCGGGCCTCAGCCGAGATCACCGTAGACGCAAAAAGTGGGCCGATACATTGGAAATTAATCGCTCGTGGCGATAAGGAAGCGAAAACAGGGTATTTGAGCGATCTGCAGAATCTCAGGGCGACGAACGGCACCGCCGTCGGGGGTGCAAGCGGGAACATTATGGATAACTACAACAACTCGGAAGTACGTGAATTCTACGCGTCATTTAATGTCGGAGATAATGTCAGCTTTCGTTTGGGTAAGCAGCAAATTGTTTGGGGCGAGAGCGACTTTTTTCATGCGATGGATGTGGTAGAAGGTTACGATATGAGCTGGCGCCTGTTTTTTGAGCCTGAAAACGAGGAATGGCGCAAGCCCCTTTGGATTGCTTCGTCGACAATCCGAGTGCCAGAGGCCCACGGAGAGGTGCAGGTATTCGTGCGCCCTGGGCTTGATTCCTGTAAGGACATCGGGAATACGTATGATTTCAGCGGTGGTCGCTGGTTTTTACAGCCCTACCGGGGGTTCGATCTGACCGCGGTGACAAATTTCGATTGCCGCCATCCATCCGGTAACTACAAGAAGCCCACCGGTGGCATCCGCTGGTCTGGTACCTCGGATTCGATCGGCTATTCGTTCGCGTATATAAAGACGTTCGCTGCCGATCCGGTCGCGAACTCTGCTTTTGTACCGTACCAGAGACCGCCGACTGGCGCACTATTTGATCTGATTCATCCCATGATCGATGTGTTCGGCGCGACGGTAAATGGTTATAGCGCATCGATCGACTCGACTCTGAGTGCAGAAGTGGCCTACACCAAGGGCCAGCCCTACAATGTTGGAATAGGGCCATTGAGTGCGCCATTCATACCTGGCGATGTAGGTCTTGGGTTAGGTGGCGTCAAGAGGAAGAACATCCTGACCACGATGGTGCGGGCCGACAAGGATCTCCACTTTGAGAATTTGCTCGGCACCAGTAGACCATCTTTTTCGTCGATCCAGTTATTTGACACGATGGTTCTGAACTACAACAGGATGGACGACCTTGTCCGGATCTTTGCGTACGGATCCCCGCTGAAGGAGCACAATACGATTCTTACAGCGTTCACCGTGCTGAATTACGACAATGACAAGATCAATCCGTCGTTCACGATTGGTACGGATCTGACTAACGGAGGTGGCTTTGTCATTCCAGCGGTGGACTTGGCTTTTGGAAGCAAATGGCGTGTGAGAGCTGAAGCCGATATATTCTGGGCAAACGCTTCAAGTACAAAATTGTTTGATCCGAACAATTCGGGCACCCAGATATTTGGCTGGTTCGCAAATAGCAGCCAGTTGGTCTTTCGCTTCACGCGGCAATTTTAAACATAGGAGAGAAAAGTGATGACTAGTCAAAAGAGCATTCATGTGAGTTCGATAGCGCGATTAGTCTTGATTTCGCTGGTGGTGATGGGTTTCTCAGTCAGTTTTGCACAGGCAGAAGAGCTCAAGGCAGGTTTCGTCATTAGCAAGGATAATCTGGACAAGATTCGTAACGATACCTTCGAAGGGAAAACGATCGGGAGCATGATTCCCGAGAAGATGGAGTGGATGATAAAGAACATGGGACTCACGATGTTGATTGTCCATTCCAAGAAGATCGAGATGGATCCCAAGTACGTCGAGGCGACCAAGAAATGGTCGAAGAATGTCAAGTTTAACCCAACCGATAGAACCGTAAGTGGATGGACGGCCGGCGAGCTGTTTCCACCAGACACGATAAAGATGGGCGATCCAAATGCCGGCGACAAGGTAATCTGGAATCTTCGGGCGGATACTTATGGTTCTACCATGGATTTACGGAATGTATCTTTCGTTTTTGTTAACGGCAAAAAGGGCGTGGAGCAGGTGCAGCGCTGGCAGTCGATGCGTTACTACATGGAGGGTCGTCTCGATGGCGGCCCGATAACGGTGGGCGACGGCACCATTGAACAGAAGACATACCTGTTTGCCACTAGCCCTGAGGATATCCGCGGTCTCGGCACCTTCTCAATCCGATATAACAAGGCGGATTCCTCTAAGCCGGACGACTCCTGGGCTTATCTGAAGACAGTGAGGCGTATGCGCCGCCTTTCTGGCGGCGCCTGGATGGATCCTATCGGAGGAACAGATCAACTTTATGATGACTGGGATATTTGGGACGCCTTTCCGACAAAATATCGCTCCAATAAGCTGGTTGCCATTCGTTGGATATTTGCCATTGCGCACTCTCCGGAGCTCAGCGTTGATCTCTCAAAAAAGGGCACGCTTGGTGAGTTCCCTTCTGTGGATTTGAAAGATGCTCCATATTTCTTCCCCGCCAAGAATATTGGATGGGAACCACGCAAGGTTTACGTTGTTGAAGGTACTCCCCCTCCGGAGCATCCCTATAGCAAGAAAGTGGTGTATATAGACGTGGACTTCCCGCGTCCGTACCTGGGTGAGGCGTACGACCACAGGGGAAAATTCTGGAAGTACATGATTTTCCAGAATCGTCCTGATGTTGGAGACGACGGATATAAGGCGGTGATGCCAGTCGTTGGTCACGTGATTGATGTTCAACGCGATCATGCAACTGTGTGGTCTTCGAATATGAAATCCGATCCAAAAGGCGTCAAGGCGTCAGATGTCTCGCTTGATAAGCTGCAACAGATTGCAAATGGGGAGTAACTGACGTCAGCAATGCGGGCTACCTCGGAGAGTGCTCTCCGAGGTAGCCATTAGTTGTACTCTTGTTTAATTTGTGTAGACCTTGGATGAGAGCTGGCATGAAGGGTCAGAATGCGGTGAACCGTAGCTGGCATCTGACGAGCCGCTCGAAGGGCAACCTGTCCGCCGATAACTTTGAGATTCGTGAATCGCCGATCCCGGAGCCGGGTAAGGGGGGGAGGTTTTCGATGCTTCCTTCAACCATGGTGCACTTCGTAGTTGAATCCGCCGGAGAACAAGCAGGCCTTAGTGATCGCTGCCGCTTCCTCAACACCGATGCATTGCAAAGCTATAACAGCGTGTTTGCGGCAGCATCGGCAATGTACCGGCCAACTTCACGAGACAAAGTGTTATTTCCACAGCCTAATGCTGCAATTGCACATAATTCAACGTGCACTTTTGTTCCAAATGCCGTCCGCGTTCGTCCAATATGTTCGCGTGCTCCGTTGTTAGTCTCGCCACAACGACAACACGACAACACGACAACCCTCAGGCCGCGCCGATAGGAGTCCAGCGGGCCTGCACGTGGAGGGGACGATGAATCTATCTGCAACGTGCGCATTATTTCGTAAGGCTACAGCATGGTTCGTATGAGATACCAGATTGCTCGTTGGGTGATGGCGCATCATGCGATCACCGGGGTGATTTGTGGTTTGATCACGATCTTCTTTGCGATCGGCCTACGCAATGTCAGGATCAAGCCTATATTTGTTGACCTGTTGCCGCGCAACGATTTGTTTGTGCAGTTGCGTGGGGTCAAAACCACCACGGACGTGAATCGTCTCAGCCCCTTGGAATATATCCAGGCGACTAAACGCAACCGGGGCCTTGCGAAAATCTATGCCAAGAGCAATATCGTCACGGCCAATGGCAGGCCATGGATTGACGGCAATCCGTTTCCCGATCCAAATTCGGCTATCGAACTGTTCGCTGCTTTGACGCTTAGTTGGGGCCGCCATGATGCGTCGTTCTCCGCAATTAAGGAATACAACCTCGCAGTCATTGGCAATGTCGAATTCTTGTATGAATCGGGTTGGGCCGAGCGCTCTGCTGTCGCGCGCGTCAGCATTGATCCGAATCCGTACTGGCCGGCCCATGAGGCCATGCTACGCTACCAGTCAATCTTCTTTTTCGTGCCGCAGAACGTGAGGGGCACCTCATTCCTCAATCTGTGGTCGTACGGCCAGAGCACGATTCCGAAACTCTACGGCTATTTGCCGGAGTTCCGGCGCATCCGCGAATTTCCAGCTAACCCGCGCTTCGAGCGGATGATCCCGGGTTCCACGCTTTATCTGTTCGACGCCCGGGCGGCCGGCGATCCGCTGAACACCTGGGGAAGTTACTGCATCGTTGCTCGGGGGCCGTGCCTTGCTGCCGTCTTCGCTAGCTGGAACGGTACGCATCCGAACTGGGAGCACACCACCCGTAGCGGTCCGAAAGGGCGGACATTCTGGGATACGAATGTCGAGCTTGTTCCTGAGGCGATCATCGTCGAGGCGGAGCCGGTACGCTTTCCGCGTGCACCCGCGAGCAAAAAGCGCGTGTGGATCGATGCCCGGACAATACTGCCGATAGCGATATGGTTTCCTATGACCGCCTGGGGTGAGCCATATCGCTCGTTGGATGGCGTTTATTCGCTGTACGAATACGGTGAGAAGCAATTTATGGAAGGCGCCTATCCGTACTGGTCGTGGGCACACGCGCACGCCTTCGACGTGCTGAGTGGGCGCATGTGTCGCCTCGAACAGGTGCGTACCATTTCCGGCGGTTACGCCACTAGCGTCAATGACGCCTTTATTTGCGAACACTATCTGACGCCGGCCGCGCTGATGCGGCTTGGCAACGCGTGAATCAGGGATACCTACGATGACCATGTCCAACGATGTCGCCACCGCAACCAAACCCAGCCACGCCGAAACGCATTCGGCGCCGACACCCGGAGCAACGGGGCGGCTGATCAATATTGATAACGGCGGCACGCTCACCGATATCTGTGTGATCGACGGTGCCAAGGTGTATCGCACCAAAACGCTGACCACACCGTATGACCTGTCGACCTGCTTTTTTGAAGGCCTGAAAAAGGCCTCACGCGTGATCTACGGCAAGGACGACCTGCAGGCCTTGCTGCTGTCGACCGAATACATCCGCTATTCCACCACCCAGGGCACGAATGCGCTGGTCGAGCGCAAGGGACCGCGGCTGGGACTGATCCTTGGCGATGGCATCTCGCGTGAAGCCGTGTTTGCTTCACCCGAGGCGGCCAGCCTTTCGCGTGACCTGATCGGTAGTCGCGTCGAAGTGCTACCTGCCGGACTGGCCGAAGACGTCGTCGTACGAGCCGTCAATGCGCTGGCTTCCGCTGGTGCGAACCGACTCGTCGTGGCGTGCGGCGGACCGGACCATGGCAAGCACGAAGCTGCCTTGAAGCGTCTTCTGTTGAGAAAGTTTCCGCCACACCTGCTTGGCGCACTGCCGATTCTCTATTCGCACGAAGTGATCGACGATCAGGACGATGCGCGGCGCACATGGACGGCGTTGCTCAACGCGTTCCTGCATCCGGCGATGGAGCATTTCCTCTATGGCGCCGAGCACAAGCTGCGCGAGCACAAGACACGCCATCCGCTACTGATCTTCCGCAACGATGGACAGTCGGCCCGCGTGGCCAAGACCATCGCCATCAAGACCTATAGCTCCGGGCCACGCGGCGGCGCCGAGGGTGCCCGCGCTCTGGCCAGGCATTATGGATTCAAGCAGCTTTTGTCGATGGACGTTGGCGGCACCACCACCGATATCGGCGTGGTCGACCATGGCGTCGTGCGTACGCATCGGCGCGGCGTGATTGAGGGCGTTCCGACCTCGTTTGCGCTGTGCGACGTGGTAAGTGTTGGCGTGGGCGGTAGCTCGATCATCAAGGTTGACAATGGGAAGATTGTCGTCGGTCCCGAGAGCGTAGGCAGTGCACCAGGTCCAGCCTGCTTTGGTTTCGGTGGGCAGCTGGCAACGATTACCGATGCCTTCTTGTCGGGTGGCCTGCTCGATCCGGCCTCGTTCTTCAGCGGCGAGATGACGCTCGATGTAACACGTGCACGCGCGGCGATCCAGGCGGCGGTCGGTGAGCCGCTCGGACTGTCTGACGAGGCAGCGGTGCAGGCGATGGAAGTGGCCTGGGTCGCCAAGATCGCGAACAGTCTCAAGCATTACACCAGCATCGGTTCGGGTACGACGCTGGCCGCCTTCGGTGGCGGCGGTCCGCTGGTGGTCTGCAAGGTGGCTGAGGCAGCTGGCGTATCGCAGGTGATCATCCCCAGTTTAGCCGCGGTGTTCTCAGCCTTCGGCTTGGGCTTCTCCGATGTCGGTCACACCTATGAGGCGCCGCTCGCCAGTACTGATGACGGCGCGCTGGCGGCCTGCCGCGCCGATCTCACAGAACGGGCGCGTCGCGGCATGTACGCCGAATTCGCCGAGCTGGACGACTGCCGTGTCACCATGACGCTGCTGGCCGCAAACGGCGACGAAGAGACCGTCCATGCAATCGACGGCCAGTCATTGCCAAACGATTTGCCGAAGGACGCGCGTCTGTCGCTGCGCATAGAAGTGGTCAAGCCGGTGACGCAACCAACGCTGTCCGGCCGCTTCGGTGGTTCGACGCATGCCGCCATCAGCCATGCCAAACGCCGCTGCCTGCTCGACGGTGCCTGGCAGGACCTGCCGTTGTACCGCGCGGAAGAGCAAACCTCCGGCGCCAGTGCCGAAGGTCCGGCCGTGCTCGAGGAGGCTTTCTACACCTGCCGCATCGAGGCCGGCTGGTGCTTCGAGTTCAACGCGGCGGGCGACATTCTGCTACGCCGTCTTGCTTCCTGATTTCTCATTCCACGTCGCGAACAGCACGAGTAGCCACGATGAAAGTCCTGATCACTGAATACCTGCGGATCAATCTCGATACCGAAATGTGGGAGTGCCGCCGCTGCGGTCACGAACACATCGGCGCGCGCGAAAACTACAAGCGCGGACTATTGGTGCACGATCGCGATCCGCGCGAAATCCATAAGCCGCTGCTGGACACCAAACTCTACGAGCGTACGTATTCACCGGACCCGGCCTGGTGCCGGATTCTCGAGTACTACTGCTGCGCCTGCGGCACGATGGTCGAGGCAGAATACCTGCCGCCCGGCCACCCGCCGCTGCGCGACATCGAGTTGGATATCGATGCGCTGAAGACGCAATGGAAAGACCGCAAGGAAGTCACCGAACCCGCCATTGGACCTGACCTGGCGTTGGAGAAGGTCCACTTTGGCCGCGCGCTGCACGCGGAGCACAAGCATGGGCACTGACGCGGTGAGTGAGTCGATCATTCTCATTCTTCATGGGAGCTTCCGATGAAACGTGTCTCCGTGGATATTGGCGGGACCTTTACCGACTGTTTCGTGGCTTGGGGCACGCAGTACGTCGAAGGCAAGGCGCTGACCACGCATCACAACCTCGCGCTCGGTTTCAACGAGGCGCTGAGCGACGCCTGTAAACAGCTCGACGTACAGACGTCGAAGCTCTTGTCCGAAGTCGATTCGGTACGTTACGCCACCACCCTTGGCACCAATGCGCTGATCGAGCGCAAGGGGCCACGCATCGGCCTGCTGGTGACCTCCGGCTTCAAGAGCACGATCCCGCTGTCGCGGGCACGCGGCTACGGCGAAGGCCTTCCTGAAAGCGCGCAGATGGATATTCCCAACGCGGAACGCCCGCAGCCGATCGTTCCGATTCCGATGATCCGTGAGTTGCGCGAGCGGGTGGATTATTTGGGCGAGATTTTCTGGGCGCTGGACGAGGACGACGTGCGTCAGCGCATCCGCGAGCTGGTCGGCGCCGGCGCCGAGGCGTTGGTGGTGATGTTCACCAACAGCGTGGTCAACAACACCCACGAGCTGCGCGTGCGCGAGATCTTTCTGGAGGAATACCCTGGCCATCTGCTCGGCGCAATTCCGATTCTCCTGTCACATCAGGTTGCCGGTCGCAAGGGAGAATATGCTCGCGGTACGTCGACCATCCTGGATGCGTTCCTCCACCAGACGATGTACCACGGGTTGGGCACGCTGGAGTTGAACCTGCGCTCGCAGGGCTACGACAAACCGATGTTGGTGAGCCACAACTCCGGCGGCATGGCTCAGCTCAACTCCACCGATGCGCTACAGACCGTGCATTCCGGTCCGGTATCCGGTGTCGCCGCCAGTGAGCATCTTGCCGCCGCGGCGGAGCTCGGCAACGTCTTGGCCACGGACATGGGCGGCACCAGTTTCGATATCGGCATCGTTGATCAGGGCGGGGTCAAACACTACGACTTCAATCCAGTGATCGACCGCTGGCTGGTGTCGATTCCGATGGTGCACCTGGTCACGCTCGGTGCGGGGGGCGGCTCGATCGCGCGATTCGACCGCATGTTTGGCTCGATCGAGATTGGCCCGCAGTCGGCCGGCTCCGATCCCGGCCCGGCCTGCTATGACCGTGGCGGCCTCAAGCCGACCGTGACCGATGCCGATCTGGTGCTGGGTTACCTTGATCCCCAAAACTACGCCAACGGCCGCATTCCACTGAACCCGAAGCGCGCGAAGCAGGCGATCGAGGACGCGCTGTGCGACGAGCTGGACCTCAGCCTTGCCGAGACGGCCAAGCTGATCAAGCGCAACGTCGACGCCAGCATGGCCAACGGCATCGCCACCGAGCTGCGCACGCGCGGCTACGAGCCCAAGGACTTCACCATCCTCGCGTATGGCGGCAACGGTCCGCTGCATGCCTGCGGGATCGCCAATGCACTGGGCGCGAAGAAGATTCTGGCGCCGCCGTATTCGTCGACGTTCTCCGCCTGCGGTGCCGGCAACGTAAACCAGATGCATATCCACGAGATGAGTACATGGACGGTGCTGTTCAACCCGGCCTACAAGGCGTTCTTCGGCGACTACGACAGCTTCAACCGCGATGTCGAGGAACTGGAACGACGTGGCCACGAAGACCTGTTGCGGCAAGGCATGACATCGGAGCAGATCCGCTATCGGCTCGAGCTGGACATGCGCTACGGCAACCAGCGCGTGCAGACCGCGGTGATCACTAAGCTCAACCGGCTGCATTCACAGAAGGACGTGCTATCGCTGATGGACCAGTTCCACAAGAGCTACGGTGCGCGCTTCGGCGAAGGTAGCCAGTCGCCCGAGACTGGCGTGCGTATCAACACCGTGCGTGTGTGCTCCTACGTCGACCAGCCGAAGGTGTTGTTTGCCAAGCTCAGGATTAGCGGCGAGACCTTGCCACCGCCGGCACCCATGTCAACGCGCGATTGCCATTTTGTCGGCCACAAAAAACCGCTGGCCACGCCGATCTATGGCGATGACGCGCTGGCCGAAGGCACGCTGATCGAAGGACCAGCGATCGTAACCACGCGCGCCACCACGTATCTGGTCGAACCGGGCTGGACCTATCACGCCGCGGCGCAGGGTGGCGTCTGGTTCATCAAGAAATAGATTGAATACGAGCAACAAGAAGAATTCAGGAGCATGGCAATGCGAGACAAGATCTCCAAAGAAGAGCAGGCGATGATCGACAAGTTTCTCGCCGACAACACGTTGTTTCTTGGCCCTGATCCCGAGATCATGCGCAACCACAGCTTGTCGGAGCGATCGCCGATCGAGGATGCCGCGCTGAAGAAAGGTCTGGACACACACGAGGTGCACCGCATTCGCGGCTTGATCAATGCCGCGTTGTCTGAATCGTTCACCATGATGAATCAGATGGGCGCAGCACCGGGGGCTAAGTGGGGTGATCTAGTCACTGGTATCTACACGGCGCAGGGCGACCTGGCAATGATCGCGCCACACGGCATCATTGCGTTCGCCGCCTGCTGCTTCTATCCCATCCGCTTCATCAACAAGTATTGGACCAACGATCCAACGGTCGGTGTGAAGGACGGCGACGGTTTCATCCACAACGATGCACGCTACG